>ERZ802822.15-NODE-15-length-116912-cov-15.142483_pt1 | contig 116912 bp, 143 predicted proteins | sample MGYA00345649_ERZ802822 | MGnify/ENA primary metagenome ERZ802822 (study PRJEB30503, sample SAMEA104212359) | marine metagenome | biome: Westerlies Biome; feature: [SRF] surface water layer (ENVO:00010504) within the epipelagic zone...; material: water... | reverse complement strand
CGCTGAGGGATGGGTGCTGGAAATCCCCGACACGGTGCGGCGCCAGTGGCGCTACTTCTCCGGCACCGATCAGCAGCGCGTCGCTGAGCTGAACGCAGCCTGGAACGACCCGACCGTGGACGGCGTGCTGTACGTGGGTGGTGGCTGGGGGGGTGCGCGGGTGCTGGAAGCGGGCTTCCGCTTCCCAGGCCGGGCCCTGTGGGCGGTGGGCTTCTCCGATTCCAGCTCTCTGCTGCTGGCCCAGTGGGCCGCCGGGCTGCCGGGGGCCATCCATGGTTCCAGCGGCGGACCGGACGAACGCTGGCAACGGACGGTGGCTCTGCTGAGCGGACACCCGGTGGCACCACTGCAGGGGGTCGGCAGACGGCCCGGCCAAGCCAAGGGGCCGCTGGTGGTGACCAATCTCACTGTGGCAACGCATCTGATCGGCACCCCCTGGATGCCGGATCTGCGCGGCGCGATCCTGGTGCTGGAAGACGTTGGCGAAGCCCCGTACCGGGTGGACCGGATGTTGACCCAATGGCGCAGCGCCGGGTTGCTTCAGCAACTCTCCGGCGTGGCTTGCGGGCGGTTCAGCTGGGAGAAGGACGACATCCTTCCCGGTGACTTCACAATGGAGGAGATCCTGGAGGAGCGGCTGGGGGATCTGGGCGTGCCGCTGATCGTTGATCTTCCCGTGGGCCATGGACTGCCCAACATGGCGCTGCCCCTGGGCGCGGAGGCGCGAATCGACGGGCGCACCGGCCACCTGAGCCTGATCCCATGACCATCAAAAAAGGGGGCCCGAAGGCCCCCTTTTTTGAATCCGTGGCGACCTGTGATCAGGCGGCGACGGCAGCCTTGGGATCGAGGGTGCCCTTGGCGTACAGACCGGCGTAGAAGTTGATGCTCTGCTGCTGGATCTTGCTGGCGTTGCCGGCAGCCCAGAACTGCTGATAGCGGTCGAGGCAGACCTGCTTCATGTACTTGCGGGCGGGCTTGTTGAAGTGGCGGGGGTCGAAGTTGGCGGGATCGGCCATGGCCGCTTCACGCACAGCTGCGGTGAACGCGAGGCGGTTATCGGTGTCGATGTTCACCTTGCGCACGCCGTTGCGGATGCCTTCCTGGATCTCTTCGACGGGAACGCCGTAGGTCTCGGGGATGGCACCGCCGTGCTTGTTGATCATCTCCAGCCATTCCTGGGGCACGGAAGAGGAGCCGTGCATCACCAGGTGGGTGTTGGGCAGGGCCTTGTGGATCTCGGCGATGCGGCTGATGGCCAGCACTTCACCGGTGGGCTTGCGGGTGAACTTGTAAGCACCGTGGCTGGTGCCGATGGCGATCGCCAGGGCGTCGCACTTGGTCTTGGCGACGAAATCAGCGGCTTCAGCGGGATCGGTGAGCAGCATGTCCTTGGACAGCTCACCCTCGAAACCGTGGCCGTCTTCCGCTTCGCCCTTGCCGGTTTCCAGGGAGCCCAGGCAACCCAGCTCGCCTTCCACACTCACGCCCACGGAGTGAGCGAAATCCACCACCTTCTTGGTGACGGCCACGTTGTACTCGTAGCTGGCGGGAGTCTTGGCGTCGGCTTCCAGGGAGCCGTCCATCATCACGGAGGTGAAGCCGTTGATGGCGGCGGAATAGCAGGTGGAAGGCTCGTTGCCGTGGTCCTGGTGCATCACCACGGGGATGTGGGGATAGGTCTCGGTGGCGGCCAGGATCAGGTGGCGCAGGAAGATCTCACCGGCGTAGCTGCGGGCACCGCGGGAGGCCTGCAGGATCACGGGGCTGTCGGTCTCGTCAGCCGCTTCCATGATCGCCTGCACCTGCTCCAGGTTGTTCACGTTGAACGCAGGGATGCCGTAGCCGTTCTCAGCGGCGTGGTCGAGCAGAAGCCGGAGCGGAACGAGCGCCATGGTGAAATCCTCGAAGGGTGGGTCGTCTGAGACGAATCGCGGCGATATTACCCTGCGTTACGCGTGTCTCGTCGCTGTCTGGGCTGCCTGATCACAGGCCGACCTGCTGGCGACACCCTCGGCCAGGCCAGGAATCATCGGCCGACCGCTGCGGATGCTCTCCGCCCACCAGCCCTGAACCCTCGCCACCGGAGCAATCCGGCCATCCGCCCATGTGGTTTCGAACGCCAGATCGGCATCGGCCTCGATCGGTCTCAGCGCCTCACCGGCAGCGGCATGCTGCAGCGCGAAGCCATGCACGTAATCCTTCTGATTCGGGCTGCCGAGGATGAGACAGCCCTCCGAGCCGTACACCTCCAGCCAGCAACCACGGCCGTTGCGTGCCACGGAGGCGAGATTGATCTGAGCGGGAACGGTGCTGTCGGCTCGTCCCTGCCACTGCAGGCGAGCCTGGATCAAGGAAACATCCTCGGAATCGACGGCCGCCATGCCCCCGTCACCAAGCGGACGCTGCAGGATCGAGGTGGCGTTGAGAGCCTGCACCCCGCTCAGCGGTCCGATCAGCCAGGCCAGGGTGTCCATGGCATGGGTGCCGAGCGCGCCGATCACCCCACCACCCTCCGACGCCTGGGAATACCAGTTCCAGCCGCGGCTGGCATCGGCCCGGCTGCTCATCAGCCAGTCGAGTTTCACCAGCCAGGGGGTGCCCACCGCACCGGCCCGCAGCAGCCGCTCCGCCTGCATGAACAGGGGCACGGCCCGGTACTCGTAATTCACGGCGACAGAGAGCTGCCGCTCCATGGCCAGCCGCTGAAGATCCCTGGCCTGATCGGCCTGCAGTGCCACCGGTTTCTCCAGCAGCAGATGCTTGCCCGCCAGGAGAGCCTGACGCGCCAGCTCGTGGCGGGGCGCAGGCGGTGTGGCGATCACGATCGCCTCGACGGCCGGATCCGCCAGCAGATCTCCCCAGTCCGAATGACCGGGAAGGCCATGGGTGGAGCAGGCCTGCTCGAGACGGGCAGGGCGCGGATGCCACAGCGCAACGGGAGTCAGATCCGCATTCGCCTGAAGAGCGGGCAGATGCACCTTCTCACCGAAACCGAGGCCGGCGATGGCGACACCGATGGGTCGAACGGTCATCTCAGCTGGCGAGGGGGGCGTCACAGACGGCACCGATCACCGACACGATCAGCTCATCGCTGCCGGCGGCCTGCCACTGGGCACGGAAGCGGGGAATGCCGTTCACCTGCTGATCCCGGTACAGCTTCTGGGCACAGTCGATCTGCATCACGAACAGCTCGCCGTTGCGGGGCGCCTCCCCATCCACGGCAGCCGGTGTGAACCGGCTCAGCACGGTGCGCAGCCCCTCGCGGTTCTCCCGCACACTGCCGCTGTCCCACCACTGCTGACCGGCCTCAGTCGCCGGAACCTCAACCCATTCAACAGGCCCCGCCCAGGCCGGAGACGCCCCCAGCACGAGAACGGCCAGAAGCATGGCCAGAAGACGGACGATCATGCGCTGGCGAGCTCCAGGGCGGCACAGCCGTGCAGACGCAGCACTCTGGCCAGGGTGCTGCGCAGCTGGGTGCGGGGGACGATCACATCGACGAAACCGTGATCGCGGAGGTACTCAGCCGTCTGGAAATTGTCTGGCAGCTTTTCACGCAGGGTCTGCTCGATCACGCGGCGGCCGGCGAATCCGATCAGCGCCTTCGGCTCCGCCAGGATCAGATCGCCGAGCATCGCGAAGCTGGCGGTGACCCCACCTGTGGTGGGGTGGGTGAGCAGCGGCATGTAGAGCAGTTCCGCCTCGCGATGACGCTCGAGCGCCCCGGAGATCTTGGCCATCTGCATCAGGCTGAGCATCCCCTCCTGCATGCGGGCACCACCGGAGGCGCAGACGATCAGCAGCGGCAGCTTCTGGGCCGTGGCCCGCTCGATCAGACGGGTGATCCTCTCGCCCACCACCGAGCCCATCGAGCCACCCATGAAGCGGAAATCCATCACGGCCAAGGCCAGACCGATGCCTTCCACCCGGCAGAAGCCGCTCACCACACCATCCTTCAGACCGGTGGCCGCCTGACTCTCCCGCAGGCGATCGGCGTAGGCGCGTCGATCCTTGAACTCCAGGGGATCCATGGGGGCGAGATCCGCATCGAATTCCTGGAAGCTGCCGGAATCGGCGATCACCTCGATGCGTTCACCGCTGTCGATGCGGTGGTGGTAGCCGCAGCCGGCACAGACGCTGGCATTGGCCTTGAGATCCTTCAGGTAGACGACCTGGCCGCATTCGGGGCACTTGTTCCAGAGGCCATCACCTTCCTCCGGCTCCTGGCTCACCTTGCCGACGAACTGCCCTTTCCGGCGATCAGCGAACCAGTCGAACAGAGACACGGGAACCGCACGGTTCCGACCATTAAAGACCCAGCAGGTGGAGCCACTGCTGCCACCACCAGAGGGGGCCCGTGAGCCAGACCAGCCAGATGCCGAGTGCGATGAAGGGGCCGAAGGGAAAGGCCTGCCGTGGCTGCAGCCGACCGCTCAGCCTCCCGGCTGCACCGAACAGGGCTCCCGCGAAGATGGCCAGGGCCATCGCTGCCGCGATGCCGGCAGCACCGAGCCAGGCGCCACCCATGGCCGCCAGCTTGGCGTCCCCCAGGCCGAGCGCCGGCTGACCAAGCAGCCGTTCCGCCAGGGCGCTGATGGACTCCATCAGCAGCAGAGCCAGACAGGCGGCGATCAGATGATCCGCCAGAACGGGGATGCCAGCAGCAGCCGACAGCACCAGGCCCAGCACCAGCCCCCAGCGACAGAGCGGCTCGGGCAACCAGAGATGGTCGAGATCGATCAGCACCAGAGGCAGCAGCAGCGCGATCAGCGGCAGCCCCGCCCACGGCAGCAACCACAGCGGCAGTCCCCCGCCACCGCTCTCGGCAACCGCCAGAGCCGACAGCCAAAGAGCTGCGCTGAGTGCTTCCACAGCTGGATATCGCCAGCTGATCGGGGCCTGGCAGTCGCGGCAGCGCCCGGCCAGGAGCAGCCAGCCCAGCAACGGCAGATTGTCGTGCCAGCGGATGGCATGACCGCAGCGGGGGCAGTGACTGCCGGGAAACACCACCGATTCGTCCCGCGGCAGACGCCACACCACCACGTTGGTGAAACTTCCGACGCAGGCTCCAAGCAGCGCTGCCCAGAGCGGCGGGATCACACCTTCCATCGCGGTCGTTGCTTGAAAGGGCGGCGGCGGATCAGATCCAAGGCGATGAACTCCTCATCCGGCAGCAGCACCGGCAGGTCGAACACCACCCGCCCCTCGGAGAGATCAGCGCTCAGCACAACACCACAGGGGTCTGCCCCCGCAGCGGCATTGCTGAGGAAGGAGAAGTAGACCTCGCGGGCACGGGCGATCAACGCACGGCTGTCGACACGATCCCAGCGGGGTGAGCGGGAGGCTCCGGAGGCTCCGCTGATCTCAAAGGAGGGCGTTGAAACGGAAATGGGCCCACCTGATCACTCAGACGAACCCACATTAGAGATGAATTGTGAACAGGAATCAGCTCAGCTGAGATTCTTCTGCTCTTCCACCATGCGGTGAATGATCGGAGTGAGGATCAGTTCCATCGCAAACCCCATCTTGCCGCCGTTCACCACGATGCTGGTGGGGCTGGACATGAAGGAATCGTGGATCATGTTCAGCAGGTAGCCGAAGTCGATCCCCCACTTCTCACGAGCTCCCTTGCGGAAGTGAATGATCACGAAACTTTCATCCGGAGTGGGGATGTTGCGGCAGATGAATGGGTTGGAGGTGTCCACGGTGGGAACCCGCTGGAAGTTGATGTCCGTCTCGCTGAACTGCGGGCAGATGTGGTTGATGTAATCCGGCATCCGGCGCAGGATCGTGTCGACGATCGCTTCGGCGGAATAACCGCGCTCGGCATTGTCGCGATGGATCTTCTGGATCCATTCCAGGTTGGTGATCGGCACCACACCCACCAGCAGATCGGCCAGCGCCGCCACGTTGTATCCCTCACCCCGCACGCCACCGTGCAGGCCTTCGTAGAACAGCAGGTCGGTGCCTGAGGGAATCTCCTCCCAGGGGGTGAACTGACCGGGACCCAGATCGACACCGAGTCGTGCGTTGTGCTCGGTGGCTTCCTCGGGGCTGTGCAGGTAATAGCGCTTCTGTCCGGTGCCGGTTTCGCCGTAGACCCGGAAAAGCTCCTCGAGCTTGTCGAACAGGTTGGCTTCCGGACCGAAGTGGGAGAAGTTCTCACCACGGGCCAGGGCGTCAGCCATGGCCTGCTTCATCGGCATCCGCTCGTAGCGGTGATAGCTGTCGCCCTCCACCACCGCCGGCGTGATGCCTTCGCGAGCGAAGATGTGCTCGAAGGCGCGCTTGACGGTGCTGGTTCCAGCACCGGACGAACCGGTGACAGCGACTACCGGGTGACGCTTCGACATCGACGCAGGGACTACGGGCTCGGCGAGTTTGCCAGATCGAGGCCCGTTTTCACCAATACAGACATCAGAGCGCTTCAATCAGCGCCCTGCCCATGGCGCTGCAGCCCACCGGCGTGCAGCCCTCCGCCATCAGATCACCCGTGCGCAGACCCGACGCCAGCACCGTGTCGACGGCCCGCTCGAGATCCGCCGCCGCAGCCGACTGCTTCAGGCCGATGCGCAGCATCATGGCGGCGGACAGCACCATCGCCATGGGGTTCGCCTTGTCCTGACCGGCGATGTCGGGGGCGGAGCCATGCACGGGCTCGAACAGTCCGGGACCATCACTGCCCAGCGACGCGGACGGCAGCATGCCGATGGAGCCGGTGAGCATCGCCGCCTCGTCACTGAGGATGTCGCCGAACAGATTGCCCGTGAGCAGCACATCGAACTGGCGCGGGTCCCGCACCAGCTGCATCGCGGCATTGTCCACATACATGTGGCTCACCTCCACATCGCCATAGCCGGGGGCCATCGTGTCGACGCGATCACGCCAGAGCTGACTCACATCCAGCACATTGGCCTTGTCCACCGAGCAGAGACGACCACGACGCTCGCGGGCCAGATCGAAGGCCACCCTGGCGATCCGATCCACCTCCGATGCGGAGTAGGTCATGGTGTTGAAGCCCCGCTCCTCGCCGTCGGCCTCGATCCGCCCCTTGGGCTGACCGAAGTAGATGCCGCCGGTGAGTTCACGCACCACCATCAGATCCACGCCCTCGATCACCTCGGGCCGCAGGCTGCTGGCCCCGATCAGCGCGGGCACGATCTTCACCGGCCGCAGGTTGGCGAACAGCTGCATGCCGGCCCGCAGACCGAGCAGACCGGTCTCCGGTCGCTTCTCCCGGGGCAGGCTGTCGAAGCGGGGGCTGCCGATCGCCGCCAGCAGCACGGCATCCGCCTGCCTGCACGCCTCCAGTGTTGAGGCGGGCAGCGGCTCACCGGTGGCGTCGATGGCGCTGCCACCGATGGGCTGCTCCTCGAAGCTCAGCTGGAACCCGTGCCGCTCGCTCACCGTCTCCAGAAGCTGGCGGGCCACGGCGGTGATTTCCGGACCGATGCCGTCACCGGGAAGAAGAACGACGCGGTGCTGGGCCATGGAGGACCGGTGCGACAGGACAGCCGCTGAGATTACTGAGCAGAGTCCCGCTTGAGCTCCCGCAGCGTCCTGGCCATCTCCGGCAGCTTGCTGAAGGCCGCGGAACAGCGCAGCCACAACCGGTTGGGAATCGCCGGATACCCACTCACCACCTCACCGGCCGCCACCTCACCGTGCAGACCGCTCTTGGAGCTGGCGATGGCCCGATCGCCGATCACGGTGCGGTTGGCCACGCCCACCTGCCCCGCCAGGATCACGCCATGGCCGATGCGGGCACCACCGGCGATGCCCACCTGGGAGGCGAAGGCACAGCCCCGGCCGGTGGTCACCCCATGACCGACCTGGACCAGGTTGTCGATCTTGGTGCCGGCGCCGATCCGCGTCTCTCCCACCGAGGGGCGGTCGATGGTGCTGCCGCAACCCACCTCCACACCGTCTTCCAGCACCACCTGTCCCGTCTGGGGCATCTTGCGCCACCCCTGGGCCGTGGGAACGAAACCGAACCCCTCGGAGCCGATCACGGCATTGGAATGCACCACGCAGCCCCGCCCGACCCGGCTGCCGGGATGGAGCACGGCATTGGCGTGCAGTTCACAGCCGTCGGCGACGACGACATCGTCGTAAACCACCACCCCGGGATGCACGATGCAGTTCGCACCGATCCGGCTGGCAGCACCGATGCAGACCCGTGGTCCGATGGCCGTGCCGGGTCCCACCTGAGCCCGGTCGTCGATCACGGCCGTGGGGTGAATCTCCGCCAGGGGGCGACGACGGGGATGCAACCGCTCCAGTGCCTCGGCGAAGGCCAGCCGGGGATCGGCGAAGACGGCGAAGGCGATACCGCGCTGGGTGGCCAGATCGATCAGGTCCTGCTGGTCCGGCAGCAGCACAGCCCCGGCATGGCTGTCGGCCAGTGCCGCCGTCAGGGCGTTGCCCTTCTCCAGAAAACTGAGCTGATCCGAAGCTGCCGCCTCAAGCGATGCGGCGCTGCGCAGCTCCGGATCCGTCGCTGTCGCGCTGTGCCTCAGACCGGCCTGGCCCTGCTGCAGAGCCGTGATCAGAGTGCTGAAGCGCATGGTTGAGCGATGCCGCGGCCGGATCGTAGGCGCGCAGGACCGCTCAGGGCAGAAGCCGATCGCTCAGCACCAGGGCATCCCGATGCACCACCACGGCAGAGGGTCGATCGCCCGCTGCGGGACCGAGACCCTGCCGCAGCGCGGCGCTGGACTGTGAGCAGAGTCCGCGTCCCAGCAACCGACCGTCAGGGTCGACCAGGTTCACCGCCTGGCTGGCCCCGAACTCCCCCTCCACCGCGGTGATTCCCACCTGCAGCAACGAGGCTCCCCGCTCCAGCAGCGCCTCGCAGGCCCCTGGATCCAGGCGCAGGGTGCCCTGCGCCTGCAGCACATGGGCCAACCAGCTGCGCCGGTTGCCGAGCGGTTCCGGATGGGGATGAAACACGGTGCCGCCCCGGTCGCCCTGCAGCAGCTGATCGAGACGGCTGGGATCGCGACCATCGGCCAGATGCACGGTGATGCCGCTGGCCGTGGCGATCCGTGCTGCCGCCAGCTTGGTGGTCATGCCGCCGCGGCCCCAGCGACCACCATCGCCGGCACCCGCCTCCAGGGCCTGAAGCTCACGCGGGTGATGCACATCGGAGATGGGCCTGGCATCCGCAACGGTGCGGGGATCGGCGGAATAAAGGCGATCCACATCCGTGAGCAGGATCAGCTGATCGGCATCGACAGCGGCTGCCACCAGGGCCGACAGCGTGTCGTTGTCCCCGAAGCGCAGTTCCGCCGGAGAGATCGCATCGTTCTCGTTGATCACCGGCAGAACCCCCCAGCTGAGCAGCTGCCGCAGGGTGTTGGAGGCGTTCTGGTAGCGGCGGCGATCCGCCAGATCGGAGCGGGTCAGCAGCACCTGGGCCACCGACCGCCCGTGGCGGGACAACGCCCGTTCGTAGAGGGCCATGAGATGTCCCTGGCCGATGGCAGCGGCCGCCTGCAGCGCCACAACGGTGTCGGGACGACGGGGCAGCTGCTGACGCTGACACCCCAGACCGACCGCCCCGCTGGTGACCAGCACCACCTGATCACCACGCTCCATGGCAGCGGCGATCGCGGCTCCATAGCCCTCGATCACGGCAGCCGTGTCACCGCGCAGCAGGCTGGTGCCCAGCTTCACCACCCACAGCATCACGCGGCAGGGGCTCCCAGAACCCGTGCCAGACGCCGCTCCAGACACTGAACCCGATCCCTGTCGCAGGGGGCGCCGTCCTCACGGATCGGCCGCACCAGCACGGTGTAGAGACCGAGCCGATTGCCGCAGAGCACGTCGGTGAACAGCCGGTCACCGACCATGGCGATCGATCGCGGCGGCAGATCCAGATCCGCGATGACGCGGCGCAGGGCGCCCCGTCGCGGCTTGCCGGCTCCGCAGGTGAAGCTGAGATCGAGCTGACTGGCCACCGCCGAGATCCGCGCCTTGGAGGGGTTGTTGCTGAACAGATGCAGCTGCAGGCGCCGCCCCGCGTCCTCGAGCCAAACCCTCACGCTGTCGGGAAGGCGCACCGCCCGCCCGGGCAGGAGGGTGCGGTCCACATCGATGACCGCTGCCTGGATGTCGCGTCCGGTGAGGTGAGGCAGCGGCAGATGGGCAATGGTCAGGCCCGGATCCCAGTCGGGCAGCAACCAGTGACTGGGACTCACTCCGGCCATTCACGCTCCTCGATCTCGGCTTCGATGCGGGGCTGGATCCGATCGAAATCCTCTCCCTCCACCAGTTCAGCCTGACCATCCACCATGCGGGCCACCACGAAGAACGGATCCAGGGGGATGTAGAGGCCGTACTCCTGCTGGTCGACCATGAAACTCACCAGCAGCTCATAGGTTTCCGTCTCTTCATCGTCCTCATCGTCCTCGTCGTCCTCGAGTTCGTCCGGATCCGGCTCGTCCAGTTCACCGCTGACGGTGAGCGTGACGGCGGAGCGCACCAGGGTGAGGTCGTGCTCCTGCAGCACGACATCGGCAACCGAGAGGATCGGCTCACTGCTGGCGACCGTCGTGATCGGCTCCGGCGAATCCCCATCGCTGAGGCGGAACAGGGACACCGGGGTGTCCACCGGGGTCAGCAGGGCGTAGTCCTCGCCATCCAGCGGGATCAGCTGCTCGAGGAAGCAGAGCAGATCATGGCCCTCGCGATCGCGAACGAGGACGGTGGGCACATCACCGCTGCTGCTGGGCCCGGGGTCACGCATGGTCCGTCGGTCGATGGGCCAAGGATCCATCATCGCCGCTGTTGATGCCCGGCATCACACCCCCCGGCTGGACCGGTTTGAGCTCCGGCCCCTCCTGGAGCCACTGTTCCAGCAGCAGCGCAGCGGCGGCACTGTCGAGACGGCCGCTTCGGTCGCCGTGCAGACCGTGGCGTTCGGCAGCGGCCCAGGTGCTGCACTGCTCATTCACCCAGGCCAGCGGCAGGTTGAGGGCCGATGCGAGGCGCAGGCCGTAGCGATGGCAGTGCTCCGCCTGAGGCGTCGGCGACCCCTCGGAATCCAGGGGCAGGCCCACCACGAGGCCCTGCACGGAGCGCCGGGCGCAATGGTCCCGCAGCACGGCGAGGTCGGCATCGAAGCGGGATCGGGCGAGGGCCGGCAACGCCGTCACGGTGATGCCCAGCGGATCGCAGCCGGCAAGTCCGATGCGCCGTCGCCCCACATCCAGACTCAGCACCGAACAGACCAGGGGCACGATCAGCGGCGGCCGAGACTGGGGGTGGGCAGGGGTGTTCTCTGAGGCCGCAGGCTGCCGAGAACCTCATCGAGTGCCCGGGTATGCAGGGGAGAGCGCGGGGACACCTGCCGCCTCCACATGCTGCGGCCCATCAGCAGATGTTCATCGCCCTGCCGCCAGCCCTGCGCCAGCAGCAGATGCGCCAGAGGAGCGTCGTCCTGAGCCGTGATCAGAGCATCGGGACGCCCGTCGCGCAGCAGGCACTGCAGCAGGGCCGGCAGCGCCTCATCCAGCCGTGGATCCCAGGCCACATCGCGGATCAGTTCCAGCTGGCGGTCATCACTGCTCTCGAACAGCTGAACGCTGCCCGCGAGCACATGGTCACCGTCCATGAGAACGCCGGATCCAGGGCCGTTGCGATCCAGCAGATCCAGCCAGTGGCGATCGGTGATCTGTCGCAGGTGGCTGAAATTGCCCCCCTGCTCGATCGGCCAGAGCAGCTGTGCGGTGCGGCGGTTGATCGGCTGCCAGCTCAGTCCCCTGGGCAAACTCTGGCTCGCCGGCTCTGGGACAGCCGCCGGGGGCAGCCAGGCCTGAAAGGGGCGCAGCGGCTGGAAACCCAGCTCACGCATCAGGGCGATGCCGTCGGCATCACCGGCCGGACAACGCACCACCCAGCTGAGCACCTGGGGACTGCCGAGCTGCAGCGCCTGCTGCAGCAGGGTTCTGCGCACGCTGCTGCAGCTCCATTGGCTGCTTTCACCGAGCTGTTGCGGCAGCTGCAGACTCCAGCAGCTGCCGCGACGGTTGTATGGCCTGGCGACGACAGCAGCCAGAGGACGGTCCGCTTCGATGGCCAGAAGGCAGCGGGGGGAACGGCTGGGCAGCAGATCCGGGAAGCGCTGCTCGAGGCGGGCCATCCAATCCCCGAGAAGCGCCGCCTGGAAGCGGGGCAGCTGGCTGGAATCGCTGATCGCCTGAAAGCGAGCCAGGTGAAACGGATTGAGGGATTCCACCCTCAGAGGAGCTTGGGAGGTTTCCACCATGGACAACTCCTCCAGTAACCCTCTCTTCAATCTATCGCTCGCACGGTGTGAAATTCAGGCCGACGCGGTACCAGGCCTGACCAGCACCAGGGGCGTCCGCTGGTTGGCATTGCCGGCGGGATTCGGCTTGAGCGCACGCTGAAGCAACGCCTCATCGCATCCGGCACTGCCGGCGAGCACCTTGACCCGTCCCAGATCGTTGACATCCACGATCGCCACATCGACACCGAGTTCAGCAGCCGCCTCACGGCAAAGTCGTTCCGGCTGATCGGGGCCCAGCACGATCGTCTGGTCATAGGGAGGGGTGGTGCCGGTGATGTCGTCGATCAGGCGGGCCTGATCCCCCGCCAGTCGGTAGAACCCGCCGGGAATGCCGATCAGCTTCATCAGCAACCCACCGATCCAGGCCACCACCACCCGGGTCGGCCCCACCAGATCGATCAGGGTCTGCATGCCGCAGGCGGTGGCGAGACTGCTGGTGGGATGGAAGACACGGCAGAGCTGACGCGCCACCATCCCCGGCTCCACCTCACTGGGATGGCGGTAGCGGTTCTGGATCACGGCGACGGGGGTCTCTCCGATGGTGAGCACGTCACCGGGTTGCACGAGATCTGCGGCATAGGTGCGCATCACAGCGATGGGATCGTCGAGGGGACCGAGCAGATGGGTGCGCAACGGCAACACCCGGCAGCCGTCACCCGTCAGGAACTCAGCGGCCTCAGCACGGAGCGGCTGCGGACGCCGCAGCGGCACCAGCACACCCTGACGCCGCGGCAGACGACCGAAGGGGCCGTAATTGAGCCAGTGAACATCCACCCAGAGGCTGTCGACCAGATCAAGCGGGTTGCGTCCGTCGGCGGCACGCAGCCGGATCTTCACCCGTGCACGGGTGGTCTTGCGCCCTTTGACGATATAAGCCGCCCAGTAGCCGTCCTCGCGGGTCTCCTCATCCGGATGATCCGCCTCGATGCGGGTGCTGATCTCCAGAGCCGAAGGATCCGACTTGCCCAGCAGCACCGGGTCCACCCGCAGCTCCGGAACGAACACCTCCATGCGCGGATGGGGGTTGCTGATCTCCAGGAGACCGCTGATGCGCACCTCGGCACCAGAGGGCTCGACATGCCATTCCAGAGCCCGCAACTGCAGCGGCGATGCCGGACGCAGACGATGGCGCAACTCAAGCCAGCCCACTCCAAGGCCGAGAGCAAGCGGGGCGATCAGCACGGACACGCGCAGGTTCCGGCCGCGAAACCGGGAAAACTCGGCGGCAGCGTAGGCGGATCAACGGCGAAGCACTCAGTTCGCCGTGACCTCGATGTTCACCTCGTTGAAACGTCCTTCCGGGTTGATGGACGGGAGTTCCGGTGCCGGCAGACCGGTGGCCTCAGCGATGGCGCCATTGATCACCGCCAGCGGCACCTGACCGTCCTGATCCAGCACCACCCGCCCGTCGGGGGCGATCACCACCACCTGAGGGATCCGCCCGTTCCAGTAGCGAGCCGGTTCATCAGCGGCGGCTCCGCTCTCGCGTCCCTGCAGCTCATCGGTGGTGAGGGGAAGCAGATCGATGCTGCGGGTCCACAGCCGCTGCAGCTCGGAGACCACCGGTGCGAAGCGTTTGCTCACGGCACTGTCATCCAGGTAAAAGATGAGAACCGAGGTGCGACCGGCCGCCCGTGATTCCTTCAGGGTGCCGGTCGGCGGCACCAGGGATCCATTGCCGGCATAGAGGGCATAGATGTTGCCGTCGTAACTGTCGTCGTTGAGCACGGCGTGGGCCGGACGCACGATCAGCAGCAGCGCGACGCTCAGGCTGAGCAGCAGGCGGAGCAGGGATGCCATGAGACGACGGAACCAGGCGTCATTGTGACGCTCGGCTCAGCCCCGTCCCAGGCTGCGGCCCATGCCCTGGGCGATGCCGCGGCCGATCAGTCCGATCGCCCGGCCCACCACCTGGGTGAGCAGAACCACCGCCAGATCACCGATGCGCTGCACCAGAGCCTGAACCTGCGGGGCCAGCGCATCACGGGTCTCCAGCAGCAGCGCCACCTGCCGCTGCCACCAGCCGAGCTGATTGAGCTCCCGATCACGCGGCTCGGTGAGCTGGAGCGGTTCGATCCGTCCCTGTCGCAACTGGAACAGCACCCGACGGCTCTCATACAGCTGCACGGGCCGCTCGATCCAGGCCTCCCAGCGCCACTGCGTGTTGAGCTGGTTGCGCAGACGCTCCAGTTCCCGGGTGGCCAGATAGCGCTCACCCAGCAGATAACGGCGCAGTTCCGGCCAGGCACCACAGGCATCCAGCAGTTCCGCGCTGATCAGTTCGGCGGTGCGCACCAACCAGTTGCTCACCAACGACTCCAGCTGCAGCAGAGCGCGGGGATCATCCGCCGGCAGCAGCTGACCGTTCACCAGCACCGGCTGATCCACCAGCAGCGGGGTGAGCATGCGGGAGGGATCCGGCAACTCCTCATCAACGGCGGAAAGATCAGCCTCCCCCAGCAGCGACTCCGCCACCGGCAGAAGCGTGCCTTCCCTGGGGAGCCGGACGTAGCTGCCAGCCATCGCGGTGAGGGCCTGGCGGCGCAGTTCCGGTTGCAGTTCAGCCCAGGCTCCGCTCTGCACCGGATCGCCATCGCTGCCGCGCAACCTGGCGAGCACCAGATCCAGTTGCTGCAGAAGTGCAAGCAACAGCTGACGTCGACGCTCCGGATTCAGGCCCTCCAGCGCCAGCAGACTGCCGGTGGCATTGCTCAGGCCGGCCTGCACCGAACCATCCAGACGGCTGCGGATCGCACCCCAGACAGCGATGGCATTGCGTTCTCTCAGCGTGATTGCAACGGAGGCGGACTCCACCGGAGCGCTGCGATCGTGGGTGGTCGTGAGAGGCACCGCATCCTGCAGACCGAGCTGCAGGGGGCCCCAGATCCAGAGCAGCAGCGAGCGGGCCGCCGCCAGTTCTCGCCGTCGTCCCTCCAGCAGAAACCGCAGCAATGGATCCGCCGGAGGCGGCATCAGCAGCGCCTCGATCATCTGCAGGTCCTGACTGATCTGCTGCAGGCCGCTCACCAGCAACCACTGCCCCAGTCCCATGGGAGCAGACGCGGCTGTTGAACTCCCTGCTTCGACCGGGTTCACATCCACCACCCGGCCACCACCCAGCACGGTGGTCACGGCCTGCTGCAGCGTCGCCAGGTCGGCGTTCTGCAGCAGCCCCGCCGCGGGCAGCGAGAGGATCTGGTCGCGATCGAGGCTGAGATCGGCAGGCAGCAGCAGCAACAGCGGCGCCGGTTGCCAGCGCTCCTGCAAACGACGTGCCTCGCGCTCGATGGCCGTGAGGCTGATGACGCGATCCAGCGACCAGATCACCAGGGCCGGGTGACCGGCCAGCTGCTCGGGACGCAGCATCACCTCCAGGGATTCGTCCGCTGCGGTCAGCTGCAGAGCGAGGCTTTCGGCAAGCAGATCCGGCGCCAGCAGCAGAATCCGCACCGGAGAAGTGACAGCCAAGGTGCGGCGGACGACGAGCTGTCCGTCAACGTAACGAGCCCTGGCTCATTCCTCCAGGGTGCGGCGACCATTCAGCTGAAGCGTGTAGGACTCGATGCGGAAGCCGGTGCGCCGCTCGATCTGCTTGAGCAGGTCATCGGGCAGCTGCACATCGATGTCCTCGATTGATCCTGTCTCCAGACAGGTGAGATGGCTGTGAGGATCGCTGCGGTAGCCGTACAGACGACCGTTGGCCCGATCCAGGCACTCGATCACGCCAGCGGACTGCAGTGCCTCGAGGTTTTGATACACGGAGGTATGACCGATGCTGCGGCCGCGGGCATTCAAGCGCTCAAAGATGTCCCGGGCACTGAGATGACTGCGCTCAGACCAGAGCAGATCAAGGACCATGCGTCTCTGACGGCTGAGTCGCATGCCAAGGCTGCGGCAGCGCTCGAACACGTCCTGCAGCCCCCCGGGGGGGGATGAGGAAGACGCGTCTTGTGGGGAGCGCGTTAGCACAGAGCCGGTTTCTCTAACATCACCTTAAGGCGTGCTGACCGGACTGGACGCCAGGAGCTGGATCAGGCCAGATCGGCCATGTGCTCGACGGGATCCTGCAGACGGCCTTCGCCGATGGCGCTGATGGCCTCGGCCAGATCCACCCGGCCGTCATAGAGCGCTCGTCCCACCACCACGCCGCTCACTCCCAGTGGTTCCAGGGCCAGCAGCGACAGCAGATCCGCCATGCAACCGATGCCGCCGGAGGCGATCACCGGCACGCGGCTGGCCTCGGCCATGGCCCGCAGAGCCTGCAGATTCGGCCCGGCCAGGGTGCCATCGGTGGCGATGTCGGTGGAGATGATCGCAGCGATGGCGGCATCGCTCAACCGTTCCGCCAGCTCCGTGGCCAGAACGTCGCTCTGCTCGATCCAGCCGCGGGTGGCCACCCGGCCTTGCTTGGCATCGATGCCCACGATGATGCGGCCGGGATGACGCCCGGCCAGCTCCGTCACCAGCTGCGGCTGCTCGATGGCCACGGTGCCGAGGATGACCCGGTCCAGACCGCAGGCCAGCAGATCCTCGGCACGCTCCAGCGACCGCACACCGCCACCCAGCTGCACCGGGATATCAAGACTGGCGGTGATGGCCCGCACCACTGCATCGTTCACCGGCTCGCCTCGCCGGGCCCCATCGAGATCCACCAGATGCAGACGGGTGGCGCCCTGGGCCTGCCAGCTGCGGGCCTGGGCCACCGGGTCATCGCTGAAGCGGGTCACCTGGTCGTAATCCCCCTGATGCAGCCGCACGCAGGCACCGTCGAGCAGATCGATGGCGGGGATGATCTCCATGGCGAACAACCGGGGCGGCGTCCATCCTGCAGCTCCGCGCTTCAATGACTGCGCTTTTCGCTGGACGGCCGTGAAGATCCTGGTGATGGGGGGAACCCGTTTCGTCGGCAAGCCGCTCGTGGCCAGGCTGCAGGCCCAGGGCCATGCGCTGACCCTGTTCACCCGCGGCAAGAATCCGGTTCCCGACGGTGTCACCCACCTGCGCGGGGACCGCAGCACGGAGGAGGGGCTCAAGGCCCTGCAGGGGATGCGCTTTGACGTGATCGTCGACAGCTCCGGCCGCAAGCTCGAGGACAGCCGCCGGGTGCTGACCATCACGGGCGCCCCCGAGCACCGCTTCGTCTACGTGAGCTCTGCCGGCGTCTATGCCGGATCAGACCAGTGGCCCCTGGATGAGGACTGCCCCACCGATCCGCAGAGCCGCCATGCCGGCAAGGCGGACACCGAGACCTGGCTGCGTTCGGAAGGCATCCCCTTCACCAGCTTCCGCCCGACCTACATCTACGGCCCCGGCAACTACAACCCGATCGAACGCTGGTTCTTCGATCGGATCGTCAACAACCGACCGGTGCCCCTGCCCGGCGACGGCAGCACCATCACCCAGCTGGGTCATGTGGAGGACCTGGCCGAGGCGATGGCCCGCTGCATCGACGTGGAGGCTGCCGCCAATCGCATCTACAACTGCTCCGGCAAGCTGGGGATCACCTTCCTGGGCCTGATCCGCTCGGCGGCACGGGCCTGCGGCAGGGATCCCGACACCGTGGAGCTGCGCAGCTTCGATCCCTCCGGTCTTGATCCGAAGGCCCGCAAGGCCTTCCCGCTGCGACTGAACCACTTCCTCACCGACATCAGCCGGGTGGAACGGGAGCTGGCCTGGCAGCCGAGCTTCGATCTGGCGGCGGGCCTGGCGGACAGCTACGCCAACGACTACGCCCTCTCACCCACCGCGGAGCCGGACTTCAGCTCCGATGCGACGCTGATCGGGGCCTGAGGTAACCGACGGCGGACGTCAACGCCAACAGCAGGGACGGCCAGAACAGCCACCAGCCCAGGATCACCAGCGCCGCATGGCCACCCCAGGCGGGTGGCCAGAGCAGCAGCAGCAGGCTGAGGAACTGCAGGATCGTCTTCAGCTTGCCGCTCCGGGACGCGGGGGCTCCGTCGGAGGCCTGCGAGCGCCAGCCGGAGATCAGCAGTTCGCGGGCCAGCAGCAACCAAACCGCCCAGAGCGGCAGGCCTCCGGTGGAGGCGAGCCACAGCAGCGGAGCGGCGATCAGCACCTTGTCCGTCAACGGGTCCAGACGGGCCCCCCAGCTGCTGCCCCCACCGGCCCGACGGGCCAACCAGCCATCGGCGGCGTCACTGAGACCCGCCAGCAGCAGCAACCACCAGGCGATCGGACGCTCTCCGAGCTGCAGCGCCAGGATCAGCGGCAGACCGGAGACGGCCCGTCCCACGGTGAGTCCATCGGCGAGCTGTCGGAAGGGGAAGGCCAACGGCGCAGAATGCGGGCAGATTCCTGCAAATCATGGTCCTGCAGCTGACGGTGGCGGATGTGATGACCCAGCCCGTGCTCAGCGTCTCTCCGGAGACGGCTCTGCAGGATGCGGTGCAGCTGATCAGCGACCATCACATCAGTGGCCTGCCGGTGGTGGATGGCGAGGGAGCCCTGGTCGGAGAACTCAGCGAGCAGGACCTGATGGTGCGGGAGAGCGGCGTGGACGCCGGCCCCTACGTGATGCTTCTGGACAGCGTCATCTACCTGCGCAACCCACTGAACTGGGACAAGCAGGTGCATCAGGTGCTGGGGACGACCGTGGGAGACCTGATGCGCAAGGACACCCACTGCTGTGCCGCCGACCTGCCGCTGCCGAAGGCGGCGTCCCAGTTGCATGACCGCAGCACCCAGCGGCTGTTCGTGCTGGATGAGAAACGGGCCCCGATCGGGGTGCTCACCCGGGGAGACGTGGTGCGTGCACTCGCCTCCCACCGGGAGATCTGATCAGTTCAACGCGCGCACGGCGATGGCGATCGGCTTGATCGCCCGGAATTCCACGTAGTCCCCCACCTTGAGGGTCTGCACGGGATCGCCGTTGATGTCGCCACGCACATCCAGGTTGTGCACCCCGCCGAAGGGGCCGCGAAGGCTCAGCTCCTGATCCTGCTCGGACACTTTCACCACTTCCGCGGTGCCGGTGGCCATCGCCACCCGGGCCCCCTTGCGAACCTCGCCGAAATCACTGGAGAGGATCACGTCCTCCCGCTTGAAGGTGAGACGGTTGACCGGGCTCCTGCGGAGGTCAACGACCAGACCATCGAGGATGTCGACGATCACCTCATCTCCCACCTTGAGGCCCTGGGCCTTGAACTGGCCGCCCAGGGTGATCAGCATGTCGTGGCCGTAGGGGCTGCGCAGCTCCATCACCCGTTCGGCCGGCATCAGCCGCTGGATCGTGCCCTGCAGCTTGGTGATCTCAAAGGAACGCAGCAATTCGGCCTTGAGGCTGGCGCTGTCGTTCACCACAGTGGCCAGCAGGGGCTGCTCCACCGTGGTGCCACGCGCGGCAGCGGCTGCAGCGAGCTTGTCGACATCCACCGCCACCGGCTGGATCAGACGGAAGCTCACCACATCACCCGCCCGCAGGTTCGGGAAGAGATCGTCACCAGGGTCGGCGAGCACATCCAGGTTGTGGATGCCTCCGAGAGGCCCCATCAGGCTCAGCGTGCGGTCCCGTTCGGAGAGCTTGATCACCCTGGCGGTGCCAGAGGCCAGAGCCACCCGCATGCCCTTCTTGAGGGGACCCATATCAGTGGGCATGTAGATGTCTTCGCGGTTGAAGCTCAGCTGCTTGTCGCGGCTGCGCTCCAGATCCACCACCAGCCCGTCCAGCACCGAGACATCAACACGGTCTCCCGATCTGAGGCCCAGGGGCTTCAGGTCGATCCCGACGGTGACGATCTCCTTGTGCCCCTCGGGATCGATGATCTCGAGCACGTTCTGATCCGGCAGCACCGTGCTGACGGTGCCGCGCAGATGGGTGACTTCGAAACCAGCCAGCTGTTCGGGGGTGAACCCGGCCATCGCTGGAAGGGAGGTGGACACCACCGCCGCGGCAGCAGCCAGCAGGGCACGGCAGGGTCCGGAAAGACGGGGCATCGGCCGGGGACAGTCGTTTCGACGGATCGACGCTAGCCCGTTTCGAATAGGTCAAAATGCTCCCGGTAGCCTCTTGGCCCCTATGACCATCCGTCCGATCCTGCTGGCCGCCCTGCTGGGGCTCGGCATTGTTTCGGTGGCGCCGGCTCAGGCAGAGACCTCGATCCGGATCAGCCTCAAGGATCGCTATCTCACCCTTCTCGATGACGGGAAGGAGATCGGCAAGTACCCGGTGGCCATCGGGGCACCTGAATCACCGACACGGGAGGGAAGCTATGCCGTCACGAAGATGGACCCTCAGCCGGTTTATCACAAGAAAGGCAAGGTGATCGCGCCGGGCCCGGAGAACCCGGTTGGGGTTCGGTATGTGGCTTATGTGCAGATCGGGCGCGATGAATACGCCATCCACGGCACGGCCTGGCCCAGCTGGGTGAAACTTCGCGCTGCCGTGAGCCTGGGCTGCATCAGGATGCTCAACAATGATGTGATTCAGGTGTTCAACAGAATCAAAGTGGGCACCCCGGTGCTCGTCACCAAGAACTGACATCCACGATTTCCTGTTTTCATGATGCGCTGCCTGCTGATTGCCTCCACGATCCTGATGCTCCCCCTCGGAGCCAACGCAAATCCCACGACGGAGACCAAAGAGAACGATTTCCTGGACCTGGTGGACGGCAAGGGCAATGTGCTTGTGCAGGGAAAGGGCGTCAGTGACGTGAACGCCAAGGCCCGTGCTGAGGGGCTGAAGTTCCCGGCACTTGGCTACTGGTCACCGGAGGGGCACTGCTTCATCACACCAGCTCCCGGAGATTGCAACGGCGTCTTTAAAAAATAGAAGTCAAGTAGAATCAATTCCTTGAGGCAGAGAAGATGTTCAGCAAATTTCCAGCACTTCGACGCGTTTCCATTTACATGGTCTTGAGCTATCTGGCACTGACCATCACGAACAACAGCGGACTGCAACTGGACAACATGTGGTTGCTGTACACGCCGATGTTTGTCGGTGTTTATATCTTCTCAAGGTGGATCGACAGCAAGCTCGGCAACCCGGCGCCTCCACAGCGAACCGAGGAGAAGGCTGATGAAAAAGGGTTCGTCAAACGATGAAACGGCCGCCAGAGCATCCAATGCGACAGTTTCCAAATCTCTTAAGTATTAATTGTGTTGTTGAGAGGCCGAGCCCTGTTGAGAGCTTGTAGCTTCTTGCCTTCATGGTTCCGCAGCAGTGTCTGGATCCGACCTCTCCAGCATCAAATGGGAAAACGACGGCGAGATGTCGGCCCAGGACACCTGGAATCTGGTGCGCCAACTCTCCAAGACGGAGGAGCACGACAGAGCCTCCGCTCTGCTCCACCTGTCTTCCAAGCACAGGCATTCCAAGGTCAAGCCTCGTTATCGTGAAGCCACGCCGGAGACCGATGACGATGCCATTCGGTGAGGCAGGCAGCTGGGATGATCCGTCTCCGGAACTGACAACGACCCGTCTGCGCCACTGGCTCGATACGCGCTTGAAACACCTGGCCCGTCAGCAGAGAATCCAGGACGCACGATCCCTGCGCAGTGAATTCTCCATCGAGGAGTCATCAAGGCGCTGACATTTGCGGGCGCAATCTCTGCCGTACTGCCACGACTGTTACAGCCGAGCGGAAGATTGATGTGTTCAATATCGCCAGCAGCTCACCTTCCATGTGGATGCTGATCTAAAAAATGAAATTGTTGCCGGAGCATTTATCATCGGCTGCTTCTTTGCAATCGTTGTGATGAACCTGATCGGCTACAACGCAGACAACTGCTTCATTCCCCGATAAATCAGCACAGCGATTCGATTGCCCTGCAACAGAAAAGACTCCGGTCACATCCCTGCGGCCGGAGTCGGAAATCCCTGAATGCTGAAGCTGGTTCAACTTGAACGCATCCCAGTCGAGTTCTGAAGAATCAGTCTCAACCGGGATCAAAGCCTGACTGAACCGATGAACATCGTTCCAGTCAGACACGCAAACTCTGCACTCAGGCAGCAGAATCAGCCCCCTGAGTACTGATCCGAGGAGGAAGAGGAGGAGGAAGAGGAGGTGTCCGTCGCAGCGAAGGCCTGCATGAAGGCAGACGCCGTGCGTTGGTTGTTCTGAGTGGCGAAGGAGTTGGTCGACAACGTTGCCAGGGCTGAACCGTTGGCAGTTGCAGACGAGTTATCCTGCGTGTTCACAAGTTTGAACGCATCCAGACGATCCAGGCTCACAGTGAAACTGGAATTGTCGTCGGCATTCACGCTGGCGATGGCACCCAAGCCCTCAACCGTGACTTCACTATCACTCTGAGTGCTGGTGGTTCCGATGGATTGAGCGTAACCGGCTTCATAGGCTGCATTGAAAGCAGCCGTCCAGGATGCACCACCGGTCGTATCGCCTGTTGAATCAGCCGCCGTCAGTGCGGACGCCACAATCGCTTCTAACTGAGCCTCTTGGCCGATCGCGGTGACGGAATTTTCAGTTGTATTGAAGGTACCCTTGATAATTCCGGTCGCGGATGACTCAGTCGCAGTAGAAGAACTGTTTGTGATGACGTTGTTGTACGCAGAGCTGTAACTGGAGTTATAACTCTCGTTATAAGAGGTCGTGTAAGCATTCTTGAATTCTCTGAAGTTGCTCTGCTCTGTTTTATAAGCAGCTTCACTTGCGTAGGAAGACTGCGCGCTACCGAGAGCTGACCAGGCAGTGTCGTAATTGGTCGACCACTTCCACTCTCCATCACGGTCATAGCTGCCGTAATTACCTGTCTCCGTCGCCGACAGATTGGTGGCCGTGGTGGCATATTCCCAACCTTGTGAGTGGGACTCCCGCTTAGCCGTTTCGGTTGCCACTGAGTTGGCTGCAGCGGAAGCGGCCTGGGTTGCAGCGGCAGAGGAGGAGGTGCCATTGGTCTGCATCAGGTTGCTGCCTGCACCCATCTGCATCACACCCATCGACATCCCGTCGAATTCCTGGGTCGCGGACACGTTGGCGTCCACCCCAATGCTGGTCGTCGAGCCCACATTGAACTGATTGGAGGTGCCGACCGCGTTGTTGAACGTCGCCGTGCCCGCACCGGAGAAGGTCAGTCCGCCAGGAGTGGTGGCGTTGATGATGAACATACGCTGGGTGGTACCAGACATGTTCGGGTCATCGGAACCAGCGCGACTGGAGTTCTGGGCGTTTGCCGCGGCCGGAACCGTCAGCAGCAACGCCGCTAGGAGTAGAGGTGTTTTCATTTTGGGTAAAAGGAATCCAGAATGTTTTAAGGATTCACCCGCACCCTGTCACTGGCTTCTGACAGAACGCCATAACCTTTTCTTAATTATCTTGGCGGTAGGAATTGGTGCGTGACGGGGTCGATCCAGGGCAGCAGGTCATCAGGGAGAAAACGGTCGGGATCGGCGATCCGATGCTCGAGTCACGACGGCGTTGTCCGATGTCATGGAAGCCACGGTCTGCGTGGTGCATCAAGCAGCCCCGGGCGTTGCTCAGAAACTGTTTGACGACAGCACCGAGATCAACGCTTGACCCGAGTCGTTGTTCGGTCGGAGGGCGGTTTCCGCGCTCACGACGGCAGGCGGTTCGTGGCGAGATTCTGGACGTCCGAAGTCTTGACTTCCCATGACCACCGAACACCGCAACTGGGCCGTCGTTGCATCAGCAATGGAGCAACAGGGAGCCACCAACAGCGACATGTATCGCCGCGCCAGAGCCATGGCTGATGGTCAGACAGACCCGATGCCAACAAGCTTCCCAGCCGCACCTTTCAGCATCTCAGTCGTCTGAGACGGCGTCATTCAGCCTCTGCCTCACCGTGCCTCGGTGGGGCAATCCCCTTCTTTCCGTTATGACCAACCATCACCTGTCGATGGAGCAGAGATTCCATCTTGAAGCAGCCTTCCGGGAGATCGATACCTGCGAGGACATTGAGCAGCTGCGTGAACTCACCAAGCAGATCATCACGGCTCAGGAGAATGAGAAGGCCTTTGCCCGGGAGGCAGCCGCACAGATCCGATTGGAGTTGGACGCAGCAGCCGCAAAACGCTTCGGATTCGTCTGAAGTTGAGAGAAGCAGCATCTGAAAGGGTGGACACCCGGATTTCTTGAATCAGGCCCCGCCGTGGCGGCGGGAACAGACGCATGGTTCAGCTCCGGCAAGACTCCAGCCACAACCCTCTCCAGCCATGGCGACGTTCGATTCAGCCACTCCCTTTCTGCTGCTGGCACGCATCCATGTGAAAACGGGTTGCGTGGACGACTACCTCGAGCTTGCCCGCGAGACCGATGCAGCCGTGGAGGCATCCGAGCCAGGGATGCTCCACCACACCTTTGATCAGGACCCGGAGGACCCGCAGACCTTTGTGTGGTCGGAGGTCTACGCCAACGATGCAGCCTTCGCAGCGCATGTGTCCAATCCACCGGTTCAGGCTTATCTCCAGAAACATGCCGAGCTGGGCGACAGCTTCAGCATTGAGGTGTACGGAACGGTGGGCGATGACTGCCGCACCCTGATGGAATCCTTCGGACTGCCCCTGAAGATCTTCGAAACCAGGCTCGGCTACAGCAGGGTCTGAGCGGAGAACGGCCCTGGTTATTGCTGCTGTTGCTGTTGGCGCAGCGCTGCCATCTTGTCGACGCTGGAGCCAACGGTTTCCACCACAAACGCCTCCGGCCCGTCGTGCTTCAGCCTGAACAGATAGCCGTTCACCCAGCCGGTCTCCCGGTTGTTCATCTCATGGCCGAGATCCAGAAACCCTGGTTTCTGATGGAACAGATGCAGAAGAATATCCAACACATCCTGGGGAGATAGATTCTCAGGATCGACAGAAGGAAGATTTTCTCTCACATCCATGAAAGAAATGGACGCCGAGTAATCGAAATCGTTCTGCATCACGCAACACTGCTCATCAGGCACCGTAGCCCCTGATACGGTTTAAAGCGACTGACTGTTACCGGGGATTGACATCAAAAGCTCACTATCTAACCTGAAAACCACTGCAACAGGCCAGTGCGCGAACGCATTCTCGATGAGCTCATTCAGATGGAAACCTGGGACTGGTGGAAAGCACAAGTCTTTTATTTGAGAGAAAAGAAGGAGTATGCGGAAGCCGAAGCCATTTTCAATGAATTCAAGATCAACAACCAGACATAACCATCCGCTGGCCCTGATCACAGCAAGCCTGCTGCTGCTGGCCAGCGGTGAGCCTGCCAATGCCATGAGCGAGTGCGAATTCATCATCCGAACGATGAACAAGCTGGGCTCGCGGATGTCGGTGTTGAGGATGACGATTGCGTCGACAGACGACAAGGAAAAACAGGATCTCGCCAGTCAGCAACTAGACCAGTACAACTCCGATTACCGCCTGGCCAAGAAGCAGTTCAGCAAAGCCAACTGCGGCGACACCTGGAGCAGAGACTGAATCTCTCAAGCGATGAGAGCGGAGGAAGCCCGACGAAGTCAGAAGGCATCGAATCCGATCTTCAAAGCCAGATCCAGAACCAGCTCCGTCGATCACCCACACCGGGTCGTCGCAGCTGGTTGTCTCTGCCATCTTCATTGACACAGACATGCTTAAATTTTTTATTACAGAAAACTTATTAAAGACATCTAAAAGTTGTAGTAATAATAGTTTGGTTTGATTGCCTCCCATGCCTCCTTGCTGATCTCATCTCCTTGAACCTGCCATTCCTTGCAGACAATCCGGCGTGTTGCTTCATAGAAGTCGCAAGACCGTGTTTGGACCAGGTCTCGTGTCGACAATTCATCTTGATCCACAGAAGGCATCGCTCCGGGAGAACAATTCTGATCGAGATACTCCTGTTGCTTGCTTAATGAAGAAGCATCCAACGCAGCACCATTCGCATCTTTGCCTGTGCTGACCATGCTGGCAACGGTCTTGCAAATGGCTGTCAGAACATTGGTCTTTTCTTTCCTCAACTCCTCAACCTGCTGATCCGTCGGGCTGGTGATCACAACGATGTCTTCGCTGTCTTTCAAGAAGTCCACCTGCGCCAGAAAGGCTTCCTCTTTACTAGAAAACTTGAGCGTGTTGCTGCCCGACGAAGAACATGAGACCAGCAACAGTGAGACGGAAAATAGCGTGATTATTTTGAGTGGCTTCGTCATCTCAGTACTGTGGCTGGGCTGAGGCGGTGAATGAGCCAGGCACGCCATTTCAACAATCGGTCGGCATCGCCCCGGAGGCAATGCGCCTTAACACCGATTGTCTTTGTCGCCTGGAACACCAACACTGGATGCATCGAGATCGGAGGCGCCATGACGGCCGACACTCCACCACAGCAAACGGCAGAAGCAGCCTGACTTTTCTGGCCCCTGCTCCAACTTTTCAACCCAATCGTGAGCAACTCGTCTGTGACGACACGGATGGTCGTCTGATCAGTCGATTCTTCTCTGCACCGTCTCAGGTGCCCCGCAGAAGACCTGCATCACACCTGGTTCCAATGGCCCCAGGGTTGCCACAAGCCAGACGCTTCGACCTCTTCTCTCAGTTCACTGTCGTTCGAAGGGCACTTCACGCTTCGCGGATACAGCTTCACTGAACAGGTCGATTGCAATGCACAAACGAGCGAGCTAGGCCGTCTTTCCACCGGGAAGGGCGGCCTTCCTCTTTGGGAGCTCCGGCGGGACGCGGTGAGCCGGCCACTCCGATCTCGCAGGAGCAAAAAGAAACCCCCGCCGAAGGCAGGGGCTTCAAAACGCTTCTCGGGAGTGTGACCTTGTTTCCACCCCGTGAGGCGTTTTTCCTCACACAACAAATATGCCCCGCCATCTGCGCCCTCGGCAAGGGCCTGGGTTCGGATTCGTGATTGGCCCGACACGGGCAGAACGCAAGCCTCAGCTTTCCTGCTCAGCCTGGCTGGCCTGGTGCTGAAACGACTGCTCGAGGTGCTCCACCCGTCGCTCCAGCGCCTCAACCCTCTGCTGAAGCTCATGCTCGCGGCGCTGCCCAGCTGCATCCAGCTGCTGGCGGCCACCATTCATCATCTCGGTGTAGGTCAGCGCCCTGGGCTTGATCGGTTCCGTCATCAGCTCTCGATAGCAAGGGCCTGATCAGCCTGGCCACGGCAACCCAACCGGGTGTCGGTTCCCTGAGCGCAGCGGCTAAACGATGGGGCACCCCCCGTTGCCAGGCGAGGTTGGGTTGCCGAACTAAAGGAGAAACAGCAAGAGCACGATCCACGCACTTCCAATGAGGAAAACCTTGTCTGGGCCGTTTCCAATGTCGAAAGGCTCGTAGGGCTCCGGAATCATTGTTGGCCTGAATCAGCGTTGAGCCTAGTGGTTTAGACCGCCACTCCGATGCTCACTCGGCTGATCCTGAACCGCAGCACAGCTGCCATGGCCTCAGCGGCAAATGCTTCCGTCATGTTTACTTTGAGCAAGGTGACATTTTCTTAAAACATCAATACCATTTCCTAAGCTAACGATCCACAAAATCAATTCCACCAGGCAAATGCTCGAAACCATTGTCTGCACGTTGGACATCAGCAACTCCTTTGCCGAATTTGCCGACAAGTTCGATCACGACGAAGCTCCGGGCCGGGAAGCCAAAGGCATCAAAGTGCTTTATCGCGGGGTCGCGAACAACAACCCTTCCAAAGTTGTCATTGTCGTCCAAGCTGAAACGGGTGTGATTGCGCAGCACATGCAAGACAACGCTGCACGCTTTGTTGAGAATGGTGCTCTCATGCACACCGCTGTGGTGACCTCATACAAGCAGTGCTGACCAGTCGTGCATACCGATCTGGTGTGATGCACGACTGGGCCAGGACCCTCGACACTCAGATTCAGCTTCAGTCAGTTGGCCAGAGCTTCCACTGAGCACCATCAGGAATCTCAGGGGGTTGCGACACATCCTTGGGTTCCTCCCACAGGACGCGCCACTGCGGGACGCGACAGGGGACATAGTCATGGTGCTCGATTCGCACCCCACCGAGAGGAGCCACAGATCCGATCCAGCCACCAACCCACTTGGCCTTGCTCTTGAGAGAGTCACCTTTGAACCAAATCCAGCACTTCTGTCCCAAGACCTGGATCCCAGTGATGACGATCAAAGTCTGACACCAGAGGGGAACGGACGCACAGGAAGTCAAGTCTCTCTCCCCCGGTTGGGGGAGGCGGGCTTGGGATAAATCCCCCGATCGAGTGAACGTTCGAATGGTCTGCAACGACAGAATTTGAATGACGTTGTAGACAATTGGGAGCCGAATCAATGAATCCAACCAAGCTCACGGACAACCAAGTGATCATGTGTCGGATAGCAGACGATCACTTTGAGCTGATGATGAACGACTACCAAAAAGGAACGCCCCTTGATCGATTAATGGATTGCAATGCCTACCTGAATGAACTGCAAAAGGATGTCATTCTTGACAGATCTGACATCGAATTCTTCTCAGCAATCCACAGGCTGGCCTCACACAAATTCAAACTCATAGTCCTTGGCCGCTAGGGGGAGCGTTCAAGCAGACACATCCCCGCAATCAGCAACGGGTCACCACTTCTGCAGCTCAATAACTCAGCCCCAATCCTGCTTACTCCAACAACAGCCGAGCATCCTGTTGACGCAAGTCCGCTGGCGGAGCCGGCAGGTCGGGTACCACCGGCAACGGTGGTAATTCCGGAGGAGGTGGTGCTCCGATCAACGGATCCCGCGCCATCTCAGGCCGGTCCTCCATCACGGGGTCGTCGCCCTCCAACGGAGTCTCCGCCGGCATCTCCAGCACCGGATCCTCCAGCAGCATCGGCGGCGGTAGATCGGGGGGCAACGGCGTGATCGGGCCACGGATCAGAGTCGGATCCTCGAGGCCGTCCTCCACCGGTTCGATCTCCTGCAGGTTCGGCCGCTCCCGCAGCACCAGGGGATCGGCGGTGATCGGCGGCTCCCGCAGCGGCGATCGCTCCACGTTCTTGGGAGGCTCATCAGGCGAACCGTCGAGACGTTCCGGTGGCGGGGCAGGCGCCCAGATCATTCGGGCCAGCGGCTCCACCCCCTGCTCCATCACCCGGTTCAGGCCGGCCAGCGCACGATCGGTGAGGTGAAGACCCACAGCCTGAACACAGGCCACCGCCCCCTCGCACGACTGATCCCCCGGCAGCTTCGGGGTGAGCCCGGCGATCAGATTGCCGCGGAGCGGTGTCTGACGACGGCTCAGCCGCAGCATGTACGGCACGTGGACAAAGCTGGTGGCGCCACCGCTGATCCAGTTGGCGTCCTCTTCGGTGAATCCCTTGGTGCCCGGAATGATGAAGCGGCTCTTGGAGGCGTGATCGGGCATGTAGGCGGCGAGATATCCGCGGCGCCGCGCCAACTCCTTGGTCTGCTCGAGGGTGAGGCCGTCACGGCTCATCAGCACCTCCAGATGGCCATCGTCCCGCAGACCCATCACCATGCGAATGCGCGGCAGGTAATACCGGATCCGCTGCCCCATGCTGATGCTGTAGGCCCCCTTGTAGGTGTCGGGCGCCTCCTCCAGATCGTTGTAGAGGCTGTGCAATCCACCGATGAAGGTCTCGTAGGTGCGGCTGTGGTCATCGGTGAGTTCCCCGAAGCCGAAATCAACGCTGCCGTCGTGGCGGATGCCGATGAAGGCGCGCTGGCGCGAGGCGGTGCGGTTGCGGCCGCGCCACACCCGCGGACCGAACTTCAGATCACCGAGGGGAACGGTGATCTCCTGCCCGCCGTTATCAATGTGGCGCTCGTACATCGGCCCGGAGACGTAGGCCAGGGCGGCGATGTCTTCGTACGCGTCCTGCTCCCGGTCCCAGCCCTCCAGCAACCCGAAGCGCACCTCGCGGGGATCGAGATCGAGGGCATAGACCTCGTCATCGGGGATGTAATGAAACGGCTCATCGTCGGCCGGGAGGCCCGGCAGCACGAGGTCGCCCTGCTCGTTGCTCTCCGCCACCCGCTCCGGGGCATTCGGAGCCAGGGCGATCAGGCCGGCGAACACCAGCGGTGGCAGGGCCAGCGCCAGCAGCAGCCAGCGGTTCCGCCACCGGGGTCGGGGGGTCTGGTCTTGGCGGGGAACGCGTGGCTTCACGCGGCGGGCCGTCGACCTTGGTTTTTGGGGAGTGGATCGAACCAAGGAACGATGACGCCGTCGGCCACCAGCCATGTGCGGTAACGGTCGCCGCAGTCATGCCCTCCCGTCAACTCTCCGAAGGCCGGGATCACCAGACGGGAACCGAGCTCGTCGTAGGCGAAGCAGGGCAGACGCAGGTGATCGGAGCGGCTGCGCAGCCGACTGGTGGGATGCAGATGACCGCACACATTCAGCTGGTGAGGCTGCGGCGGAGATTCCGGAGCATGGCTCAGCCACAGGGCACCGAGGGCCTGAGACGGCAGTTGCGGCAGGCCTTCCATCCAGCTGTGGCGATCGTGATTGCCGCCGATCAACAGCACCTCGCAACCGCAGAGATCCGGCAGAGCCCGCAGGTTGTCCCGCAACCTCGGGGTGAGTCCGACCCGGGCATGGATCAGGTCCCCCAGAACGATCAGCTGCTGCGGACGCCACTGATGGCAGAGCTCAAGCAGGGGGTTGAACGTGCCGCCATCGGCATCGCTCGGCAACGGGATTCCCTGCGCCTGAAAGGCCTCCGCCTTGCCCAGATGCAGATCCGCCAGCATCAGCACCCGTCCCTCCGGCCGCCAGAGCGCCCGCTGCGGCAGAAACTGCAGCGACTCCGCTCCCCACTGCCAGAGCTGCGCGCTCATCCGCGCCGGGGTGGCTTGATCTGGCTGTTGTGTAGCCCTGACTGCATCGGGCCGGCACATCCGTGCATCAACCTTGCGTCCCATGAGGAATTAATTGTGGCGCGTCCCGTGCGTCCGAACCAGCTTCCGATCGAAACCCTTCGCTGGCTCGAGCGACGGCTGCTGTCGCTGGAACGTCAGGAGCGTTACGAATGCGCCTACGCCCTGCGCATGGAAGTGGCCGAATGGCTGCTGGGGGCTGTGGATGCCAACCTGACGGCACCTGCCCCGCTGTGACCCCCCGATGACCCTTGCCCTGCTGATCGCTCTGGCCGGCTCACTGGTGGCGATGACGCTGATCGTGCGTCGTCTGGAACAGCGCTGAACGGCAACCGCTCGATCACCTGATCAGCGTTGACCATCCGCACCACACCGCTGTCGATGCAGGCGATCTGAAACAGGGACGGCTCAGGGCCACGGGCGCTGCCCACCACATGCAGCACATGGCCCATCCACCAGTCCCCCGGATCCTCGCCTTCCACCACCACCAGATCACCGCAGCGAGCGCGGAGAAACAACGGCCCGTCCATCCCGACCTCGCGGCAGTACGTTCGTTCTAGCGACGGAAAGGCCGGAGCATGGCACGCTTCCAGGTGTCATCCGATCCGGCGGCGATGCGCTGCTCCGCCCTGGCTGCAGCCCTGCTGAGCGCCACCCAGCTGCTGATCATTCCCGCTGTGGCGGCAGCGCCGGAGGCGCGCGGCACCCTGCGGGTGGGCATCACCGGATCGCCTCCGTTCGTGCTCAGCGGCCATGGCTCGCGAGGGGGCATCAGCCTGGAGATCTGGCGGCGCGTGGCCGAGCAGAACGACCTCAGCTACGACCTGGTCGAGCAGCCGACCCCGAAGCAGGGACTGAGGGCGATCGAGATGGGAGAGATCGATCTGCTGGTGGGGCCGATCAGCATCACCGCCCGGCGCCTCGCCATGCCTGACGTCGATTTCACACAGCCCTACTTCCTGGGCAAGTCCGGCGTGCTGCTGCCCCTCTCTCCCCCCAGCCTGGTCAGCCGCCTGAGCGTGTTCTTCGGGTGGGCGGTGGTGTCGTCGGTGCTGGTGCTGCTGGGGGTGCTGCTGGCGGTGGGCAGCCTGATCTGGCTGGCCGAACGGCGCCGCAATGCCGAGCAGTTCCCCCGGGCGCCGCTGGCGGGCATCGGCAGCGGCATGTGGTTCGCGCTGGTAACGCTCACCACGGTGGGCTACGGCGACAAGGCCCCGGTCACCCGCACCGGCCGCGGGCTCACCGCCGCCTGGATGACCATCTCCCTGATCGCCGTGTCCTCGCTCACGGCGAGCCTCGCGTCGGCCTTCACCCTGTTCCTCACCGGCGCCACCGAAACCGCGATCACCGATCCTGCGCAACTGCAATCACGCCGGGTCGCCGTGGTGAGCGGCACCAGCGGCGTGGAACTGGCCCAGAGACGCAACATGCGCGTGGTGTCGGCCGACTCGCTCGCCGGCGCCATCGATCTGATGCTGGAGGACCGGGCGGAGGCCGTGATCTTCGATCGACCGGCCATCCGTTATTACCTCAAGAAGAATCCGGATCTGGCCGTACGACTGGCGCCGTTCACGCTCACCGAGGAGACCTACGGCTTCGCCTTCCGATCCGGTGACCCCCTGCGCAATGCCTTGAACGTCTCGATCCTGCAGCTGCAGCGACAGGGGCAGGTGGAAGCCATCACCAACGTTCTGCTCAACTGAATCCGCCGGGGGAACGCCGCCTCAGCTGAGGGGCCGGTGACGCCGCAGGGCGTCTTCCACCAGGAAGGCCGCAAGGTTGCCGCAGCTGCGCCCCTCCTCGAGGGCGTGCCGCTTGAGATCGTCCATCACGCCGCGGGGCAGGGTGACGTTGATCCGCTCGGAACTGGCGGCATCGGCGACGGCGGCCGTGCTGGGAGCCGGTTCGGTGGAGGCCAGCCGCTGCTGCAGCTCCTGCACAAGATCCTGAAGAATCGGCACGATTCAGTGAAGATTTACACACAATATAGATGCAATATCGTGCCTATAACCAGGCTGGCTTGATGTCCGCCTGTGCGCGTATCCTGACCTCGTTTTTCAGGATGCCATGCGCCCACTGCCCCTGAAACTGACGCCTGGCAGCGACCTGCGCCTCAGCCTCGAGGAGCTGGCCCGTGCGCAGCAGCTCAACGGCTTCGTGCTGGGCGTGGTGGGCAACCTCAGCCGTGCCGCCTTTCAGTGCCCGGGCCAGGCACAGCCCACCGTGCTGGAGGGGGATCTCGAAGTGATCACCCTGAACGGCACCCTCAGCCCCGAAGGGGTGCACCTGCATCTCAGCCTCTCCGATGGCGCCTGCCAGGTGTGGGGAGGACATCTCGAACCCGGCACCCTGGTGCAGAAGGGCGTCGACCTGCTGGTGGGAGTTCTCGAGCCGTCCCAGCCGGCCGTCGACGGCAACACAGCCACGCCCGTTGCACAGCCGCCCCGCATCGAGATCGCCGTGCTGCCGGGTTGTCCGTGGTGCGCAAGAGCTCTGCGGCTGCTGCGCACCCTGGATCTGCCCCACACCGTGGACACGGTCAACGACGATGCCGCCTTCAGCCGCTGGCAGTCCCGCAGCGGCATGCGCACCTTCCCGCAGGTGTTCATCGATGGTGCACTGCTCGGCGGCTACGACGACCTCGCCTCCCTGCACGGTTCAGGCAAGCTGGAGCAGCTGCGCTGAGCCTCGGCCATGGCCACACCGGAGGAGAGCCCTGAGCCGACGTCGTTCTGGTCCCACAAACCCTGGTGGTGCCAGCCCTGGACGATCCTGATGACCGGGTCCCTGGCGATCGGAGGGTCCTGGTGGTTGCTGCACTGGCTGTGGCTGACCCTGCCCATCGCCCTGCTGGTGCTGATCTGGTGGTGGCTGTTTCTGATCGTGGTGCCCGGCTCCGGCGCCCTGCCACCGACGCCACCGGCACCATGAGCGACAGCATCAGGCTGCAGGCCATCGACCAGAGCCTGTTCGACCGCGTCGCAGCCGTGGCACGCCAGAAACCGCGTCGGCGCATGAACCACAATCTCCACCAGGAGAGCGATCTGGTGCAGCGGTTTCTGAACGTGCTGCAACCCGGCACCTACGTGCGCCCGCATCGCCACGTGCGCGAGCAGGCGGGAACGGGCTTCGAGTGCTTTCTGGTGCTTCAGGGGGCGATCGGCCTGCTGATCTTCGATGGCGACGGACAGCTGATCGAACGGCACCGCCTGAGCGCCACCGGACCGCTGCGCGGCATCGAACTGGCGGAGAACCAGTTCCATTCCCTGGTGGCTCTGGAGCCGGACACGGTGATGTTCGAACTCAAGCAGGGCCCTTACCAGCCCACGCAAGACAAGGACTTCCTCAGCGCCTTCCCCGGCGAAGGCAGCGAACAGGCGGAGGATCAGGAACGCAGCTGGCGGCAGCTGTTCGCCACCGGCCACCGGCCCTGAGAGAACCGCTTCAGACCTCGGCGGTCCGCACCGCTTCCCGGAACCGCTGCTTCTCATCCAGCAGCTCCGTCTCCAGCTGCTCGATCAGCCGGCTGACCAGAGACTGGAACTCAGGCTGACATCCCCGGAACGCCGCCTTGTGGCGGATCGGCTCATTGCGCATGCGCAGATCGGTGAGCATGAGCTGGAGGGCGTCGATCCTGGCGTTGGTGTTCATGCCGGGCTGTCGGGTGGGGGGAGGTTATGACGAGGGCTCGCCATCATTGATACCGCTGCACCCACCGGATGCGTCAACGCTTTCTGCTGCCGCTGCTGCTGCTTGCTCTGGCCTGGAGCCAGGAACTGGTCGATCAGATCCTCTTCGCCGGGCAATGGAACCTGCCCATGGGTCCGGGCCTGCCCTGGTGGCGACTGCTCAGCGCCCCGTTCAGCCACTCCGGGTTCGCACACCTGATCTCGAACAGCGCCGTGTTCCTGCCGCTGAGCTGGCTTGTGCTCACCCGGGGGATGCGGGATTACATCGCGATCTGGATCGCCGTGCTGCTCATGGAGGTGCCGGTGGTGCTGCTCTGGCCCACAGCCAGCCACGGTCTTTCCGGCGTGATCTACGGACTGCTCGGGTATCTGCTGCTGATCGGCTGGCTGGAGCGTCGGCTGCTGCCCGTGCTGCTCAGCCTGATCGCCTTCTGGCTCTACGGATCCGCCCTGGTGGCCCTGATTCCGGGAGTTTCCCCCGCCGGTGTCAGCTGGATCGGCCATGCCTCCGGATTCGCAGGAGGACTGCTGGCGGCCCTGGCCGTGCATCGCGACAGCGCAGGGCAGACGTCGTGACACGGTTCGAGGCATGCTGAACGGACGCCGGAGATGACCCCATGCCACCAGCGGTCTGTCTGAACTGCGGCAGTCGGGAGTTCCGCGCTGATCGCGCCCTGGCCGGACGACTGATCTGCAAGCGCTGCGGTTACGCCCTCGGTACCCGACCGAGCGCCAAAGGCCAGCGGCAGAGCGGTCGCCGCCGCTGGGTCCTGATCACTGCTCTGGTCGTGACCGCGCTGCTGGTGGTTCTGCTCTCCAGACTCTGACCCCTCCGCTCAGGAGCGGAGCATCGCCACCACCTCCGAGGTGTTGGCAGACAGGGGAGCGCCATCGAGCAGCTCGATCGCCGCGCGCATGGCGGCCTGACGCTCCGGCCCGTAACTGCGCCAGCGGCTGAACACCTTGGCCATACGACTCGCCGTGATCGGGTTGCGGGCATCGACCGCGGCGATCTGCTCGGCCATGAACCGGTAGCCGCTGCCGTCGATGGCATGGAAGGCGCTGATGTTGGCGGTGAAGCCCCCCAGCACAGCTCGCAGGGAATTCGGCGCCAGCGGATCGAACCGGGGATGCAGCAGCAGGGCCCGCACCCGCTCCAGGCTGTCGGAGCGCGGCGTCGAGGCCTCCAGGGAGAACCAGCTGTCGAGAATCACCGGTTTGTCCTGCCAGCGGTCATGGAAGGCCGCCAGCGCCTGGTCGCGCTCAGGGCAGTCAATCGGCCGCAGAGCCCGCAGCGCGGCCCGGGCCAGGGTCATCGATGGACCGCTCACCGCCTTGAGAGCCTGCTCACGGGCTTCCGCATCGCCGGCGGCCGCCAGCCAGCTCCAGGCCACGGCCGTCAGCTGGCGTGCTCCCTGCCCCTCCGGCCAGAGCCGGCTCCAGCCCGGACGGCATCGCTCGAGCAACTGACGCAGGGGCTCGTGCAAGGCGCCGCCGAGATCGGCTCTGAGGCTGTGCATGGCCCGATCGAGGCTCAGCGGATCCGCCGTCGTCTGCAGCGCCTCCAGCTCCGCCAGGCCAGGAAGCGTCAGCAGAACAGCCAGCTCCGCCCCCTCATCCGAGCCGGCCAGGGTCTGCCCCAGAGCTGTTGTGAGGGCGGCCTCCACAGCCGGCTCCGGCGCATCCGCAGCCCGGGCCAGCAGGATCTGACGGAACAGCCGCTGGCCGGCATCCCAGCGGCAGAAGGGATCGTCATCGGCCGCGAACAGCTGCAGCGTCTCCGTCAGCGGCTGATCCATGCGCAGCACCACCGGTGCCGAGAAGCGGCGCAGGATCGAGAGCGCCGGAGGCTGTTCGGCGGGCGGTGCCTTCAGAACCATGGTCCGATCGGCCTCGTCCATCACCACAAGCTGTTCTTCGCCGATGCGACCGTCGGCCGTCACCAGGGCGATGGCGAGCGGCAGCACCAGCGGCTGCTTCTGCGGTTGGCCTGGAGTCGGCTCGGTCCGCTGCTGAAGCTGAAGGGTCAGCTCACCGGTGGTGGCGTTCCAGCTGCGCTCCACGTTCAGCTGGGGGGTGCCGGCCTGGTGGTACCAGCGCCGGAAGCGATCGGGATCAAACCCCAGGGGCCGACCATCGGAAGCGGCCCCGTCGGTGATGGCCTGCACGAAATCCTCAGTGGTGGCGGCGGTGCCGTCGAAACGCTCCACGTAGGTCGCCATTCCGGCCATGAACCGCTCATGCCCCAGCAGGGTGTGCAGCATGCGGATCAGTTCCGAACCCTTTTCGTAGATGGTCGTCGTGTAGAAGTTGTCGATCGCCTGATACTCCGCCGGCTTCACAGGGTGAGCCGTCGGCCCCGCATCCTCCCGGAACTGGGTGTTGCGCAGCATCGCCACATCCTCGATCCGCTTCACCGCAGAGGAATGCAGATCCGCGGTGAAGCTCTGATCGCGGAAGACGGTCAGTCCTTCCTTGAGCGACAGCTGGAACCAGTCGCGGCAGGTGATGCGATTGCCGGTCCAGTTGTGGAAGTACTCATGGGCGATCACACTTTCAACCCGCTCCAACTCCCCGTCGGTGGCTGTTTCCGCATCGGCCAGCACCAGTTTGGAGTTGAAGATGTTGAGGCTCTTGTTCTCCATCGCGCCCATGTTGAAGTGACGCACGGCAACGATGTTGTACTCGTCGAGGTCGTATTCCAGGCCGTAGATCTGTTCATCCCAGCGCATCGACCGTTTCAGTGACGCCATCGCATGGGCGGTGTAAGGCTCATCGCCGGATTCCACATGCAGGCGCAGCGTCACCTCCCGCCCGGATGCGGTGCGGAGTTGATCGCGCACCTCCGTGAGATCACCAGCCACCAGCGCGAAGAGGTACGACGGCTTCGGGTGCGGGTCATCCCAGATCGCCTCATGGCGATCCGGTGCCCCCGCCAGCGGCCCGGCCGACACGGCGTTGCCGTTGCTGAGCAGCACCGGGAACAGCTGTCGCTCGGCTTCCAGTCGCACCCGCCAGCGGCTGAGCACATCGGGGCGGTCCGGATGGAAGCTGATGCGGCGGAAGCCTTCGGCTTCACACTGCGTGGTGAGCATGCCGCCACTGGCGTAAAGACCCTCCAGGGATGTGTTGCTGTAGGGGTCGATCCGACAGCGGGTCTCGAGCGTGAACGGCTGATCCGGCGGAGACAGCAGCGTGAGCATGCCGTCCTGCAGCTGCCAGGCCTGCGCCGACGGAACACTGCCATCGATCGCCAGGTGCTCGAGGGTCAGATCGACACCGTGCAGCACCAGGGGCACCCCGGACTGCAGCGGCGTGAGCTGCAGCCGGCTGGTCACCAGAACGTGATCGGCGTGGATGACGACATCCAGAGCGATCTGTTCCAGCCCGAAGGGCCATGGGGTGTAGTCCGCGAGGCGGACCGGAGCGACGGCTGCCATGGCGTCACCGGGCATTCAGCAGCCCTGATCCTGGCGGACCAGTCACCAGGGCAGAGGGCGGCGGCCGCTGCCGGCGTTGCAACCCACCTGAGATCCCAGCAGCGCACCGAGGGGAACGGCCCAGCTGCGGCCGTCATCCCGCGAGGCGACGTAGCCGAGGCCACCTCCCACGATGCCCCCGATCAGTCGCCCTCTGTTGCAGTCGCGTTCCAGCTGCGTTCGCATCCAGCCATCCCCCGCCGAGCTGTTGTAGGGCGACCGCTCGTCGGGATAGGGGGCCGGTTCATAAGGATAAGAGTGCCCACGCGACCAGTGATGGGCCTGAGCGGGCAGGGCCGTCGTCACCAGCGCTCCGGCGAGCACCAGGACGGAAAACGGAGAGAAGCGGATCATCCGTGATCTCGGAAAAGGACGACGTCAGGGAGTTGGTCTGACGCCCCCCCAGACAACCGCCGGATCCAGGTCGTTTGGCAACCGAAACTCCGGCCAACTGCTTCCAGATGCAACTGGCCGGAGCCTGAGGCTCACTTGTCGGAGATCTTCTTGATGGCTTCCTTCACCTTGGCCTGTACATCGGCGGGAATCGCCTTCGGGCAGGCCTGCATGGCGCGCAGGAGCACCTGCTGCTCGGCGGCGGCGAACATTTCCTTCTCCGAAAGGGTCTTGTTGTCGAGCATCGACACCTTGCCGTCATGGCGGCCCTTCAGGGCCTGGGCATAGGTGCTGGCGGAGATGCCGAGCGCCTTCGGAAATTCCACGCCGTCGAGCGCAGCCATGCAGAAGAAGGACGTGCCCATGGCCTGATAGATGGCGATGTCCTGCTTGGTGGCGGGAGCGGCAACAGCACCAGCAACAGCGCCGAACAGCTCACCTGTGGCGAGCAGGGCCGGCACCGCCAATGCTCCCAGGAGTTTGTGGCGAAGTTTCAACGGACTGACACCGATTGATCCTCGGTATTTTTACGTAGATCAACCCTCCCGGCGTCCGGAGTGGTCCGGTCAGTTCTCCTGGATCGGCGGCGGCGCCTCGGAGAGACGGATTTCGTGGTGGTGCTCGACGATCGACAGCTCCCCGTTCTCCCAGCTGTAGATCGCCCGGTAGCGGTAGCGGTCCTGATCCACAAGCCGGATGTGTTCCAGGATGTCCCACTGCTGGTAGTGGGATTCGAGGATCGTCTCGTGCTCATCCACCTGCCGCAGGCGGGTGCGCACGGGGTCGCCGTTGAGATAGCCCCGGCTGCGCTGGAGCTGATGGCCCCAGAGGGTCGCCTCCATCACGCCGCTGCGCTCGTACCAGGGCTTGCGCGCGAAGAACTCGTCGGAGTGCTGATCCTCGGCGTCCGACCACCAGCTGAAGCGGTAACGGCTCTCACCGGCCGTCGGCTCGGCGAAGGTCTCCATCTTCAGGTTCATGTCCAGATGCAGCACCTGGTCATCGCTGAACATGTACTGACGTCGCGAACGCCAGACGCCCAGATTGCGGGTGAACCAGCGGCGCAGATTGCTGTCCACGGAGACCGATGGCGATCCGTCAGCGCGCGACGGCACCGTCAATGGAACACGGTTTTGCCCGGAAAAAAGCGACATGAGCCGCGGATACGGCGAAGCGGAGTGTTCATGAACGTCTTAGCCCGGATGGAGTCCCCGTCAAAAACCCATAAGGTGAGCATTCGTTTTCCGCGTCGGATGCCTTGTGAAGGGTGACGGTCCCAAAGGTCGTCAGCAGCTTCAGCTGCTGCTGGTGGCTGCCCGTCATCACCTGTCCGGCCAGGACCTCCGTTCTCTGGTGCAGTACCTGGAGCGGGAGGACGTCGGATTCGAGGTGACCCTCCAGCTCGCGGATCCGTCCCAGCAGCCGGAGCTGCTGGAGCTGCACCGGCTCGTGGTCACCCCCGCTCTGATCAAGCTGTCGCCCTCCCCCAAGCAGGTGTTCGCCGGCAGCAACATCCACCAGCAGCTGAAGGGGTGGGTGCCGCGCTGGCAGCAGGACGGCGTCGTCAGCGGACTGGGGCTCAGCCTGCGGCCGACCGAACTCGACGGCAGCCGCACCCAGAAGGAGCTGCAGCTGGAGGATCAGCTGCTGGTGCTGCGTCAGGAGAACGAGACCCTGATCGACCGCATCCACGCCCAGGAGAGATTGCTGCGCATGGTGGCCCACGAGCTGCGCACACCCCTCACCGCAGCGACCCTGGCCCTGCAGAGCCAGAGGCTCGGGCAGATCGACATGGATCGCTTCCAGGATGTGATCACCCGCCGTCTCGAGGAGATGGAGGCGCTCTCGAAGGATCTGCTGGAGGTGGGAACCACCCGCTGGGAGGCCCTGTTCAACCCTCAGCGGCTCGATCTGGCGAGCGTGTCAGCGGAGGTGATCCTGGAACTGGAAAAGCTCTGGCTCGGACGCAACGTCGAGATCCGCACCGACATCCCGATCGACCTGCCGAAGGTCTTCGCCGATCAGCGACGCATGCGTCAGGTGCTGCTCAACCTGCTGGAGAACGCCCTGAAATACACAGGCAATGGCGGGCACATCACCCTGACCATGCTGCACCGCACCAGTCAGTGGGTGGAGGTGAGCGTCTGCGACAGCGGGCCGGGCATCCCCCCCGAAGAGCAGCAGCGGATCTTTCTGGACCGGGTCCGTCTGCCGCAGACATCGCATCGCACCACCGGATTCGGCGTCGGGCTGTCGGTCTGCCGCCGCATCGTGGAAGTGCACGGCGGCCGCATCTGGGTGGTGTCGGAACCCGATGAGGGGGCCTGCTTCACCTTCACCGTGCCGATCTGGCAGGGCCAGGGACAGGAATGGGGTCAGGCTGTCTTGACGGAGGGTCAGCCCGACCCGTAGTTTTGCTTGGTGACCGGGAGCACAGACAGCTCATCGCTCACGGCCTCGCCCCCATCGTCTAGAGGCCTAGGACACCTCCCTTTCACGGAGGCGACAGGGGTTCGAATCCCCTTGGGGGTATGTCAAATCAACGCGGCTGAATGTCGTCAGTCGCCGCTCCAGCGCCGTCTGGCTTCCTGTTCGACCGCATGCAGATTGCTCGACAGGTCGTCGCGCAGCCGCTCTTCGATCAGCCCGATCGGCATGCCGAGGCATCCCTGCACCGTCAGCTCATACAGAAGTGAGGACCCCTCGGGCAGCTCACGCATCTGCCAGGACCCTTCAAACCGCCGGAAATCGCCTTTCACCATCCGGAACCGCAGCAGGCCATCCGGCAGGACTTCCTGCAGTTCCAGCAGCACCTGAGCGGAGAAGCGCAGACCGAGAAGCTGCTGACTGCCCACCTGAAGCACCCGCACCGTCTGGCCGTCCCTCAGCACCAGCTCGCTGGTGCTGAGATTGGGAATGAAGCGGTCGAGATGGTCGTAGTCCGTGAGGACCTCCCAGAGAACCGAGACCGGTATCGCTGTTCTCAGCTGCACCGCCAGACGCCTGACGCCCTGCGGAAGGCGCTCCATCGTCTGCTCGATGACAACACCCTCGTCGGCAGCGGCTTCACGGAGCCCACGTCCAAAAATTGACTGAGCTGGAACCAACGCCTGAAAGGTCTCCGATGAGAAAGAGAACGGTCTGATCTTAAGGAGATCCCACGGATCACATCGCGATCTGTGTCAACGGTCAACCTCCGCTTGCGCGGATGAAGACCACACCTATAGTCGCGCAACCGAAATTGAGATCTCATGCGGGTGCCTGTCGCCACGGCCGGTGGAACCACGTCTCCTCTGTTCACGGTTGTTGCCAGCGGCATCAAGGCCGGATCAGGGGCCTCCGTGATTCGCACCTACCAGGTGGCGATGAGTGGACTCAACAACCTGTACAAGCGCCTGAGCGCCTCTGGAGCCAGAATCATCAGCGTGTCACCCGCCAGCGAGGACTCTCCCTCCGCTCCGGTGGCAGCCTCCAGCGCCCCCGAACCGCAAGCCGTGACAACTGCTCCCGCCCCCAAGAAAAAGCCCCACGCCAACGTTCCGGTCAACACCTACAAACCGAAGACACCCTTCATGGGGACGGTGACCGAGAACTACTCGCTGGTGAAGGACGGCGGTATCGGTCGGGTCCAGCACATCACCTTCGATCTCTCCGGCGGCGAACCCCAGCTCGAGTACATCGAAGGGCAGAGCATCGGGATCATTCCGGAAGGCAACGACGCCAACGGCAAGCCCCACAAACTGCGCCTGTATTCGATCGCCAGCACCCGCCACGGCGACAACTACCAGGACAACACCGTCTCCCTGTGCGTGCGTCAGCTGGAGTACAAGAACGAGGCAGGAGAACAGATCTACGGCGTCTGCTCCACCTATCTCTGCGACATCGAGCCCGGCTCCAAGGTGAAGATCACCGGTCCGGTGGGCAAGGAGATGCTGCTGCCCGACGACGAAGACGCCAACATCATCATGCTGGCGACCGGCACGGGCATCGCTCCGATGCGCACCTACATCCGCCGCATGTTCGAACCCCGCGAGCGCGATGCGAACGGCTGGACCTTCCGAGGCAAAGCCTGGCTGTTCATGGGCGCACCCAAGACCGGCAACCTCCTCTATGACGAGGATTTCCTGCACTACGAGAAGGAATTCCCCGAGAACTTCCGCTACACCAAGGCGATCAGCCGCGAACAGCAGAACACCAAGGGCGGCCGGATGTACATCCAGGACCGCGTGCTGGAGCATGCCGAGGAGATCTTCTCGATGATCGAAAACCCCAAGACCCACGTCTACATGTGCGGTCTGCGCGGCATGGAGCCCGGCATCGACGAGGCCATGACCGCCGCCGCCGCCGCCAAGGGACTGGACTGGTCCGAACTGCGTCCGCAGCTCAAGAAGGCCGACCGCTGGCACGTGGAAACCTATTGATCCGGATCTCCGGTGCCCTCGCCCGCCGCGTCCCGCGGCGGGCTTTTTTTTTCGCTTGAAAACAATCCGAACGCATGCACCAGTCGGGATGTTCTGGAGCACTGTGCAATTCCGCTTCCGTGCCTAAACCAGCGGCAGACGCCTGTGCTTCATGGTCGCCACGATCACCAATCCCCTGAGGGTTGGACTTCGTCAGGAACGCGTCATCGCACCCCAGTGTCTGGTGATTTTCGGGGCGAGCGGTGATCTGACCCATCGCAAGCTGGTGCCGGCCCTGTTCGAGCTGTTCAAGCAGCGCCGTCTGCCCAGTGAGTTCGCGCTGCTCGGCTGTGCCCGACGCCCCTGGAGCGACGAGGTGTTCCGCAGCAAGATGACCGAGGCACTGGCGGCGAAGATCGAGGAGGACCCCCAGGCCTGGGAGCAGTTCTCCGCCAAGCTCTTCTACGAGCCGGTGGATCTGCAGCAGCCGGAGGATGTGGTCCGTCTGGGGGGACGCCTCGAGCAGATCGATCAGCAGTGCGCCACCCGCGGCAACCGCACCTTCTACCTCTCGGTGTCGCCGAAGTTCTACGGCAGCGGCTGTCGTGCCCTGGCGGATGCCGGCCTGCTGAAGGATCCCAAGCGCAGCCGCGTGGTGATCGAAAAGCCCTTCGGGCGCGATTACGGCAGCGCCCAGTCCCTCAACCAGGTGGTTCAGAGCTGCGGTCAGGAAAACCAGATTTTCCGCATCGACCACTACCTGGGCAAGGAGACGGTCCAGAACATCCTGGTGCTGCGCTTCGCCAACACGATCTTCGAGCCGATCTGGAACCGGAACTACATCTCCAGCGTTCAGATCACCGCCGCCGAGACCGTCGGCGTCGAGGAACGGGCCGGGTACTACGAAACCTCCGGAGCCCTGCGGGACATGGTGCAGAACCACCTGACCCAGATGCTGGCGATCACCGCCATGGAGGCACCCGGTCGCTTCGACCAGGAAGCGATCCGAACCGAGAAGGCCAAGGTGCTGCAGGCCGCCCGGCTCGCTGATGAACTGGAGCCCTGGAACTGCTGCATCCGCGGCCAGTACGGACCCGGTGGCAGCCAGGAGTCTCCCCTGGCCGGGTACCGCCAGGAACCGGGGGTCGACCCGAACAGCACCACGGAGACCTACGTCGCCCTGAAGCTGTTCATCGACAACTGGCGCTGGCAGGGCGTTCCCTTCTACGTGCGCACCGGCAAGCGTCTGGCCAAGCGCGTCAGTGAAGTGGTGCTCACCTTCCGCGAGGCACCGGTGCACCTGTTCGATGCCGCGAACGGCGGCCCCACCTCCAACCAGCTGATCCTGCGCATCCAGCCGGATGAAGGGGCTGAATTCCGCTTCGAGGTGAAATCTCCCGGCTCCGGCATGCGCAGCCGGCCGATCGACATGGAGTTCTCCTACGACGAGTCCTTCGGTGAACCCTCCGATGAGGGTTACGTGCGCCTGCTGGCCGACGCCATGCTCAGCGACCCCACCCTGTTCACCCGCAGCGACGAGGTGGAGGCCGCCTGGCGCCTGTACACCCCGCTGCTGGAACTGATCGAGGACAGCCCCTGGCAGCTGCCGATCCATCCCTATGAATCCCGCACCTGGGGACCGGCGGCCGCCGATGCCCTGCTCGCCCGCGACGGACTGCTCTGGCGCCGTCCCTGACATCGCCTGATCCCTGTTCCACCCCTCTCCGTCCGAACCATGTCCCCTCAGCTCACGCTTCAGACCCCCCTGGAACTGGCGCCCTCGGAGGTGCCCACCTACCTCGAACAGCTCTGGTCCCCGGAGCAGCAGGGAAGCACCGGCACCGGCGCCAACACGTTCTCTCTGCTGATCTGGCAGCCGGCCTGGGCCGAACAGCAGCTGGTGCGCAGCGGTCGCCTGAAGGGGCCGATCACCGGCCAGCAATCCGACTCCCTGGTGGCCGCCGGCCGTCAGGTGGTCGTGGACGCCGATCTACCGCTCAGCACCCCCCCTCTGGATGGAGAGGTGATCGCAGCGGCCGCCGCTTTCGATGGCCAGACCCAGTCGGAGGATCTGCGCGGTCAGTACATCGACCCGGCCCTCAGCGCGCTTCAGCCCCGCCGGCTGATCACCCTGGCCCCCACCATCGATTCCGGCAAGGGGCTGGAAACCCTTGTGGCGGCCTATTGCCCCCTGCCGGAGGAAGGCGGTGGAACCGCCGCCTGCGGCGACGTGGTGGTGCTGCGGGGTGGCCACAACGCCCTGCAGGACGGCATGAACATCCTGCAGCCACTGCTGCCGCCCTCGATGCCCTCCTGGGTCTGGTGGAACGGCTTCCTGGATGAGGCTCCGGCCCTGATGGAGCAGTTGGCCTGTGCCCCCCGTCGCCTGATCATCGACACGGCCGTCGGCAGCCCGCGTCACTGCCTCGATCTGCTGCGTCACTGGGTGACCACCGGTCAACCCGTGAACGACCTCAACTGGCTGCGTCTGAGCAGCTGGCGCGAAACCCTGGCGATGGTGTTCGATCCGCCGCACCGCCGCGATGCACTCAGCCACATCGTGCGGCTCGACATCGATGTGGAAGGCCATCACCCCGCACAGGGCCTGCTTCTGGCCGCCTGGATCGCCGATCGCCTGGGCTGGAGCCTCGACCACACCGAAGCGACGGAAGAGGGCACCGCCGCCCGCTTCCGCCGTGCGGACGGCACCGAGGTGATCTTCCAGCTGATGTCCGTGCCGATGGGCCAGCCCAGCGTTCACGCCGGCCAGCTGGTGGGCCTTCGCCTGATCTGCCAGCCGGATGACGGCAAGGGCGTCTGCGTGATCCTCTGCGCCGAGTCGGGTGGCTGCATGCGACTCGAAGGCGGTGGCATGGCCAGCCTGGATCTGCACGAGGAGGTCGTGCCCGCCCAGCATTCCACTCCCGAGATGGATGTGGCCCGTCTGCTCAGTGGCGGCCACGACAGCACCAACCCGCTTCTGGCCGCCGCCGCACCTCTGGCTGCCAGGCTGCTCGCCTGAGCTGATCGGATTTCATGGCCGTTGTCATCGCCGCTCCGGCCAGCGGCAGCGGCAAGACCCTGCTCAGCCTCGCCCTGCTGAGCTGGGTGCGGTCCCAGGGACGCTCGATCCAGGCCTTCAAGGTCGGGCCTGACTATCTCGATCCTCAGCTGCTGAGTGCGATCTCGCAGCGTCCCTGCCGCAATCTCGACAGCAATCTCTGTGGTGAGTCCTGGGTGCGCCGGGCCTTCCACGGCTACGGGAGCACGGCCGACCATGCCCTCGTGGAGGGGGTGATGGGGCTGTTCGACGGCATCGGCAGCAGTGAAACGGGCAGCACCGCCGCCACCGCACGGCTGCTGGATCTGCCGGTGCTGCTGGTGGTCGATGCCGGTGGCCAGGCCGCCTCCCTCGGCGCCCTGGTGCGCGGCTTCCGCGACCACGACCCCAACCTGAACCTGGCGGGTGTGGTGCTCAATCGCGTCAGCAGCAGCCGCCACCGGGAGCTGCTGGCGGAGGTGCTGGAGAGGCTCGATGTGCCCCTGCTCGGCTGCCTGCCCCGCAGCGAGGATCTGCAGCTGCCCAGCCGCCATCTCGGACTGGCGCCCGCCCATGAACTCAACGGCACCGCGGAGCGACGGGCTCGCTGGGCGGAGCTGGCTGCCAACCATCTGGATCTGCCGCGTCTGCTGCCGCTGATGGCGGCGCCCACCAGCGGCGAGGACCCGCTGGCGGAGTGTCCGTCGGGGGGAGGCACCCCCATGCCGGTCGCGGTGGCGGCTGATGCCGCCTTCCACTTCCGTTACCCCGAAACCGGCGAACTGCTGGAGCGGATGGGCATGCCCCTGCTTCCCTGGAGCCCTCTGGCCGATGAGCCGCTGCCGGAGAACGCCAGAGGGCTGATCCTCCCCGGAGGCTTCCCGGAGCAGCACGCGGCCCAGCTGAGCAGCTGCCGGCGCAGCCTCGATGCCCTGCGGAGCTTCGCGCGCCATCGACCGGTGTACGCCGAATGCGGCGGCATGCTGCTGCTGGGCCGCTCGCTCAGTGACCTCGACGGAGCCGTCCATGCCATGGCCGGCTCCCTGCCGTTCCATGCCAGCCGCGGCCAGCTGGATGTCGGCTACCGCACGCTGACGGCAACCAGCGACGGACTGCTGGTGCGTCGGGGAGAGCGACTGCGGGGCCATGCCTTCCACCGCTGGAGCCTGGACCGCGACCCCGAGGGATCGGCGCTGTGGGAAATTGATGGGTGGCGAACCCAACGACGCTTGGAAGGATGGGGGGATCGGACGCTTCACGCGAGCTGGATTCACATGCACTGGGCCAGCTGTTCGACGATCTGCTGCCGATGGCGCGACGCGCTCGCAACCGGGCCGATGCCATCAGCAAGCGCTTCGTCAGCCGGACGCGTCCGCAACGCATCCAACCCTTCATCGAACGCTGGCGCCTGATCATCCAGGGAAAGGTCCAGGGAGTCGGATTCCGGGCCAGCTGCAACCGTCGCGCTCTGGACCTGGGGGTGCGCGGCTGGGTGCGCAACCGCAGGGACGGATCCGTGGAGGTGCAGGCCGAAGGCGCTCCCATGGCCATCGCGGAGCTGCGGGCCTGGTGTGAGCAGGGCCCACCGGGTGCCCAGGTGCTGAGAGTGCAACCGAGCCAGCTGCCGGTCACCGGCGACGACTGGTTCGAGGTGCGTCAGTAAGCGGCCTGTCATCCGCCTCCGAAGAGATTGGGAACAGATCCGGCGGATGGCCGGGATCTGGCTAGGGCGGAAGGATCACTGAACACTCCCCCGGCGCTCCGAAGCATGCTGCGGTTCTGCATCGTTCTGACCATCACGGCCATGCCGCTGATCGGGATGGATGTGGTCAGTGCCCGGCGCGATGAGCCTCAGCGCATGTACGGATCGCTGCTGGAGGCCATGCATGCCTGCCGCGCCTGGGCCGCGATGGAGGGCACCTTCTCCACCGCCAGCAGCGGCGGGGGCGATCACAGGCTGCGTCCGGCGATCCGCAGCTGCACGCTGGACCTGGACGATCCGGTCATCCTCGCGGAGCGCTACGAGGTGGAGGAGAACAGCGTTCACGCGGCGTTGCCGGGTGCTCTGGAACGCAGCCTGCAGACCACCTTTCCCTTCCTTCCCGAGCGCAGCGAGACTTCCCCGCAGAGCTGAAGGCCACCATGCCCGATGACCTGCTGAATCCCCGCAGCACGGCCTTCTGGAAAGCCCTCCTCGGAGTGGCGAGTCTGGCCGTCTGCATCGGACTGGCCGCCCTGATCCTGAGGCTGTGATCCAGCTTGCAGTCGGCCCTCTCAGCGATGGTCATCCTGAGCGGGACCGCCCCGCTGCGTCATGTCCACCGGTCAAGAGCAACGTCAACGGCAACTGTGGCTGCTGCGCCATGGCGCCACGGAATGGGCCCTGAACGGGCGCCACACCGGCAGCACCGACCTGCCGCTGCTGCCCCAGGGAGAGGAGGAGGCCAGGGCGCTCGCACCGATCCTGACGCGCCTGAGCTTCGCTGCCGTGTTCAGCTCTCCGCTGCAACGGGCCCGCCGCACCTGCGATCTGGGGGGTCTGGGAGGGCAGATGCAGATCATGGAGGACCTCCTCGAGTGGAACTACGGCGACTACGAGGGGATCACCACGCCCGAGATCCGCGAAACGGTCCCGGACTGGACGGTGTGGACCCACGGCTGTCCCAACGGCGAGAACGCCGATCAGGTGCAGGCCCGCTGCGAGAAGGCCATCGCCACCGCCCTGGCCGCCCCCGGGGATGGGGATGTGGCCCTGTTCGCTCACGGCCATATCCTGCGGGCCCTCACCGGCACCTGGCTGGGACTGGGAGCCGCCGGCGGCAGGCTGTTCAAGCTGGGAACCGCCTCCGTGAGCATCCTCGGCTGGGAGCGGGGGCAGAAGGCCATCGCCCGCTGGAATGCCCCGACCGACCCTGGGGTCTGAATCGGAGCTGCCGCTCAACCGACGCCGGAGAAGCCCTCGAACTCACGCCGCCAGGCCGCCTGAACCGTTGCTGAGGCGTCCGCACCGATCAGCCAGACCCCCGTCCGGGCCCGCGACACCGCCACATAACAGAGCTGCTGACGGATGGAGGGATCAGCCCGGAACACATCGGGGGCCACGAAGACATCCCCGAAGCTGCTGCCCTGGCTGCGATGCACCGTGAGCACGGCCGCCGGCCCGAGAGACGCGAAGGCATCGCGGATCAGGAAGAAACGGCGCCAGATGGATCGGCCGTCCTTCTTGCCCGCGTCCCGGGCCTGTTGCCGCAACCGCTGCATCACGGCATCCAGCAGCTGCCGCGCCTCACTGCCCACCGGGGGCTGGAGTCTCAGGGTCAGCTCCAGCTCCCCGGCACTGACGCTGGCCGAAAGGGTCTCGATCACGGGCACGGGGCCATCCGCGGCCGACAGCCCGAAATCCACCAGATCACAGGACTCCGGCTTCACATCCCGCACGGTCACCTCGCGATTGGAGCCGAGCACCATGTCCGGCTCCTCCCCCGTCTCCTCCCCGTCGCGGGAGGCCGGAGCCATCACGGCTGTGCGGCTGATCAGCACCTCTCCCGGCAGCACCGGCATCTGATCAGCCATCTCCCCGTGAATGGCCCGTCGGGCATGGGGCACCAGACGGTCCAGGGTGCGGTTGGTGTAACAGAGGATGCGGGCCGCATCGGGATTGTCCTGGACGGAAGCCTCCCGGAGTGCGCGGCGAGCCTCCTGCAGCCAGTCCTTCTGCAAAAGGCTGCGCACCTGGCCCTGCGGATCCCGGATCGGCGGCAGCAGCGGCGGCATCTGACAGGGCAGCCGACCTTCCCGCAGGCCTCCAGCCAGCTGCAGCACAGGCCCCTGATGGCGCACCACCTGGCGCAGAGCAGCGGAGCAGGCGCGCTGCATGGCGAACACCGGGCTGCTCTCCTCACCCACCGGCGGCAGCTGCGCCGGATCACCGACGAACACCAGCCTGGTCTTGAAGGGGTGAGCGCACTGAAGGGCGATCCCGAGAAGCGTGCTGTCGACCATGGAGGCCTCATCCACCAGCACCAGTCCGAGATGCTCCAGGGCCATCGCCGTCTGCTCCGTCGGCTCGCACAGCTCGATGTCGCCCTGGCGCTTCAGCTTCAGCCGCAGCAGACGATGAATCGTGGAGGGGTACCAGGCAGGGTTGAGGCCCTCCAGCTCAAGGGCCTGACGCAGCACTCCCACCGCTTTGTGGGTCGGAGCCACCACGGTCCAGCAGAGGCCGCTGGCCTCCACCTGACGCAGCAGACGCATCGAGAGGAAGGTCTTGCCGCTGCCGGCGAAACCGCTCAGCACGAACGGCGTTCCATCAGCCGGCGACGCCAGCCATGCCGCGAAGGCATCGGATGCGATCTGCTGATCACCGGTGAGTTCAGCCCCGGCGTTCACCCCAGCAGCACTCCGAACAGATGAAGCGGTGATCCCAGCAGCGCAAGTCCCGGCAGGGCGATGGCGGGACCGATCAGGCTGCCGACCAGCACCTGAAGCCGGCTGTGGCCCAGGCTTTCCTTGAGGGGTTTCTCGAAGCTCTCCTGCCAGAGTTCAGCGGGGAGGGCATTGACCCGTTCGGCGGTGAACCCGGCTGCCCGCCGGATGCCGCTGGCGTCGTACATCACCACGAAGGCGATCATCGCCGCCAGTGCGAACAGCGGGTGATCGAATCCCAGTGTCCAGCCCACGCAGGCCGCGGTACCCGTCACCAGAGCGGAGTGACTGGAGGGCATCCCCCCCGTTTCGATCAGCACAGCCGGGCGCCAGCGCCGGTGCTGGATCAGTTCGATGAACAGTTTCGAGAGCTGGGCGATGCCGCAGGCCGCCAGCCCCCAGGCCAGGGAGGCGTTGTCGAGCACCTCCTGCAGAACGGCATGGGTTGGAACGGTCTCGATCATCGGTCGCGGCTGGTGATGAAGTCCGCCAGGGCCAGCAGCGGCAGGGCCCTTTCCGCCCAGGGTTTGAGCACGTCCTTGGCTTCATTCACCAGCACATCAGCCCGCTTGCGGGACTCCTCCAGACCCAGCAGCTTCGGGTAGGTGGTCTTGTCAGCGATCAGATCCTTGCCGGCGGTTTTGCCGAGAACCTCACTGCTGGCGGTGATATCCAGGATGTCGTCGATGATCTGGAACGCCAGGCCGATGCCGCGGGCGTAGGTGCGCAAAGCCGCGATCAGGTCGTCTTCGGCGCCGCCGATCATGGCGCCGGTGATCACACAGGCACTGAGCAGCGCTCCTGTCTTGTGCAGATGGATGTACTCGAGCGTGTCGAGGTCCACCTGCTTGCCCTCGCTCTCCAGATCCACCACCTGACCGCCCACCAGGCCGGGGGCACCGGCCACCAGCGACAGCTCCCCCACCACCTTGAGCAGGCGCTCCGCCGGAACACCGGGACTGCGCAGCGCCACCATCTCGAAGGCGCGGGTGAGCAGGGCATCACCGGCCAGGATCGCCACCGCTTCGCCGTAGACCTTGTGATTGGTGGGTCGGCCCCGCCGCAGATCGTCGTCATCCATCGCCGGCAGATCGTCGTGGATCAGCGACATGGTGTGGATCATCTCCAGAGCCACCGCGGTGGGAACGGCAAGCTCCGCCTCCCCACCGGCCAGTTCACAGGCGGCCAGGCAGAGGATCGGCCGCAACCGCTTGCCACCGGCCAGCAGCGAATAGCGCATCGCCTCCCGCAGGGATTCCGGACGCTCCGGCAGCAGAGCGGCATCAAGAGCCTGCTCCACCGTGGCTTTCGCCTTGGTCAGGTATGCCTTGAAATCAAAGCTGTCCGCCGGTGCCGGAACTCTGTCGGGGGAGGTCGCCGCAGCGGTCATGGAGAACCCGAAACTGGCGGGATTCTCTCAGGCCGGGCCCATACCGCTCAGGGGCACCCAGTCCATCGGGTGGGGCATGCGCATCTCCCGTCCCTCCCCGGGGGGCGTGGTGATGGCGAGGTCGTAGGAGACGGAGTACCGCGGAGAGCTCCCCTCATAAGGCGTCACCCGGTGGGTGAGATCCGATGGGAACAGCAGCAGACGATGCTGCTTCGGCGCGAAGACACCGCCTGAGGCGGCGGCATCCTTGTAAGGAATCGCCATCACGTGGCTGAAGTAATCCTCCGGTGCCTGGAACTCCAGTTCGCCGGTGGCGTTGTCCGCCTCCGTGCGCACATAGAAGACGGCACTGAGCTGGGCGTTGCGATGGGTGTGGGGTTCGATCGTTCCCCCCTCCTGCGCACAGACCACCGGCCAGGCCTTCTGGATATGGACTTCCAGCCCATGGGCCGGCCCGAGCAGCTCCTGCAGGAACCCACTCACATGCAGGGCCAGCTGACGGTTCAGCCACTGAAAGGCCTCCAGTCGATGCACCTGGTCCAGACCGGCACGACCCAGCAGATCACCGGTGAGGTTGTTGCGGTCGCTGAACTCAGGATGGGCGAACACCTCACGGTCAAAGGTGACCAGCTCGGCGTCCATCGCCGCAGCCACGCCGGCCTCGGGAGTCAGATCCACCTGCAGCACCGGTGTCGGGAAAAGCCAGTGGAACGCCATTGCAAATCTCAGACAATCAGATCATCGAGGCCATGGTCGATCCCATGGCGGCGGCACCAGGCCACCACCGTGTTCACCAGCAGCATCGTCACCGTCATCGGTCCGACGCCCCCCGGCACCGGAGAGAGCGCAGCAGCGATCGGCTCCACCTCGGCGGCCACCACATCACCGCACAGCCCTCCTTCGGGACGGCGATGGATGCCCACATCCACCACGGCAGCTCCGGCACGCACATGCTCCGCCCCGACCATCCCGGGGCGACCGGCCGCCACCACAAGGATGTCGGCTTCCCGGGTGTGCGCGGCAAGATCCACGGTGCGCGAATGGGCCACCGTCACCGTGGCATTGGCCGCCTGAAGCATCAGCGCCATCGGCTGTCCCACCAGGATGCTCCGACCGATCACGACCGCACGCTTGCCGGCCGGGTCGATGCCGTTGCTGCGCAGCATCGCCATCACGCCCGCCGGCGTGCAGCTGCGCGGGCCGGATTCCCCTTTGAGCAGACGGCCCAGATTCAGCGTGTGCAGTCCGTCGGCATCCTTCTCCGGATCAATCGCCTCCAGCAGCGGCCTCTCATCGAGTCCGTCGGGCAGCGGCAGCTGCAGCAGGATTCCATCCACCCTGGGATCCGCATTCAATGCACGGATGCTGCCGAGCACCGCGTCCGCCGCCGTCTCGGCCGCCAGGTGGGCTCCGAAACTGGCCACGCCGATGCGGACACAGGCCTTCTCCTTGTTGGCGACGTACACGGCGCTGGCCGGGTCATCGCCGACCCGCAGCACCGCCAGTCCCGGCGGGCGACCGATGCCGGACTGATGCTCCTTGATCACAGCAGAGAGCCTGTGTTCAACGGCTTTTGCGAGCACCTTGCCATCCAGGCGCAGGGCCATGCCATCAGGTTCACACTGCGTCCAGCATGCCTGCCGGGGAGAGCTAGCGTTATGGGGTCAGCGCCCACGATTTGGTAGGCCTTCCGCGTGTGAGCCGCCTCTGGCGACGCTGGCTGCGTGATGAAGCACCGGCCAGGAGGTTGCTGCGCTGGAGCCGGCTTCAGCTGTCGGCGGTGCTGGTGCTCTGCCTCGCGGTTGCCATGGTGTCGAGCCTGCCCTGGCTGCTCAAGCCGGATCTGCAGCCGGGCTCTCTGGCGCCGTTCGATGCCGTCGCCCCCAAGGGTGCCCTGGTTCAGGACAGCACAGCTCTGGAGCAGCGACGCTCCAACCTCCTGGCCCGCTCGGTGGTTCAGGTGATCGACCGCCAGCAGACGCTCGAGCTCCGACAACGCCTGGAACGGCAGCTCGGGGAACTGCAACAGGTCAGCCTCACCGGCTCAGCGGCGCGGGTCGGACCGGTCAATCTCGACGCGAACGAACAGCGCTGGCTGCAGAAACGCAGCGAAAACGAGCGTCTCGCCTGGGATGACGCCCTGCGCAGAGCGGCTGACCGCATGCTCAGCCAGGGGCTGGTGAGCGGTCTCGCCGAGGGGCAGCTCCGGGAAGCGGTGCGGCTGCAGGTGCGTGATCTCGTGGCCGAAGAGCCGGCGGCACGGTCGCTCGCCGCCAAGCTGCTCACCGGCACGCTCCAGGGCAGCAGCAATCTGCGCACGGATCCCAACCTCAGCAAGCAGCTGATCGAAACGCAGCTCACCAAACAGGGAATTCCCACCATCGAGGTGCGGGCGGGAGATCTGATCACCCGCAAGGGGGAGCCGATCAGTCCTCAGGCCTACGACGTTCTCGACTACTTCGGCAAGGTCCGGCGGGAACCGCAGCCGGCGATCTGGTTCCGCCATTTCCTCGAGGCGCTGGCCGCCTGCGCCGTGATGCTGCTGGTGATGCGCCGCGAACGGCCCGGACTTGAAGTGCGCCATGCCCTGCTGGCGCTGGCCCTGCTGCTGCTGGTGCAGGGCGCCAAGCTCTGGTTCAAGGGCTCGATCAGCCCTCTGGCGGTGCTGGTGCCTCCGACCCTGGTGATCACCGAGGGGCTGGGCACGGGATGCGGCCTGGTGTGGATGTCGATCGCGGCGCTGCTCTGGCCGGAACCGGTGAACGGTCTCGGGGACGGACGCCTGTTGATGGCAGTGGTCGTCGCCGCTGCCGGAGCACTGATCGCTGGGCGGCAGCGCAGCCGCGGCCAGCTGCTTCAGCTGGCGGTGATGCTGCCGATCGGAGCATTGCTCGGCCAGTGGCTGATGCTCCAGCTGCAACCGCTCACTGGCTGGCGGATCTGGGGGGCCACCAATCCGAATCTCGATGAACTGGCGGCCGAGTCGCTGCTGCTGGGCATCCTGCTGATGCTGGCTCTGCTGCTGATTCCTGTGCTGGAGTCGTCCTTCGGACTGCTCACCCGGGCCCGGCTGCTGGAACTGGCCGATCAGGAGAGACCTCTGCTGCGGCGCCTGTCCTGCGAGGCGCCGGGCACCTTCGAGCACACCCTGATGATCTGCGGTCTCGCGGAGGAGGGAGCCCGGGCGATCGGCGCCGACGTCGATCTGATCCGCACAGGTTCGCTGTACCACGATGTCGGCAAGCTCCACGCCCCCAACTGGTTCATCGAAAACCAGAAGGATGGCCCGAACCCCCACGACAGCCTCGATGATCCTCAAGCCAGCGCCGCGGTGCTTCAGGCGCATGTGGACGAGGGGCTGAAACTGGCCCGCAGGCACCGACTGCCACGGCCGATCGCCGATTTCATTCCGGAGCATCAGGGAACCCTGAAGATGGGGTACTTCCTGCACAAGGCCCGCGAACGGGATCCCGATGTCGATGAGAGCCGCTTCCGCTACCGCGGACCGGCACCCCGATCCCGGGAGACCGCCGTGCTGATGCTCGCCGACGGCTGCGAAGCGGCGCTGCGCTCCCTGCCTCCGGACACCTCCGATGACCAGGCCCGCGACACGGTGAGACGAATCGTCGCGTCGCGTCATCAGGACGGGCAGCTGCGCAAGAGCACCCTGAGCCGGACCGAGGTGGAACTGGTGGTGCGTGCCTTCGTCCAGGTCTGGCGACGGATGCGGCATCGACGCATCCCCTATCCGATCCCGGCCCGTCGCGGTCTCTCGGTCTGAAGCACCGGCTCAACCGACCGGGAGTCTCAGCTGGTGAGCTTGCGCTGAAGCACGACCGCCGCCGGCAGCAGGGTGATCAGATTCGCCACCAGCACCGGACCATCAGCGGCGAGCAGCCCGTAGACGGACCACAGCGCCACGCCCGATGTGAACAGGGCATACATCCCGAGAGAGATGGCACGGGTGTCACCACTGCGCAGGGTCTTGATCGCCTGCGGGAAGAAGCTGGCTGTGGTCAGGGTGGCGGCGGTGTAGCCGATCAGATCCGGTGGGATGGCCATGGCAGCGGACTGGGGGAGTGAAGGCGGAGACGCGCACCGGAGAAGGGATGCCTGAAACCCAGCGCCAGGGCGTGCAGATGCAGCCGCCCGGCCGGGCTGCCGCCGTAGATCGGATCCCCAACGATCGGATGGCCGATGTCGGCCAGATGGGCACGCAGCTGGTGGGAGCGGCCGGTCAACGGTCGCAACCAGAGCTGAGTGCGGCCGTTGACGGCACGTCGGACACGCCAGATCGTGCAGCTGCTGCGCCCGTCGGGATGACGTCCGTAGCGAGGCGGCTGGCGCTGCAGCCGGGCCAGTGGGGCATCAAGGCAGCCCCGCCCGGTGAGCGCACCATCGATTTCGGCCAGATAGAGCTTGTTCACCCGGCGTTGGGCGAAGAGGGCACTGCAGCGGCGCAGGCTCTCCAGCCCGCGGGCCAGCAGCAGAACGCCCGAGGTGTCCCGGTCGAGGCGGTGAACCAGATGCAGATCGCCATCCCCCGCCCGCAGCCGTGTGATCAGAGAGTCATGCTGGTCAGCTCCCAGCCCGGGCTGACTGAGCAATCCAGCCGGCTTGTTCACCGCCAGCAGCCACGGATCCCGATGCAGAGGCTGCAACGGATCAGGGGTCAAGGCGATCGCCGCAATGCTTGATGAACAGGGCTTCCACCTGCTGAGGAGGCAGCGCCTGCACGACCCTGGCCTCAGCCTCCACATGGTGTCGGCCGCTTCGGTAGAGGGCCAGCTCGTGAAACGTGTCAGCACCCTTGTCGATCGTCGCCTCCATCTCCTCAGCCAGCAACGACTCGGGCATCAGATCCCCCCCCTTGCAGACCTGCATGACATGGGCCGACTCATGGGCCAGCACCTCCCAGACGACAGCAGGGTCATCGGGAATGTTGTTGCCGCACATCAGCAACACATCACGACCGGCGTGATAGGCCCCGAACAACCCCAGCGGGCAGTCGTTCGCCACCATCGCCTCGATGCCGGCGCTTTGGATCAGACGCAGATAACCGCCGATCTGATCCCAGGTCGTGGCCTTCGCCGGTGACTGGTGCCCCAGTCCGACCGTGAATGCCAGCACCAGCGCGGTGAGAACGGAGCTCCGCACGGAACATCAGCTCGCTGGTCTCATTGGTCTCAGAATCAGACGCCGAATTCGCTGATTCACCCGAACATCTCCAGATTTCAGGAGGTCTGCTCCCGCTTCACAGCCTCGACCTTCTCGCGGAATGACTGATGACGGTCTGTGCGGGTGTTCAACTTGAGGGTGGTGTAGACCCGCGGAACCCCCAGCCGGTGCAGCTCGTCGTGACAGGCCCGCACGCAGGCCATCACCTCGTCCCAGGGTCCTTCGATCGCTGTTCCGTTGGCTCCGAGTTCATGCTCCAGACCAGCAGCCTCGATCACCCTCTGACAGGCGGCGATGTACGGCGACAGGCTGACGCCCACCCCGATCGGCACCACACAGAGATCGATGCTGACCCAGTTCACGGAGCGGGAGACATCGGTCGTTTCAGGCAACTGACCGGATAGTCGATGGTGCGCCAGTTACCGCTGCCGGTTCTCACCTCCACGGCGATTCCGCGGCCGGCGAGGGCGCAAGCCGCACCCTGGCCGGCGCACCAGGAGCGCGCTTCGTCCAGAGCCGTCTCAAGCGTGTCGTAATGGGCATCAAGCACCGGATGCGGCAGACCATCCAGGCCAACCAGCCGGTAGCGGGAGCGATGCAGCGCCATCGCGGTCCAATCCCGAAATTGTCACCATCTTCCCACGTCAGCCACTCCTCCGGATCACGGACACTGGAACGGCTTCATTCATCCAGCCGTGAGCAGCACCCTGCAGGAGGCCTACACCGCCCTGATGTCCAGAGCTCCGGGAGCGGCCTTCCGGCGTGCTCGCAGCCTGTATCTGAACAAGTACCCCCTGCCGCAGCCGGATCAGAACGGCCCCCTGCGACTGTTCGTCTGCCAGGAGCGTTGCGAAGAACTCGAACAGCCGGCACCCGACGGCGTTGCTCATCACCGCCTGGTGACGCTCACCTGCCGACCGGGAGAACTGGCTCTGGTGCACTGGCAGCAGCCAGAGGCGGCGGAACCATCGCTGATCGCCCTCTATCTGCGCGATACCTGGGGACTGGAAGCCGATGCCCTCCAGCTTCGGACCTGCGACGAACCGTGGTTCCGCGACGGAGGCCATCAGCTGCGGTTCAGTCCACCGGAGACACTGATGGACCAACAACGCAGTTTATTAACCCTCAGCGAGTGAAAATCGGTAGAGATTCCAAACATGGGATTTGCCGGGCTCGACGTCAGCTATCGCTCAAAGAGAGCCCTTTCACAGCCGATGCTCACCAAATACGCAGAACGTTTTGTGCTGAGGTCCTGTTCCCAGGGGCTCTACCTCGGCGTGAACGCATCGAGCAGTCAGATCGAAGTGCGCGATTCCGTGGAGGATGCCTGGTTGTTTCACACCCACGAGGGAGCCGTCACCCACGCCCGCTGGATCGGCGAAGTGCACGGTGAAACACCTGATGTGGTGAAACTGACCGTCTGACGCTTCAGCGCTCCCCGACCAGATCGTTCCAGCTCAGGAACTTGGAGGGATCACAGAGGCCCGTCGCACGTTCCTCTGTGGAGAGCAGCGGTTTGAGTTCCGCCGATTCGGCGAGGTGTTCGGCGACTGAGATCCATCTCGAGCTCGAGTCCGCGACGTCCTTCCAGAACGACATGCTGATCTGATCCATCTGATCAGTCTCCGGGACGGAGCTGGTCTCAGAAGTCAACGGCGACACGGCCGCCTGTGCTGCCGACAACGGCGGGCCGGCGTCAGCCGTGAATGAAATGCCGCAGACGACGGGCCTCCTCGCCCTGTTCCCGCTGCAGATCCTCAGAGCTGCGCTGGGCCAGCTCACGCTCCCGTGCCTGCAGCACATCATCCCCACTCACCTGAAAGCCTCGCTCGGCCGCCAGGGCCATCAGTTCGGGAAGCTCCATCGGTGAGGCCAGGCGGGCCGCCAGCGCCGCATCGGTATGGCGCAGCTCCAGCAGCCGGTCGAGATCCTCGAGAGACACCTTCGCTCTGCATCAGGCGCTGTTCTAGGGCAGCGACGGTTCTCAGAGAGCGAAGGCCGTGCCGCTCAACCTTTCACGGCATCTCCACTGGCACTCGGGAGGATGAAGCGCTGAAGAAGCACGAACAGCACAAGAACCGGAAGGATCGAGACCACCGACCCGGCAGCCACGATCCGCCAGTCGAGGGAAAAACTGCTCGAAAGCTGCTGCAGACCGAGCGGAAGCGTGTAGAGGCCTGGATCATCCAGGATCACGAGCGGCCAGAGGAAATCGCTCCAGGTGCCGATGAACACCAGCATGCCCAGGGTGATCAGATCTGCCCTCGCCGCTGGAATCATCACGTTCCACCACTCGCCGAGACGGCTGCAGCCATCGATCCTGGCGGCCTCCTCCAGTTCCACAGGCACCCCCAGAAAACTCTGACGCAGCAGATAGAGCCCGAAGGCGGTCGCCGCCTGGGGGATCACCAGGGCCACCAGGGTGTTGCGGAGTCCGAGCTGAACCATCAGCAGGTAGAGAGGGATCATCACCACCTGGAACGGAATCAGAATCGTGGCCACCACCAGACCCAGCACCAGCCCGCGTCCGGCGAAGCGCATCCGCGCCAGGGGATAGGCCGCCATCGAGCAGAACAGCAGGTTGGCAACCACCGCCAGCACGCTCACCACGGTGCTGTTCAGCAGATAGGTCGTGAGCGGGTTGTCCTGGAACAGGCGCCAATAGGCCTCGAGGCTGGGTTCCGCCGGCAGCAGCGCCGGCGGACTGCTGAAGATGTCTTCGCTGGGGCCCTTCAGGGAGGTGCTGACCAGCCAGAGCAGCGGAACCAGCACCAGCAGGGCCAGCAGGATCAGCAGCACCAGCTGCAGAGCGCGGGTGAACGTGCGGCGCATCGCCTCGATCTCAGAGCGTCGGACGGGAGGGGGGGACCACCGCATCCTTCTGCGGATGCAGCGATTGCTTGGCCTCCCCAGCCACCAGTCGGTTCAGAGCGTTGACGAACGCCATGGCCGCCGCCACCACCACATCGGTGTCGGCGGCATGGCCGGAGTAGAGACTTCCATCGCGCCGGAGTCGAATGGTCACTTCACCCATGGCGTCGATCCCTTCGGTCACGGATTTCACCGAGAACTCGATCAGGTCGTTGGGAATGCCGGCCAGCGTGTTCAGAGCGCGGCAGACCGCATCCACCGGACCGGTTCCCACGGCCGAAACCGTTCGCTCGCCGGCGTCATCGTCACTCAGGGTGACGGTGGCCGTGGGCCGCAGACTGCTGCCACAGCTCACCTGCACCAGCTTGAGCTGGAAGCGGGCTTCCGGCTGCTGCACCTGTTCGCTGACGATCGCCTCCAGATCACGGTCGGTGATCTCCCGTTTCCGATCGGCCAGATCCTTGAATCGTGCGAAGGCCTCATCGAGATCTTCTCGGGTGAGGTCATAGCCGAGTTCCTCGAGGCGAGCGCGCACGGCACTGCGGCCACTGAGCTTGCCGAGAGAGATGCGGTTGTCGCTCAGGCCGACGGTTCGGGCATCGATGATCTCGTAGGTCAGCCGGTTCTTGAGCACGCCGTCCTGATGGATGCCCGACTCATGGGCGAAGGCATTGGCGCCGACGATCGCCTTGTTCGGTTGCACCACCATGCCGGTGAGATTGGAGACCAGTCGTGAGGTCTTGGTGATCTCCTCGGTGCGGACCGCCGTCAGCGGTGTCGGACTGTCAGCGTCGCGTCCGAGGAACGGGTTGTAGTAACGACGGCGCACATGCAGAGCCATCACCAGCTCCTCCAGCGAGGCATTGCCGGCCCGCTCTCCGATGCCGTTGATCGTGCACTCCAGCTGCCGGGCTCCGTTCTTGACGGCTTCGAGGAAGTTGGCCACCGCGAGGCCGAGGTCGTTGTGGCCATGGACCGAGATCACCGCCTCCCCGATGTTGGGGACGTTCTGGTTGATCCCCGCGATCAGGGTCCCGAATTCACTGGGGGTGGTGTACCCCACAGTGTCCGGAATGTTGATGGTGGTGGCTCCAGCGTTGATGGCCGCCTCGATCACCTCGTAGAGAAAATCAGGATCGCTGCGTCCGGCGTCCTCACAGGAGAACTCCACATCCTCAACGAGCGACCGCGCATAGCCCACCATGTCCGGGACGATCCCCAGAACCTCCTGCCGACTCTTGCGGAGTTTGTGCTCGAGGTGAATGTCGCTGGTGGCGATGAAGGTGTGGATGCGGCTGTGAAGAGCCGGTTTCACCGCATCCGCGCAGGCCTTGATGTCGGACTTCGATGCCCGGGCCAGACCGCAGATGATCGGACCGGATTCACCGCCGACCTGTTGAGCGATGCGTTGCACGGCAGCGAAATCACCGGCGCTGGCGAAGGGGAAGCCCGCTTCGATCACATCGACTCCCAGCCGTGCAAGCTGCTGAGCGATGGCCAGCTTCTCCTCGAGATTCAGGCTGGCACCAGGGGACTGCTCCCCGTCCCGCAGGGTGGTGTCAAAGATGAGGACGCGACCGGGGTCCTTGGTCATGGCGACACTGCAGCGGCGGGCGTTAGTCGGACTGACTATGAGTTGATCAATCCTAGGCGAGTCTCCGGATCGGCCTTCTATCAGCAGAAATACGGTCTAAATTCAGCCACCTATTGGGTGGTTCCGTGACCGAAGGCGCAATCGCCCTGGTTCTTCACGCCCACCTTCCCTACGTCCGCTCAGCGGAACCTGGATCGCTTGAGGAGGACTGGTTCTTTCAGGCGCTGATCGAGTGCTATCTCCCGCTGCTGGAGACCCTGGAACAGGCGGATGCGGATCCGGCCTGTCAGCCCAAGGTCACCATCGGGCTATCACCGACCCTGCTCTCTCTGCTGGATGACCCCGATCTCAAGCAGCGGTTCCCCGGCTGGCTGGATCAGCGTCTTGACCTGCTTGTGGAGGTCGCGCCGGAGCTGCGCAGCGCCGCCGACCACCTCGCTGCCACCATCGAACGGCACCAGGGGGCCTGGGAAGCCTGCGGTGGTGATCTGATCGGCCGCTTCGCGGCTCTGCAGCGACGGGATGTCGTGGATCTGCTCACCTGCGGAGCCACCCACGGCTATCTGCCGCTGCTGCGACAGCATCCGGAAGCCGTCCGAGGGCAGCTGCGCACCGCGGTGCGTGAACACCACCGCCTGATCGGCGAACGTCCTCTCGGCATCTGGTTGCCCGAATGCGCCTACTACGAAGGCCTTGATCACTGGATGCGCGACGCCGGGCTTCGCTATGCGGTGCTCGACGCCCACGGGCTGCTGCATGGCCGGCCGCGCCCGCGCTACGGGGTCTATGCACCGATCTGCAGCCGTAACGGCGTCGCTTTCTTCGGGCGCGACAGCGAAGCGACCCTGCCGGTCTGGTCCGCCAAGGATGGGTATCCCGGCGACCCGCACTACCGGGAATTCCATCGCGATCTGGGCTGGGATCTACCCCTCGAGAAGCTGGCTCCACTGGGACTCTCCCAGCCGCGGCCGCTCAGCCTGAAGCTGCATCGCGTGACCGATCACAGTGCACCGTTGGAGGCGAAACAGCCCTATCAACCGGACATCGCCGCCGGACGGGTCCGGGATCACGCACGTCACTACCTGCAGGGACGTCAACGCCAGCTCAGGCAGCTGGGGGGATCGATGGCGGTGCCACCGCTTCTGGTCGCCCCCTTCGACGCCGAACTGTTCGGACACTGGTGGTTCGAAGGACCGGCCTTCCTGAAAGAACTGTTCCGTCAGGGGCCCGACCAGGGGGTGGGCTTCACACGGTTGCGGGATGTGCTGACCAGCGCCGGCCAGCTGCAGCTCTGCGACCCATGTCCCTCCAGCTGGGGACAGGGCGGCTACCACAACTACTGGCTGAACGACACCAACGCCTGGGTGGTGCCGCAATGGGAGCGGGCGGGTGAGGCCATGGTGCGGCGCTGCAGCCAGGGTGTCGCCCGCGAGAGCGACCTTGAGCTGCTGCGGCAGGCGGCCCGGGAGCTGCTGCTGTCTCAATCCTCCGACTGGAGTTTCATCCTCAGGGCCGGCACCACCACCGGACTGGCCCGCGAGCGGATCGAACGCCATCTCGAGCGCTTCTGGCGCCTGATCACCGCCATCGATGAGCGCCAGGATGTGCCTGCGGAGTGGCTGGACAACGTCAGACGGGATGACCGCCTGTTCCCCCTGATTCAGCCGCTGGACTGGGCGAAGACCGGAGCCTGATCCGCGGGAGCGCCAAGAACCAGCCCCCTGCGCAGCTCCCAGGGCGATTTGGCGAACAGTCGCAGCATCACCGCCATCAGCCTGGGGAGAGGCAGTGTGTTGGTGAGAAAGCCGCTCCACTCCTCCTGAGGCAGGGAGAAGAAGGTCTCGAAATGGCGGCGCAGCAAGCTGTCCTGGAACCCCATCAGACGCCCCAGCCCGAATTGATAGAGCTGATGACGCAACACCAGCTCCGTGGGCCAGAGGGCCTGCCAGCCCCGACGCGCCAGAGCGGCTGATCCCAGACCGGGCCGCTCCGACAGTGCCTCAGCGATCGCCCGAGCCAGATCCGGACCGCGACGCAGCAGCGCACCCACCATGTACCCCGAGGCCGGGTGCACCATGCTCGCGGCCCCACCGAAAGCCAGCACCGGTTGCGTTCGATCCGGCAGCGGCAGGTTCATCGGAAACAGGCAGAACTCCTCGTGGATCACCTCCGTGATCCGAACCCCACGCCGATCCAGACGCTGCTGAAGCCTTTGCTGCAGCACCGCATCAGGAACGGCTGGCGCCAGGGCGAGGGAGGTCTCCTCGACGAAGAAGACCCCATCACCCAGATCCATGGCGTACAGAAACGTGGGCGGTTCCGTTCTCTGGAGATCTGTGAGGTGATCAGAGCGGAAGTCCATCAGCACAAACCGCCCAGGCGCGATCGGATCGGAGGAGAAGCGCCCCACCACGCCGTAGGCCGCCTGGCCCGCCACTGGGCCATGGTCGGGACGCCTGATGTGAGGGGTGCGGGAACCGGAGGCATCGATCACCAGCCGTGCCTGGCGCTGCAGACCTGAGCGGCAGTGAACGGTGGTGTGGTCGAGGCCGGGATCCACCCGCTCAGCCGCGTCCTGATGCCAGCTCACACCCGCAGCGTTCTCCAGCCAGTGCCGTTGCAGCGCAGCCCTGTCGAACAGGCCGTAGTCGATGCCGTGGAGGGTGGCCCGATCGCGATCCGTTCCTCCTCCTTCTCCGAAGTAACTGACCGTGTCGCTCCAGCGATGGGCCAGCAGATGCTGCAGACCGAGGCATTCCAGTTCCGACGCCCAGATGCCGTAGGTGTTCGGCCAGGGAGCATGCACCGATTCCGGTGCGATGCCCTCCACGCAGACGCCATGCCGGACCAGCTCCGACACGATGCAGAGGGCGGCCGGACCACCACCCAGCACCAGCACATCCGGATCGTGCGTCAACGTCAGTCGTCCGCTGCGGTGGCGTCCTCGTCCTGGTCGTCCTCCTGCTCGGCTTCCGGGGGAACCAGCACAACCTCCGAGAGGCGATCACCCTTATCCAGGCGTTGCAGCCTCACGCCTGTGGCAGCACGCGACTGCTGGGGAATCGCATCCGCACTGGTGCGCACGATCACGCCTTTCTCGCTCACCAGCAGCAGCTCTTCACCGGCGCCAAGCACCCGCAGACCCACCAGCGCATCAACGTCGGTGCGGAACTTGATCGCCCGCAGCCCCATCCCAGCCCGCTTCTGCAGACGGAACTGGGTCACCGGCACCCGTTTGCCGAGTCCTGAGGCGGAAGCCACCAGCACCCAAGGCCCCTCGACGGCAGCGGAATCGCCACCCTCGTCATCGTCAGCATCACTGGCTGCCACCTGATCCGCCAGCTCAGCCGGCAGCACATCCATGCTCACCAGGCTGTCCCCCTTGCGGAGGTTCATGGCGCGGACGCCGCGGGCGCTGCGGCCGAGAGGCCGCAGTTCGTCATCGCTGAGGCGGAAATGAATGGTCATCCCCGTTCTTGAAGCGATCAGCACACTGTCTCCCTGGATGGCCAGACGGACCCAGGAGAGCGCGTCGCCGTCCTCGAGCCCGATGGCGATCAGACCGTTGGAGCGGATGTTGCTGAAAGCCGAAAGACGGGTCCGCTTGATGAAACCGCCACGGGTGAGCATCAGCAGATCGGTGTCGTCGTTGAACTCCGAGACGGCCAGCAGAGAGGTGATCTCCTCCTCTCTGGGAATGGGCAGCAGCTGCACCACCGGCGTGCCCTTGGCCGTGCGGCTGCACTGGGGCACGCGGTAGGCGGGAAGCGCATACGACACACCGCGGTCGCTGAACAGCACCAAGGTGTCGTGGTCGTTGCAACTGATGAACAGCTTCACCGCATCCTCACCCTGGCTGCGGGTTCCGGCCTTGCCGCGGGTGCCGCGACTGGTGGCCTCGAATTCGCTCACCGGCATCCGCTTGAGGTAACCGGTCTCAGTGAGCAGCACCACCGAACGCTCATTGGCGATCAGATCGATGTCGGACAGCCCACCGCCGAGGTCAAGGATCTCCGTGCGACGAGGGATGGGGTAGCGCTCCTGCAGCTGACCGAGCTCGTCCTGGATGATGCCGAACACCCGCTCACGCCGGCCAAGGATGTCCTTGTAGTCGGCGATCTTGGTGACCAGATCCTCGTGTTCAAGACGGATCTTGTCGGCCTCCAGAGCCGTCAGACGACGCAGCTGCATCTGCAGGATGGCGTCGGCCTGGACGTCGGAGAGGCCATGGCGCTCCTGCAGCTGTTGCCGAGCCGTGGCCGTATCGGGAGCAGCCCGAATCAAGGCAATGATCGGATCCAGCTGATCAAGCGCCAGCAGCAGGCCCAGCAGGATGTGGTCGCGCTCTTCGGCCTTGCGCAGCAAGTAGCGGGTGCGGCGCTCGATCGTCTCGACCCGGAAGTCGAGGAACACCTCGAGCATCTTGCGCAGGGTGAGCAGGATTGGCTCGCCATTCACCAGCGCCAACATGTAGGCGCTGAAGTTGCTCTGCAGCGGGGTGAGCTTGAACAGGTTGTTCAGCACCACCTGCGGGTAGGCGTCACGGCGCAGTTCCACCACGATCCGCATGCCATCGCGGTCGCTTTCGTCGCGGATGTCGGAGATGCCCTCGAGCTTTTTGTCGTTGACCAGCTCTGCGATGCGCTCGATCAGCGCCGCTTTGTTGGTCTGATACGGCAACTCCGTGATGATCACGGCATCGCGATCGGGGCGTCCCGGCACCTCGAGCGTTTCAATGTTGGCCACTCCGCGCATGGTCACCGAGCCGCGGCCGCCCAGGTAGGTCTCGCGGATGCCTTCACGCCCCAGGATTTGACCACCGGTGGGGAAATCCGGGCCAGGGATCAGTTGGATTAACTCCTGATCGGTGATCTCTGGGTTCGCGATCAACGCGAGTAAGCCATCAATCAGCTCATTGAGGTTGTGGGGCGGCATGTTCGTCGCCATCCCCACGGCGATGCCCGCTGAACCATTCAGCAGCAGCTGCGGGATCCGAGCCGGAAGCACGGTCGGCTCCTGCTGGGAGCCGTCGAAGTTATCGGCGAAATCAACCGTCTCCGCCTCGATGTCTTCCAGGAGGCTGTCGGTGGTCAGCGCCCGCAACCGCGATTCGGTGTATCGCATGGCCGCCGGTGGATCGTTGTCCACCGAGCCGAAATTGCCGTGCCCATCAATCAGGGGCATCGACATCGAGAAGTCCTGGGCCATGCGCACCAGGGCGTCGTACACGGCGGTGTCGCCGTGGGGGTGATATTTGCCGAGCACTTCGCCCACCACACGGGCGCATTTGCGGTAGGGCCTGTCGCTGGTGAGGCCCAGCTCATACATCGCGTAAAGGATCCGGCGATGCACCGGCTTGAGGCCATCGCGGGCATCGGGCAGCGCCCGACCCACGATCACGCTCATCGCGTATTCCAGATAGGAACGCGACATCTCGTTGCGCAGATCCGTCTGGATGATTCGATCGTCGGAATCGCCGGGACCGCCGCCTCCGGGCCCCACTGAAACCGCCATACAAGGGTTTGTCTGCCTCGCTTCAGTTTATCTCGGCCTGCGGAACATCCCAAAAACCTCAGATAGGCTGCCGTTTCCAGATTCGCCGGTGTCATGGGACCGACTGACGAACCCCTCTCCGACGCTGCGGCGAGCGGCGGTCCGACACCCACACCGGCCCCCACTCCCACTGTGACGCCGGAGCCGACACCCGCTCCAACGCCGGCCCCAACCCCTGCCGTGACCCCGGAGCCGACGCCCGCTGCCACACCGGCTCCAACACCATCACCTTCCGCAGACCCGACCATCACGGCCAGCGTGACGATCCCCGCTCAGGGGAACGCGGAAGGCGAGGGCGGCGAATGGAACCTGCTGCTGGAGAAGCTGCGGGGCCTGATCGACGGAGATCAGCTCAAGGTCCTCTGGATCCAGCTGCGACTGCCGATCCGCCTGATCACCGCCCTGATCCTTCTGGTGGTGGGCGTGCAGATCTACAGCGGTCTCATCCGCACGATCAACAGCGTGCCCGTCGGTTCAGGACTGCTGGAGCTGATCGGTCTGATCTGGCTGGTGCGGTTCAGCCTGACCAACCTGATCCGCAGAAGTGATCGCGCCGAGGTGATCAGCTCGCTTCGGGCCCGCTGGGACAAGGTGATCGGACGCTGAGTCCCCCCTGCCGAGCGGCACTGCGGTCAATCCCGGTTGGTAGCTTGAACCGACTCGACCAGACCGCGCGGTGGACATTCAGCTCGGACGCTTCAAGACCGTTCGCCGGGCCTACGGAATTGATGAAATCGCCCTGGTGCCAGGGGGAAGGACCGTCGATCCCGACGTCACGGACACCCGTTGGAGCCTCGGGGGGATCGAGCGGGAGATTCCGATCATCGCCAGCGCCATGGACGGTGTTGTCGATGTCGCCATGGCTGCGAGGTTGTCGGAACTGGGAGCGCTGGGGGTTCTGAACCTCGAGGGCGTGCAGACCCGTTATGAAGACCCCAACCCGATCCTGGATCGGATTGCAGCGGTCGGGAAGGACGCCTTTGTGCCGCTCATGCAGGAGCTTTACAGCGCTCCTGTGCAGGAAGACCTGATCCGGCAGCGCATCAGGGAGATCAAGGAGAGGGGGGGCATCGCCGCGGTCAGCGGCACCCCTGTGGCCGCGATGCGCTTCGGGTCAGCGATCGCGGAAGCCGGTGCTGATCTGTTCTTTGTTCAGGCGACCGTGGTGTCGACGGAGCACATCGGACCTGAGGGACGGGCCAGCCTTGACCTGGAAGCCCTTTGCCGCGACATGGGTGTTCCCGTTGTGATCGGCAACTGCGTCACCTACGAAGTCGCCCTGCAGCTGATGCGGGCCGGTGCCGCCGGCGTTCTGGTGGGAATCGGTCCGGGGGCCGCCTGCACATCCCGTGGGGTGCTGGGAGTCGGCATTCCCCAGGCCACGGCGGTGGCCGACTGTGCAGCCGCCCGCCGCGACTACGAACAGGAGAGCGGCCGCCACGTGCCGATCGTGGCGGATGGTGGCATCGTCACCGGCGGAGACATCTGCAAGTGCATCGCCTGCGGAGCCGATGCGGTGATGATCGGCTCCCCGATCGCCCGTGCTGACGAGGCGCCGGGTCGTGGGTTCCACTGGGGCATGGCGACCCCGAGCCCTGTTCTGCCCCGCGGAACGCGCATCAACGTCGGCAGCACCGGAAGCATCGAGCGAATCCTGCGCGGACCCGCACTGCTCGACGACGGCACCCACAACCTGCTCGGTGCTCTGAAGACCTCGATGGGCACCCTGGGAGCCAAGACGCTGCGGGACATGCAGGAGGTGGAGGTGGTGGTGGCTCCATCCCTGCTGACGGAAGGAAAGGTGTATCAGAAAGCACAACATCTGGGGATGGGCAAGTAATCCGCAACAACTCCGACCCGGGAGCGGAGACGCAACCGGATCCCGGAGTTAGGGTCGGGTTGTGTGCGGGCCTAGGTCCACACACTCCTCACACCCCCCGGCCCGACGAGCTCGGGCTTTCTCTCTTTTTGCGGAGCCATCGCTGATTCCAAGGGCGTCCACCGGATCTCTGAAAGGCCTGGATTTCGTTGCTACATTCCTCGCAATCCACTCCGGGTTTATGTCCAGCGCCGCTCCGGTCACTGACGCTTCCTTCGAGCAGGACGTTCTCCAGAGTGATGTGCCGGTTCTTGTCGATTTCTGGGCCCCATGGTGCGGACCCTGCCGCATGGTCGCTCCGATCGTTGACGAGATCGCCAAGGAATTCGAAGGTCAGATCAAGGTTTTCAAACTCAACACCGACGAGAACCCCAACGTCGCCAGTCAGTACGGCATCCGCAGCATCCCCACGTTGATGGTGTTCAAGGGTGGGCAAAAGGTTGACACCGTCGTTGGTGCTGTTCCCAAGGCAACCCTCTCCGGCACCATCTCCAAGTACCTCTGATCGGGGACGCGTTCCCTCTTTGATTTGGAACTGGGACTGATCGATTACGGCATGGGCAATCTGCACTCCGTGCGGAAAGCCCTTGAACGACTTGGTCAGAGCCTGCGCCCTGTTTCAGCTCCCCACCAGCTCCAGGGCTGCGATGCCCTCATCCTCCCGGGGGTCGGCGCCTTCGACCCCGCTATGGAGAACCTGGAGGCCACCGGGCTGGTTCCCCACCTGAAGCGCTGGGGTGAGGAGCAGCGTCCGATCCTCGGGATCTGTCTCGGGCTTCAATTGCTGTTCGACTCCAGCGCCGAAGGGGAACGCGACGGGCTCGGACTGCTGCAGGGTCGGATTGAACGACTTCCGGTTCAGCAGGGGGAGCGGATCCCCCACATGGGCTGGGCTCCACTCTCCTGGCGACAGAGTTGTCCGCTGCTGCCTCCCGAGGAACCGGCGCCCTGGGTGTATTTCGTGCACTCCTTCGCCGCCGTTCCGTCCGATCCGAAAACAACCGCCGCGACGGCACCCTTCGGTGCCACCGATGTGACGGCGATCGTCTGGGAGGGCAGGACCGGGGCCTGTCAGTTCCATCCGGAGAAATCGTCCGACGCAGGGAACGGGCTGCTGCGTCGCTGGATCGAATGGCTCAGCGCCGGGGCCCCCCTGCTGCCATGAGCGGCCAACTGCGCCTCAGCGGGGGACGCAGACTCAAGAGTCCTCCGGGCCGAGGCACGCGCCCCACCACCGCCCGGGTGAGAGAAGCCGTGATGAACATGCTCGGCAGCCGTCTTGAGGGCTGTCGCTGGCTCGACCTCTGCAGTGGCAGCGGAATCATGGGCTGCGAGGCGCTGCTGCATGGAGCCGCCGCCGTTGTGGCGGTCGAACGGGACGCGAAGACGGCGGCCGTTTGCTCGGAGAACCTGGGCATCGCGGTTGAATCCGCGCCACAACCCTGCGGGTTCGAGGTGATCCGTCAGGACCTGGCCAGCTGTCTGCGTCGCGGCTGGACGCGGCCGGGATTCGATCTCGTCTACATCGATCCGCCCTATGCCTCGGGCCTCCTCACCATTGCCCTCACACTTCTGAGCGAAGGAACCTGGCTCAACCCGGATGCCCTGGTGATCTGCGAACACCCCGCGAATGCCAGCATCGAGCTGCCGCAAGGGTGGACCATCAAGGACCGCCGCCGCTACGGCATCAGCGGCCTGCTGCTGCTCAACCCTCCAGAGCACCACCGCGGCGGTACTGGTTCCATGCCGCCACGAACAGACCCAGCAGCGTGACGGGAATCAGCCCCAGAACAATGCCGCAGAGAAGGGGTTCGATCATGACGACGCGTCGGCAGGGAGAATCGAACACAATTCTTCCATGACCTGTTCATCCGAGCATGGAGTCGACATCAACTGCTGCGGAAGAGGCTGCCGTCATCAAAGAGGGGGGCCGCGGACTGATCACCGCCCTGGTGGTACTCGCCGCCAGCGCCTGCATCGTGCTGCTGCTCTGGGTTCTGGGGAATGCCCGCCAGGATCCCTACATCCGGGCCACCCTGGATCTGCAGGGCTCCACGGACCATGGCGGGCAGCTGTTCCGGATCAACTGCGCCGGCTGTCACGGTCTGGCCGGACAGGGATTGCTCGGGCCCACGCTCAAGGGCATCACCGAGCGAGTCGGTGATGCGCAGCTGATTCATCAGATCGTGAGCGGTGAGACCCCGCCGATGCCGAGTTTCCAGATTGAGCCGAAGGCCATGGCTGATCTTCTGGCCCATCTGCACCAGCTGAGTTGAAGCGCCCGCAGACGGTGGTCGTCCTGGTGGAGCCGGCCGGGCCGATCAACGTGGGCAGCGTTGCGCGGCTGTGCGCCAATTTCGAGGTGCGGGAACTGCGTCTGGTCAGCCCCGTCTGCGACCCAATGGATCCGGAGGCTTGCCGGATGGCCGTCCATGGTCTGGAGCTGCTGAGAACAGCACGGAGCTGCACATCGCTGCTGGAGGCGGTGGCCGACTGCCGGCGCGTGGTGGCGAGCTGCGGACGCCTGGATCACGGCTCGATCCCCCTGCATGCTCCGGAAGAGGCGCTGGGCTGGCTTCTCACCGGCAGGCAGGATCAGAGCGACGATCAACCCGTCGCCGTGGTGTTCGGCCGCGAGGACCGGGGGCTCAGCAACGATGAGCTGCGGCTCTGCCAGCGCGTGCTGACCCTGCACAGCTCCGGCAGTTATCCCTCGCTCAACCTTTCGCATGCTGTCGCCGTGGTGCTGCACGAGCTGGCCCGACTGCAGACCCTGCCAGAGCATGACGGCGATGCCGAACCGGACCCGGCCCCGCCGCGCCAGCTGGATCACTGCCTGGAGGATGCTTCAGACCTCCTGCTGGACGTGGGCTTTCTGCTGCCTCACACCGCCGCGGCACGGATGAACAAGGTTCGCGATCTGCTGCAACGGGCTTCGATCCAGGCCGGGGAAGTGGCTCTGATCCGGGGAATGGTGCGTCAGCTTCGCTGGGCGCTCACCACCCGACGCCCCTAACCTCTGCCGATGATCCGCGAGCAACAGGCGTGACGGGCCGACGTTCATCCCGTTCCAACCCTGGCTGGCAGCAGCCGCTTTGGCTGCTGCTTCGTCTGATCCTGTTCGGCGTCGGGCTCGGCGTGCTCAGCGGCACAGCCCTCAAGCTGCTGGCTCCGCAGGTGCGTCAGCAGACCCTGCCCGCACTCCCCTGGCTGAGCGACCTGATCGCCCTCACCAGCGACGATCAGCCGGACGACACGAACACAACGGCGACCAGCGAGTCCGCTCCCTCCCAGGAGCAGCCGATCACGCCAGCTCTGCTGCCGGGACAGTTTCTTCCGACCCAGGAGATCACCGCCCTGAGTCAGCGATGGACACAGTTGGCCGCAGCCCAGGACGACCTCGAAGCCAGTGCCTTTCTGCTGGTTCTCGATGACGGTCGCTACGCCCAGATGCAGGCGGACCGTGCGATGCCGGCCGCGAGTTCCATCAAGACGCCGATCCTGCTGGTCAGCCTGGAGCAGATCGACCGTGGGGATCTGCGCTGGAACGAACCTCTGACGCTCACCAAGCCGGTGGTGGGAGGCGGTGCCGGCTGGATGGCTTCCAAGCCTCTGGGAACGCGGTTCCCGACCTACGAGGTGGCGACCGAGATGATCCGCATCAGCGACAACACCGCCACCAATCTGCTGATTCAGAGAGCCGGCGGCAAGGAACGTCTCAACAGCCGCTTCCAGGCCCTGGGGCTGACCGCCACCAAGGTGAACAACTGGCTCCCGGATCTGGATGGCACCAACACCACGAGCGCCCGCGACCTGAGTCGTGCCATCGCCCTTGTCGATACCGGAGGAACGCTCTCCCTGCGGACCCGGGATCTGTTCCGGGATGTGATGGGCACATCGGTCACCAACACGCTTCTGCCCAAGGGACTGATGCAGGGCCTTGGGGGAGAGCAGGGTCGGCCTGATCCAGCTCTGAGCCGCAAGGGCTACCGCGTTTACAACAAAACCGGCGACATCGGCATCGCCTACGCCGATGCAGGACTGATCGAACTGCCCGATGGACGTCGGGCCGTGGCAGGCTTTCTCGTGAAGGGACCGTTCAACGATCCGCGTTCCACCAACCTGATCCGAGCCATGGCTGCAGCGATGGCTCCCCATCTCAAGCCAGCGCCGAGCCCACCGCGAGCCGTCTCCGCCCAGCCTTCCCCATGAGCCTGAGAGCCCTGCTGACCGCTGCCTTGATCGCCCTGCCGGCCGCCGCGATCGCCACGGGACCCGCCTGCCCGGCCGTGCGGGCCGACGCCTTCGCGCGCCAACAGGAGATCCGTCCGCTGCCCGGCGCGCTGGACAAGGTGCTGATGGTGAACGACAACAATCCCGAGTTGATCCGGGACGAGGGCATCCTGCTGTCGACCTTTCCGGAGGGAGGCACCGACGCGTTGGCGGTGCCGCTGAACGGACGCTTCGATCTCTTCAGCCATCACGTCTACGCCGGCAACGACGACACGCTCGACTCGACCCTCTGGCTGGCGGTGATGGTCGCCCCTCTTGACGGCACCCCCGTGACCCTGGAACTGCTGGAGGGCAGCACATCGCTGTCGCAGGCCACCCGCCCCGGCCAGACCGCCGCCCCCTTCCTGCCCCTGCCGGCATTCATGCGCGAAACGACGGAGATCGTTGCCGCCGGGCCCGGCAGCCGGGTGGCCGGTGATCTGCTGGCGAAGCGTCGGGCTCCGGAACTGCACACGACGCGTTGGTCGCTGGAGCCGGGCGATGCGACGCCGATTGTGGTGCTGCCGATCCCCGTGGCCGGCCTCGACCCCCTGCTCAACGGACGCAATCTGCAGCTGCGACTGCGCAGTTCCGCCCCCGTGGCCCTCGCCACCCTGGCGGCCTACGGCAGTGCCCACACCCCGCCTCCCACCAGCCGCTGGCAGGAGATGCTCCACAGCGGGGAACTCAGCTCCAAGGAACACAGCCCAACACCGCGGGGCGCCAAGGGAAAGATGGTCTATTCCCGCGTCAGCGGTGTGCAGATCGGCAGCAGCTGGAGCACACGGATCACCGATCCCGGCAGCGCTCATCTGGCCATTCCGTCCCAACCGCTGTCGTGGCCGATCAGCAGCCTGGAACGGGGATCCCTCGGCACCGGACAGGTGCAGACCGCGGAGCTGCAGGCGTTCCATCCGGACACCGCCTGGGCCGCCCATGGCAACTACGGGGTCACCTATGACCTCAGCCTTCCTCTCAGCAACGATGGCGACCATCCCGCCAGCGTTGAACTGGCTCTGGAATCGCCGCTCAAATCCGATCAGCCCAGCGACAGCCTCAGGTTCAGAACCTCGATGACCGGTCCGGTGATGTACCGCGGCCCGATCGAGGTCGCCGGCCTGGATGACCACGACGGACGTCCACTCGGCCGCCAGACCGTTCATTTGGTGCTGCGTCAGGGACAGCAGGGACCGGCCCTCGGGCAACTGACCCTTGCCCCCGGTGAGCAGCGCAATGTGCGGGTCCGTCTGGTTTATCCAGCCGATGCCACCCCCCCGCAGGTGCTCACCCTCCGGCCTGTGAAACAATCCAGGACACCTGACACGTGAGTCTGTGAGTGCACCCCGGAAGCGCAGGGTCTTCCCCTTCACCGCCGTGATCGGTCAGGAGGAGATGAAACTGGCGCTTCTGCTCAATGTGATCGATCCGCGCATCGGCGGCGTGATGATCATGGGGGATCGGGGCACAGGGAAATCCACCACCATCCGTGCCCTGGCGGATCTGCTGCCGGACATCGACGTGGTGGCGGGTGATCCTTACAACAGCTCGGCCACGGATCCAGACCTGCAGAGCAGCGAGGTGCGTCAGCGGCAGGAGCAGGGTGAGGCGCTGACCACCGAACCGCGCCAGGTGCCGATGGTGGATCTGCCTCTTGGCGCCACGGAGGATCGTCTCTGCGGAACCATCGACATCGAAAAAGCCCTCAGCGAAGGGGTGCGTGCCTTTGAACCGGGCCTTCTGGCCAAGGCCAACCGCGGGCTGCTCTATGTGGATGAGGTGAATCTGCTGGATGACCACCTGGTTGATGTGCTGCTGGATTCAGCCGCCTCCGGATGGAACACCGTGGAACGGGAAGGGGTCTCCGTCCGCCATCCTGCGCGCTTCGTGCTGATCGGCTCCGGAAACCCGGAAGAAGGGGAACTGCGTCCGCAGCTGCTGGATCGCTTCGGCATGAGCGTCGAGGTGCGCACCGTGCGGGACCCGGAGCTGCGGGTGCAGGTGGTGGACCAGCGCACCGCGTTTGACAGTGATCCCGACCGGTTCAGCACCGCGATGGAGGAGAACCAGAAAGCCCTGCAGCAGAGGGTGGTGGAGGCTCAGCAACGGCTGGAGCAGGTGGTGATCGATGAGGATCTGCGCCTGCGCATTTCTTCGGTCTGCGGCGAACTGGATGTGGATGGCCTGCGCGGCGACATCGTCACCAACCGGGCAGCCCGCGCCCTCGCCGCTTTTGAAGGCCGCATCGAGGTGAGTGAAGACGATGTGGCGAGGGTGGCCTCCTGCTGTCTGCGCCACCGCCTGCGCAAGGACCCCCTGGAGCAGGTGGATTCCGGCGAGCGGGTGGTGAAGGTGTTCTGCAAGGTGTTCGAGCGCAGTGAGAGCAGCGACCGCGCCGGCTTCGAACTGGCCCTGGCGGCCTGATCCGCCAGGAACTGCATGCGGATCCTCGGCATCGATCCGGGCCTGGCCCGGGTGGGCTATGGGGTGATCGACACCACAGGCGGGCAGCAGCGGATGCTCGACTGCGGGATCATCCGTACCGATCCAGGCCGACCCGATGGTGAACGGATGGTGGAGATCGCCGGGGATCTGCGCCAGCTGATCCGCCGCTGGCGACCGCAACTGGCAGCGGTGGAGAAGTTCTTTTTCTATCGCTCAAGCAACACCATCAGCGTGGTGCAGGCCCGCGGTGTGGTGATGATGACCCTGGCGCGGTTCAAGGTGCCGGTGGTGGAGTTCCCGCCGATGCAGATCAAGCTTGCCCTCGCCGGATTCGGCCACGCCGACAAGGACGAGGTGCTGGAAGCCGTGATGCGGGAACTGAATCTCTCGGATCCTCCACGCCCCGATGATGCCGCCGACGCTCTGGCGGTGGCCCTCACCGGCTGGTTCCAGCGATAAACAAGCCCTGCCCGCCAGGCATCGATTCCTCGCAGAAAAAACACTGATTTCATCCGCCTGATGATGAACCAAACGCCCCAATCGCTCTGCCGATGCCTGCGCAATCGAGGGGATTGATTACGACGCTTTGCGGCGTCCTCTGCGACGGCTCGTTTTCTTCGCCGCGCCGGCTTCGATCGAAGTCACGTTATTGACTGGAGCACCAGCTTGAGAGCTTGCCGTCACTGGGGCCTCTTGCTTCTGAGTGCCGGGACTGCTCGTTGCGGTTGAGGTCCGCGTGTCTCCGACAGCTTCGATGGGGATTCCACATTGCCTTGCCGCCTTCATCCACTGGCCCATGAATCGGGTGTCAAGGCTGATGGCGCGCGAAGTGGAAGGCCTGGAGCCATTCGCGACTCCAGTGGTGATCCGGAGTTGTCGTCCAGAGAAGGGCCCCATGTTTCGCTTGATCGCTAGCGCTCACATTGCGACTCCGGAGCAGCGATGAGAAGTGCAAATCAACAGTTCTTATTCAAGCAAAAGCTGCCTGGACCACCCCCCATCCACGGGTCAAGAACCAAAAAACATGCCCCGATCTCCACTGACGTTCAAGTCCTTTTCACCTGAATCCTCCAGTTGCAGAGATTGCTCTGGAACACTTGATTTTTGATCCGATTAGGATGATCTCCATCGCACGACAAGCCACAGGCTCGCCGTCCTGCTCAGCACAACTAAGCAGATATGCTCAACCTTGACAAACGGTCTCATTCCTTACAAACACCCGGAAAATCAGCAGCCAAAATTTCACTTAAACTGGAAAAGAATTTTCGTGAATTCAGCGCCAAGCTGCCCGATACGAATGGCTCTTGAGAGCATTGATGATCCAGATTCACTTCAGGATCAATGCCTGACCGCCCACGAAATTGAGTGGCGACGATGGTCCACATGGCAACAAGAGAGGACTGCCAGAAAGAGATTGAAAAAGCTGTACAGCGTTGATTGAAGAACCACTTCTTCGTTTCAAAGCCTCTGCAGAACGTCCAAATTCAGTGCGGCAACCCGCGCATCAACCAGGATTCATAGACAAAGAACAGAAAGAAGAAAATGACGATGCCAATGACAAGGAGCCTGCCGTTCATAACCCGAGCCCTCATTCGCACTTAGGCTAGACCGCATCAGCCATCGAGACGAAGCCAAACCAAAGGTGATATTTGGATATGAAAACCCAATCTTGCGAAAGCGACCTCCGTTGGACGCGAGAACAGTCAGTTGTTAACATTCGCCAAGTCATGCGTCTGCGATGAAAGCGCTTGCCTCTGTCGCCACGACTCTTCTATTGATCGGGTTCGGCGCGACATCCGCACATTCACGCTGCCTTGCGTGGACTGCGATCAACGACGTTGAACAGAACATGGCAAAAGGAATGTCGATTTACTACGCACTATCCGACGCACAAGATAAAGGTCTGATTGATGGAAAAGGCGATTGCCTGACAAAAATGCGCCAAATCGCCGAGAAGTCAAGGACGTTATACCCCAACGCCTACGGAGCGATCTGGTACTAAGAGCCATCGGTCGATGGTCCATCCAGAAGGACAACAACGAACGCCCGAAGACTCAAAACATCAACTTGAGTTGTCAACACCTAACAGAAGTCGGTCACAGGGTGAGTGACAGAAATCAACACTCTTTGCACGCAGTCGGCATTGCACCAACGAAGAGCACCTGTATCCACATCCGCAACCTGGAAGAGCGAAGGAGACCGTGGATCACGGGCACTGCCTTCACAGAAGAGCACCTCTGCCAAGTACCAGCCGTTGGTATCGGTGTTGACCAGCTCGGGGTGCTCCCAGACAACGACGACATCACCTGGCTTGACATCCAGAAATGCAGGCCGAAGCGTTGATTGGAGCGGTTTGCTGTAGTCAACAGACATCTGACCATTCCCTGATACATCTGTCCTAAGTCTGCTTAGAGGGAGAATCCATGAGCACTCCTACTCAGGTCATAAAGTTTGCCGGGATACACAATGAGTCTGTCGGGTCGTTGGGGGCCCAGGCACTGGGCGAGTGGGAGGGCTTGCCCTTTTTTCATGTCCAGCGATCAGCGTTCAGCGTTCATGGCAGCTGCACCGCTGACACACGGGCCTGCGTTGAACTAGACCAGAAATGAGATCTGGAAGTCCATAACCATGCAAGCGCTGCCAATGCTTGAGAAGCCAGCGGAAGAGACCCTGATCGACGCCTTACGTGGGTGCAAACAGGCCACCCAGCTGAAGGAACTTGAGCAGCGACTGGCGTCAGTCGAGGATGCCCCACCACTGTTCGACTGGATCTGCGATCTGCTGGTGAAGCGTCGCCTGTCCAGGCAACGAGCAGCCACCTTGCTCTCGCAACTCCACAGCATCAACTGAGGCAACTGGAACGCGTCCGATCTGAACCTTCGGAACGCTCGGCCGACCATCGGAGCCATGCCGAGAAACCTCTTGAACAGCTCTTAACAAAGCTGTAATTGATGGTCTAATCCGCTACAAAAAAAGCAAAAAGCAGTAGCAACCAGCACAATAATTCTGGATTAATCCTTAAATGGCGGCGCTGGTGATACAGATCGCGTTGAAAGCTGAAAAAAAAGCCTGCATAGTTGCGCGTGCAACACTTCCGCTCACATGCCTGTCTGCACCTATCGAGGCGTTCGCTACGAAACTTCTGTCGATCCGCAGACTCACACTCAAATTAAATACGAACGCAAACATTACAAGAACGCCATCAACGAGGCATCGAAAACAGGCCGCATGTCTTATCGCTGGGTCAGGTATTGAGTCCAGCTGACTATGGTCATTCGCTAAATATCTGCACAATTAAGGCGGGCTATTGATCTGTTCTAACGACATCCTTGCACCTGCAGTGATCAACAGGCATGTTTTTTTGGCCTTGATCAACCGGAGGACAACCAACATCCAGGGATGTCGAAGCTGAAAGCATTGGTGGAAGCCCCTCCATCAACAAAACGGAATCCAGATCGTTCCGCCGAAGATCACCGACTTCCCCGCCTTTAAACACGTGAATGCAAGAAGCCATTTGTTGTAGAATCACGATTGAGGTATCAACTGCACCGTGGAGTTCACAATTGTCATTCTTGATGAGCATATTCTCTCCTATTCACAACTGAAATGGACAGACTGGAAAGATGACAACCGGAAGCAGATGATCAGCCAGGGTGACAACTGGTCCAAGACAACCTTGATCGGCAATGACATATGGGAATGCCTCGAAAGCAATCAAATTGATCCTCTACATCTTGTGCAATGGAAGCCCGCATCCGAAAAGCTCCACAGGGTCAGCCTGCCACCCCATCCCCATCCTTTTGATCAGTCCAGATAACGGCGTTCAGGCACTCCGTGCATCGGGAAGACCTCCATGCATGACCTAAAAATGACAACCATTCTCATGCGTGATGTGAGGTGATACAAAAAGAATGCTTTTGATTGACCCCTCGTCTTGATCATCATAAATTCCCAGCGGATGAGGAGGGAATTTGCAGAGCTGCATCCCTTCTCCATCCACCTCTTCCTTGCCTCAAAGAGTGAGATCTTCATCTTCAGGCACAGCAGTTCAGTGCTCAATCAACCTCCAGTGATCGAGGTTGAATCGCCACTTTCTGTTCATCACATTCCAAGACCAAAAATCAACGACGAAGGGCAGATTCGTGCGATTTTGTTCGTGCCATCAAGGAATTGAAACAAGCGCCTGATCAATCACGGCTCATGATGCGTTGCGGGAGTCCGAAGACCCACGCTGAGGGCCCCTGGATCGAGGAACAGCCCGTTGCCTGACCTTCCGTTCGTCGCATCCCTCACCGCAACAATCCCGGAACAACACCAGAACTCTCACAACCATTAGGTCGACATGCGTGATGAAGGCCTGGTTCCGGCGATCACCACCAAGCAGAAGCTTCGCCGTCACTTCCGGCAGCTGCGACGTGAGCAGTCCTGCCTCTTCCCCGCCATTCGCGCCGCCGTTGAAGCAGACATGGAGGCCGCCCATCGGCCGCTGTCCAGCGATCAGATGATCGGCATCTACTGGCCGCTGGCGGACGAAGTGGATCTGCGTGCGCTGCGACAGCAGGGGCCCGTCGCGCTGCCGGTGGCGGATGGTCAGGGGGGGCTCGTCTACCGCCACTGGGCCGTGGACAGTGAGAACGCTCAGATCCTGAAACCTGACGGCTGCGGCATCCCGGCTCCCGCGGAAGGCCGGACTCTGCGGCCGGAGCAGCTGGCCTGCCTGCTGGTGCCGGCCCTTGCCATCGACCGCCAGGGAGTCCGCCTCGGCTACGGCGGCGGTTACTACGACCGGCTGCGGCAACAGACGCCCTGGCGGGCCGTGCGCGCCCTGGCGGTGCTGCCGTCGGCCTGCATCACCGCCACGCCACTGCCGCGGGATCCCTGGGACATCCCCTTCGATGGCTGGATCAGCGAGCAGGGACCTGGTCGTCCCCAGGGGACCACCGCATCATGAGCGTCACCTGCTGCCCGGCTGCCATGCGTCCCCTGCTCGCCTTCCTGACTCTCTCAGCGGCGTGTCTCGCGGCAGGCATCGCCTCCCCAGGACAGGCGCACCAGATCGAGTCGGCCCTGCAGTATCTCGATGGCGATCTGGAACTGAGCACGCGTTTTTCGAACGGTGAGCCGGCCAGCGGTGCCGTCGTGCGTCTGCTCAATCCAGATGGCACCCCTGGGGTCGAACTCGGTCGCACGGATGCCGATGGCCAGGTGAGGCTTGATCTGCAGGCCATCGAGGACGGTCGCTACGACCTTCAGGTGGACGGCGGGCCCGGGCACCGGGACTATCTGGACATTCCGGTCCAGCAGGGACGTGTCCGGCTGGATGAGGTGGTGCAGGCCCCCCTGACGCTGATGCTCGTCGGTTTGCTGGTTAGCGTGCGACGTCGATGTGACTGATCGCAACGATGGCCGCCAGCACCGGCAGTGAGGCTCTTGACCGGATGGTGGAACGGCTCGGGGGAACAGCGGATCCCCGACGTCGGTATGAGTACGTCCTCTGGCTGGCCAAGAAACTGACGCCACTGCCTGTGGAGCAGCAGACCGACAACCTGCGGGTGCGGGGATGTGTGTCCCAGGTCTTCGTGCGGGGGGAACTGGATCAGGGTGTGATGCGCTGGCAGGGAGACTCCGACGCGCTGATCACCAAAGGACTGCTGGCGTTTCTGATCGAGGGTCTGAATGGACTGACCCCACCACAGGTCAGGGCCATCGACCCCGGCTTCATCGAAGCCACCGGACTGCAGGCGAGCCTGACCCCCTCCCGGGCCAACGGCTTCCTGAACATCCTTCGGATGATGCAGGCCCAGGCGGCCGCCCTGGACAGTTCCGGCGGCCCCGCTGATTCATAGAGTCAGGCTTGATCGTTCAGTGGGCGGATCGACGGGAATGGGTGCACGGATCGGCGTCGGCTTGCTAGGCCTCGGCACGGTGGGTGGCGGGGTCGCCTCAATCCTGCTGTCCCCGCAGGAACGTCATCCTCTGGTCGCTGATCTTGAGCTGATCCGTGTGGCCGTGCGTGATCTGGAGCGGCCCCGACCGGTCGATCTGTCGCCCGAACAACTCACCACAGATCCTCAGACCGTGGTCGAGGATCCGCGCGTGGACGTCGTGGTGGAGGTGATCGGAGGGATCGAACCGGCTCGCTCTCTGATCCTGGCGGCGATCAAAGCGGGCAAATCGGTGGTGACCGCCAACAAAGCGGTGATCGCCCGTCACGGCGGAGAGATTGCAGAGGCCGCCGCAGCCGCAGGTGTGTACGTGCTGATCGAAGCCGCCGTCGGCGGGGGGATCCCGATCATCGAACCGCTGAAGCAGTCCCTCGGTGGCAACCGGATCAACCGGGTCAGCGGAATCATCAACGGAACCACCAATTACATCCTCACCCGCATGGCCGATGAGGGCGCGGCCTATGAGGATGTTCTGGCGGAAGCCCAGCGACTCGGCTACGCCGAAGCCGACCCCGCAGCGGATGTGGACGGTCTCGATGCAGCGGACAAGATCGCCATTCTCTCGACCCTCGCCTTCGGCGGAGGCGTGGATCGCCAGAGCATCCCGACCGAGGGCATCAGCCGGCTTCAGGGAGAAGACGTGGATTACGCACGCCAGCTGGGCTATGGCGTGAAGCTGCTGGCGGTGGCCGAACGGATGGCGACATCCGACGCCAGCGCAGAAGTGCTGGCACTGTCACTGAGGGTGCAGCCGACCCTGGTGCCCAGTCACCATCCCCTGGCGGGCGTTCAGGGCGTCAACAACGCCATCCTGGTCGAGGGCGATCCCATCGGCCAGGTGATGTTCTACGGCCCGGGAGCCGGAGCAGGACCGACCGCATCGGCGGTGGTCGCCGACATTCTCAACATCGCCGGGATCCGGCAGGCCAGTGGTGGTGACGGCCGGCTGGATCCGCTGCTGGCGGCTGGCAGCTGGAGGACTTGCAGCCTTGTTGACCCGGGGAATGTCCGCCAGAGGCACTACGTCCGTTTCAACACACAGGATGCTCCGGGTGTGATCGGACGCATCGGCGGCTGCTTCGGCGATCGCGACATCTCGATCCAGTCGATCGTGCAGTTCAACGCCAGCTCTGCCGGAGCTGAAATCGTCGTGATCACCCACGAAGTCGACCAGCGGCGCATGGACGAGGCCCTGGCGGCGATCCGCGCCCTGCCGGACGTTTCGGGACTCGCCGCCCATCTCGGGTGTCTCTGAAGCCCTGACCGAGCCAAGGCGGACTGGCGGGAACAGCGCTGGATGGTCCAGAGTGTCAATAATCACGACAGCTCTGATTTGAAGTTGCTGATCTGTGTTGGGTCCCGTTCATGACGAACGTCACCATGACCGACGGTGTTTCAGGCTGCAGCCTCCTGGACCCCCCTCCGACGATGGATGTGCATCAGGGCGACTGCGTGAACCTTCGCAGTGATCAGGGCACCTTCCAGGTGATCGGTGTCGACGGAGAACACAATCGCTGCTGGGTGCGGCGCTGGCCAATCGAAGCGAAGGGTGGCTCCCCGGTGTTCGAGATCTCCATGCAGCAGATCGAGCCGGTCGCGGCCTGAGAGGAACGTTGATTGGCGTCAGGGTTCTTTCGCTGTTGAATAAGCCGCGAGAGCGCTTCGGAGCGGATGTCAGCAGAACGGCCATGGCGCCAGCCACTGGTGATGGCGTTCGCGCTGATCAGCGTCTGCTTCAGTCAGCTGTCCTGCCAGCCCCGCCGCGCGGACCAGCAATTGACGGTTGCTTCAGCGGGAAAGATCAGTTCGCTGGATCCCGCTCAGGCCAGCACCGTCAACACGATCCAGCTGTTGAGCGCCCTCGGCGACCCTCTTTACAGCCTCTCCGAAGACGGCGAGCTGGAACCCCGTCTCGCAGCGGCATCTCCTGAGATCAGCGCCGACGGAACGACCGTCACGATCCCGTTGCGCACCGACGTCCGCTTCCATGACGGCAGCCGCTTCGATGCGGCCGCCATGGCCTTCAGCCTGCGGCGCTTCCTGCGCATCGGCACCCTCAGCTATGTCGTCGGAGACCGCATCGCCGCCGTGGAGGTGGCCGCCCCCGACCGGCTGCGGCTGCGGCTGAGCCGCCCGTCCACATCCCTCGAAGGACTGCTCACCTCGGTGAACCTCACCCCGGTCTCGCCGCAGGCTTACCGGGACCACCGCGATCGCTTCCTGACGGACCGGTTCGTCGGCACCGGACCGTACCGCCTGAGCAGCTTCAGCGAACACCAGCAGCGACTGGAACCCTTCGAGGCTTACTGGGGAGAGGCCCCCCGCAACAGCGGACTCGACCTGATCACCCTGAGCAACTCCACTGCTCTCTACGGCGCCCTGCGCAGCGGTGAAGTGGATGTGCTGCTCTCTGCTTCCATCGATGAGGACCAGAGGTATGCGCTGCACCGCAAGGCGGAGGCGGGACAGCTGCATGAGGCGGTGGGGCCGGCCATGGAGATCGGCTACATCACCCTGCTCAGCAACGCCATGCCGCTGCAGGATCCGCGGTTGCGTCGTGCCCTGTCGCTGAGTCTGAACCGCACGGAGCTGAGTGCACGGGTGAGCTACGGCCTGCGTCGCCCCCTGCGTGCCCTGGTCCCTCCCAGCCTCGCCGGGGGAGGCGGCCCGATCTGGCCGGCGCACGATCCCATGCAGGCCAGGGCCCTGCTCAGCAGCGCCGGGTACTGCGACGGCAGGCTCCTGCAGGTGCCACTCACCTTCCGATCCAATGTGCCGGCAGACAAGCTGCTGGCCCTCACCTGGCAGGCGCAGGTGAAGCGCGATCTGTCCGACTGCCTCGTGCTGGAACTGGATGGAGTGGAATCCACCACCGTCTACCGCCAGCTCGGAGAAGGTGCTTTCAAGGCCGTGATGCTCGACTGGCGCGGCACGTATCCCGATCCGGAGGCCTATCTGACGCCGCTGCTCAGCTGCAGCAATCCATCAGGCGAGATCTGCCTCGACGGCGAAGCAGCGATCAGCGGCAGCTTCTGGTCCACCTCCGGTCTGCAGGAGGCCCTGCGCAGCAGCGATGAGCTCAGGGGCGCCGCCCGTCACGCTGAGCTGAAGCGCATCGAACGCATGTCCGCGCTTGGAGCGGCCTACATCCCGGTCTGGCTCGAATCACCGCGCGCCTGGGGGCAGACCGATCTCTCGGTGCCCGAATTCGACGGCAGCGGCCACGTGCGGCTGAACCGGCTTCGGAGGACTCGCTGATGGGACGCGCCCGCGCACTGCTCACCTACAGCGCCACACGGCTGGGGCTGGCACCTCTGATGCTCTGGCTGATCGCCAGCCTGGTGTTCCTGCTGCTGCGACTCGCCCCTGGAGATCCGGTGGATGCGGTGCTCGGCAGTCGGGCTCCCGCAGCGGCGAAGGCGGCGATGCGGGCCCGGCTCGGCCTGGATCAATCCCTGTTGCAGCAGTATCTGGACTACCTCAACGGCCTGCTGCACGGCGATCTCGGCCAGGCCCTGATCAACCAGGAACCGGTGAGCACGATCATCGGGCGCACACTTCCGGCCAGCCTCGAGCTGAGTTCGATCGCGCTGCTGGTGGCAGCGATCGTGGGTCTGAGCGTCGGGTTCAGCGGTATCGCACGCCCTGAGGGCAAGCTCGATCTCGCCGGGCGGCTCTACGGACTGGGCACCTATGCCCTGCCCCCCTTCTGGGTGGCGATGCTGGTGCAGCTGCTGTTCGCGGTGAGTCTGGGCTGGCTGCCGGTGGGAGGACGCTTCCCCCCCAGCCTCCTCCCCCCGGAGGGCAGCGGCTTCTATTTGCTGGACAGCATCCGACAGGCCGACTGGATGGCGCTGCGCGGCACCATCCGGCATCTGCTGCTTCCGGCGGGGACCCTGGCCCTGCTGCTCAGCGGCACGTTCACAACAGCCCTGCGCCTGAACCTGCGCCGCACGCTGAGGAGCGACTACATCGAATCGGCCCGCAGCCGGGGACTGATGGAATCCCGGGTGGTGCTGCGGCATGGGCTGCCCAATGCACTGCTGCCGGTGCTCACCATCGCCGGCATCACCGTGGCCTCCCTGATCGGTGGCGCGCTGCTGATCGAGGTGACCTTCTCATGGCCCGGCATCGCCCTGCGGCTGCAGGAAGCGATCAACCAACGGGACTACCCGGTGGTTCAGGGCATCGTGGTGGTGATCGCCGCGTTGGTGGTGCTGGTGAGTGTGGCGGTGGACCTGCTGGTGGCAGCTCTCGACCCACGGATCCGCTACTGAAGCGCCGACTCCAGCGCGGCGGCATCCCTGCTGCTGAAGCGGTGCCAGCGAACGGAACCCTCCTGGTAATGGTGCGAGGCCGTGGCCTCGGCGGCCCCCTCGAGCTGCTCGAGGAACGCGATCAGTTCGCGACGCAGCAGCTCCTGCACCGCCAGGGGATTGACCCCCACCAGCTCCTCGCCCAGACGGAACAGATCATCTCCGTCGCCGCTGCTGCTCTGGCCCTCAACCCGGATGGCGGAGAAATGACTGCCCCCCTCCACGATCACCGCCCGACTGAAGGGGTGCTGTCCGAAGGAGGCGAGCATCCCCAACTGCTCGGCCAGCGGCGGGGTGATCAGATCCAGCGTGCCGCCCATCAGCAGCACCGGGATCGAAGCGGGGCGCGACGGGCCGGGGGGCCAGATCAGGCTGCCGAAGCTGTTGAGACCCACCACAGCTGCCAGCTCCGGAACTGAGATCCGCGCCTCCAGAGCACCCTCCTTGGCCAGCTCACACTGCAGCAGCAGGGAGAGGTTGGTGAGCGGCAGTTCATCGAGAGCCTGCCGGCATCGCTGCGGCAGGCCTGGCTGCGGCGCCCGACCCATGGCCATCAAGGCCGTGAAGGCTCCGAGGGAATGGCCGATCAGCACCACGCGATCCCCCGGCACATCGAGGGTGCCGCGGCGCTGGGCCAGCAGGACAGCCTGGAGATCCTGCATCCGCTGACGCAGAGCCTCTGCACCCGCCAACGGCTCGCGACCTTCCAGCAAGGCCTGCACGGCGGCGGAGTCGCTGCCTGGATGCTCCATCAGCACGACAGACCACCCGGCTGATGCCAGCCCGCGGGCCAACCATTGGAAATGATCCGGATCGCCTCCGAGCCCAGGCATCACCAGGATCCAGGGCCGGCGACGATCGGAGCGGGCCGCTGACCAGCTCTGCAGTTCCAGATCCTCGACGCGATGGGGAACCGACAGCCGGATGCGTCGAGGTCCCGGCCTGAAGCGCTCCACCCCTGATGCGAGCGGGTCCAGCACCTCGACCGGCTGGCGGGACAGATGACTGGTGAGCCGCTGCTGGCGTTCCACCTGAGTTTTCCAGCGCCCTGCAGCCTGCAGCAACGCATCGAGGTTCACCCTCAGACGCTCGGCGGGCAGGGCCTCCAGCAGATCGAGGGTCGAAACCTGCGGTGCCTCCGTCAGCAGCTTCTCCATGGTGGAGAGAATCCGCTCACTGCTGATCCGTTCCGTGCCCTTGACGCTGTCGACCTGGATCAGATCACCGAGCGCATCGATCAGCGGTTGGGCCGCCCAGCTGCGCAGAAGCTGCTGGCCCAGGCTCCTGCGGGTCAGCACCGGCGCGTTCAACAGACGGATCAACCCAGACCGGCTGTCCTGGTCCAGCAGCCTCAACCAGGTCGTGAGCTCGGATCGCTCGCCAGCGCCGGCGCCAGCCAGACCCTGAAGCTCATCCACGGTGATCGGCAACGTGATGCCGTCGATCACCACCTCGAGCCGTTCAGCAGCCCGGACGGGCCACGGTGCGAGGGGAGAGAGCAGCAGACTGCCGACAAGTCCTATCGCGAGGCTTCGCCCTGTTAAGCGTCCGCGCAGCAACGCCTGACCCCATGCGGTGGTGGAACCAGTTTCCTTCAGGCCTGCGAAATGTCACCCGGCTGAGGCTGCTCGCATCCATCGGGGCTGGCGGAGTCATCTTCATGACCCCGTTGATCTTCCATGCCATCGATTTCTCCGCCAGTCAGGTCGGCAGCGGGCTTGCGGTCTCCGCGCTGATCGGCACGGCCGTCCGCCTGCTCAGTGGGTCGCTGCTGGATCGGGGTCTCCGCTGCTCATGGCCGGTGCGCGCCACCACGCTGCTGGCGGTGCTGGCTGATCTGACCCTGTTCCGGGCCGACACCTACGGCGGATACCTGCTCGGCCAGCTGCTGCTGGGCACTGCGGCAGGGCTCTACTGGCCGGCGATCGAACTTGCTGTACCGCTGAGCTGCGGCAGTGTTCCCTCCGGTCGGGGGTATGCCCTGGTCCGCAGTGCAGATGCCCTCGGCATCGGCCTGGGCGCTCTGCTGGGCACCGTGGCCGCCCTGGTGGGACAGCTGCGCCTCGTCTACGGAGTGGAAGCGCTGTGCATGACGGCTGTGCTGATTCTGATCAGCCTCCATCCACTCGAGGATTCCCGCGCTCGCCCCGGGAAGGACAGCACCAGACCGACCGAACGGGAAGCCGGATCCAGCGGCCTGCGCTGGCTCGGTCCACTGCTGCCCGTTCTGGCGGTCAGCGTGATCGCCACAGGCATCCTGGCGCTTCAGCAGAGTGCCCTGCCCCTGGATCTGGTGAAGGGAGGCCTGCAGCGCCCCGGTCTGAGCGAAAGCCAGAGCGGCGGCCTGATCGCTCTGCAGCTCAGCCTTCTGGTCGTGCTGCAGTGGCCAGTCGGCCGCTGGCTTTCGGATCGCAGCGTGATGTTCGGCCTGAGCGTCAGTGTGGCGGGTTTCAGCGTCGGTTCGGTGCTGCTGGCGCTCTCCTCCCTCTCCGAACACGGCCTCCACTTCGTTCTGGCGGCCCTGATGCCGATGGCCCTGGCACAGGCTGCCTTTCTGCCCACCGCCACGGAGGCGGTGATCGAGGAGACGCCGCCCGGCCATCGGGGGCTGGCGATGGCACTGTTCTCCCAGTGTTTCGCCATCAGTGCGATGGCGGCACCTCTGATCGGAGGTGTTCTCCTGGATCGTCAGGGGCATGGATTGCTGCTCTGGCTGCTCACGGCAGCGGCCTGCCTGCTGATGCTTCCGGTGGTGCGCAGCATCCAACCCCGCTTCACCGACTCATCGGGGGCTCTCGAAGAGACGGTCGATGGCGTAACAGGGAACCCAGGCTTTCTCGGGGACTAACGGTCGTCCGGATCGGTCCAGCAGGCGGTAGAGGCAGAACTGCTCGCTCTGCTCGATCGCCGGGCCTTCCACCACAATCTCCTCGCTGCGCAGATCCAGCCGATGGGTCATCCGGAAGCCAGGCCTGGAATACAGACTGGTTCCAGGGCGCAACGTGAACATCGCGGCCATCGACGCTGGCGCCGCCAGCAGCATGAAACCGATCAGAAGTGTCTGACGAAGCCGGCTGCGTGGCATCGAGCAGTCCCTGGAGGATCGCCAGTGTCACACGTGCGCGATGCATCGGACCGGCACCGATCCGAACCGGACGGGACGCTCGGCGACCGGTGATTCAGACGTTGAAGAGGAACTCCATCACATCCCCTTCCGCCACCTCGTACTCCTTGCCTTCACTGCGCAGCCACCCCTTGCTCTTGGCTTCCACCAGGGATCCGGCTTCCAGCAGCTTCTCCCAGCCGATGGTCTGCGCCCGGATGAAGCCGCGCTCGAAATCCGTGTGGATGACGCCGGCGGCCTGAGGCGCTGTCATGCCGGCCTTGAAGGTCCAGGCACGGGTCTCCTTCTCGCCGGTGGTGAAGTAGGTGCGCAGGCCCAGCAGGCGGTACGTCGCCCGGATCAGACTCTGCAGTCCACCTTCTTCGACACCCAGTCCGGAGAGGTAATCGGCCCGCTCCTCCTCCCCGAGCTCGATCAGTTCCGCCTCCACCTGAGCGGAGATCCGCACGGTTTCCGCGCCCTCCTTTTCGGCCAGTGCGATCACCTCGGTGCAGAAGGCGTTGCCGCCAGCGAGATCCTCCTCGCTGACGTTGGTGGCGTAGATGATCGGTTTGCCGGTGAGCAGACCGAGCGGCTTGATCAGAGGCGCCTCCTCCTCGGTCAACGCAACGCTGCGCGCCGCACCCCCTTCTTCAAGAACGCACTGGATGCGCTCGAGGGCGGCGTCTTCGGTCTGGGCCTCCTTGCTGGTGCGAACCTGCTTCTTGAGTCGCTCGCGGCGCTTCTCGATCTGAGCGAGATCCGCAAGCCCCAGCTCCAGGTTGATCACCTCAGCGTCACGGGACGGTCCCACGGAACCGGACACGTGAATGACGTCATCGTCCTCGAAGCAACGGATCACGTGAACGATCGCGTCGACCTCGCGGATGTTGGAGAGAAATTTGTTGCCCAGGCCTTCACCCTGACTGGCACCCTTCACCAGGCCAGCGATGTCGACGAACTCCATCCGGGTGGGAATCGTGTTCAGACTGCTGCTGAGCTCCGTGAGCCGGTCCAGGCGTTCATCCGGCACGGCGACGCTGCCGACGTTGGGCTCGATCGTGCAGAAAGGGAAGTTCGCCGCCTGGGCCTGAGCGTTGGCCACAAGCGCATTGAACAGGGTGGACTTGCCGACGTTGGGCAGCCCGACAATTCCAGCTTTGAGCATGCGCCGGAATCTACCGGCAAGCGGCGAGACTGTTGTGAACTTTTGTTGGCCCATGCTGAAGACCGAGCAGCGCCCTGCGCTTCAGCCCACCCCAACCGTGCCGGACAGCCCTCCTCCACAGCGATCCTTCCTCCAGCGCAACCGACTTCTTGGACTCGGCCTGCTGCTGGCCCTGCTGGCTGGCGGAACGGCGCTGCTGCGATTCGCCCCCTGGAGCGCACGGGAACGTGATCTGACGCCCTACACCGTGCTGGCCGAAACCGGCTCCCTGTCCGGTGTGATCACCGCCAGTGGCGAACTGCAGGCCGACCGCCGCGTGAACATCAGCCCCCGCAAACAGGGGCTTCTGAAGGAGCTGATGGTGGATGAGGGGGATGTCGTCGAGGCCGGACAGGTCGTGGCGCTGATGGATCCGGGGGATTACGGCGACCGCCTCGACGAACGCCGTGCGCTGCTGCGCCAGGCGGAAGCCAACTTCCTCGGCAAACGGGATGAATTCGAGCGGCGACGCCAGCTCCATGAGCAGGAGGTGGTGAGCGCTGATGACTTCAGTCGCGTGCGCAATCAGATGCTGGCCAGCCAGGCGGCCGTCATCGCTGCACGGGAACGGATCCAGCAGCTGGAGGAAGAAGGCCGGGAACTGCGGATCCGCGCCCCCTTCAGCGGCACGATCACCGCCCGTTTCGCCGAACCCGGCGCCTTCGTGACGCCGACAACCACGGCTTCGGCCAACGCAGGGGCCACCAGCTCCTCGATCGTCGAGCTGTCCCAGGGACGCGAGGTGGCCGCCAAGGTTCCGGAGAGCGACATCGGACGGATCGCCTTGGGGCAGCAGGCGGAGATCCGGGTGGATGCGTTCCCTGACGAACGCTTTCAGGCGACGGTGAATGAAATCGCGCCACGGGCCGAGAAACGCGACAACGTCACCTCGTTCACGGTGAAGCTGCAGCTGAAGGATCCTCCGGAGCGGCTGCGGATCGGCATGACGGCCGATATCAATTTCCAGACCGGTCGCAGCGCACCGAAAACCCTCGTTCCCACCGTTGCGATCGTCACGGAGAACGGCAAACCCGGCGTGCTGCTGGTGGGCGAACAGCAGCAGCCCAGTTTCCAGGCGGTGGAGCTGGGCAGCAGCAGCGGCGATCGCACGGCGATCTTGAATGGCCTGCCATCCGGCACCCGCGTGTTCATCGACCTGCCCCCCTGGGCGAAGCGTGAGCGCAACTGACCCTGATCACCCCTGCTGAGAATGCCCGAGGCCGCCGACAAGCCCCTGCTGCTGCTCGTGGACGGCCACTCGCTGGCCTTCCGCAGCTTCTACGCCTTCAGCAAGGGAGGTGAAGGGGGTCTGGCCACCAAGGACGGTCGACCGACCAGCGTCACCTACGGCTTCCTCAAATCCCTGCTGGATATCGGTAGAAGCCTGACCCCCCAGGGCGTCGCCATCGCCTTCGACACCGCTGAGCCCACCTTCCGGCATGTCGCGGATGCGAACTACAAGGCACACCGGGATGTCGCCCCGGAGGTGTTCTTCCAGGATCTCGAGCAGCTGCAGGAGATCCTGCGGGAGCAGCTGCAGCTGCCCCTGTGCATGGCTCCGGGGTATGAGGCCGATGACGTGCTCGGCACGCTGGCGAACCGCTCAGCTGAGCAGGGTTGGCGGGTGCGGATCCTCTCCGGCGACCGCGACCTGTTCCAGCTTGTGGACGACCGGCGGGACATCGCCGTTCTGTACATGGGAGGCGGCCCCTACGCCAAGAACAGCGGCCCGACCCTGATCGATGAGGAGGGTGTGGTCGGCAAGCTCGGGGTGATGCCGGAGAAGGTGGTGGACCTGAAGGCCCTCACCGGCGACAGCTCCGACAACATCCCCGGCGTTCGTGGGGTGGGGCCCAAAACCGCCATCAACCTGCTCAAGGAGAACGGCGATCTCGATGCCATCTATGCGGCTCTCTCCGAGGTGGAGGCGGAAGGCCCGAAAGCCAGCCGCGGTGCGATCAAGGGAGCCCTGAAGGGAAAGCTGAGCAGCGATCGGGACAACGCCTATCTCTCCCGCAAGCTGGCCGAGATCCTGGTGGACATCCCGCTGCCGGAGGAACCTCGCCTGCCGCTGGCGGCCGTGAATGCCGCCGCTCTCAGCAGCAGCCTGGAGGATCTGGAACTCAACAGCCTGCTGCGGCAGGTGAACGGTTTCACCGTCACCTTCTCCGCCGCAGGCACGGCGGCAGCCCCGACAGGCGGTGACGATGACGGTGCCAAGGACGGCAAGGTCAGGGCAGACACTGTTGAGGACGCCGGTGCTGACGACCGGACTCCGATGCTGCGGCCCCAGCTGATCAGCACAGCAGCCGACCTCGCTGCCCTGATGCAACGGCTGATGGCCATCACCGACGCCGCCACCCCGGTTGCACTCGACACCGAGACCACGGCCCTGAACCCGTTCCAGGCCGAGCTGGTGGGCATCGGTGTCTGCTGGGGAGACGAGCCGGAAGCCCTCGCCTACATCCCGATCGGCCATCGGCCGGCGGAGGATCTCACCGCGGAACAGATCCAGCAGTTGCCGCTGGAGAGCGTGCTGACCGCCCTGGCTCCGTGGCTGGCCAGCGGCGATCACCCCAAAGCGCTGCAGAACGCCAAGTACGACCGGCTGATCCTGCTGCGCCACGGCCTGGCCCTCGAGGGCGTGGTGATCGACACACTGCTGGCCGACTACCTGCGTGATGCCGCAGCCAAGCATGGCCTGGAGGTGATGGCTGAGCGGGAATTCGGGTTTTCGCCCACGGCCTACAGCGATCTGGTGGGAAAGAAGCAGACCTTCGCCGATGTGGCGATCGAACCCGCCAGCCTGTACTGCGGCATGGATGTGCACGTGACCCGGCGTCTGGCCCTGCGGCTGCGCGGGCAGCTCGAAGCCATGGGCCCCCAGATGGTTCAGCTGCTGATGCAGGTGGAGCAACCGCTGGAACCGGTGCTGGCCCTGATGGAAGCCACCGGCATCCGCATCGATGTTCCTTACCTGGCGGAACTCTCCAGTGAGATGGGCAGCACCCTGGAGCGGCTGGAGGCCGCCGCGAAACAGGCGGCCGGCACCGACTTCAACCTGGGTTCGCCGAAACAGCTCGGTGAACTGCTGTTCGGCACCCTGGGACTCGACCGCAGGAAATCCCGGCGCACCAAAACCGGCTTCAGCACAGATGCCACCGTGCTGGAGAAGCTCGAAAACGATCATCCGGTGGTGCCGCTGGTGCTGGAGCACCGGGTGCTCAGCAAGCTCAAGAGCACCTATGTGGATGCGCTTCCCCAGCTGGTGGAAGCGGAGACCGGACGGGTGCACACCGATTTCAACCAGGCGGTCACAGCCACGGGTCGCCTCAGCAGCAGCAACCCGAATCTGCAGAACATCCCGGTTCGCACCGAGTACAGCCGACGCATCCGCAAGGCCTTCCTGCCCCAGGAGGGATGGACGCTGATCAGCGCCGACTATTCCCAGATCGAGCTGCGCATCCTCACCCACCTCTCCGGAGAAGACGTGCTGCAGGAGGCCTATCGCTCAGGAGACGACGTGCACGCTCTCACCGCGCGGCTTCTGCTCGAGAAGGATGAGATCTCCTCCGACGAACGACGCCTCGGCAAGACGATCAATTTCGGTGTGATCTACGGCATGGGGGCGCAGCGGTTCGCACGGGAGACCGGCGTCTCCCAGGCGGAGGCCAAGGAGTTCCTGACGAAGTACAAGCAGCGCTACCCGAAGGTGTTCGCCTTCCTGGAGCTGCAGGAACGGCTGGCCCTGAGCCGCGGTTACGTGGAGACGATCCTGGGTCGCCGCCGCCCGTTCCACTTCGACCGCAACGGTCTGGGTCGGTTGCTCGGGAAGGATCCGCTGGAGATCGATCTGGATGTGGCCCGGCGAGGCGGCATGGAGGCACAGCAGCTGCGGGCCGCCGCCAATGCTCCGATCCAGGGCTCCAGCGCCGACATCATCAAGGTGGCGATGGTGCAGCTTCAGGCGGCGCTGCAGAGCCAGGCACTGCCGGCGCGGCTGCTGTTGCAGGTGCACGACGAACTGGTGCTGGAAGTGGAGCCGGACGCGTTGGAAGCCACCCGCAACCTGGTGGTGACCACCATGGAAAACGCCGTGCAGCTCAGTGTTCCTCTGGTGGCGGAAACAGGGGTCGGCGCCAACTGGATGGAAGCGAAATAGCTCCTGCAGGGAACGCCGTAATCTCAGCTTCAGCTCTTGAACAGCTGTGTCGCTGCGGCTCACCAACACCCTCACCCGCCGCACGGAGCCGTTCACACCGCTGACCCCAGGCAAAGCGAGCATCTACTGCTGCGGTGTCACGGTGTACGACCTCTGCCATCTGGGCCATGCCCGCAGTTACATCAACTGGGACGTCCTGCGTCGGTTTCTGATCTGGCGCGGACTGGAGGTGACCTTCGTTCAGAACTTCACCGACATCGACGACAAGATCCTCAAACGGGCCTCCGAGCAGAACAGCTCGATGACGGAGGTGAGCGAACGCAACATCGACGCCTTCCACCAGGACATGGATGCGCTGGGGATCCTGAGGCCGGACCGGATGCCCCGCGCCACTCAGTGCCTCGATGGCATCCGCAACCTGATCAGCGAACTTGAGGCCAAAGGAGCCGCCTACAGCGCCGGCGGCGATGTCTATTTCGCTGTGATGAAACATGCCGACTACGGCAAGCTGAGCGGCCGCGACCTCAGCGAGCAGCAGGACAATGCCGCCGGTCGGATCGCGGATGCCGAGGAGGCTCGCAAGCAGCATCCCTTCGACTTCGCGCTCTGGAAAGGGGCCAAGCCGGAGGAGCCGAGCTTCCCCTCGCCCTGGGGAGACGGGCGTCCGGGCTGGCACATCGAATGCTCCGCCATGGTGCGGGCGGAACTGGGCGACACGATCGACATCCATCTGGGCGGTGCCGATCTGGTGTTCCCCCACCACGAGAACGAGATCGCTCAGTCGGAAGCCGCCACCGGCCGCCAGCTGGCCCAGGTGTGGATGCACAACGGCATGGTCAATGTGGGCGGCCAGAAGATGAGCAAATCGCTCGGGAACTTCACCACCATCCGCGCCCTTCTGGAGAGCGGTGTCTCCGCCATGACCCTGCGGCTGTTCGTGCTGCAGGCGCATTACCGCAAACCGCTTGATTTCACCGCTGAAGCCCTGGAAGCCGCCGCCACCGGCTGGAAGGGGCTCAATGCAGCCCTTGGCCTGGGCGACCGTCACGGTGTTCCCCTCGGCTGGGGCAGTCCCTCTCCCTTGCCGGATGGGGCGCTCCAGAGCGGCAGCGGCTCCGCCGACCAGGCTCTGCAGGGCCTGGAACAACGCTTCATCGAAGCGATGGACGATGACCTGAACAGCTCAGGTGCTCTCGCTGTGCTCTTTGATCTGGCCAAGCCCCTGCGGGCTCTGGCCAACCGGCTGGAGCGCGGCGATGCCGCCGGCCTGCCCGGCGAGGAAGTGCAGACCCTGGCGACCCGCTGGCTGCTGCTGCGCGATCTGGCTGCAGTCCTGGGGCTGCGCCATGAAGCGGAGGCCGCTGCGGCACTGGATGACACGGCCATCGATGCGGCGATCGCCGACCGGACGGCAGCCAAGGCAGCGAAGAACTACGCCGAAGCGGATCGGATCCGGGCCGAACTGACGGCCCAGGGCATCGAACTGATCGACAAACCCGGTGGCATCACCGAGTGGATCCGTTCCTGATGCGGGCAGACTGTCGAGCCCTTCCATCACTCCGATGCTCTGGCTGAAGCGCCTCAATTTCATGGAGACCGCCAAGCTGGAGATGGAGCTGATGAAGGCGTTCGAAGCGGGAGAGGATCTCGACGCCAAACTGGACGCTCAGGCCCAGATCGCCGGTGGTGGAGATGCCGAGGAGATCTGGAGGCTTGAGGTGTGGCAGAAGATGCTGCTGCGGATCCGCAAGATGCAGGACCTGATGAAGGACAAACCCGATCCGAAGGGCTGAGTCGGTTCAGCTCTTCAGCAGATCCACCACGCTGATCACCAGTCCGGTGGCGATCACCGGCGGCGACACCCAGCGCAGCATCACGAGCAGCAGACGTCGCAGCGGCGGCGGCGTCAGCGACCGGGCGAGATCGTCCTCGAAGCGATTGGGAACCACCCAGCCCAGCAGCAGGGCCAGCAGCAGTCCACCGAGAATCAGAAGCAATCCGCCGAAGACGGAATCCATCCAACCGAGCACCTCCATCGACGTGGCGGCAGGCAGCCCAGCCACGAAGATCAGGGCCGCTGAAAGCCAGACGGCCCGCGATCGGCTCCAGCCGAGGCGGTCGATCAGGCAGGCGACAGGCACCTCCAGCAGCGAGACCGCCGAGGTGATCGCCGCGATCAAAGCGAGCGCGAAGAACAGCACCGCCACCACCTGTCCAGCTGCTCCGAGCGAGGCCAGGCCGGTGGGCAGGGCGATGAAGATCGTGCCGAGAGTGGATCCACTGATCACCTCCTCCAGCCCGAAACTCATCACCACCGGGAAGGTCACCATGCCGGCCAGGATGCCGACGGCCGTATCCATGCCCACGACCGCGACGGCCTCACGGGGCAGGTGAGCCCGGCGATCGAGATAGGCCGCATAGGCCAGGATGCAGCCGATTCCAGTGCCGATCGAGAAGAAGGCCTGCGTGAAGGCGTTGCGGATGGTGGTGGGATTGATCAGTTCCGCGCTGTCCCAGCGCAGCAGGAACGTGCGGTAGCCCTCAGCTGCGCTGTCCAGCCCGGCGGCCCACACAGCCAGACCGATCAGCAGCAGGAACAGCAGCGGCAGCCCCCAGCGGGAGAGGCGCTCGATCCCGTCCCGGACGCCGGCAGCCACCACCGCAGCGGTGACGATCAGGCTGAGCAGCTGACCGATCAGTGCCGTGCGACCTCCGCTCAGCCCGGCAAAGAAGGCTTCGGCGGCATCGATATCGCTCGGGAGGCCCTGGGTGAGGGTCTGCACCAGCGTGGCGCCGGTCCAGCCCATGAGCACGGCGTAGAAGGCCAGGATGCCGCTGGCCGCCAGCACGAACAGCCACCCCATCGGCTGCCAGCGACTGCCCGCAGCGGTCACCGGTGCCAGCAGGGGGCTGTGCCCCGTGCTGCGGCCCAGGACCATCTCAGCCACCAGCACCGGCAGGCAGACCAGCAGCACGATCAGGACGTACAGCAGCAGAAAGGCGCCACCGCCGCCCTGGGAGGCGCGGTAAGCGAATCCCCAGAGATTGCCGAGGCCAACGGCACTGCCCGCCGCTGCCAGCACAAAGCCCAGCCCTGATCTCCACTGCTCCTTCGCCAACGGCTCTGATCACGCTGTGGGCCAGCTTGCCAGCGTTTGCCGGTCCTGGTGGGAGACTTGTCGCAACTGCCGGATCAGCGTGAAAGCCATCAGCGTGCTGGGCTCCACGGGCTCGATCGGCACCCAGACCCTTCAGATCGCCGAGGAGTTCCCCGATCAGTTCCGGGTGGTTGCCCTCACAGCAGGGCGCAATCTCGATCTCCTCGTTGAGCAGATCCAACGCCACCAGCCTGAGCTCGTGGCCCTCGCCGATGCCGAGCGGCTGCCGGAACTGCAGCAGCGTCTCGACGCCCTCGACCCCTCCCAAAAGCCGGGTCAGCCCCCTCAGCTGGTGGGCGGTCCGGATGGACTGAACGTGGCGGCCTCTTGGGACACAGCCGATCTGGTGGTCACCGGAATCGTGGGCTGCGCGGGGCTGCTGCCGACTCTGGCCGCCGTCCGCGCCGGAAAGGATCTGGCCCTGGCCAACAAGGAGACGCTGATCGCGGCCGGACCGGTGGTGCTGCCGGAACTCAAGAAGAGCGGCAGCCGGCTGCTGCCGGCGGATTCCGAACACTCCGCCATCTTCCAGTGCCTGCAGGGAACCCCCTGGGCCGAGAACGCCCGCCTGTCCACCGGCGTGCCCACCCCTGGCCTGCGGCGGATTCAACTCACCGCCTCCGGCGGCGCCTTCCGGGACTGGCAGGCGGCCGACCTGGAGAACGCGACCGTGGCCGATGCCACCAGCCATCCCAACTGGAGCATGGGGCGCAAGATCACGGTCGACTCAGCCACCCTGATGAACAAGGGCCTGGAAGTGATTGAGGCCCATTACCTGTTCGGCCTTGATTACGACCACATCGAGATCGTGATCCACCCGCAGAGCATCATCCACTCGATGATCGAGCTGGCGGACTCTTCTGTGCTGGCCCAGCTGGGCTGGCCGGACATGAAACTGCCGATCCTGTACTGCCTCTCATGGCCCTCCCGCCTGGAGACCCCATGGCGACGCCTGGATCTCACCGAGGTTGGACAGCTGACCTTCCGCGCTCCTGACACCACCAAATATCCCTGCATGGAACTGGCCTACGCCGCCGGGCGAGCGGGTGGCACCATGCCTGCCGTGCTGAATGCGGCCAACGAGGAAGCCGTCGCTCAATTCCTCGAGGAACGCATCCACTTCCTGGATATCCCGGAGGTGATCGAGGCTGCCTGTGAACGCCACAAACCGGATCTGATGAACCATCCCCAGCTCGAGGATGTGCTGAGCGTCGACCGCTGGGCCCGCGAGGCCGTCCGTGAGCAGGTCAGCCGAGGCACCCGGCGCGTGCCGGTCGCCGCCCTGGCGGCATGAGCACCCACCAGGTCAGCCACCATCTGCTGCTCTGCGCGACTCCCACCAAGGCAAAATGCTGCGACCCGGAAGCAGGCCTGGCGACCTGGAATGAATTGAAAAGGCTCGTCAGGGAGCTTGGACTGGAACACAGTGATCGACCGGAAGGAGTCGTCCTCAGAAGCAAAGTTGACTGCCTGAGGATCTGCGAGAAAGGTCCGATCCTTCTGGTTTGGCCTGATGGCGTCTGGTACTCGGAAGTGACCGTCGAGAGGATCAATCAAATCATTCATCAACACATCATTAACAGGCAACCCATTCAGGAGTGGATCCTCAGAACATCGAGCTTTTAAACATGAACGTCTGATCTGCTTTTCTCTGGCATCCACAGCAACCAGGAGCGATACCTAGACTGCCGGGGCGTTTTAAACAGACCAGGCATTTCTTGGCCTGCCTGATCTTTTCATTTGACACTCACTTCTCCCTCGCCACCGTTTGAGGGCGCGTTAGCGACAACCACCGCAGCCCCAAGCTATCCAAGCAAGAAAGAGCTTCTGAGCGTCTTACCCACTGACCTCACCACCTTCAATCCTCGGAAAGCCTGGGGAAGTCTGGCGATGTCGGTGAGCCTTTCCCTTGCAGCTGTTGGCATTGGTACAACCATTCCGCTGACGCTCAAGGCCATCCCACTTTGGCTGGTCTACGCCGCTGTCACCGGCACCATCGCCATGGGCTGCTGGGTGCTGGCTCATGAATGCGGCCATAACGCTTTTCACCCGAACAGGCGGATTGAAGGAGTCGTCGGATTTGTTCTGCACAGCACCTTGCTGGTTCCTTACTACAGCTGGGCGCGCAGTCATGCCGTTCACCATGCTCACTGCAACCATCTCGAGGGCGGCGAAACCCATGTTCCACCGCGAGCAAGCTCACCTCAGGGGCAGGCAATGGAACATCTGCAGCGCAAGCTCAACAGGCGATTGTTTGGCATCATTTCGCTGTTTAATCACTTGATCATCGGCTGGCAGATTTATCTTTTTTCAGGCGCCACTGGAGGTGAAGACTACGGCTTTCCCACCTCTCACTTCTGGAATGGAGCTCCATTCACGAACGGCAAACGTGAACTCTTTCCGGCTTCTTTTCGCCCTCTGATGGTGCGCTCGAACCTGGGCCTGATTGCGATGATCATGCTTCTGATCACAGCGGGGAGTTATTTTTCACCTTTGCGGGTTCTATGCCTCTACGGACTTCCCTACGTTGTCATCAATATCTGGCTGACGACATACACCTGGCTGCAACACACTGATCGCAACATTCCTCATTTCTCTGACGAGACATGGAGCTGGTCGAAAGGCGCGCTGCAAACAGTTGATCGCCCCTACGGCGGCATTCTGAACTTGTTGCACCATGGCATCGGATCAACTCATGTCTGTCATCACATCAATTCCACGATCCCTCACTACAACGCCTGGCGCGGCACAGCCCTGCTGAGGCAACGTTTTCCCGATCTCGTTCGTTACGACTCAACCCCGATTCCTCAAGCCCTTTGGCGTATTGCCACAACGTGTGGAACTGTCTATCAGGATGCAACCGATCAGGCCTTTTATTACCGCACATCTAAGGACGACAAACCGCAGATGGAATGCTGCGGTTGAACCATGCGAGAGCCAACCGATCCGACCAGCAACCGAGACTGAGATTGTCCCCGGGGCCATGGAAGCCGTTGTGTCCACCACGGGCCGTCAACAGAATCTCCACGGGCGTCTGCGATCCCTGTGCCGAACGCTCAGCCAGCGACGATTGCAACTGCCGTGCTGAAGCTGCCGGAACCCAGGGATCATCAAGGGCCTGCAACAGCAACGTCGGAGGAAGTCCCTGCGGCGATTTGGCCAGACGCTGCAGGGGAGAAGCACTGAGGTAATACTCATCCACCGAAGAAAATCCCCAGCGCGGCGCCGTGACAGCCGCATCAAACGCGCGGATCGAGCGCGGAGGATTGCCACCCAGCTGACGCTCTTCTGAAGCACTCACCCCGAAGGGATCGGCGAGGGTCTGTCGCACCAAACGCTGCAGCAGCCAGCGTTGATAAACCCTGTTGCGCGGGCGTTCGATCGAGGCGCTGCAGGCAGCCAGGTCCAGAGGGCTGCTGGCACAAAACAACGCATCCAGAGCCCCGGCTTGATCCAGACAGGCGTTCAGCAGCATCGTTCCCCCCAGGGAGATCCCTGCGCCCAGCAGAGGCACCGGCTGGGACAGGCCAGCCTCCAGGGCCAAGGCCGCGGCCAGATGCCGAGCCCGCTCCAGCACCGGCAGCAGATCGCTGTTGCAAGCGGCGGCATAGGTGCCACCGGCCAGATGGCGGCCAGGGTCGGCACCGCGCAGATTCAGCCGCAACACAGCAAACCCAGCCCCTTGAAGGCTGAGTGTCAACCTGCGCAACCCCTGTCTGCGGCTCGAGCCCCCCAGGCCGTGCAACACCACCACCAGTGCTTTCGGCGCGATCGCTGCGTGCGTCGCTGAACCACCTTTACCCGTTCGGAGCGGACGATCGAGATAGGCCAGCAGCTCTCCTGCATCAGCAGCACCACTCGCCAGCGGAGGCACAGGAATCTGAACGGGCTCCCCCCCATCAACGGGGAAAGCCGCCGGCCGGAGCGTGTCCCTCAGGGTCTGCAGATCGCCCCCCAACCAAGGCCAGCGCTGCCGATAGACAGAAACCCCCAGCTGCAGAAGCAGCTGGGGGTCATCGATGACATTGACGGCCCGATCGTTCACGTCTTGCCGAGTCCGAGATCCTTCAACTCGACCAGCAGATCCCCGAGCACCTTTTTGGCATCGCCGAACACCATCGAGGTGTTGGCCAGCTCGAACAGATCATTCTTGATTCCTGAGTAACCGGCGCTCATGCCGCGCTTGACCACAAAGACCGTGCGGGCCTCCTGTACATCCAGCACCGGCATGCCATAGAGAGGAGAGCTTGGATCGCTCTTGGCCTGAGGGTTCACCACATCGTTGGCCCCGAGCACCAGCACCACATCGGTGGCCGGAAACTCAGGATTGATCTGGTCCATCTCGATCAGCTGCTCGTAGGGAACGTCCGCCTCGGCCAGCAGAACGTTCATATGACCGGGCATGCGGCCGGCGACCGGATGAATCGCGTAGGTGACGTCGATTCCGGCACTCTCCAGCACCCGTGTCACCTCCCGCAGGGTGTGCTGGGCCTGGGCGACGGCGAGGCCGTAGCCAGGCACAATCACCACCCGTTCAGCGGCTTCGAGAGTGAGGGCGCACTCCTCGGTGCTGCAGCTGGTGATGTTGGTGTATTCACCACCGCCGCCACCGGAGGTCGCCGAGGCGCCGAGTGCGCCGCCGAACAGCACCGACAGCAGCGAACGGTTCATGCCGTCGCACATCACCTGGGTGAGGATCAGGCCAGCGGCCCCGACCATGGCACCCGCCACGATCAGAAGCTGGCTGCCCACCACAAAGCCTGCTGCAGCGGCCGCAACGCCGGAATAACTGTTGAGCAGGGAGATGACGACGGGCATGTCGGCACCGCCGATGGGCAGGGTGACGCCGATACCCAGCAGACCTGAGGCGATCACCACAATCCAGAGACCGGTGGCACCACCGGAGGTGCGCAACATCTCGATCGCGCCGATCAGGGCCAGCACGGCGAGAGCGATGTTCACCGCATGTCGCAGCCGGCTCTGCATCCAGCCCGGCGTGGAGAGCCAGCCCTGGAGCTTGGCCATGGCCACGATCGAACCGGTGAAGGTGATCGCTCCGACGAACACCGAGACGACGATCGAAACCAGAGCCACAGCCCCGGTGGCCTCCAGGGCCTGGGGATACAGCGCTGCCGCCAGAGCCACCAGCAACGACGACATGCCACCGCAGCCGTTGAACAGCGCAACGGTCTCGGGCATCGATGTCATCGGGACCCGCTGGGCCGTGATGGCGCCGAGCACACCACCGGCCAGCGTGCCGAGAAGAATCCAGATCCAGGCAGAGGCACTGATCCCGGTGGTGGCCAGGGAATTGAACAGCAGACCCAGCACCGCAAGGGCCATGGCCACGGCGGCAAGCTGGTTGGCCCCGCGGGCGGAACGCACCTTGGAGAGTCCCTTGATGCCGAGCGCCAGCAGCAGGACGGCGCCGAGTTCGATGGCGTAGCGAAGGATGTCGGTCATCAGCGGTTCTCCTTGCGGGCAGGCTTGCGGCTGAACATGGCCAGCATGCGGTCGGTGACCAGAAAGCCACCGATCACGTTGAAGAGAGCGAAGCCGAGCGACACCGAACCCAGCAGCAGCAGAACGATGTTGTCGCCGGCCTTGATGATGGCGGTGAGCGCTGCCAGCACGGTGATGCCGGAGATCGCATTGGCGCCGCTCATCAGAGGCGTATGCAGGGTGGGAGGCACCTTGCCGATCAGTTCCAGACCGAGAAGGCTGCCCAGCAGAAGCACCCAGAGGAATTCAACAAAGGTGGGATCCATCACTTGGCTCCTGGTGTGAGAACGTCACCACGGCGGATGCCACCGTCCTGAGCGACGAGACAACCGGCGATCAATTCATCCTCGGTGTCGAGGGTCAGCACGCCATCGGCGAGGGTGGGCTTGAGCAGTGCCACCAGGTTGCGGGCATAAAGGGCACTGGCGTGGTTGGCCACGGTGCAGGGCAGATCATTGCCGCCGATCAGCTTGACGCCGTTGCGGTCCACGGTGCGGCCGGGAACGGTGTCGGCGCAGTTGCCGCCCTGGGCCACCGCCAGATCCACAACCACGGCACCGGGACGCATGCGATCGAGCATGTCCTCGCTGATCAGGCGCGGCGCGCGCCGGCCTGGAACCTGAGCGGTGCAGATGGCCACATCCGCCTCCGCCAGCTGATCCGAGAGCTGCTGGCGCTGGGCTGCCAGGAAGGCATCGGAGGCCTGCTTGGCATAGCCACCGGACTCCGCCGGCTTGTCGTCCATCTCAGGGGGATCGATGAAGCGGGCTCCCAGCGACTCCACCTGCTCCTTCACCGCAGGACGGATATCGCTCACGTAGACCACCGCTCCCAGGCGTCGGGCTGTGGCCACCGCCTGCAGACCGGCGACACCGGCACCGAGGATCACCACCTTCGCCGGCTGAACCGTGCCCGCCGCCGTCATCAGCATCGGGAAATAGCGATCGAGCGCCCCGGAGGCCAGCAGCACGGCTTTGTAGCCGGCGATGTTGGCCTGGGACGACAGCGCATCGGCGGCCTGAGCCCGGCTGATCCGCGGCAGCAGCTCCAGCGCCATGGCGGACAATCCACCGCGCTCGAGGGCAGCGGAGAGAGCTTCGTTCGCATAGGGCTCCAGCAGACCCACCACGAGGGCGCCGCGGCGCAGCCGTCCCAGGGCGTCGCTGCTGGGCGTCTGAACGCACAGGAGCACATCGGCACCGGACCAGGCATCCGCATCACCTGGCGACACCAGGTCAGCCCCCTGATCGGCATAGGCGGCATCGAGATAACCGGCAGGGGTACCGGCACCCCGCTCAAGGCAGACACTGCAGCCGAGAGAGACGAACGTCTTGACCGTCTCGGGCGTGGCCGACACCCGGGTTTCACCCGGCGTTGCCTCCACAGGAATGAGAAGTCTGGGCAAGGTGAGCAGATCCACCGACCCGAGCGAGACTACGAGGTCACCCCCGGGAGACCGGGAGGTTTCCTGAAGAAAACCGAGCGACGACAGGACCTCTGGCTACGTGAGGAAAACACCACCGTGCTTTCCATGGGCCTCACCGCGATCGAATGTCCTGACGGCGTCTGCCACAGCCATCACGGTGGCCATGCGGTCGAGCGGCAAACCATGCAGTCGACCCTGGAGAGCCATGGGAAGGACTGGTGCGAGCGCCTGGCCGAACGGATTTACGAGATCTCCGTCGACACCTTCTCCCAGAGCGTGATGCCGAGCCTGCATTCCGCGGGCTGGCAGCGCCGGCATCTCGACTGGGAGTTCAAGCTCAACGAGCAGGAATCGGAACCGGACCGCACCCTGGTCGACGGGATCATCAACGCCACCGAGAGCTTCCTGCGCAGCAGTGAGGTGCACCGTCTGTTCATCCAGGAACTGGTGCAGGGAACCTTCGCCGAAGCAGCGGCCGATGACCTCCGGATCCAGGCCGTCCGCACCCTGGTGGAGACGGAGATCGTGGCGATGCTGGAAGAGAAGCGTCAGGAGCTTCTCGACCGGCTGGCTCAGCAGCTTCTGGTCACGGCCAAAGGAGATTTCCAGGCCGCACTCGGAGCGGCCGAGGATGCCCTGATGGAGGTGGAGCGTCTGGTGGTGAACCACGCCGAAGCGCTCTGAAAGGGCTTCAGACGATCGGAAGCACCTCCTGATCCAGACAGCGCGCCAGCCGGAAACGTCCGAGCCGGCGCAGCTGTCGTGCGCGAAGAATCAAGGGATCGATATCGCAATCGTTCTGCCAGCAGCGATCGAGCTGCTGGCGCAACTGATCTCGGAATTCAGGTGAGGGACGACGCTTGGCCATGGCGGTGACGGGAAAGGACCCGACGGATGCCGATGGCCGGACCGTAGAGATGCCGCTGCCGAAAGGAATGGTTAAAAAGACTCATCTTCCCCAGGCACGCCATCGCCGCGCCGTCCTTTGATCTGCCGCGTGCTGCGGCCCCCTCCTCCCTGCGGCCGCGACGCTGGCAGCAGCAGCTGATCCAGCTGCTGCGGCGACGTCTGCTGACGACGGCCGAGCGCGAACAGGATGTGCTGGTGTTCGCCGGTCCGGGAGCCGGCAAGACCCTCGGTGCCCTGCTGGCATTCCGGACGTTCCAGCAGGACAGACAGCTGGAGCGCTGCCTGGTGTTCTGCCACCGCACCTCGATCCTCCATCAGTGGCTGAGCGCTGGGGAGCGGCTCGGGCTGAACCTGAAGGAGTGGCCATGGCCAGCCGACGGCGAAGGCCCCGATGGCAAGCCCCCCGACGGTCTGGTGCTGACCTACCAGGGGGCACGCCGGCAGCTGGGCCATCTCAGCGAGACCCTGGAACCCTGGATGGGCACCTCCTGTCTGGCGATCGCGGACGAAGCCCATCACCTCGGGGTGGATCCCGACGAGCCCGACGGTCTGGCCTGGGGGCAGACATTCCTTGATCTGACGGGCCGCAGCCGCCTGCGGCTGGGGTTGACCGGCACGCCGTTCCGGGCGGACAACCTCGCCTTCTGTGCCGCACGCCGGGTACGGAGCGTCCAGGGCGGGATGCCGGTGGAGCTGATCAGTCCCGACCTGTGCGTGGAGCCGCGCGAACTGATCGCCGCCGGAGACGTGCGTCCCCTGGAGTTCCATTTCCAGGACGGTTGGGTGGAGCACGGTCGTGAGGGGGTGCCGGACCGGGATGTCTCCCCGCTGTCCGGCGAACGGCGGGAGAGCTGGCGGGCCCGCAACCTGCGTCGCGCGATCCGGCTGGCGGACAGCAGCTGCATCGGTCAGCAGGTGCTGCTGCGGGCCCAGAGAAAACTCGAGCAGATCCGCCGCTGCCATCCCCAGGCTGCCGGCCTGGTCATCGCCAGAGACATCGCCCATGCCGAAGCGATCACCCAGATCCTCGAGGACGACGGCAACCGGGTGGATCTGGTGCACTCCCAGGAGCGTGAGGCCTCCGATCGACTGCGGCTGTTCCAGACGGGACAGGCCGACTGGCTGGTGAGCATCGACATGTGTGCGGAGGGATTCGACGCACCTCGGTTGCGGGTGGTCGCCTATCTCACGACGGTGGTGACCCGCAGCCGCTTCGTGCAGGGCATCACCCGGGCCGTGCGGATGACGGCGGACCTGGCCGCTGCGGAACCGATTCCGCGCCACCCCTCCTATGTCTATGCACCGGCTGACCCTCTGCTGATGGGTTACGCCCGCACCTGGTCCGTGGCGGAGCCTTACGTCCTCCGCCATCCGGCGGCGGAGGGCGACGCAGCTGATCCCAGCACCGCATCCGGCGCAACACTGCAGCTGCCCCTGGAGGCAGTGGAGGACGGGGCTGGTGAGGTGATCCGCCTGAAAACTCCGCAACTGCCTACATTTCTGCAGCGCTGACGACATCTTTATCGGTAGAAAAATGCGAATTTCTGCGAAATCAGGTCTTTCCCTGGACCTCGATCCTTCAACCTGTACCTCGGCAAAGGAGTGAACATGGACGCAGCAATGGAACGCCGGGTGAGCGTTGCCACCGGCTGGGCGTCCACCAGGATCGCCGTTCTGGACAGCGAAGAGCGCTATGAGGACAGTTATGCGGTGACCCAGGAATTCCGCGAGTGGATCACCTGTTTGGGAGAAAACAGCGACATGCTCGAGGAGAGCGTGCACGCCGTTCCCCGCAATCCCGACAAGCGATACAGGCTGCTTGGCCAGAACAGCAGCGACAATCCCCTCGAAATCTGAAGAGATCCTTAAATTCCTGGAATCATTGTCCGCTGATTTTTTTCTTGACCGGCTTGCGCGCGGTGAGCGGCTCCTCCTTTTAAAGTCAACTCATATTCATTCCGTATAAGGCCATGGCAGCCGGCAGCGCCTCGGAGACTGTCGAGAATCTCGTGATTGTCGGTTCGGGCCCGGCCGGCTACACCGCAGCGATCTACGCGGCCAGGGCCAACCTGCAACCGCTGCTGATCACAGGCTTCCAACGCGGCGGTATTCCTGGCGGTCAGTTGATGACCACCACCGATGTCGAGAATTTCCCTGGTTTTCCCGACGGAGTCCTGGGCCCGGACCTGATGGATCTGATGCGTGCCCAGGCCGTGCGCTGGGGAACACACCTGCTGGAAGCGGATGCCGATGAGATCGATCTCAGTCAGCGGCCCTTCCGGATCAAGGCGGATGGACGCACTCTGCTGACCCATGCCCTGGTGATCGCCACGGGTGCAAGCGCGAACCGACTCGGCCTGCCCTCAGAGGAGCGGTTCTGGAGCAGCGGCATCAGTGCATGCGCCATCTGCGACGGAGCGACTCCTCAGTTCCGCAACGCTGAACTGGCCGTGGTGGGAGGAGGCGACTCCGCCTGCGAAGAAGCGGTTTATCTCACCAAATACGGCAGTCACGTTCACCAGATCGTGCGCTCCGAGCAACTCAGGGCCAGCGCCGCCATGGCCGACCGGGTTCGGGCCAACCCCGCCATCACCCTTCACTGGAACAGCGAAGTGGTGGACGTGAGCGGCAATGGCTGGATGGAGAGCCTGACCCTGCGCGACCGTTCCACCGGAGATCAGGCCAGCCTTGCTGCCAAGGGCCTGTTCTATGCGATCGGCCACACACCAAACACGGATCTGCTGAAGGAGCAGCTGTCCCTGGATGCCAAGGGGTATGTCATCACCGAGCCAGGCCGACCGGAAACCTCCATCGAAGGTGTCTTCGCTGCCGGAGATGTCGCCGATGCCGAATGGCGGCAGGGGATCACAGCAGCCGGCAGCGGTTGCAAGGCGGCCCTGGCCGCTGAGCGCTGGCTGACCCATCACGATCTGGCGCAACGGGTGCAGAGACGCTCGGTTGACCCCGCGAAGGCGGAGATGCCGGTGAATGTGGCCGTCACGACCGAGGAGACCTATGCCCCGGATGCTCCCTGGCAGAAAGGCAGCTATGCCCTGCGCAAGCTGTATCACGACAGCAGCCGCCCGCTGCTTGTGATCTACACCTCACCCTCGTGCGGACCCTGCCACGTGCTCAAACCGCAGTTGAAGCGGGTGATCACCGAGTTGGAAGGCCGGGCCCAGGCCGTGGTGATCGACATCGAGGCCGATCAGGACATTGCTGAACAGGCCGGCGTGAACGGAACCCCGACAGTCCAGCTCTTCCACCGGAAATCGATGGTGGAACAGTGGCGCGGTGTCAAACAGCGCAGCACGTTCAAATCGGCGATCGAAGCGCTGCTGGAACCAGCCTGAAGATCAGCGGCGGCGGGGCCCACCGGGACGGTTGCCACCCGGGCGCCCGCCGGGGGCTCCAGCGTTCCGCTCGCGGTACGTGATCCGACCGCGGGTGAGGTCGTAGGGGCTGATCTCCACCAGCACCTTGTCACCGGCGAGCAGTTTGATCCTGAACTTCGTGAGCTTGCCTGCTGCTCGGCAAAGGCACTGGTGACCGGCAGGCTGCTCGAGCGTGACCAGATAGAACCCGTTTCCCTGTTCCTTCTCGATCACTCCCGAGGTTTCAATCATTCGCCCTTAAACGGTTTGCCTCAAACCACTTTACGAGGGTGGGTCGCAGGCCCGTCCGTAAGGAAAGCCCTTTAGGGTGCCCCACCGTTGAGTGTGCAGCCATGATTCTTCCTCCCCTGACGATGGATCTCGGGCTGCTGCTGATCTCGATCGGTGTCGTGAACCTGTGGAGAGCACGCGAGAACGCCGGTTGACCACCCTGCTGCTGCACAAGCCCTACGGCGTGCTCAGCCAGTTCACCCGTGAATCCGGCAGCCGCTGGGGATGCCTGGCTGAGTTTGTGGACGTTCCTGATGTGTATGCCGCAGGTCGCCTGGACGCAGACAGTGAGGGACTGCTGCTGCTCACCAGCAACGGGCGCCTCCAGCAGCAGCTGACCGATCCGCGTTTCGGACATTGGCGGACCTACTGGGTTCAGGTGGAAGGGGTGCCTGATGAGCAGCGATTGCAGCAGCTCCGTGACGGCGTGGTGATCCAGGAGAAGCTGACCCGGCCCGCAAAGGCGCGTTGGCTCCAGGGAGATGCCATCCCCGCCCTGCAGGAGCGAACGCCACCGGTGCGCTGGCGAGCCTCCATTCCCACCAGCTGGATCGAGCTCTCCCTGCGGGAGGGACGCAACCGCCAGGTGCGCCGGATGACCGCCGCAGTGGGGCTGCCGACACTGCGGCTGGTCCGCAGCAGCATCGACCTGATGGATGGAGGCCCGCGCCTGAACCTTGAGGGACTGGCTCAGGGCTGCTGGCGGCCGACAACAGCGGAGGAGCAGAAGCGGTTGACGCGCCTGATCAGCAACAGGCGCGGCCGGCCGAGGGATGGGTCGCCACCAGGGTGACGGCGCGAAACGCAATCCCTTCCAGCTCCCGCCAGGGATCAAGGCTGCGATCGGCGTAGCGCACATCCTGAAACCCGCGTTGCCGGAAGGCCTCCAAAAAAGCCTCTTCCTGCCAGGCGCCGCTGATGCAGCCACTCCACAGCTCCGGATCCTCCTGAAGATGCCGGGGCACAGGACGATCACAGACGATGTCACTGATGGCGACCCGGCCCCCGGGTGCCAGAACACGCTGAATGTTGCCGAGCAACCGATCCCGGGCGGAGGGATTCACCAGATTCAGAACACAGTTGCTCAGAACCACATCAACGCTGGCATCCGCAACAAGCGGCGCCCCATCCGATCCGGGGGCATCCAGCGCCTCGATCGCCCCGTCCAGGAACCGGACGTTGGCGTAGCCGATTGCCTCAGCAACCCGTGCGGCCGCCTCCCTCGACAGGGCCAGCATGCTGGCGTTCCGGTCCACACCCGTCACCCATCCATCAGCACCGACGACCTGGGAACAGATGAAGGCGTTCTTGCCACTGCCGCTGCCGAGGTCAAGAACCCTGTCACCGCTGCGAACCCAGCGGGTGGGATCGCCGCAGCCGTAGTCCCGCTCAACCACCTCCTCAGGGATGACCTTCAGCAGCTCGGCGTCAAAGCCGACCGGTGTGCAGAGACAGGTCTCCAACTCCTGGGCAGCAGCGCCGTAGCGATCCTCCACCGCCCTGGTCTGATCCAGTGGAGCAGAGCCACAGCAGCCGGGGTCATCGATCATCCGATCGCCTCCTGCAGTTCCCGAACCACGTTCCACTGCCCATACCAGTAGTTCGCTTCAGCACGGCGGGCGGGATCCTCCAGACCATCGATGGCGTCAGGCCCGAGGGATTTCCAGAGCTCATGCCCGCAGGCACGGTTGAGACCCTGCTCCGCCTCATCGGAGAGCAGCAGCAGTCGCCGCTGCAGATTCTTGAGCTGGGCGACGGACATGGAAAAACAGGGACTCGATTAATAGTACAAAGGAACCATCGACTTGATCAGAACGGCAGCTTTTTCTTCGCGTCCTTGTCCAGATCCGCCTCCATCTCCCTCAGCCGCTTCAGGATCGTGTCGTAGTACTCACGGATGTAGGCCTCCATCGACGTGGTCTGCTCGGGATCGAGCCCGAAAGCCGCATAGCAGGTGTCCATGGGTGCGTTGAGTTCCTGCCCCCCTCCGGTCACCTCCGCGAAGGCCAGACGTTCCGCAACATTCACCGCAGGCTCGAAGAACGACGCGACGCCCTGCATCAAACGGATCAGCAACGGTTGAACCCGGAACACCCGGGCCGTCTTGCCGCTGTAGCGCTCGCAGAGCTGCACCAGCTCACCGGTGTTCCATGCCTTGGGGCCGACGACCGGGTAACTGCCACGGATGGTTTCCGGACGCCCCAGGGCCGACACGGCAAAACGCGCCATGTCCTGGGTGTTCATGTAGGCGATGGCCGTTGGGGTGCCACTCACCCAGACCGTCTGACTCTCCAGAACCGGAATGGCGAACTGGCTGATGACGCCCTGCATGAAGGCAGCGCCCTGCAGGATCGTGTAGTCGAGATCGGACGATTCGAGCAGGTTCTCCGTGCAGGCCTTGATGTCCATCAGAGGAACATCGCGGTGACGGTGAGCACCGAGCAGCGACACGAAAACGAAGCGGGAGACACCTGCCCGTTCACAGGCCCTCAGCAGATTCAGCTTCCCGTCCCAGTCGGTGACGTAAACGCTCTGTGGATCGGTGGGCCGGCTGGTGGCGGCGTCGATGACGGCATCCACGCCATCCAGGGCGTAGTCGAGGCTGTCGGGCTCCAGCAGATCGCCGCGGGTGAGCTCGCAGCCCCATTCCTGCAGAAAGGACGCCTTGCGCGGCGCTCGCACCATGCAGCGGACCTGGTGACCGGCATCAAGAGCGTTCCGAGCGATCTGCCGCCCCAGGGTGCCCGTGCCACCCACCACAAGAACCTGCATGGGGCCCAACATTCAAGGTGGGAGCTTAATGGTCCCGGGATGGAACCTGTCGCGGCTCAGTCGCCCTGAAGCTTGAGAAGCAGGGCACCACCGGCCAGACCGACCGGGATCAGAACCCAGAAAACGGCTGCAATACCGAAGATCTCAGAAGCCATGGTCAGGGCTCAATGTTCACCGACCCATTTAAGGACCTTCCGAGCGAAGCCCGGCACAGAGCTGTAACAGCTCGGGAAGATCGGCATCGGTCCGCACCTGACCAGCCATGACGGCACTCGGCCAGGCCTGATGCCCCGCACGCCTGAGCGTCTCCACCAGATCAGCAACCCCTGGAGGACCATCCATGCCGAGCCGCCGGGACAGTTCATCCGTGGGCCAGACGCGGGCAGGGACACCGGGATCAGCCTGAAGGCGCTGGATCAGGCGTTGGGTCCTGGTCTCCAGGTCCTCCCTGGGATCCATCAGCGCTGCCAGCGCTGATGGATCCTGCAGCGCTCCAAGCCAGAGAGGTCCGCTGATCGCCCAGCGACCGGCCCCGTCCGGACAGTGACAGCGGGGCCAGCCCTGCAACCGCAGCAGCGGCTGCAGCTGCTGATCGCCGCAGCGCTCACAGCGGGCGACCAGTCCGAGGTGCTCCTCCTCCGCAGCGGTCGGGCGCCGCGCAAGCCTCACCGCCAGGCGGAACGTGCGGCCTTCGCTGAAGGCGAGCAAGGGCTGCACCCCCCGCCCCAGCATCCAGGCCTGCCGGGCCAGCAGACCCAGCTGCAGCCGCAGCGCCAGCTCCCAGCTGGCTGGATGGGCCCGGGCTGCGGCGCCGAAACTGCGGATGGCTCCCGGACGGTCATGGCCGGTGGGGGAACGGCCGTCGGTGCTGGCCAGCAGGAGCACACCGTCGAACGCCAACACCTGCAGCACGGGCTGGATCAGGGCCGAGGGGCTGCCGAAGGCATCCAGGTCGATCAGATCGAAGAAGCGCTTCTCCGCGAAGGCACGCGCCAGCAGCACCTCGGCAGGCATCGCGCTGAGCTTCAGAACCTGAACCCGTGAAGCCAGCGGTGCGAGGTTGGTCTTCAGCAACGGCAGACGGTCTGGGTCGGCGTCGTTGACCCACAGCTCCACCCCGGAACCGACCTCCGGAAGCGCTTCGAGCCCCCAGCGCAGAGCCCGGATGCCGCAGCCTGCCATCAGATCCAGCCAGCGCTGGCCTCCTTCTCCACGGGGACGCCGGGCCAGAGACCGGGCCAGCAGCACCGAGATGTCCCGGGCCGGTCGCGATTGCGCCCGGAAGAATCCGTCGCCGAGCGACAACCGGGCCCGCCCTTCGCAATAGTGAGCAGAAGAACTCTCCAGAGCCGTGATGACCTCTGCTCTCCAGAGTGCCCACTGGGGAGAGCATGGCCGCTGGTTCTGGCAGGGCCATGGTTGCCACTGGCGTTGCCTCGGCCCTGAGCACGGTCCGGCCGTGCTGCTGCTCCACGGTTTCGGAGCCAGCAGTGCGCACTGGCGTCGCTGTGCCCCCCTGCTGGCCACCCGCGGCTATCGGGTCTACGCGCTGGACCTGATCGGCTTCGGAGCGTCATCACAACCCGGCTATCACTCCTCCCGCCCCGTGGACAACCGCCTGTGGGGACGTCAGGTGATCGGCTTCATGCAGGAGGTCGTCCAGCGTCCCTGCGTGCTGATGGGCAACTCACTCGGGGGGCTGACCGCTCTGACCGCAGCGCTGCTGAAGCCTGAACTGGTGACAGCGGTGGTGGCCGCGCCACTGCCGGATCCTGCCCTGATGCAACCGGTGCCGCGCCGGCGGCCACCTGCCTCCCGGCGTCTGCAGCGTCTTCTGGTGGTGGGCCTGCTGCGGCTGCTGCCTCTGGAGCTGATCGTGCCGTTGATCAGCCGCACCCCGCTGCTGCGGGCCGGACTGCAAGGGGCCTATCGCCGTTCGGTTGCCAACGACCGCGAACTTCTTCAACTCATCGCCGCCCCGGCCCGTCGAGCCACCGCCGCACGATCACTGCGGGCGATGAGCATCGGCATGGCGCTGAGGCCGAGGGGAGCCACCGCACCGGCCCTGCTCGGACAACTCAACGGCCGACTGCCGCTGCTGCTGGTCTGGGGGCGGCAGGACCGCTTCGTTCCGCTCGCGATCGGCCGGACAACCGCCGAACGGCACCCCTGGCTGTCGCTGCAGGTGATCGATCAGACCGGGCATTGCCCGCATGACGAAACGCCGGACGCCTTTCTTCAGGCAGTGCTGCCCTGGCTGGACCGTAGTTTGGATGAAAGCAGCCCGGCAGGGGACAAACAGCGGAGATGAAGCACACCCTTTCCGTGCTGGTGGAAGATGAATCCGGCGCTCTCAGCCGGATCTCGGGCCTGTTCGCCCGACGCGGCTTCAACATCGACAGCCTGGCTGTCGGCCCGGCCGAAAGCGGTGGGCAGTCACGCCTGACGATGGTGGTGGAGGGAGATGACCAGACCCTGCAGCAGATGACCAAGCAGCTGGACAAGCTGGTGAATGTGCTGCAGGTGCTCGATCTCACCCAGAGACCTGCCGTGGAGCGGGAACTGATGCTGCTGAAGGTGGCCGCCCCCCCGGAGACGCGCAGCGCCGTGTTCGACCTGGTGCAGGTGTTCCGGGCCAAGGTGGTGGATGTGGCCGACGAAGCTCTGACACTGGAGGTGGTCGGGGACCCTGGAAAGCTGGTGGCTCTGGAGCGACTGATGACGGCCTTCGGCATTCTCGAGATCGCCCGCACCGGAAAGGTGGCCCTGGAACGGGCCTCGGGTGTGAACACCGAGCTGCTCAAGGTGTCGCCAAGCGACAGCAGAGTTCCTGCCTGAGCGCAGAGGCGATCAGGAGGGAGCCAGGGTGGCTTTGGTGATGCGGTCCCCCTGACGGATGGCGTCCACCACCTCCAGCCCCTCACTCACCCGGCCGAAGACGGCATAACGACCATCGAGTTCCGGCAGTGGCTTGAGCGCGATGTAGAACTGGGCGCTGGCCGAATTGGGAGCCTGGGAACGGGCCATGGCCACAGCGCCGCGATCGTGCCGGAGGGCCAGTTTGTTCAGCTCGCTCGGATTGGTGCTGACACGCCCGTAACGGGGGCCGTCCTCACCCTCGAAGCTGATCTCCAGCGGGATCAGACGGGCCTGACCGGTGGCTGGATCCACGAAACTGCCGGTTCCGAGCTGGCTCAGAGGAACAGAGCGGTCGCTGGACTGGGGGTCACCACCCTGCACGACAAAGGGCACCGGCTCGCGCACAACCCGGTGAAACAGGGTTCCGTTGTAGGTACCGCGACGCACCAGATCAACGAAATTGCCCGCCGTCAGAGGAGCCGCATCCCCATCCACCTCGATGGTGATGTCGCCGCGGCTGGTGCTCATCAGAACGGTGGCCTTGCCCTGCAGACAGGCGGAATCTGCCTCGGCGCAGCCCTGTGCCACCGCAGCCGTCGGGGACGGACTGCAACTGACGACCAGAGGGGTCAGCAGCAGCAGCAGACACCAGAGAAGGGAACGGGTCAGCGCACGCATGGGATTCAAAGACCTTCGAGGTTGACGCCGAGAAAACGGGCCAGCTCGGCACCGTCCTGCTCGAGCTGGGCAAGAGGGAGTGGCTCTCCGACACGGGTCAGAGGCATGTCGCGACGTCCCTGAATGCGCAGGGACACCCGGCGGCGGGCATTGAAACCATCCCTCACCTCCACCTTCACCGCCTTCACATCCCGCATCGGGATCTCAACGCTGATCGGCTTGCGGAAGCCTCGGCGGCTGATGGTCACCAACCCGGCCTTCCGATCGAAGCGGTTGCTGCCGGAGCCGACATCCACAGCGATCACATACCAGAGGTAGGTGGCGAGCAGGGCGGCCGCGATGCTGTAGAGACCCATCACCACACCCTGAGGCACGAAGATCAACGCCGCCGGATGGCCGATCGGCAGCAGATCTCGGCCCAGATAGCTGGAGAGAGATGCCAGCAGGAAACCGATGCCACCGATGCTGACGGCGGCGGCGACGAGAAAGTTGGAAATGCGCCGGGAGCCGAGCACGGATTGCTCGAGCACATCGGTGGACATGGCCGACCCTGAGGGAAGCGTCATTGTGACCTCCGGCAGGCCGCCGCGGCCAAACAGGAAGAAATCCCAAAGAAACAAAGCGATACAAGGGATTTCAGCTGAAGCAAACAGGCCCCGCGCTCCGCTTCAGGATTGTTAAGGTCGCCCGGTATCCCACAGCCTGCGGCTCTTCCGCTCCGTTTCCTCCATGACGATCGCTGTAGGACGCGCGCCTCAGCGGGGATGGTTTGACATCCTCGATGACTGGCTCAAGCGCGACCGCTTCGTTTTTGTCGGCTGGTCCGGCATTCTCCTCTTCCCAACGGCCTACATGGCCATCGGTGGCTGGCTGACAGGCACCACCTTCGTCACCTCCTGGTACACCCACGGCATCGCCTCCTCGTACCTGGAAGGCTGCAACTTCCTCACCGCAGCTGTCTCCACCCCCGCTGATGCGATGGGTCACAGCCTGCTGCTGCTCTGGGGCCCTGAGGCTCAGGGCGACTTCGTTCGCTGGTGTCAGCTCGGCGGCCTCTGGGCCTTCGTGGCCCTGCACGGTGCCTTCGCGCTGATCGGCTTCATGCTGCGTCAGTTCGAGATCGCCCGTCTGGTGGGCATCCGCCCCTACAACGCCATCGCCTTCTCCGGTCCGATCGCGGTGTTCGTCAGTGTCTTCCTGATGTACCCCCTCGGCCAGAGCAGCTGGTTCTTCGCGCCGAGCTTCGGCGTGGCGGCGATCTTCCGCTTCCTCCTCTTCCTTCAGGGCTTCCACAACTGGACCCTGAATCCTTTCCACATGATGGGCGTGGCCGGCATCCTCGGCGGCGCACTGCTGTGCGCCATCCATGGCGCCACCGTGGAAAACACCCTGTTTGAGGACGGCGAGCAGGCCAACACCTTCAAGGCGTTCGAGCCCACTCAGGAAGAAGAGACCTATTCGATGGTCACGGCCAACCGCTTCTGGAGTCAGATCTTCGGGATCGCCTTCTCCAACAAGCGCTGGCTGCACTTCTTCATGCTGTTCGT
>ERZ802822.14-NODE-14-length-117829-cov-8.312589_pt1 | contig 117829 bp, 112 predicted proteins | sample MGYA00345649_ERZ802822 | MGnify/ENA primary metagenome ERZ802822 (study PRJEB30503, sample SAMEA104212359) | marine metagenome | biome: Westerlies Biome; feature: [SRF] surface water layer (ENVO:00010504) within the epipelagic zone...; material: water... | reverse complement strand
GCGGGGTCGGTGGAGGCCTTCTAGTAAATATTTGTCGTGTTAGCAACGCTGTACACGGTGAAATGTCGCGATTTTACCCTATAAAATACAGTCAGATTGTCGCGGCACCTGCACGTTGACAGTGTCAATGTTTAATGGCAACAAGAGCGCCTTTCTCAAAACTGCAAGCACAGCGAGGACCATTATGCACAAGTTCGCAGGTCTAATAGGGATTTTTCTTTTAAGTGGCTGTTTTTGGTCCAGTCAAACCCCAAAAACGATTCGTATTTTGGGTGAAACAATGGGCACTACTTACCGTGTCACCGTCGTAGATGCGCCCGACGCCCTTACGCAGGAAAATCTATCCGAAGGTATCACCGCCACGCTTGCAACCGTGAACGCTAAAATGTCAAACTGGGACCCGGCGTCGGAGGTAAGCCAGTTTAACAAAAGACAGAGCACTGACCCCGCACAGATCTCTGAGGCCTTCGTCCATGTGCTGGCCGCAGCACATGACATACACCTGCAATCGGACGGCAAGTTCGACATCACATTGGCCCCATTGATCAATCTTTGGGGCTTTGGCCCCAAAACGCCAGACGCGGCTGTGCCCTCAGACAAAGACATTGAAACAGCCCGCAATCTGGTAGGTCAGGACCGCTATCTCACGCTGGATTCAACCGCTAGGACATTGCAAAAACACCAAGCCGGAATTTCGGTTAATCTGTCGGCAATTGCCAAGGGGTATGGCGTTGATGCAGTCGCGGAGTATTTGCGTGAAAACGGCATCGAACGCTATTTGGTAGAAATCGGCGGCGATCTGATTACGGCAGGCCTGAACCCCGAAGGTAAGGCGTGGTCGATTGGCATCGAAAAACCCGATGCGGCAAAAAGCACCGTGCAGACCATTCTGAATCTCAGCGATCAGGCGATGGCGACCTCCGGAGATTATCGCAATTTTAACGAATATGACGGAGTGCGCTATTCTCATATCATTGATCCCACCACAGGCCGCCCCATCCTCCACCGTACTGCATCCGTAACGGTTTTGGCCGATACCGCGATGGCCGCCGACGGTTGGGCAACTGCAATGCTTGTTCTGGGCGATCAAGTCGGCATGTCACTGGCGGAAAAACATGGCATCGCCGTCCTATTTATCACCAAGGGCGAAAATTTATTTACCACGAGCACCAGTTCGCTCTTTGAACTCCAAACCAAAACCGATAGTTAGCAACAAAGTCGTTAGCAACCCCAAGGGAGCCATCAGTTTGGAAACGTTTGTGTTGGCATTTGTATTACTGCTTCTGATTGTGCTGGGCATGTCATTGGGGGTGATTCTCATGGGCAAGAATATTAAAGGCAGTTGCGGCGGATTGAATGCAATTGCAGGGGCTGACAAATGCCTTGTTTGCAAAAAAGACATCGACCCCAATAGCCCGCTGCGCGACAAACTGGCCTGCAAGCGTGCCCAACAGATGATTGAAAAATTCTGACCTTTTTAACGCAAAAATTCACGCATGGCAGCGCGCCGTTAACCGCCGTTCAAGGGGATCAGCGCCAAAGCAAAAAACGCAATCGTCGCAGGGATCCCATACAGCCATGCACGGTTGCTCCAGCCCTCTGACTGCGCTTTCCAATTTTCCCGAAAGGCACGCCCGGCAAATATCATCACTAAAAGTAGGGCTACACCGCTTGCCGGCGTAAGGGCTAGATTGTCAAACACGGTAAATTAGCTTTCTGAATAGTTACTGGCGATCTTTGGCCACGCGACCTAAGACCGGTCGTTAGAGATCTGTTGAATTGTGCTAAACCCTTCGAATACTGGGTGGCCCTCGTGCAGCTTAAGCGTCTGTCCGGCATTGGCATGCGCGGCCCGAAACGCATCGCTTCGGGTCCAGCCGCGAAAACTGGCCTCGTCTGCCCAGACTGTATGAGACGCATAAAGGGTGACGCCATCGGTCTCCGGGCCTTTCAACATCTGAAACTCGACGAATCCCTCTGCATCTTTGAGGTAACTGTCGCGCCCAAGCCACAGGGCCTCAAATTCAGCAGCGTTCTGCGCCGTAACTGTAAAGCGGTTCATCGCAATGTACATCAATCGTGCCTCTGTCCCCTACTGCCGTGCTGGATTTAGAGCTGCAATCCATGATGATCAAGAGCTGACAAAGCTAAAGATTGCACCTTCTAGTCCCAAATGGGCGTCCGCTTCTCAAAAAAGGCGGCGATGCCCTCGGGCGCTTCGCCGCCTGCCCAGCAAGCCGCCAGCTCTGAAATGCTGTGCTGGATCACCGTCTCGTCGATCACTGGCCCAAGATTACGAAGTAACGCCTTGGCCCGCGCCACCGCTGCGGGCGCACAGCTTAAATACGGCTCTATTTCAGCCCAGACCACCTCATCTAGATTATCAACAGGAACGGCTTTTGCCAGCACTCCCAAATCCACAGCCTCAGCGGCCGCAAACCGCCGCCCCGACATAAACACCCGGCGCGCCCGCGCCTCGCCCATGCGGGCACAGACATAGGGACCGATGGTGGCTGGTATCAGACCAAGGCGGGTCTCGGTTAGCCCAAACACCGCACTGTCGGCGCCGATTGCCACATCACAGATGCTAAGCAAACCAACGCCGCCCCCAAACGCATTGCCGTGCGCCCGCGCAACCAGCGGTTTCGGTAGCGTATTGAGCACCTGCAGCATCCGCGCCAGAGCCGTCGCCTCACGGGCACGGGTCACGGGGTCTGCATCCATCTGCGCCCGCATCCAGCCCAGATCACCCCCGGCACAAAAGCTCTTGCCCCGCCCCGCAAGCACCACAACCCGCACTTTATCATCCCCGGCCAATGCCGCCGCGGCCTGTGACAGCTCGGCAATCATCTGCGCCGAAATCGCGTTATGTTTATCTGCACGATCCAGCCAGAGCGTGGCAACTCCGTGTTTGTCAATCGCGATCTCAAGCGTTTCATACATTGCTCTGCACTCCCCGCATCGCCTGTGCCATCGCCGCTGCACATGCCAGTTGACCGGCTTCAAGCCCAGTGTCATAGCCCAGCTCTGTCAGGTTGTGATGCAAGCCCTCGGTGGCGATATTGCCCGCAGCCCCCGGCGCATAGGGACAGCCCCCCAGTCCGCCAACAGACGCATCAAACACCCTCAAGCCATAATCCAGCGATACCTGCACATTCGCCCAAGCGAGCCCGCGCGTATCATGATAATGCCCAGCCAGAAGATGGGCGGGGATATGTGGCACCACAGCGTCTAACAGCGCCGCAATCCGCATCGGATTGGCATGTCCGATGGTATCGCCCAGACTAATTTCATAACATCCCATTTCCAGCAGGCTCTCGGCCAACCGGCGCACTTGATCAGGATCGACCGCACCCTCATAAGGACAATCAGTGACACAAGATATATAGCCACGAACTGGCAGGTTTGCGCCTTTGGCTGCTTCTGCCACCGCCCCAAAGCGCTGCAGGCTGCCGGCAATATCAGTGTTTAGATTGGCCTGCGAAAACCCCTCGGAGGCGGCAGCAAAGATAGCCACCTCATCGGCCTTAGACTGCAAGGCATCGTCAAAGCCGCGCCGATTCGGAGCCAGCGCGGCATAAGACACCCCCGGTACGCGCACAATACCTGCCAGAACCTCAGCCGATTGGGCCATTTGCGGCACCCATTTTGGACTGACAAAACTGGCAATTTCGATCCGTTTAAAACCCGCTTGGCTGAGACAATCCACCAGTGCTATTTTTTCCGACACAGGAATGGCTCGCGCTTCGTTTTGCAAGCCATCACGCGGCCCCACTTCAAAGATTTCTACTTGCTCAACCATCGCGGCCTCTCTCCTTGTTGTTGCGTCCCCGGTACCTGCGCCCTTGCCAAACCGACGCGGCCGACTGCGCGTTCTATCCTGCCTCTTCGTCCAAGCGGATCAAAGCATCTCCGGCTGCGACCTGTTGACCCGGCTCAATCAATACCTCGGCCACCACTCCATCACGGCTGGCTTTGAGACTATGCTCCATCTTCATTGCCTCCAGGATCATCAAGCTATCGCCCTGCGACACCGATTGCCCCAGGCTGACCATAACGCTGCGCACCTGCCCCGGCATCGGTGCCGTAACCACCGGTCCGATCGCTTCTTCATCGCTCATACGGGCCAGCGGGTCGATTAAATCAAAGGCTAACCCATAACTTGAAAACAATGTCACCTCTGTTGCAGTCTGACTGCTGCTCACTGCGGCATGACCGTCAAACGACCACTGCGCATTTTGCCAACGCGCCACAACCACATGCCCGTCCACCTCAAGGTGGTGCTGATCCGGCGCTTGCGACCGCAATATAACCTGACGCATCTCCGACCGGTGCTGGAGATCAATCCGATGCTGCAGCGGCGCCCAAAGGGTCAAACCATCATCCCAATTCGGTACACCCGTCAAGCCCGCCGCCGCCAAAGCCGCCTGCGCCCAGAGCCAAGTTTCTGGTGGGGCGACGGCAAGCGTGGTCAGCAAAGTCTGACTGCGGGCGATCAATCCGGTATCCACATCCCCCGCCACGAATTCAGGATGGGCCACTAATCCGCCGAGAAAAGCCAGATTGGTCACGGTACCGGCCACCTCGCAATCGCTTAGCGCACGCGACATTCGCTTTAACGCCGCCGAACGGGTCGGCGCATGGGTGACCAGCTTGGCAATCATGGGATCGTAATAGGGCGAGATGATATCACCACTGCGCACTGCGCTGTCACTACGCGCCAGCGGCGACAGGCGCAGATGGCTCAAACGCCCCGTCGCAGGCAAAAAATCATTGGCTGGGTCCTCGGCATAAAGCCGCGCCTCGATTGCGTGACCATTTACGCTCAGCGCCGCTTGCATCAATGGCAAGGGCGCGCCAAAGGCCACATGCAGCTGCCATGCGACCAGATCAACGCCAGTGATCGCCTCGGTGACAGGATGCTCAACCTGCAACCTTGTGTTCATTTCCATAAACCAGAACCGGTCAGGGCGCAGCCCATCCGAGGCGTCGACGATAAATTCGACCGTTCCCGCCCCCTTGTAGCCAATCATCTGAGCCGCTGTCACCGCCGCCTGCCCCATTGCCGCGCGCATCTCGGGGGTCATGCCCGGCGCTGGAGCCTCTTCGATGACTTTTTGATGACGACGCTGCAGCGAGCAGTCGCGTTCAAACAGATGCACAGCCTGCGCGCCATCGCCAAACACCTGTATTTCAATATGGCGCGGCGTTGTGATGTATTTTTCGATCAGAACCGCACCATTGCCAAACCCTGACAGTGCCTCGGCCTGCGCACTGGCCAAGGCCTCGGCAAAATCGCTGCGCTGCGTAACCAGCCGCATCCCCTTGCCACCGCCCCCCGCAACCGCCTTGATCAACACCGGAAAACCGATCTCGGCCGCCTGCTGAGACAGAAAGGCCGGTTCCTGATTATCACCATGATAGCCCGGCACCACAGGCACGCCCCCCGCCTGCATCAGTTGTTTGGCCTGATCTTTTAACCCCATCGCGCGCATTGCACTGGCAGATGGGCCAATAAAGACCAGTCCGGCCGTCTCTACTGCCTCGACGAAATCAGGGTTCTCGGAAAGAAACCCGTAACCGGGATGGATGGCCTCGGCCCCACATGCCAATGCCGCTGCCACAATCACATCGGCACGAAGGTAACTCTCAGCAGGCTTAGAGCCGCCAATATGCACTGCCTGATCGGCCATGGCGACATGTTTCGCCGTACGGTCGGCATCAGAATAAACCGCCACACAGGCGATCCCCATAGATTGCGCGGTGGCCATCACCCGACAGGCGATCTCACCGCGATTGGCGATCAGGATTTTTTCAAACATCTGCAAGTCCTTTCCCGTCGTATTTGTGTCAGCGCTTTTGCGGCGCGGGGTGGGCGGAAGGGCGCGACGCAAAAGTGCGCGCCATCCAGCCGCGGTCGGTCACATGCGAAACACGCCAAACCGCGTATCCTCGATCGGTGCGGCAAGGGCCGCGGTCAGCGACAGCCCCAAGACCTCGCGGGTTTTGCGGGGATCGATAATGCCGTCATCCCAAAGCCTTGCACTGGCATACAGCGGGTGTGACTGGCGTTCGAACATATCCAGCGTCGGTTGCTTGAACGCGGCCTCTTCATCGGAGGTCCACTGCCCACCAGCGCGCTCAATGCCATCGCGTTTGACCGTGGCCAGTACACCGGCCGCCTGTTCGCCACCCATCACGCCAATCCGTGATGTAGGCCAGCTCCATAAAAACCGCGGCTGATACGCCCGCCCCGCCATGCCATAATTGCCCGCACCAAAAGAACCGCCCACAATCATGGTGATTTTCGGCACCGATGTCGTAGCCACTGCGGTCACCATCTTGGCCCCATGCCGGGCGATCCCTTCATTCTCGTATTTTTGCCCAACCATAAAGCCGGTGATATTTTGTAAAAACACCAGCGGGACTTTGCGCTGTGAGCACAGCTCAACGAAATGCGCTCCCTTTTGCGCCGCCTCGGAAAACAGCACGCCATTATTGGCCACAATTCCTATGGGACAGCCCTGCAAATGGGCAAAGCCCGTGACCAATGTCTCGCCGAAACGAGCTTTGAACTCATCAAAGCGCGATCCGTCTACCACCCGGGCAATGATCTCACGAATATCATAGGGCTGGCGCAGGTCTGTCGGCACCACCCCGAGTAAGTCTTCAGGGTCATAGACCGGATCCTCAGACGTCTGCCACTGCACATTTGTTGGCGCAGCCCGGTTGAGATTGGCCACTGCACGGCGCGCCAGTGCCAGAGCGTGGGCATCATCTTCGGCCAGATAATCGGCGACCCCGGACAAACGCGTATGCACATCGCCGCCGCCCAGATCTTCGGCGCTGACGATCTCGCCAGTGGCAGCTTTCAGCAACGGCGGACCCGCCAGAAAAATTGTACCCTGCGCTTTTACGATCACCGTGACATCCGACATCGCCGGCACATAGGCACCCCCTGCGGTGCACGAGCCCATCACAACAGCGATCTGGGCAATACCCCGCGCCGACATCCGCGCCTGATTGTAAAAAATCCGTCCGAAATGATCGCGGTCAGGGAACACCTCATCCTGATTGGGCAGGTTCGCACCGCCACTATCAACCAGATAAACGCATGGCAGGCGGCATTCCTCGGCAATTTCTTGCGCGCGCAGGTGTTTTTTCACCGTCAGCGGATAATAGGTGCCACCCTTCACCGTTGCATCATTGCACAAAACCATCACCTGCTGGCCCTGCACCCGACCCACCCCGGCAATCAGCCCTGCACAGGGTGCGGCCCCCTGATAGAGACCGTGACCCGCCGTGGCGCCAATTTCAAGAAACGGTGAGCCGGGATCAAGCAAACCCGCCACTCGGTCGCGCGGCAACATCTTACCGCGCGCAATATGACGGGCACGCGGGCGCTCACCGCCCCCCATCGCCGCTGTCTCTGCGGCCTGCTGTACAATTTCAAGCGCCTCCAGATGACGGTCTCTGTTGGCCTTAAACGCGGCCGCATTTGGGGTCGCTGATGATGTCAGTTTCACAGTTTTTCCTCCATTTTAAGCCCCCGGAAGCGGTTGTCATTTCAAGTTTGCGGTACGGGTTGCGCGGCTGCTCCTCTGGTGGCGGTCAATAACTGACCCCAAAAGCCCACAACATAGCGGTAGCTACCAGCCTCTTTTGGTTCGCAAACGACTTCTATCCACACCCAAATGTCAGTACCGGCAATCGCATAGCAATCGATGGGTTGGGCATCTCTGCCCTCAGCCTGTTCTTGGGCCAAGTACAGGGCACTATAATGACTGATAATGTCCGTCTCAGTCATCGATGCCGTCCGCAACCCCAGCCGTACAGCAACCAGACACAACAGGCAGGTGAACACAGCAAAAACAACCCAAACAGGATGGGGCAACCGTAGTGACCGATAAAGCCGTCTCACAATTGTCTCAATTTCTTCTCGCCGAGCGCAACGTATAACTGGTCAGGAAAATTACCTGCTGCGCCGTGGGCAGCAACAGGCACTCGGCTTCCCCTGTTGGACCCAGGTGCCCCCTCCCCAAATTGCAGATGACTAAAGTGACAGATGGCGCCGCGATATCCGATCCGGGTCCACGGCATCTGAAGCGGGTTATCAACCTCGCCAGATGGCAGGCTTTCTCCAAACGCATCGGCCTGCTTTGCCTCTTTGATCACAAAATGATAGGCTTGGATCAGGTCATCGTCCAACCCTTCATATTCTGGAGTGGGACACTCCAACTGGGGAATGTATTCTGTCGCAAAGAGCTTTGTTTTACAGCGCACCACTGCCAAGCCTATACACGCCTGCCCTGACCGAGTCGCCACAGGTTCATTGATCGTTCCGGCATCGTTAAGCCGCAGTTCGACACACGCCTCCAAAGGCGCAAGATCAGACCCGTTCAACAGGCTTTCCTGCGCAAAGCTGCAAGTAGCCCAAATCACCAATATGCCGGCCAAAAAATATCTAAATTGAAGCCACCCAAAGTTGTTTGCAAATGCGCCGAGACCGATACGTGGGCCGGTAAAATAAAATATATCCTCGGTCATTCTATATCTTTCTATATTGTAAATATAAATAGTATTTTTCAATTTTATACACCTGCACCCGTCGCAGCACGAGCCCTCAATTGTTTGCGGATGACTTTACCTGTCACCGTCAAAGGCAGCTCGGATAAAAATTCGATTTCTCTGGGGTAACAATGTTTGGCAAGCCGGTTTTTCACGAAATTTTTAAGCTCGAGCATCAACTGTTCTGTCGCATCATACTCGGGTCGCAGCACCACAAAGGCTTTGACGCTTTGCGTGCGTAATGCATCGGGTTTGCCCACCACTGCCACGGTTGCCACTGCCGGGTGCCGCAAGAGGCAATCTTCGATTTCAGCCGGACCAATCCGGTACCCCGCAGAAGTGATTACATCATCCTCACGCCCGATAAATCGCAGAAATTCGCCTGTCCAAATGCCGCGATCCCCGGTCAACATCCAGTCGCCACGGTATTTTTCCTGCGTCGCATCAGGACGGTTCCAATATTCCAGCATCATCGCCGCCGATCCACGCCGCACCGCGATATCACCCTCAACATCTGACGGCTGCCCCCGCGCATCCAACACCGCAATCTCATGGCCCGGCGCAGGTTTTCCAATACAGCCGGGCGCCGCATCGAACAGTGCACCGCAGGAGGAGGCAACCATGTTACACTCGGTCTGCCCATAAAATTCATTGATTGCGACCCCAAAGGCGCTTTGGCCCCAAGCCAGCATTTCAGCGCCCAGCGGCTCGCCGCCACTGGCCACTGATCGCAGTCCGTCAATTTTTGCCCCATCAGCCTTGAGCATGCGCAGCGCTGTTGGCGGGAAAAACACGTTGCGCACCCCACCCTCTTCTATTATCCGCTGACAGTCCTGAAGATTAAATTTTTCCATCCGCGCAGCCACCACCGGCACGCCCAATGCCAGCGCCGGCATCAGCACATCAAATAAACCGCCAATCCAGGCCCAGTCTGCAGGCGTCCAGAGGCAATCGCCCGCTTGACCCAGAAAATCATGGCTCATGCTCACACCCGGCAAATGACCAGTCAAAACCCGGTGCCCATGCAGCGCACCTTTCGGCGCCCCCGTGGTTCCTGAGGTGTAGATTAAAACTGCCGGATCCTCCGGCCCCGCAGAGACCGTGTCAAACACCGCATCGCTCAAGGCCATGTCTTCGGGCACCAGCACACTACGGTCTGATCCACCAATCCCCGACACAACCTCCCGACCCTCAAAATCGGTCACAACCAAGCCGACCTGTGCATCTTCAAGGCGTGACAGCAACGCCTCGGGTCCAAACAGTTTAAACAGAGGGATCGAAATCGCACCAATTTTCCAGCACGCGATATGCGCCGCTGCGGTCCAAGCGCCCTGCGTCCGCAACACCCCGATCCGGTCGCCGCGTTGCACCCCACAGTCGCAAAAACAATGTGCCAGACCATCAGCCATACCGCGTAAATCACCATAGCTGATCTCTTGTCTTGCCTCGCTGAGATCGATAATCGCAATCTGCTCTGGCGCTTTGTCTGCCCAGACATCGCAGGTTTGCTCGGCCATATTTAAACGCTCCGGCAAATCCCAATGGAACCGGCTGACAAGTTCCGCATAAGATTGGCTGTCAGACAACATTTTTTTTCACCCCGCTCGACACAAGCATAGGCCGGCGCCGCTTCTTTGTTTAGGCTCAAAAAATTGTTGCGCCAGGGTCATCGCATGGCAGCCATCAATTCACGCCCGACCAACATGCGGCGAATTTCCGATGTTCCCGCGCCAATTTCCATCAATTTGGCATCCCGGAAAATGCGCGCCACCGGGCTATCCGCCAAAAAACCGGCCCCGCCCATCGCCTGCACGGCCTGATGCGCCACCACCATAGCCTGTTCGGACGCGTACAAAACACATGCCGCGGCATCTTGGCGGGTGACGTCGCCCCGGTCGCAGGCCTTGGCTACCTCATACACATAAGCCCGCGCTGAATTCATTGCAGTATACATGTCAGCAATTTTACCCTGCATCAGTTGAAAGTCGCCAACGCTGTGACCAAACTGCTTGCGGTCAACCATATAGGGCATGATCTCGTCCAGACAGGAGGCCATGATGCCCGTCCCGATACCCGACAGCACCACGCGCTCGTAATCCAGGCCCGACATCAACACCGCAGCGCCGCGCCCCTCGTCACCTAACACGTTGTCAAAGGGCACTTCTACATCTTCAAAAATCAACTCGGCAGTGTTCGAACCACGCATACCCAATTTGTCAAAATGCGGACTGGTCGAAAAGCCAGTCATGGATTTTTCGATCAAAAAAGCCGTAATGCCCCGTGAACCAGCCTCGGGATCGGTCTTGGCATAGACCACCAAAGTATCGGCGTCCGGGCCATTGGTGATCCAGTACTTCTGTCCGTTTAACCGGTAGTGATCATTGCGTTTTTCAGCACGGAGCGCCATCGAAACCACATCAGACCCGGCGCCAGACTCAGACATCGCCAAAGCGCCCACATGCGCACCGCTGATCAGGCCAGGCAAATATTTTTGTTTTTGCGCCTCAGTGCCATTGAGATGGATCTGATTGACACAAAGATTGGAATGGGCGCCATAGGACAGGCTGACGCTGGCACTGGCACGCGCCACCTCTTCAACCGCCACCGCATGGGCCAGATACGACAGACCGCTGCCGCCGTATGCCTCATCAACGGTGACCCCAAGCAAACCCAAGTCCCCCATCTCACGCCAGAGATCGGCTGGAAACATATTGTCACGGTCTATCTGGCCGGCCAGCGGTTTGACCCGGTCCTGCGCCCACCGGTGCACGCTGTCGCGCAGCGCGTTTACATCTTCGCCTAGATCAAAGCGCATTGCCGCCATAAACATATCAGACCTCATTAATTGAACAATCGTTCAATAACTACTACCTCTTCATTCAACTCTCGTCAAGACACGTCCACAATCGCAAGCACACGCCACATTTAGGACATGCCAGTGAAAGCGCTAAACACCCTCATGAATAGGATAAAACAAATCTGCCTAAGACGGCCATTTCTTAAAGACGTATTCAATGTAACCGCTCTGCACATTCCAGACGGTTGTTCAGGTGCAACCTCAGGAAGCTTTGGATAAGACCAAACCGGCCGCGCACCTTATTGCGTTGCAATAAATCACTGCAAAAATCAAAGCAAATATATCTATCTGGCGCCCTGTCTCAGGGAGTATCATTGAGCAGATCATAGCCGCGGTTGGCCATACAACGATCCATAATCCGACGTGGTCCCAGCTTCACGTCCTCGCCGCTTTCAGCAGCACCCGCCAGCGCACCGAACACCGCACCCTGCTTGGTGCTGTCCTTACGGGTGTCAGATCCAATGCCCGATGCGTTGCCAATCGTCGCCCCGATCAACAGACCGGTCAGAATATTGGGCGCCATTTGCGCATCACGGCGCTGTTTGGCCTGTGCCATCGCCCCATTTGCAACCGACCGGCATTCGGTAATATCACGGTTGTATTGCACCCGATCCACCAAAAACCGATCAACCACGGGTTCGTAACTTTCTAAAGGGGCCTCAGTACAGGCGGAAACCATAAAAAAGCACAAAACGAAACGAAGATTAACTGGTCGCAAGGGTCAAATTCCTAAAAAAATATAAATACAATGAGCACAGTATGCCCTATTCTATTTAAATTTTCCAGTTCCAATGACGGCAACACGCTGTTTGATTGACCTGTCTCCAAACCAAAACCTGCTCAAAGCGCCTGACGGTTTTCCCAGTCAACCCACCACAAGCCCACAGCGATCTAAGAGAACCGTTTATTGCACGGGCTGCTTTTGATAGACCGCGCCGACTTCGGAGCGGATGATCCGGGCGATCAGCGCGCAATCATCCAATGAAAACGTCAGTGGTAGGCGCATATCAATCAAACCTGCCAAAATCCGGTCGCTCTCAGGCAGAGGCTCTGCCGGCGCATAGCGCCAGCTGTCATAGCGCGAAGTAAAGCCCATGGGTTCGGCACCGCCAAACCATTTCAATTCGACCCCACGGGCGGCACAGCGCGCCAGCACATCTTGAACGCCTGCCGCATCCCAATCCAATAACAAAAACTGAATAGACGATCCGACATAGGTTTCAGCCTCGGGGCGCGCAATCAACCGCAGGCCGGGACATTCAGTCAAACCCTTTTCGACTTCGCGGTAACGGGTATTCCAAGCTGCACACTGGCTGGCCAGACGCTGCAATTGCGGGCGTAAAATGGCCGCGCGCAGATGGTCCATGCGGCCCGATATATTGGGCGTGTCATATTTAACGGCCTCAAAAGCCTCGGCCCCGGGAGCTGCCAGATGGCGCCCGTACAACATATAGGACCCCGACAAAACCACCGCACGTGCCATCACCGCATCATCATCAGTGACCAGAAAACCGCCCTCACCAGAATTTAGGTGCTTATAGGTCTGGGTCGAATAACACCCGATAATGCCGTCCCGCCCCGACCATCGGCCACGCCATTTCGCCCCCATGGTATGGGCGCAATCTTCAATGATCTTGATGTCGGTCGCACCGCAAAGCGCCAACAAGCGGTCCATATCACAAATATGGCCGCGCATGTGGCTTAGCAGGAGCACATCAGCCTGATCGGCTTTTGCTGCCAAATCATCGAGATCAATCACCAGATCTTCGGTGACACCAACAAACACCGGCACCGCACCCACGGCTGCAATCGCCCCCGGCACCGGTGCCAATGTAAAGGCGTTGGTCAGAACTCTATCGCCCGGCTTGACACCAATCGCACGTAGCGCCGTTGTCATCGCATAGCCGCCTGAGGCCACCGCAAGGCAATATTTTGCATCCATTTCAGCCGCAAATTCCTGCTCTAGCAATGCCACTTCACCGGCCTCGTCAGGCCCCGTGTTATAGCGGTGCAAGCGGCCGGATTTAAGCACCGCAACCGCGGCATCAATCGCGGTATCCGGGATCGGCTCCTGCTGGGTAAAACTGCCTGTAAAATGCTCATTCATGGCACACCTGATGACAAGTGATCCGGTCGAGGTCAACCCAAAATATATCCGGGCGCCAAAACTTTATAAAACAAGAAGTTCTGCGCTGGAAAACCCAGCGCTAGGGCGCGCACCATTGGCCGGCCCAACAATCTTTCCGGACAAACACCGCGCGCCGGTGCGCCGCGCCAAGATAGACCGCATCAATGCGGTCAATCTGGCACGTCAACACCGCAAAGCTGTCCAACAAGGGGCGTTTTTCATAAGCGAGCGCCGTGGCGATCGGATGACCCGGCGGCGGCGTTATGCCGTAACTCTGCCGCCCCGGATCGGGCACATTTTTCCAAATTTCGGCCGCCGCCACACCGCTGGTCATCGTCACCGTGCAACGCGCCCGCGTCTGCAGGCGCTTTTCACTGTCCCAGACATGCAACTCGGCGCGGGGCTGCGCGCGCAGGCTTGCCACTTTCGCCGAAGTAATATCGGTGTGCACCTCTAACCCTCCGGTCTCACGTGTGGCGGCACGTAGAACAACCATGCGGGTTTCTGGCCATCCATCGACGCTGACCGTGGCAATTGTCGGGTGCCGCGCTGGTGCGTTTCTATCGGCGACGCCCTGTTCAAGCCCCGTCCAGAGCTGTGCAAAAATGCCGTCCAAACTCTCAAACCATTCACTCATAACCCGTCATCTCCAAATAGCCGCGTCCTGTGTGACTGCCCGCAAAGCGCACTGGTCCCTCCCAATAGGGTAGGCTGACATCCATCCATGCGCCGGGATTAAGCGCGTTAATCCGGATATCCAAGTCTTTATCTGGCAACTGCAGACGCCATTGCGTTGGCACCCTGCGTCCAGCGACAGATGTCAGGTGCAAAGGCGTGGCCGTCAAAGCGCCATCGCCAAAGGATTTAACGCGGCCATTTGCGGCGATCCAGGTCGCCGAGGTAAAGGCGGTGCCAGCCTGATCCCGCACTTGAAACGCCATCAGTTTGTCACCACCGGCAAACGAGAGGGAAAACCAGTCCCAACCGGTCTGTGATACTGCAAGCGGTGACGACGACCACTCGCGGTCAAGCCAAGCCTGCCCCCTGACCGGCACCACTCCTTGCGGCAACCTCAAGGTACCAGAAATATCAAAAAAAGGCTGCGAATAATAATGGCTGGCCCGGCCATCAGCCGATTTAACCGAATAGCCATCCTGCCCATGCAGCACCTGCGGCCCGCGTGCCTGCAGCTGCATATCATAGGCAAACTCATCCCCACTGGCCCGCAGCGCTGCGGCGCCAAGCTCAGTCCCGGGCCCTGTGCCCTCAAGCACCCAATCATCAATCCATGCCTCAAACGGCGCGGCTGTCACGCCCGCCTGCCCGATCCCGCCCCGCGCCAGACGTTCGGCAGTGAAATGCGCCGTTGGACTGGTCACGGCCGCGTGCCCCATCCACAGCTGCGTATTGTTCCATCCACTGTTTGCTTTTTGCGATAGCGCAGTTTGCGACAGCGCCGTGCGAAATAATGTCCATTGCAGCCCGTATTCGATCTGATCTGAACCGGTCAGATTAGCGGTAAGATACCACCATTCTATGCGAAAAGCCGGATGCGCGCCATGATCCGCAGGAAACTGCAATTTATAATCCGGTTGCGGCTCTGCAAAGCCCCGCGCAGGCGTTCCCAGATCGGCAAAGCCCTGCGCGCGCGCAACCTCAGGCACCGTCAAACACACCCAAAGCAGGATAAAAACCATCTTAACGTTCATTGCTAAACACCTGCAAAAGATCGGCTGGCGACCGGCGCACCAACCGCCATGCCGGCCACAGCGCCGCCAATAACGCCGCCATTAACGCCAGCGCTCCCAGACGCGCATATTGCGCCGGAAAGACATCCATGGGCAATCGCCAGCCGAAGGCTTCCACATTGATGACCGCCAGTAAAACCCACGCCAAAAGCAACCCCAAGCCCAGCGCCATCAGGCTCGTAAAGGCCGCCAGTATCACCGCGCGCAGCACCTCAAACCCCGCCAGACGGGCCCGCGTCACCCCCAGCGCCCAGACCGGTGCAAGCTGTGGCAAACGCAAGCCCGCCAAGGTTAACAAACTCATCAAGATCGCGAAGCCTGCCAATGCAAGCGTCAGAACATTCAGCGCCGCCGTCACAGTAAATGTGCGCTCAAAAACTGCCAGAGATAGCGCTTTAATTTGCGCCTGATCTATCACATTACTCTCAGATAAATCAAAACGCTTCATCAGGTCACCGCGTAAAATTGACACTTGGGACGGATCGAGACGCAGCCCAAAGCGCTGCGCAACTACCTCCGGATAAAGCTGTTTGAACAGGTCCTCGGTGATCACAACCTGACCGACAGGATTGCCGTAATCACCATAGATCCCTGCAATCTCCAAACTACTGCCGAGGGATTGATCTGGGCCGATGGCCAGTTTTTGCCCCAGTTGCAAGCCGGCGCGGCGGAACAGCTGTTCATTGACGATCAGTGCCTTGCCTTCAGCGACCCGTTGCCAGACATCGGGCACAGCCTGCAGAAACTGCCAATTGTCGCGATAGGTCGCATGCGGCCGGTTGCCATAGATCGCGACCGGCACCCCCATAAGCGGCCGCGAGACCGATTGCACCGGCAGCACGGCATCGACACGCCCTTCTAGAAAGCGTTGTAAATCTGCCGCCTGCCCCGCGTTTTGGGCCGAAACATACAGTTCAGCGGCCAAACGCTGGTCGAGAAACCCCACAAAGGTTTGGCGAAACGATGAGACCATGGTTGAGACGCCGATATTTGTCGCCATCGCCAGCAGCAGCGCCATCAGCGCCAGCGACAATCCCGGCACCTGCTGACGCGTGTCAGCCCAGAACCACGCAACCGTAGCCGTTTTGGCCCGCCCCGCCAGCAGCGCTAGAGTCTGATCCAGTGCCAGCGGCAGCGCCAATGCGGCGCCAACCAGCAACGCCGCCAATAGCACAAAGCCGGCCATCAACCCGGTGCCAAAGCCGGTCAAAACTGCGGCCAGCGCCAACAAAGCCAGCGCTGCACCAGCCTGCCACCGCGCGGCCCGACGCGATGCCAGTGCCCAAGCACGCGACCGGGCAGCCGCCAGTAATGGCATGCGCAGCACCTGCCAAAGACCTGCGGCCGCCGCGAGCCCGGTACCCAACAGCGCAATGGCAAAGCCCGACAGCCACCAGACAGGTCTAAGATGCAAGCTTCCCGAAACATCGGCACCGTAAAGGCCGCGCAACGTGGCGGCCACATCGGGCAGCAACGCCGCCGCCATCAGATAGCCTCCACACATCCCCACGGCTCCCGCAATCAGTGCCAAACACAGTAATTCCAACGTTTGCACCACAACCAATTGCCCCAACGGCACCCCCAACGCCCGCAGGGTACGGATCATGCCACGACGCTGTTCAAACGCCAGCCCGATCGCGCCATGCACCACAAAAATACCCACCGCAAACGCCAGCAAACCAAAGGCCGTCAGATTAAGATGAAAACTGCCGGTCAATCGGGCAACATCTGCACCTGCCTCAGGGGGCGTCAGCTGCAGATGCGGCGCAATCTGCGCCAGCGACACCTGTACCAGCGGCTGTTGTGGATCGACCATCAACCTTGTCAACCCAGCATCAACCTCCAACAGCTCCTGCGCCACAGCAATATCCATCACAGCCGTATTCGGGGCCAGCAACGGACGGGTTTCAAAACCGGCTAAAGTCCTGCCCCGCAAACGGTCCAAAACCTCGGCCCGCCCCAAAATTAGACCCGGAGCCGTTAAAAATGCCCCGATATCGGTCCTGTTAAATTCCGGCAGCCCGCCACCGCCACGCGGCACTGTCAGCGGGTCAATACCCAAGATGCGGATGCCGTCATAGCGCCCCTCAAGCACTGGAGACACGCGCCAACCCCCGCGCCGCAGGGCAACATAATCTGCCACCGACACACTGCCACCGACACGGGCGGTGATCTGTGCCCGATCCGCCGAACCAAGAATATCAGCGGCCAAGCGATAGCTGGCGCGCGCCTCGGCATTGATCGCCTGCACCCCCGACCACAGCGCGGTGGCCAGCGCGAGCCCGGCAAGGACTGTGAAAAGCTGCAGCGGATTGCGCCGCCAATGGCCCATCAATGCCCACAGGACGGGTCCGGTCATGCCAGCCGCCCCGCCTGAAGATTCAACCGCCGTTCCATCCGTGCGGCCAGTTGCGCCGAATGCGTCACCATCAACAACGCTGCATCGGTTTCACCCACCAACTCTAGCAGCAGATCCAACACAACGGCGGCGCTGGCCTCATCAAGGTTTCCGGTGGGCTCATCGGCCAGAACAAGTTTGGGCGCAGTGGCCAGCACCCGGGCAATAGCCACCCGCTGTTGCTGCCCACCCGACAGCGCCTCGGGGTATTTGCGCAAATGTGGTTCTAACCCCATGCGCTGCGCAAGATCTGCGATGCGTCTGGCGTCATGGCGTCCCGACAGGCGGGCTTGGAAGGCGAGATTATCAGCCACATTCAACGAGGGAATCAGATTAAATTGCTGAAATACCACCCCGACGGTGGTTCTGCGCAACCCAGCCAGTGCCGCATCATCCAATGCCGATAAGGCCTGCCCATCGAGAATAACCTGACCACTGTCAGCGCTGTCCAAGCCGCCGATCAAATGCAACAATGTGCTTTTGCCACTGCCAGATTCCCCGGTCAGTGCCAAAGTTTCCCCCGCAGCGAGATCCATATCAACCCCGCACAAGATGGCTGTTCGGCCCGCAGCCTCGGAATAGGATTTGTGAACGTCTCGCAAACTTACCAGCATCTTGGCCTCCATTTAAGCTATGTAACGCGGATGCAGGGGATGAAAAGCACAAAGGTCAAACCACAATACGATTGTAACGGGCAGAGACGGCGTGTTCGGTCAACCCTTTCCGTCTTTCACACAGAGTATTATATGGGGCATATAAAATCAAAATGTTGACCTGCCTTTGGATGGGTAAATTTTGCACTGTCTCTGGTGTCACAAAAGACACCCGAGACAGCCAGAAAATTGATACCTGCCCCTTGGAGGTGTGCCTAAGACGTGCTTTGTCCTGATGAGCGCGCGGAGGTCTCTTGGCAAGCCGGCACTTGCAGCAGCATTTAAAGCGAAAACGGCCAGCCACTTTGACAGCCCTAAGAGTTCATTCTAGTCTCATCTCTCAGCGACCGCGCGATATCAGACGCAGCCAATAAGCCAAAGGACGCAGCTGTGACGAACACTCTGCCTATCTATCATATTGACCGTGAAGCCTTTTGGCACGATCCCTATCCCGATCTGAAAACGCTGCGCCACACTGCTCCCGTTGCACTGGTGCCGGAATTGGGGGCTGTTTTAATCACCCGGCGAGATGATATTTTCCAATATGAGAAAATGATTGAGGTTTTCTCGTCTGATCAACCCGATGGTCTGATGAATATATTGATGGGTCAGAATATGATGCGCAAAGACGGGCCAGCCCATCTGGCAGAGCGACGCGCCATTTTTCCTGCGATGTCACCAAAAACCGTAAAAGATCACTGGCAGCAACAGTTTATCGACGCAACCTCGCAAATTTTGGATACACTGGTACCGCGCGGTGCGGCAGACCTTGTGCAGGATTACGCCATGCCCGTATCGGCGCAGGCGTTAATTGCCATGACCGGGCTGACCAATATGACTTGGCGCGAAATGGACCGGGTCAGCCAAGGGATGATCGACGGCTGTTCCAATTATCATGGCGATCCAGAAACCACCGCACGGTGTCACGACTGCACCGCCTCTATTGAGCGCCATATCGAGGCGCGGATGCCGGCACTTCGGGCCAATCCGGACAGATCACTGCTGTCTGTCCAGATGCAGGCCGACCTGTCACAGGCGCAAATCCATGCCAATCTCAAATTGGCCATTTCAGGCGGTCAGAACGAGCCCCGCGATGCCATCGCCGGCGCAGCCTGGGCCGTGCTGCACCACCCCAAGCAATACGCATTGATCAAATCTGGTGCGCACTGTTGGATGGACGCCTTTGAAGAATATGCCCGATGGATGTCGCCCATCGGCATGTCGCCGCGCCGGGTCACCCAGGACTATGAAATCGGGGGGGTCCCAATCGCAGCTGAGGCGCGGGCTTTTTTCATGTTTGGCTCTGGCAACCGCGACGCCGCCGCCTTTGCCGAACCCGACTTGTTTGACTTGGGCCAAGACCGGTCCAAGGCAATTTCTTTCGGCGCCGGCCCGCATTTTTGTGCCGGGGCTTGGGCAGCGCGCTGTCTGATTGGACAAGTGGCGCTGCCGATGCTGTTTGAGCGCTGTCCCGATCTGGCCTTGTCAGGCGAGGCCGTCTTTGGCGGCTGGGCATTTCGCGGACCGCTCAGCGTCCCTGTGCGCTGGACCGCGTAAAAATCGCCAGAACCGTCTGTCGTCTGCTCTGTCAGGCTTGTTGACATCTACGGGGCAAAATACGTCTCAATTTCGGCAAAACCCAAGGCCCGATCCCCAAAGTGAAAGCTGCCATCTTCAATCATTTCCCGCGCGCCGGTGACAAACGCGCCCAGCGCGAGGCGCGCCAGTGCTGAGCCGACGCTGACCCGTTTTACCCCTGCCTCGGCCAGTTGCGTCAGGTCAAAAACCGCCCCCGGCATTCCCATCACAACATTGACCGGTTTTGTCACGTTGCGGCAGACCGTTTTTATCGTCTCAAGATCGTGCAACCCCGGCGCATAAAGCACATCCGCGCCCGCCGCTTCAAAGGCTTGTAACCTGCGTATGGTATCGCTCAAATCCGGTCGTCCCCAGAGAAAGTTTTCGCAGCGCGCCGTCAACACAAAATCAGTCTTCAGCGCGTCGCGGGCTGCACAGGCCGCGCCAATACGCGCAACCGCCAGATCAAACGAATAAATAGGATCCGATTTTTCGCCGGTATGATCTTCAATCGACCCGCCCGCCAAACCAGTTGCGGCTGCAGCTTGGATGGTTTGCGCACAGCTTTCCGGACTGTCGCCAAAGCCTTTTTCAAGATCGGCCGAAACTGGCAAGGGGGTTGCCGCTACCAGATCACGGCAATGCGCCAATGTGGCTTTTTGTGACACCCGCCCATCGCGCTGACCCAAGGCAAACGCCATCCCCGCGCTTGTTGTCGCCAACGCAGAATACCCCAGAGAAGCCAGAATACGCGCCGTACCCGCATCCCACGGATTGGGGATAAGAAAACAGCCCTCTTGCTCGTGCAGCCGTCTAAAATCAGATTTCTGTTTCATTGTCCGCTCCCTGTTGCCGCACGCTCGAAAAGGCGTTCGGGTCTCTTGGACAGTAACAGAATTATAAAATTTCTCCACTCAAGAGCGAAAATATTATACCTAAAGGTGTGTGAAATGTTCGCCACAACCGTGGCCAAACTGTCTGAGCTGCACCAGTTGGCAAGCCTTTAGACGTTTGGCGCGCCCTGCAGACCCAACAGTTTGCGCATCGCAGTCCAGTATCCGGGCAAACGTGGCGGCGCTTTCAACCCCGCCTGTGCCTCATCGGCCCAGCGCGGCATCCGGCGGGTGACGAACCCATTGCCCCAATCAAGAAACAGAGCGCGATCCTCAGGCCGCAGGCGGCAGGCACTGCCCACCAGCCCGACAAAGGTTTCAGGTGGTGAATACCATTCATCCTGAATCGACGTCACCGTGCCACGCACCAAAGGACCCAGAATCCGCATCAGGCGTTTTTCTGAAAACTGAAGCAGCATCCGCCCCATTTCCGCACGGTTGTAATGAATCAGCGGCGGGAACGTATCAAAGAAAATCGCCTGCCCGTTAACAATCGCAAAATTGCGAATAGAGGGATGAAAGCCAACCCGCAGGCCGTCATTCGCTAGGTTATTCCAAAAATCAGCGATCACGTTCGCGGCGGCCTCTAGTAGAATGATCGCCTGCGCGCTGTCGGCCCGCAGCATTTGGTCACGCATCATACTGGCCTCGGGCAATGCCTCCTGGACGATCACCGGGACCAGCTCACGTTCAAGATCGAGCAGGTGAAATGTGGTCTCAGGCAGGGGCACACCGGTTTTCTGTAATACCGCCACGTAATGGTCATGGCAAGCCGCCAGCCGGTGCAGCGCGGCGTGATCACTCAAGCCGCGGTAAACCTTGATCACCTTGTCGGCAAATGGCCCCGCGTTAGGTCGAAAGGGTGCACAGAAATAGCCAAGTTTCGAAATTGGCTGCCCCCGCTGCGTGTGATCCGCGACGATCAGCGCCTTGAGCACGTCTAAGTCTTGCATGTTTGTCTGTCCGGGCTGAGTGTTTCAGCCTCTATAGACTGCCCAGACTATGGGCGCCACCGCAATGGTGCGGTGGCGTCTGACAAAGACAGGTCATCCCACCGGGGATGCATCCCTGCGTTTTGGTTAGACTTGACCGCTCAATTATCGACCCGCGCCGTTACCGTGACTGTACCAACTACGCGTTCATCCCACTTCAGCTCAAGTTCATCTTTCTTACCCCCCCTCGAGGTCTGGACGCTGGGGCTGGTATAGCGCGTCACATTGGAGCCATTCTTCAGGGTTCCGGTAACCACAACCGATGTGACAGAGCGCGCATGACCTTTAAACGGCAAATCCCCGTCGAAATTCACACGCCAGGTAGTATCGAGAGAATTTTGACGATGGTGTTTGATCACTGGATTGGTCATATGGGCTCGGATATTATGAAAACTATTACCCGCAATCCGGATATCTTGCAGCTTACTATAGTCGATATCCGCAAAACTTGTATCGACCCGCTCAACCCGATCAATCTTGCCATTCACTGCCCGAAAGGAATTTCCGCTGATATCGAGGCCGGATATGGAATGCCCGCTGCCATAGGGTTTGAGCACAATGTAAGAAAACCAATCAGCCGTGTCGCCACATAAAAACACATTATTCGTGATAGATAAGGCAGAAAAGCCAAATCCCACATCATAATCAGGTGTGGCATCATGTTCGTTCGTCCATTCCAGAGAACAATTATCAATATAATTACCCACAATCGTGCTGCTGATATTGGCCTGAGCAAGCACGATGCCAGCAAGACGCAGCCCATCTTTGACCGTATCGCCCTGATAAATATGGTTTCCAGAGATCACGTTATAAGAGCCGCTCATGACCGCAAAATGGCGAAACTGCGAGGCCCAGTTGTTGCGTAGTTTCACATCATTGCCATTGGTGTTCAGAACGATGCTTTCGCGGTCTTGGGCTTTTTGTTTATTCTCGGCAGTGTGAAAAAAACAATTGTCAATCAACATACCCTGGCAACCCGTGCCAATAGAGGTGATTGCCCGATGCCGAGGACGGGTGATATAACAATCCCGCAGTTGAAACAGCCAGCCCGTCTGCGGTAACATTATTGCGTTAGCTTTGACGTTGCATTGAAATTCAATATCCGAGAAACACAATTTATGCTGTGACCCAAATCCACTGAAATCCAGCAGATATTGAAATCTGGTGAAGACATAGTCTTGGGTGCCTTCCGCCGCATAGAGCGGCTGTGAAAGGGTAATCTGTTGCGCAGAGATATTAACCGCACGGACATAGACCTCACGGCCCACCCCGACGCCTTCCACCAGTGACCCGACCTGAATATTAGCCACATTTGTGACATTGCTCAGGCGGGTTTGATAATACGCCGAATAGCTGCCCTGCGACGTCACCTTTACCGAATTCCAAACACTGTCGCCAGCGGCGTTAAGCTGACCGTTGCGAACCACCCGACGCTGGGCAAAACGTGTTCGCCCGCTCAGGCGCGCCATATCAAGAGGTCCGTTAATGGTCACCTTGCGCCCTGCCATATCCAGCGATTCATGATCTGAGTCGCTCAGAAGCGATTGGAAGGCTTTAACAAACCCCAGTTCTTCCTCACCAAAGGCCCGAATATAGGTTGGCAGGTCAAACTGCTTGGTCAACGACAGAACTGACTTCTCTGCCATGCTCAGCGTGCCCTCAAACGAAACAGGGGCGTGCAATGTCAGGCTGCTGCCGATGAAATAACTGCCTGAAGGCACCAGAATTTCGCGACCCGCAGCCGCCTTATCAGCTGCGACAAACGCCAAGCGATCATCGGTTGTACCGTCGCCCAAAGCGCCGTAATCGCGCACATCCACATGCTTGAGAAGGTCTTGAAAATAGAGCTCTGTAACATCATCTATGACCAGATCGTCTATTCGGACCAGCCCACCATTTTTGCCTTTTAGATCAAGACCAAAATGACCATAAAGTGCTGTTGTCCCCCAGACCATATCCACCTCTGGTCGCTGGCCCGAGCCAACAATTGCAGAGACCTCGACCACGTTTCCATAATCCGCTAGCTCTGTCAGTGGTCCCGCTTGGGTCACCCAGGGCAGATTTACATCGCCGGTTGTTCCCGCCCAGCCAGCGATCCGGACCGACGGGAAATTGCCTGAAATTGCCTTCACCCGCGCGGTAATTTTCAAATAACGGCCCGGCGAGATTGGCGTTTTGCCCATGTAGCGCAAGCGCTGCTCACCAGTGGTTTTTAACAACTCCAGACAGCTGCCGAAATCTTGATCCGCCGGGACCAAAGCTGCATTGGCCGCATTGTGATAGCTGTCCGAATTAATTGTGCCGTCGCCACTTGACCAAACCTGCAAGCCATCTTGAAATGGCGGAGGCGACAGCCGGACGTTATTGGTGTTGGCCCTGTTCATTGATATTCCTTTCCAAGCGCTGCCGCACTTGGCTCAGCCCTCTAAGGGTCCAGAAACCAAGTGTGAACAGCCGTAACCCAGCGCGATTGCGCCCGATTAAAGGGAATTATCAATACAGTATTAAAGTAGGTTGAGCCCACCGTGACGGTACGCTTTATCTCAGGTCAATTGGTCGACCGGTTTGCCCAGTTGCACGCCGTTTATACGCCAGCCCTCAGGTCTTTTTTGCATGCGGTACAGCAGCATGTGGCGTTGACCAGCCTGATCGCGGATCAAGACCTGCTGCCAGAAATCTCCCGCCATCTCACGCAAGTCCAGAAACTCAACTTCCGCGGGCCGCCAAACCATCGGATAGCCACGCTGCACCATAACGCCAAAGTTTTCGGCCGTACCAAAAATTGACTGAATGGACGGGCTCGCATAACTAAAAGCCTGTACGAAATCATCAACCTTAAAGGCAGCGATCTGGTTTTCAATCACTGTCTGAATCTGTGGTTGGGGATCGTCTTTGGCCAGTACCGGCAAAGCCATATGTCCGATAAAAAATGTCAGTGCTGTTATAATCAACCGCAAGCGCATCAGTTCCACCTCTTTGCTTTTTCAAGTCAAAACCTAGGTCCGAGCGCTTAAACGTCAAGCAGCGTGGATCTTACAGTAATTCCTCCGCCAAGGCCTTATCAATCAAAGCGATGGTTTCGTTTATTCCATAAAGTGCGATAAACCCGCCAAAGCGCGGCCCCTGACTGGCCCCCAACAACACTTCGTAGATCGCCTTAAACCAATTGCGCAGTGGATCAAATCTTTCGCGTCCACAGGCAAAAACAATACTTTGCAACGCTTCGGCATCCAGATGCCCTGCATAGACGGTCAATTGATCGCGCAAGTCAACCAAAGCCTCGCGCTCAAGATCCGTTGCAACACGGAACACTTTGGCCGGTTTAACGAAATCATTGTAATACCGGACGGCAAACCCAGCCGCCTCATCCAAACCGGGGTGGGTCTCAGCCGAGGCCTTGGGTGCATAGCGTTGAATAAAGCCCCAAAGCTGGTCTTTTTCTGAAGCGTTTGCGACCGCTGCGAGGTTCAACAACATGGTGAACGACACCACCATATCCGAGCCCGGCACATTATGGCCATGGATGTGAAACACCGGATTGTTCAATTTTGCCTTGCTGTCTTGATCTGCATAGGCGCGCAACTGCTGCTGGTATTCGTCCATCGCCTTGGGGATCACATCAAAATGCATCCGCTTGGCGGTCTTGGGCTTTTGATACATGAAATAAGACAGGCTCTCGGTAGTGGCATACCTCAGCCATTCGTCGATCGACACGCCATTGCCCGATGTTTTCGAGATTTTCTGACCTTTTTCATCAAGAAACAGCTCATAGGTAAAATGTTCCGGCGCGCGCTGGCCCAGAATGCGACAGATTTTATCATAGATCGGCGTGTTGGTAGAATGGTCCTTGCCATACATCTCGAAATCGACCCCCAATGCCGCCCAACGCGCGCCAAAGTCCGGTTTCCATTGCAGCTTAACATGACCGCCGGTGACCGGCAGGGTCATTTCTGTCCCGTCCTCATCTTCAAATGTGATTGTCCCATCTGATGCATTCACCCGTTTCATCGGCACATAAAGCACACGACCGGTTTCAGGATGGATCGGCAAGAAGATCGAATACGTCTGACGTCGCTCTTCGCGTAACGAGGCCAGCATCACCGCCATAATTTCATCGTATTTTTCAACCGCTCGCAGCAAAATCTCGTCAAACTGACCCGAGCGGTAAAATTGGGTCGCCGAGTAAAACTCATATTCAAACCCAAATGTATCCAAAAACCGCCGCAACATGGCATTGTTATGATCGCCAAAGCTGTCATGGGTGCCAAAGGGATCTGGCACTGAGGTCAGCGGCTTTTGCATATGCGCGGCCAAGGCCTCGGGGTTGGGCACGTTGCTGGGCACTTTACGCATGCCATCAAGGTCATCAGAAAAACAAATCAGTTTTGTGGGTATATCGCTTATTTCGTGAAATGCCCGCATCACCATCGTTGTCCGCGCCACCTCGCCAAAGGTCCCCAGATGCGGCAAACCAGACGGGCCATAGCCTGTCTCAAACAAAACATAACCCTTTTCCGGGGGCGCTTTTTGATAGCGTTTAAGCAGCCGGCGGGCCTCTTCGAAAGGCCAAGCTTTTGAGCTCATCGCAGCGTCGCGCACTTCGGACATATTTGTTCTCCAGACAATCTTGCCACCCTGCGCGACAAGATTTTATGCTACCTATTGCCCTAAGCGGGACAGGTCAATATTCTCGACCGCGACAACATAGAAGAAAGGTTGTGTACCCGTGACCTATCCTGACCCCCAACCGCTAACCCAGCAAGACTGTTTGGTGGCTTTAATGATCGCAATTTCTGCCTCCGACACTAATATCCGCACCGCTGAACTGGTGAAAATCCAATCAGCCGTCAACAATCTACCGATTTTTGCCGATTACGATATCGACCGCGTCAATCTGATGTCACAAACTGTCTTCGACCTATTCGAACAAGAAGACGGGTTGGACGCGCTGTTCGGGTTGATTCGCGACAATTTACCAGAGCGTTTGTTCGAAACCGCCTACGCGCTGTCTTGCGATGTCGCCGCAGCCGACGGCACCCTGCGAGAACCCGAATTGCGCCTGCTCGAAGAAATTCGTTACGAACTCAATATTGATCGTTTGCATGCCGCCGCAATTGAACGCGGGTCAAGGGCGCGGCACATGCGCGCCTAGGACCGGTATTTGTGGCACCACCGATTTAGCATTTTATATTGCAAGATTTTCGCGCGGCGGTTCCAACTTGATGCACCTTTGGGGCGCTCGCGCTGCGCCACCGGTATCAAAGCACGTCGTGTCCTATCGGCGGAAAAGATGGCAAAAGCCAGCTCTCGCCCCGAAGCCGTTGTGACATAGCCTCCGAGTCCCGCAACAAAATTAAGAGTGCCCGTTTTGGCCCGAAACCCCGTTGGGGCGCTCCGGGCCAGATTGCCCTTGGAATTGCGCATTTTAATGTCCTTTAACAAAGCGTACAGCTCTGTGCTCTCACGGGCTTTGATCAAAATTCTCACCATGTCGTCCGCAGTGATCCGCGAGCGATCGCTCAACCCGGAATGATCAACAAGTGACAGACCGCTGGCGCCGAACCGATCACGGGCCCACCGCGACATCTGCGCCGCAGACTCACCCAACGGCACCGCCGTACCAAGTCGGGTTTTCGTCGCCGCCATACCTACAGTTTCCGCCGTTAGGTTGGTCGAATATTTCAACATTTTTTGCACAATATCTGCCAGTGATGCACTTTCATGCGACACCAGCGTAACACCCGGCACCACCGACCTGGAAACTTCAGCCAGTGGCAGATAAAGCCCTTCCGCACGGGCGAGGCTTTGAAAAATTTCTCCAACATACCGGTTAGGCTTCCGCACTGGCAACCAGCGGGCTCCTTCTTTGCTCAACGCAGATCGCGAAACCGTCCACTCATCCCAGACACCACCATCGCGATAGGTATAAACCGGCGACCCGCGCTCTTTAAGCTGCATACGCGCCATTTTCACCGCAGGACGATAGCGCAATGCCCGCGCCTCCATATCGATCCGGTAGCCGTTCGCGTCCTTTTCCCAACCGAAATACACGCGGTTGTAATTCAGGTTCAAACCATTCACTGCCGGATTATAGGCAACATGCGGGGGCTGTTCTTCATCGATTTGCGGCGTCATAGGAAGCGCACTGCCATCGACGATGAAACGGCCCTTGACCGAGCGCAGCCCGGTTTTCATCAACTCTGACACCAAACCCGCCAGATGATCGGTATCCAAAGACGGATCACCGCTGCCCACCAAAATAAGATCGCCGGTTAGTACCCCGTTTTGAATTGGCCCCGTCGCCACAAGACGGGTGGAAAAGCGAAAGGCGGGTCCAAGATGCGCCAGAGCATAAAGCGCAGTGATCGATTTAACGACGCTGGCAGGGGGTAGCGGGATGTCATCCCCATAGCCTTCGAGGATATCCCCGGTCGAGACATCAGCCACGGCGCATCCAACCGAGCCGGACAATTTAGCGGCCTCGATGACCCTGCCTAGATCGCTTGGCGCTGGTTTAGATCCAAAAGACAGGCTGCCCGGTCGCAATTTGGGGCGCAAAGAACGCTCCAGCGGGCCCGCATTGGCACCGCAGGCAAGCGTTGATAATACCCCGGTAATAAATCCACGTTTTGAAACTTTACCCTGCATCACACCTCACAGCTTGCCGCCAAAATGCCACACTTCCCTTGCAGAAGTCATGCCTTACCCAGAAGGAATACGCCCCGCACGCCAAGCAAATCATACGTTTTTCACCTCGCGCCTATGAATTTTCTGACTGTTGCCAAAAACCTTTGGCCCTGATCGCACTGGAGGAGGCCGCAGTCAGCGGGATGTTCACATAGCACCACGCCGGTGCTGCCATACGCGCCATCAGATGCCGATTCGACGCCTTGATGCGGGCATGACGATAGGTCAGAGCCGCTTTCGATGTCCGTGCTGATATCCGGTTTCCCGGCCTGGCCAAAACACCGATTGGGACAGTCTCCATGATCGTTCGCCAAGTTTGCCAGCAATGTAACTGCGCAAGGTTATCTGCCCCCATCAGCCACACAAACCGAATTTTGGGGTATTTCGATTTCAAAGCCGTCAGTGTCTGAGCAGTATACCGAGTGCCAAGCCGCGCCTCTATATCGGTCACAAAGACATTGGGATGGCTGACAAGCGCCCGCGCAGATCGCACACGATCTGCCAACGGCGCTGGCGCGCATTTTTTTAGCGGGTTTCCGGGGCTCACCAGCCACCAAACTGCGTCGAGATTGAACTGTTTGAGAGCCTCGCAAGTGATATGCACATGCCCCAAATGTGGTGGGTCAAAAGACCCCCCCAGTAGGCCAATTGTTTGACCAGGATACATCCGCAAAGCATTCATAATGCTGGCTTTACTGCGAAGCCGTCCACAACACAATGTCAGCAATCAAAACACGGGCAATAAACTGCCACGCCAAAGGATCAAAAGTATAGCATAGGAAGCATCATACCCAGAGAGCCCAAGGCCCTCTGGGCAGACCTACTTAATGATTTGCATGTCCTCGAGGCATAATATTCAGGATTGGAGCTGGGTGTTTGAGATCATGCCGATCTTGATCCGTATCTGGCACTTCGCTCCAGTCAATCGTTGCCGTGTTACAATGCTGTGTCGTATGAAAGTACAACGGTGCGCCGCTTGGCACGCTGTCACTGATCTTGCCTAGAAAGACAAACTCATCGAACTGATCGTTCGGCAGAGAGCCCCGCCAAATCAGTTCAATAACGCCCGCGTTGACCGCGCGCCCATGAAGATCATAAGTCTTCTGATACGCGCCGACCACAGCTTCAACATTCCAGTTGGGCTTGGGCTTGGGTTTGACTGAAATCATACCTTCGGGGATACGCACCCTACCGGTATCAGTTGCATCGCCATCGCATCCATGCGGGATTCGCATGACCGCTTTATAGTAACTGCCCGAGACAGCCGATTTGGTTTCAAGGCCAGCATGGCCAAAGGCCAGTGTTCCCGACAGGGCTGCAAAGACAGCCGTCACTATTGGTAAAGGTCTCATTTGTATTTCCTTTTGAAAGGGGCTGCGGTTTCACGCCGCAATAAAATCTATGTGTCCGTTTGCAAAGCAGGGCGGGCCGCGCACCGCAGGACGCTCATAACCGATGGGCCAGCCCAAAATTGGTAAAGACCGCCATGCGCTACCCACGGTGCGCAGTTGCAGGGCCACCAAGCGCCAAACGCCTTTCCCACCGCAAAACGGGTCTCCCAACACGCATAATGTGCATTCGCCATCCGCATCACCACGCGAGTGATCCGTTCCACAGAGATCGGATGCCTCGAAAAACAGACTAAGTTCAGGATCATAAATCTGAGCCGAACCGCTGGAAATCATCAGCTCCGCCAGCACAAAACAGCCGGCCGCAAATAATGAAACGAGGTATCGCAAGAAAAATAGCATCAAAATCACTTTTGTATAAGCGCACGATAATCGAGAAACGCTGCTCACAAGTCAATATCTAGCCCTTAATAGGGGCAATTATATCTCTGCATTGCCCCTGCCTCCCAGCTTCGCTATCAAGCACCCCATCAGATCATTTACATGAGGAGACCCCAATGGCGGCCTATCAATATGTCTATCACATGGACGGCGTATCCAAGACCTACCCAGGTGGGAAAAAATGTTTTGAAAACATACGGCTGTCGTTTCTACCAGGGGTGAAGATCGGCGTCGTCGGGGTCAATGGCTCAGGGAAATCCACACTGATGAAAATCATGGCAGGTCTCGACAAGGATTTCACTGGAGAAGCGTGGTCTGCCGAGGGTGCAAAAGTGGGGTATCTGCCGCAGGAACCACAACTCGACCCGTCATTGAGCGTACGTGAAAATGTGATGCTTGGCGTTGCGAATAAAAAAGCCGTGCTGGACCGCTATAATGAACTGGCGATGAACTACTCCGAAGAGACTGCCGATGAGATGGCAGCCTTGCAAGATCAGATAGATGCCGAAAACCTGTGGGATTTGGACAGCCAGATCGATGTCAGCATGGAAGCTCTGCGCTGTCCGGCCGATGACGCAGATATCACTAGTCTGTCGGGCGGCGAAAGCCGGCGCGTTGCGCTTTGCAAACTGCTGTTAGAGGCCCCGGACATGCTGCTGTTGGATGAGCCGACCAACCACCTAGACGCAGAGACAATCGCATGGCTGCAAAAGCACCTGATCAATTATAAAGGTACGATCCTGATCGTCACCCATGACCGCTATTTTCTCGATGATATCACCGGCTGGATTCTGGAATTGGATCGCGGAAGCGGCATTCCCTATGAGGGCAATTACTCAAGCTGGTTGGAACAGAAGGCCAAACGCCTGTCGCAAGAGGCCCGTGAAGACAAGTCGAAACAAAAGACGCTGGAACGCGAATTAGAATGGATGCGTCAGGGTCAAAAAGCCCGACAAGCCAAGCAAAAAGCCCGTATCAATGCCTATAACGAATTGGCGGGCCAATCCGAACGGGAAAAAATTTCGCGCGCTCAAATCGTCATCCCCAATGGCCAGCGCCTCGGTGGTAAAGTCATCGAGGTTGCCAACCTCAACAAAGCCATGGGCGACAAACTTCTGGTCGAAGACCTAAGCTTTTCACTGCCCCCGGGCGGCATTGTTGGAGTGATCGGACCAAACGGGGCTGGTAAATCGACCCTGTTCAAAATGATGACTGGCCAAGAACAACCCGATGCAGGCCAGATCGGCTTTGGCGACACAGTTCAATTGTCGTATGTGGATCAGTCACGTGACGATCTGGATGCCAATGCAACGGTCTGGGAGGCGATCGGTGATGGTCAGGATATTATCCGGTTGGGCGATGCTGAAGTCAACTCGCGCGCCTATTGTTCTTCGTTTAACTTCAAAGGCGGGGATCAACAGAAAAAAGTCGGCCTGTTGTCGGGTGGGGAACGCAACCGGGTGCATATGGCGCGATTGCTGAAATCAGGTGGCAATGTACTGCTGCTTGATGAACCCACCAACGACCTTGATGTGGAAACCCTGCGTGCATTGGAGGACGCATTGGTTGATTTCGCCGGTTGCGCTGTAGTCATCTCGCACGACCGCTTTTTCCTTGATCGTATCTGCACCCATATCCTCGCTTTCGAGGGTGAGGCCCATGTGGAATGGTTCGAAGGCAACTTTGAGGATTATGAAGAGGACAAAAAACGCCGTCTTGGTGCCGATGCACTGGAGCCAAAACGAATAAAGCATAAAAAATTCATGCGCTAGCTGCAAATCTGCTGGATTCTAACGCCTTCCGCGCTTTTTTACTGCACGGGAGGTCTTTCCTACGACTTTAAGCAAGATCGACGCCCCATGACACCCCCATAACGCACGGTGTTTGTATGGAAGAATTATTTGCAATTAGGCGCTGATGATGGAAAATGCTTGCCTTTGTCCCAAACGAGTGCGATTACAGAGCAGCATATGTATTCTTTTTCGACCACTGTCTCCTGTTTTACCGGCGTTCAGTCTTTCGATCCAGACGACTAGCCGGGCTGTCGCACCTCTGCGGGCAGCAACTTATAGGAGACTACGGATATGGCCACAGGCACCGTAAAATGGTTCAACACAACTAAAGGCTTCGGCTTTATCGCACCAGACGGCGGAAGCCGCGACGTTTTCGTACATATTTCTGCCGTTGAGCGCGCCGGTCTGACCGGATTGAGCGACGACCAGAAAGTAACGTTTGACGTTGAAGCTGGCCGTGACGGTCGCGAAAGCGCAACAAATATCGCTCTGGCTTAAAGCTGGACCTCGCAGCCTAGCTGCTTTGGAGATACAGGATCAGGCTATGTTCATAGCCTGATTTTTTTGTTTTAAACCCCAGCACAAATATGAAATTTCATATTTTTCCAGTCGGAACTTAAATAAGCACCCGACAGAAAAAGAAATGTCTCTTCCAGAGACCTCTGCCCCCCTAAACACGACAGGATGATGCCCCTAAAAACCCTTATAAAATGTCGTTTTTCCCATCACGATCGTCCAGATAACCAGCACCACATACCCGAGACAAAACCCAATAAGTGTGATCCACGCATAGTTCAGAATTGCTGCGCCAAGAAAGGCAAACGCGACCAGAAAATATTTTACATTATCCCGTGATATACTCACCAGCTTGAATGACCATGTGGGGATTTGACTGATCATCAGCAAACCAATCGCCACCATATGCACACAAATCACCAGAGTAGGCAGCAATTCAGCATCGTCCATGGCAAAAGATAAAAACATCGGCAACATCACCAAAAGTGCACCGGCGGGGGCAGGCACACCCACAAAATAGCCGCTGTTGTCCACCTCCAGATCAGACTTACTGGTGACATTAAACCGGGCGAGCCGGATGACACAGCACACAGCAAAAATCTGCACAGATATCCAGCCCAAACGCGGCATATCCTGCAGCGCCCAAAAATACAGCACCATCGGGGGGGCGACGCCAAAGTTCAGGAAATCCGCCAGCGAGTCCAATTCGGCACCCATTTTACTGTCGCTATTGAGCAAACGGGCAACGCGGCCGTCTAAGCCATCCAGCACGCAGGCTAGTAAAATCAATTGAACAGCGCGTTCATGACTGCCTTGAAACCCCAGCTTGATCGCTGTCAGCCCAAGGCAAATCGCCGCAACTGTCAACATGTTGGGCAGCAGCTGAAACAGCGTCAATTCAGTTTTAATTTTTTCGGGCTTGCCCAACCGCTATTCCGTCCTTGCGCTACGTGCGGGTTCGTCCGCTGTTAAATCCGCAATCACCGTCTCCCCAGCGATCATTGACTGGCCGACACTGACCATTGGCTGCACGCCATCGGGCAGATATACATCCACGCGAGACCCAAAACGGATCAAGCCAAAGCGTTCGCCCGTCCTCAGCGCCTGTGCCTGCTTTACAAAACATACAATCCGGCGCGCCACCAGTCCAGCAATCTGTACCACCGCAATCTGTCGACCATCGGCAATTTCTATCGTCAAACTGTTGCGTTCGTTATCGACGCTGGCCTTGTCCAGCGACGCATTGAGATATTTACCCGGTCGATAGGCAATACTGGCGACCTCGCCGGCAATCGGGGCCCTGTTAACATGACAGTTGAACACATTCATAAAAACACTCACCCGCGTTAGGGGATCTGAGGACATGCCCAGTTCCTCGGGCGGCACCGCCTTTTCGATCAGTGATATGATGCCGTCTGCAGGGCTGACCAACAGTCCCTCGCGCTCAGGGGTTGTGCGTTTAGGGTCACGAAAAAAATAGTAACACCATATGGTTAAGCCAAAACCACCCCAGCCAAGCCAGTCTGAAATTAAAAAAAGACCCGCAGTAATAACCGCGAAAATCAAAACGAATTTGATACCTTCGCGGTGCATAGGCTTAATAAATGTTTCAAGCATTGTCATAGCAGCTAGACCCGATCTTTCAGTTTAGGTTCGGCAGGTTTTTTGCCTACTGCGCCAAGACGTATTATTCAAGCAACTTATATCAATAGGAACCTCACCAAAGCGTCTCAAACGCCGTACAAATCCACGCCAGTTGCACAACCAAACCGCCCGAGCAGCACCTAAAATGCTTCGCACAGCGAGATCAACCCAACTGAAAGCCTGGGGTTGACCGAGACAAAGCACTTTCTTCGGCGTCCATATCTTCGGCGATAGCATCGAACAAAGGCGTTGTCATATAGCGCTCGCCAGTATCGGGCATCATGCAAAGAATAACTGACCCCGGCGCGGCCTTAGCCGCCACCTTCATTGCGACCGCGAAGGAAGAGCCCCCAGATATACCTGTCATGATGCCTTCTTTACGCGCCAGTTTATGCGCCCATTCCAGACCTTCACCGCCAGAGACTGGGATCAATTCGTCATAATTTTTTTCGTCCAGTGTCTCCTGCAGCACCAGAGGAATGAAATCGGGTGTCCAGCCTTGAATCGGATGCGGCTCAAACGCCGGATGACTGCTTGCAGGGGCCCCGCCCTCACAGCGTGGCTGACCTATGCCGCTTTCGATCAGCGCGGCATTTGCCGGCTCTGTCAGGATGATTTTGGTCTCTGGCCGGCTTTGGCGCAACACCCTTGCGACCCCCGTCACGGTGCCACCTGTGCCATAGCCTGTCACAAAATAATCAAGTCTGTCACCAGCAAAATCGGCGATTATCTCTGGACCTGTGGTCGTCTCGTGAATATCCGCGTTGGCGCTGGTCTCAAATTGCCGAGCGAGGAACCAGCCGTTGGCCTTCGCCAATTCGACTGCCTTTTGGTACATCCCCAGCCCCTTCGAGGCCCTTGGCGTCAACACCACTTTGGCGCCCAGCATTCGCATCAACTTGCGGCGTTCAATGGAAAAACTATCTGCCATCGTCACCACCAGCGGATATCCCTTTTGTGCACAGACCATCGCCAGACCTATACCGGTATTGCCGCTGGTCGCCTCGACGACTGTTTGGCCAGGTTTCAAGAGGCCATCACGTTCAGCCGCTTCAATGATATTAAGCGCAAGCCGGTCTTTCACCGATCCCGCAGGATTGAAGAACTCGGCCTTAACATAAATTCTGACACCTTTCGGGCCCAGATTATTAATGCGGATACACGGAGTGTTTCCGACCGTATCCAGCACAGAATCATATGTCCGACCCAAACCTTCTGTTGAACGGATGTTTGCACTTGTGGTCATAATAGCCCCTTGCTTTGATAACTCATGAAAATTTTACTCTTGTCTCAAAGTATAAGCCAGCGGCCGTTTGATCAATGTCTTTCACGGCACACGTAAGATGCCAAAATTTAAAAGCCGCGAACAGACCAGATACAATTTCAACGATCGCGCGCCGATTGCACCGGACCGCAAACCCCCAACCACGCATCCGGTATAATTGACAATCCCAGAACCCTGTCGGGGTTGGTGGGGGGGGGCATCACTACATCATTGAGTTTTTCAAAGCCATAACGCCGGTAATAAGGCGCATCCCCGACCAGCAGAGCCCGCCGCCACCCCTGACGGGCCGCCAGCACCAGACTGTCACGAATCAACGCACCACCCAACCCTTCGCCCTGCCGAGTCGGATGCACCGCAACCGGCCCCAAAAGCAGCGCGTTATGACATCCCACAATGATCGGCCAATAGCGGATCGCCCCCCCCAGAATACCATCGGGGTCGCGCGCGACCATCGACAGGTCCACCACCGGGGCAACCTGATCGCGAAGACGATATGAGGACAGCGCCTCACGGCCCGGCGCGAAGCACAGATCATAAAGCGCCTCGACCTCCCACCAATCTGACTGCTGTTCCTGTTTGAACTGATACACCAGCTGTGCGCCTCAACATTTATCGCTGGCAACCGGCCTAGCACGCTCCTATTGAGAGGGCAAACAGGAGACATAACAATGTTTTACAAACCACAAAACGGACACGGTCTGCCACACAACCCGTTCAATGCGATCGTCACCCCCCGCCCAATCGGCTGGATTTCATCACGCGGTGCCGAGAGCAATGACAATCTAGCCCCCTATTCGTTTTTCAACGCAGTGGCCTATGTCCCCCCTCAGGTGATGTTTTCCTCCACCGGGCAAAAGCCCGATCGCGACGGGACGAAGGACAGCGTAAGCAACATTCGCGAAACCGGCGTTTTTTGCGTCAATATCGTTGAATATGCGATGCGCGATGCGATGAATGCCAGCTCGGCCACAGTGGATAAAAATATTGATGAATTTGCTAAAGCAGACTTGGAAAAAATCCCCTGTGAAACGATCGACTGCGCCCGTGTTTCGGGCACACCTGCTGCTTTGGAATGCAAACTGACCCAGATTTTACAGTTACCCGGGGCCGCAAATTTCGCCGTGTTCGGCGAAGTGACCGGCATTCATATGCGCGATGATTGTCTCATCGACGGGCTGTTTGATATCACACGTTTCCAACCGCTCGCACGGCTTGGATACCGCGATTACACCCGTGTTACTGATCTATTCTCACTGTCGCGCCCAGACGATTGACCTTGGGGCTCTCAACGACATCGGCCGTTTAGTGGCCTTCGCCCAAAATGCCGATCCGGACCGAGTAATTCACCACCAAACCGTAATCCGGATCATCATCGCTATCGACCATAAGATGCCCGGCTTTGCTTAAAAGTGCATGGCAATCCCGACTTAGGTGCACCAATTGGATGCGCTTGCCTGCGGCTTGATACTTTGCCGCGACCGCCTCGATTGCCTGCAGAGCTGATTGATCCACTACTCTGCTGTCCGCAAAATCCACAATCACCTGCTCGGGGTCTTCGCTAAGCTCAAATAATTCAGCAAAACCGTCAGCAGACCCAAAAAACAACGGACCCTGAATCTGATAAACTTTCGCGCCTTCGGAATTTTGCGAGATCTTGGCGTGAATCCGCCGTGCATTATTCCAGGCATAGGCCAGCGCCGAGACGATCACCCCAACCACGACCGCAACTGCAAGGTCAGAATAGACCGTAACCACCGTGACCAAAATGATCACAAAGGCGTCGGTCATCGGCACCCGACGCAGAATCCGCAACGAATTCCAAGCAAATGTCCCAATAACCACCATGAACATCACCCCCACCAAAGCGGCGAGCGGAATTTGCTCGATCACCGACGATCCCACCAAGATAAACAACAGCAGGAACAGGGCTGCCGAAATACCGGCAATCCGGGTACGCCCGCCAGATTTGACGTTGATCATCGATTGACCGATCATCGCACAGCCCCCCATACCGCCAAAAAACCCGGTGAGCGTATTGGCCAGCCCTTGGGCGATGCATTCCTGTGACGCACCGCCTCGCTTACCGGTCATTTCGCCGACCAGATTGAGGGTTAGCAGACTTTCTATCAACCCAATCGCGGCCAGAATGACCGCATAGGGCAGGATTATTTCCAGAGTATCCAAGGTGAGTGGAACCAAGGGGATATGAAACAGCGGCAGCCCGCCTTCAATCGAGGCCAGATCGCCAACACGCGGCACATCAAGCCCAAAACCTATCACCACGGCGGCGACAATTCCAATACCTGCCAACGGCGCGGGTATCACCTTGGTCACCCGCGGCATCAGCCAGATAATACCCATGGTTAATACCACCAGCCCCAGCATCAGATACAGCGGCTCACCACTTAACCAAGTGTCACCAGCCGCACCATGACCGGACGTTTCGCCCGACCCAGACACTTTAAACTGGGTCATCTGCGCCAAAAAGATCACAATGGCCAACCCATTTACAAAGCCCAGCATCACCGGATGCGGCACCAACCGAATAAACCGTCCCCATTGCATCACACCGGCGAACAACTGCAGCGCCCCCATGAGTACCACAGTGGCAAAAAGATATTCGACCCCGTGCTGTGCGACCAAGGCCACCATGACCACCGCCAAAGCTCCGGTCGCGCCGGAAATCATGCCGGGCCGCCCACCGATAAGCGCCGTCACAAGCCCAACAAGAAATGCTGCGTAAAGCCCCACAAGCGGATGCACGCCCGCCACAAATGCAAAAGCAACCGCCTCGGGTACCAAGGCCAGAGCCACCGTCAAGCCTGACAGTAATTCGATGCGGATACGGCCCAAGCTCAGACCCTCATCAGACGTCCAGCGCAAGTCGGGAAAATCTATAGAATCGGCAAATAAGCCAAAGATGGCGGGTTTCATACGGGATCCTGAAAGTTGGGGGATTTGGTTTCACGGTGGTTCTAACCCAGTTTCCCCAAAAGCGAAAGCTCAATGTTGCAGTGCAGAAAAATCATCTCTCAAGACAGCTCTCTATTGATGGTTTTTCCCTAATTGTGCCCTGAAGCATAATTGTCAGCAGCCGCTTTCAATCTGGCAATGACGCCTCTTCATTGGGCCGATCCTTAGTGATAACAATTAATCTGAGGTTAATGATCTCGATGAACCAGAGGCTTTTCACAAAAGCACCGTTCCAAAATGCCTGTTCCAAAATACCTGTCACTTCTCTTGCCAGATGGCCAAGACGAAATTGTCCATGTTTGCGCACCTGACGAGGTCTGCGTCTTCAATAGCCGGAAAAATTATACCCTCTGGCATGAGAAGAAAAACCAACCAACGGACCCAATCCTCAGCATCACTTTCGTCTGGTTTTTATTTACAGGGGGGGGTACAGTTGGCAGCAAGGTACGACCTGCTCTCAACAGGTTCCGCATCCACTGTCTGCGCGATATTTTTCATGGCGCCATTTTACCAAAGAGTTTTGAGAATGGATTTTAACAATTGGCTCTCTTTTGCGGCGGCATCAATGCTGATCCTCATCCTGCCCGGACCAACCATTCTGACAATCCTGTCGCATACACTCACCGGCGGTCGCCGGGTGATCTGGGCTGCTGTCGCGGCCGTTGCCTGTGGCGATCTGATCTCTATGAGCCTTGCACTCATCGGCCTTGGCGCTCTGCTGGCAGCCTCAGCGCTCGCATTCACTGCATTTAAATGGCTTGGGGCCCTCTATTTGATCTGGCTCGGTATAAACATGCTGCGCACGGCGGTCAGATCAGATTTTAATGCACCCAGTTCAGATACGCTATCCTCACGGCGCAGCATTTTTTATAAGTTATTTTGGGTCACCGTTTTAAATCCAAAATCAATTGGATTTTTTCCCGGCTTTTCTGCCTCAGTTTATCGATCCCGCACGATCTATTATGATCCAATCTCTCGTGATGCTAGCGACATTTGTAAGCTTTGGAGCATTGAATGCACTGGCCTATGGATATGCAGCAAACCACCTTCAGGCCCATCTAAACCGGCCATGTATCAAAAGGTGGGTGGCGGGACTGGCCGGCAGCGTCTTGATCACGATGGGGGCTGTGACCGCCAAGCTGGAGCCGTAAACCGAACCGCAGATGTCAGGCGCGACACAATTTCTTACGATAATAGCTTCTCACCCGTTGCACAGACCACGTCGGCGTCTTAGAAACAAGCGCTCCAATCCAGCCCGTTAAGGTCCTGATCAGATGAAAACCGTTAAAGACTATATCCGCACAATTCCGGATTTTCCCCACAAAGGTATACTGTTTCGCGATGTCACTACCCTGTTTGCAGATCCCCGCGGGCTCCGCCTTGCCATTGACCAAATGCTGGAACCTTATGTCGGGCAAAAAATTGATACCGTTGTGGGGCTAGAGGCGCGGGGTTTTATCCTTGGTGGCGCAATCGCTCATCAATTATCCGCAGGTTTTGTGCCAATCCGCAAAAAGGGGAAATTACCAGGGACCACTATTCGTCAGGCTTATACGCTTGAATATGGCGAGGCGATTGTCGAACTGCATGACGACGCCGTGCAAGCTGGCGAGAGGATCCTGCTGGTTGATGATCTGTTGGCAACCGGAGGCACCGCAGCGGCGGGCATCACATTGCTGGAACGCCTTGGCGCTGAGATCGTCAGTTGCGCCTTTATTGTCGAATTACCCGATCTTGGTGGTCGCCCCAAGTTGGAAGCAATGGGAATGGACCTTCACGCCATATGCGCCTTTGATGGGCTCTAAGCCGCGTTGCGCGATGCCAGCGTGATGTTCGGAAGTGACTTTAACCCACAAGTTCACAGAACAGACACTTGGGCCTTTCCGCAGGCCGCACAATGTCAGGCAGGCAAGAATTCTAGTACTTTTTCCTCTAATGATTTAATCTCAAGCGGTTTGACCAAGAAAGCATCCATGCCGCTTGCATAGCAGCGATCAGCCTCGCCCTGCAGGGCATTTGCCGTTATCGCAACAATAGGCGTCCTTGCGCGGTGATGCTTTGCTTCAAGCTGGCGCAACATCCGTGTCATTTCAAAACCATCCATAACAGGCATGTGGCAATCCGACAGGATCAAATCAAAAGACCCGCCCCGCCATTTTTCCAAACCCTCTTCACCATTTTGGGCGACAAGCGTCGGATAGCCTAATGTCTCAAGCTGTTTGAGTAAAACCAGCCGGTTGATTTCATTGTCTTCGACAACCAAAATTAACATTTCTGACCGCTGATCTTTGCTTTCAGGTGAGGTTTCTATCTTTTGTAACGCGCTGTTTTTTGTGGTTTCAGCCGGTTGCACCCAACCGCCGGCAACTGCAACCGCGCGCTGCAATTCAGACACCAATATAGGAAAGGCTTGTATCCGCGACATCTCTGCACTCAACTGACCAATCCGATTTACCCGCTGGGCACAGAGCAGGATAATTTTCACGTTCGGGCATTTCTGTTTCAAAACCGCGCACCATTTATCAACGATCTCAGGATCATAGGTTTCTAGAATAAAGACCGTTGCGCCAAGCGAGGCGGGATCGACACCGACGAGATTTCTATCAGTTTTCAAAACTTTCAGTTCGGCGTTGCAGCGCGCAAAAAAAGTTTCGAACCAATGCGGGAAGGGCAGCCCGCGTTCAAGAAGCCAAACCACTTTTGATCCAGAAATATCAGGGAGCGTGCTGGGACCTTCCTCCACTGAAACGGGCAGATCAAGCACAACTTCCGTTCCCTTGCCTGCAGTGCTGTTCACCTCTATGCGACCGTCCATTCGGCGCACGAGGCTTTGCGTGATCACCAAACCCAAGCCGGTACCATCAACACGCCGCGTCTTTGACGCCTCGCCCTGAGTAAAGGGGCTGAACAGGTTATTTTTAACTGTCTCTGACATCCCGATACCAGTATCTTTAATCGTCAGTCGCATGGTATTTTCATCAAGACGCTCTGCCAGAAGCCGCACTTCTGAGTCAGCATTGGTCAAACTCTTGGCAGAAAACTTTATTGCATTTCCCAAGAGGTTCAAAATAATCTGCCGCACGCGACCGGCATCTGTCAGTATCCAGTCTGGCAAGTGGGGGTCAATACCGAGGCGCAGCTTCACCTCACTGCTATCAGCCAAATTTTGCAATGACACCACTGCGCCTTCTATCAGCGGCCTGAGTTCGCTTTTAGAATACTGTATATCCAACTCACCGGCCTCGATTTGGCGGGCGTCTAAAATATCGCCAATAATGCGCAACAGAGAAAAAGCAGAACCTCGAATTGTATGAATGACGCGCGCCTGTTCTTCGCTGGGATGCAGATTTTCCAACACTTCAACCATGCCAATCAATCCATTCATCGGCGTCCTGATTTCATGGCTCATATTGGCTAGAAAGTTACTTTTGGCCTGTGAGGATTTCTCTGCATTCAGGCGCGCCGCATAGAGTTTATCCTCTCTCACATTCAGCAGATAATTAAAGTGAAACATTTCTACGATCACCACTGCGGCAAAAATCACCACCAGGCACACATTGGTATGGTCAACACTTAACCAAGGGTCCAATGGACTTATGCCAAACAGAACTTGGGACCCGCCCGCAAGACCGAAAACAACGGAAGCGACCCAGAGACAAAGCGGGAAAAAGACAAAGAAGATGACCCAATCGCGTTCATTGCGCCATGATAATGCTGCAAAAGGCAGACCCGAAACCGGTACCAAGAGATTGTAAAGAGTCAATTCTGGATGATTGAATACGGTAGCAATCAAAAGAACCGATGACAGGCTAAACAGACTTACCAAGCGCGCAACGCTGTGATGCCCGCGTTGGAATAGCAGCACACAGCCACCCCAAAGAACAGCCAAAACCGCCATAATCGATCCGCCTCGGGGCGCATCCAAAACAAAGAGGGTTAGGGCTGATAAAGACGCCCAGACCACCAGACACTTCATCAAGATCCAACTCAGCTTGACCCTGCTCGCATGGATCCGTCTCTCAAGCTCTGACGTGGCTATATTTTCTGAAAACTTAGTGACACTCATATGGCCATTGCTCTCAAGCTACGCTCCATCCCGGCAACCGTTTCATCGCAGCAAAGTTACCTCCCGGAAGATTCATAATTTGCCATGCCAACAATGGCTCATTTGAGGGTGCTGTGGCAAGAAGATGAGGTGTTTACTGCAATTTTCAAGCCAATTCCGGAGCCTTTATTTAACCCATTTGCCTCAAAATCGCACCGGGGTTCATAATACCATTAGGATCGAGGGCCGCTTTAATCGCCCGCATTGCACGCAGCTTGACCGGGTTGGCATAGCGCTCAAGATCGTCAACTTTCAAGCGCCCAATACCATGTTCGGCACTGACTGAGCCCTGCATCTCGTGCACCAGGTCATGCACCGCCCGCTTGATATCGTCACGTTCCTCCAAATGGTCTGCACGATTACGACCCGGAGCCGGATAAACATTGTAATGCATGTTGCCATCGCCCAGATGCCCAAAGCAATTGATCCGAAACGCACCTATTTTCGCTATCACTTCGGGGCCACGGCGAATAAACTCGGGCACCGCGGATAGCGGCAGAGAAATATCGTGATTTGACACCGCACCAATTAGGCGATTGGCCTCGGGAATGCGCTCCCGCACCGCCCAGAAATCACTGCGCTGGCTCTCTGAATGTGCGATGACCCCGTCTAAAACCAAGCCAGTGGTCTGGGCTTGCTCAAACAGACGCATCAAGGCATTCGCCGGATCCTGCCCCCGGCTCAAGCCGACGTCTATCAGTACCATCCACTCAGGGCTTTCGACAAAAGGCTGTCGCAGGTCGGGCAGCTTTTCGCGCAAAAATTGCAGGCCCTGCCGGTGGATAAGCTCAAATGCACTGATCCCCTCGGCCAGATGTGCCCGCGCCATGCTCAATAACGACAGGGCCGACTGAGGATCGGGCACCACCATAAGCGCCGTGCCACTGTGCGCCGGGCGCGGCGCCAGTTTTAATGCAGCGGCTGTAATAACCCCCAAAGTGCCCTCTGCCCCGATCAGCAGATTTCTAAAATCATACCCGGTGTTGTCTTTTCGAAGACGCGACAACCCGTGCCAAATCTCGCCATCGGGCAACACCGCCTCAAGCCCAAGACACAGATCCCGTGCATTGCCGTACCGCAAAACATTCAAACCACCTGCATTGGTGGCCAGATTCCCCCCGATCCGCGCCGACCCCTCTGAGGCAAGCGAAAGCGGAAACAAGAGGTCTTCGGCCTCGGCCGCGGCCTGAACGTTGGCCAGAATACATCCCGCTTCTGCAACCAGTACATTCTCCGTCGGGTAAACCGCCCGGATCGCCGTCATACGCTCCAACGACAAGATCACCGGGGCTGGACCCTCCGGCGCAATCTGCCCACCAACAAGACCGGTACCACCCCCATAGGGCACGACCCCAACCTGCGCGGCATTTGCTATCCGCAGAACCTGCGCCACTTGCTCAGTATTTTCCGGCAGAACGAGCACACCCGACTTACCCGCATAGCGCCCGCGCGGTTCTTCAAGATAACGGGCCTCAGTCGATTTGAACAATCGCTCGGGCAAGGCAGAGCGCAGTGTTTGGCTGAATGCCGCATCAGCAGGACATAAAGGCATGATAAAGACCCTCGATTACATTTTCATTCTAGCAAAGCAGGCCAGTCAAGCACAGCCTGGCCCACCAGATCAGCCGGCACTGGTCCGCCCGCGCCGATCAAAGCGCAGCGCAGCATACAGGACATGGGTGCGCCACCGGCCATTGATCTGTAGATAGCTCTGCGCCACCCCCTCATACTTAAAACCACTTTTTTCGAGCACGCCCCGCGATGCCACGTTTTCGGGCAGGCAAGCCGCCTCAAGCCGGCTGAGGCCTTCTTTTTGGAACGCATAATTCAGACATGCGGTCAGCGCCTCACGCATATAGCCCTGGCGCGCATAAGGCGCGCCGATCCAATAGCCCAGTGTCGCTGCCTGCGCTGGCCCGCGGCGCATATTGTCCAATGTCACAGCCCCCAGCAGAACACCGTCGGTCTGTCGCTCGATAAACAAAGGAATACCCGAACCACTTGAGACCGAGCGCTGCGCCCAATAGACCCGATTGGCGAAAGATTTACGCGACAAATGATCTGCAGCCCAACTGGGTTCCCAAGGCGCCAGAAACTCCTTGCTGGTCAAACGCAGTTCAGACCAGCTCCGATAATCGCGATGCAGTGGCAATCGCAACATCAAGCGTTCGGTGGCAATCTGAACTTTACGTTTGAACAGGAACATCACGCAGCGTTGCGCGACTTCAGCGCATCGAGAGCCGGTCCTTGTGAAACAGGACCATAAAGCGCCATTGCCGCCGGAGCCTTGCTCACAAGGTTTGCGGCAAATTGACGGACGTCTGCAGTGGTCACCGCATCGATCTGTTCAATTGCCTCATCAAGAGATTTAACACGTCCCCAAATTTGCACCATCCGCGCCAGTCTTTCTGTCCGTGACGAGGGGCTCTCCAACCCCATAAGCATCCCAGCTTTCATTTGCGCGCGCGCGCGGGCCACTTCTTGATCGTTCATATCATCCGCAGCCCGGTGCATTTCGTCGAGAGTAATAGTCATCAATTCAGCCAATTGGTCCTCGCCAGTGCCGGCATAGATCGTGGTCATGCCGCTGTCGGCATACGCCCCAGTTTGGGCAAAGATTGAATAACACAGCCCGCGCTTTTCACGTACTTCCTGAAACAAGCGGCTCGACATACCGCCACCAAAGGCCACCGAGTAAATCTGCGCGGTATAAATCTCGGATCCCTGATAATCAGGACTGTCAAAACCAAGCGTAAAATGCGCCTGTTCGAGATCTTTGATCCGGCGATATTCACCCCCCTTAAACAAAGCCTTGCTGGGTGCGATCAGCGGAACAGACGGCAGATGCCCAAACAAGGCTTCAGCCTGCGCTACAATCTGATCATGGTCAACTGCACCGGCGGCCGACAGGATCATCTGTCCGGGGACATAATGCTCTGAGATAAACGCCGAGAGATCCTCGCGGGAAAACGCTTTGACCCGTTCCTCTGGGCCAAGGATCGAGCGTCCCAGCGGCTGGTCGGGATAGGCCTGTTCCTGAAGCCAGTCAAAAATCACATCATCCGGGGTATCCAACGCCTGCCCTATCTCTTGCAGGATCACCCCGCGTTCTACTTCTATTTCGCGGGCATCAAATATCGGGTTGAGCAAAATATCCGAAACGACCTCAAGACCAAGAGGCACATCATCCTCAAGCAGGCGCACATAATATGCTGTGGCCTCGCGAGACGTGTAGGCGTTGATATAGCCGCCTACATCCTCAATGGCTTCGGCAATCTGGACGGCGCTGCGGGTCTTGGTTCCTTTGAATGCCATATGCTCAAGGAAATGCGCGATGCCATTTTGCTCAGGCCGCTCGTGACGCCCCCCGGCCCCCACCCAAACCCCAATAGCCGCAGATTTTAGTCCCGGCATATGCTCTGTCACAATGCGAAAGCCGTTGGATAATGTATGTAATTCTACGCTCAATGTGAGGTTCTTTCTTTTATCAATTGTTGTAATGGTGCCAGTTCATTGGCTACACGCGTTACCCGTTCGGGTCGGTTATAAAGATCGGCCATGCGGTCAGGCAACTCTGGACGCAGCGATGTGGCCGCCTCAACCGCATCGGGAAATTTAGCCGGATGCGCCGTGGCCAAGGTCACCATTGGTACATTTGGGTCACGCTGCGCCTCGGCCACGTTGACCCCAATTGCTGAATGCGGGCAAAGAATTTCACCCGTTGACGTACAGTGAACCGCAATCGTCGCCGATGTCTCGACTTCGGAGACGCGTCCAGATCCAAAATCCCCGGCCAGTTTTTGCTGAGTGCCCTGGCTGAGTTCAAACCCGCCCTCGGATTTCAAACTATCCATCATTCGAGAAATTGCCGCGCCATCACCGTCATAGGCATAAAACAGCGCCCGTTCAAAATTCGAACTGACCTGAATATCCATTGAGGGGCTGATCGACGGGATCACTGTATCGGTTTGATAGGCCCCAGTGGACAGGCAGCGATGCAGAATATCGTTTTGATTGGTGGCCACGATCAGGCGGTCAATCGGCAGCCCCATACGTTTGGCAATATAGCCAGCAAAAATATCACCAAAGTTGCCTGTTGGCACTGTAAAGCTGACCTTGCGCTGAGGGGCGCCCAAACTGGCTGCCGCCGAGAAATAATACACAACTTGCGCCAATACCCGCGCCCAGTTAATCGAATTTACGCCGGCCAGACGCACCTCATCTCGGAAGGCAAAGTCGTTGAACATCTCTTTAAGCCGCGCCTGGCAGGCATCAAAATCGCCATCCATCGCCAAAGCGTGGACATTGCTTTCGCTTGGCGTTGTCATTTGCCGGCGCTGAACCTCTGAAATCCGACCATGCGGGTACATAATAAAGACATCGACGGCATCCAGTCCGCGAAACGCCTCCATCGCGGCACTGCCCGTGTCACCGCTCGTGGCGCCGACGATGGTCACCCGCTCTCCACGGCGGTGCAGAGCGGTCTGGAACATCTGCCCGATCAACTGCATGGCAAAGTCTTTGAACGCAAGTGTCGGCCCGTGAAACAGCTCGAGCAGAAAGTGATTGCTGTCCAGCTGTACCAAGGGCGCCCGGGCTTTGTGACCGAATCCGGCATAGGCACGGCTGATAATATCGCTGAACTCTGCATCGCTGAACGTGTCACCTATAAACGGCTGCATCACCCGAAACGCCACATCCTCATAACTCAGCCCCTGCAAAGCGCTGATGTCGCGATGGCTCATCTGCGGGATCGTTTCGGGCACATACAGACCACCGTCACGGGCAAGGCCGGTTAGCATCGCCTCTTCAAAGGTTAAAACCGGGGCGGCTCCGCGGGTCGAAATATAGCGCATGTCACATCAGCTTTCTGTTTTGGGCTTTGTTCGGATGATATAAAAAAAGGTCATACACAACCAGATCACTGCCAAAGAAATCCATGTCAGCGCGTATTGCAGATGATTGTTGGCAATGCCTTTGCTATCAACCGGCATCGGAGATAGTTGAGATGACGCAATTGACGATGTGCGGGCCACGACCAAAATAGGCTCTGTAGAAAGCGCAGCCGCCATAGCGGGCACATCACGGGCAAACCAAATATTTTTATTATAATCGGGCTCTGGCGTATACCCATCCACTTCGTCTGGCCAGTGCAGGTTGCCGGTAAATGTCACCGGCTGGTCTGTAACAGCCGGCACTGCATCGGCAAGTTTGATGAATCCCCGGTCAACCAAAATAATCCGGTCAGCCAACTGTAAAGGGCTGATGAGCCGGTAGCCTGCGCCAATCTTTTTGCGGCTTGCGAGGACTCGAAGAAACGGGGCACCCAAACGTCCGCTAACCACCACGGGCAAATAACGATCTCGCACCGGATCTGGCTGCGCAGGCACCGCGACCGCCTCGGCAAGAATGCGGGCATCGATATCCGCCAGAATGGTGTTCTTCCAATGCAATCTTTGAAATTGCCAAATCGCCAGAGATACCAGTACCGCGATACCGGCCAGCCCAAAGATCAGTGGAGGAATGAGGCGGTTCATAATCGAAAACGGTCCTTAAACGGAAAAAACGCGCAGACAAGCTGCGCGCTTTGATTAGTCGGTTTCACAGCGCCTGTTCAAGCACAAACCATGATGCAGCTTAACCGCCCCAGATATAGACTGCGAAGAACAAAAACAGCCATACCACATCAACAAAATGCCAGTACCACGCGGCAGCCTCAAATCCGATGTGACTTTTGGCGGTAAAATGCCCCCTGTAAGTCCGCATCAGGCAGATAAACAGAAAGATGGTTCCAACAAGAACATGAAACCCGTGGAACCCGGTGGCCATGAAAAAGTTTGCCCCATAGATGTTGCCTGAGAACCCAAACGCGGCGTGGCTGTATTCATAAGCCTGAAACAGCGTAAATACGGCGCCAAGGGCAATGGCGATCCACAGACCCATTTTCATGTCTTCACGATTTTCTTCATGGACCAACGCATGGTGCGCCCAAGTTGCTGCTGCGCCAGAACACAACAGAATCAAAGTGTTGATCAAAGGAAGGTGAAACGGATCAAATGTCTCGATACCGACTGGAGGCCACACACCGTCGACGCGCGGACTATCGGGGCCCATCGGGTACATTGCGTGTTTGAAAAAGCTCCAGAACCATGCCGCAAAAAACATGACTTCTGAAGTGATAAACAAGATAAAACCGTAACGCAGGCCGATTTGCACAACTGGTGTGTGATCGCCCTCTTTATTTTCAGCGACGGTTTCAGCCCACCAACCGTACATCACGTAAAGCACGCCAACAAAGCCGATCAACAGCAGATAAGGACCGTGATCGTGCATAAACAGCACGCCACCAAACAACATGATAAACCCAAAGACCGCACCAGCCAAAGGCCAGAGGGAGGGATTCAGAATATGATAATCGTGGTTCTTAACATGCGCCATTTGGTAATTCCCTCTTCGGAATGCCTAGTTTATTTTCGTTCTCTCGGGTTGCAAAAGGGCCGCTTGTGCCTCTTGCGGTAGCTCTATCTCGTAAAACGTATACGAGAGGGTGATCGACTTAGCGTATTTTGCATCGCGGTCCTCGACAATCGCGGGATCAACGTAGAAAGTCACTGGCATCTGCACCCGTTCACCGGGTTGTAGCACCTGTTCTTCAAAACAAAAACAGTCAATTTTCGCGAAAAATCCACCGGCATCAAATGGGGCGACGTTATAGCTGGCGGACCCGGCAACAGGCCGGTCTGTTGGGTTATAGGCTTCATAGAACGCAAGACCGGTCTCGCCAATGCGCAAGGTCATTTCACGCTGAACCGGTTTAAAATCCCAGGGCATATCGCGCTCCAGAGAAGCATCAAACCTTATTTTGATCGTCTTGTCTAAGATAATTTCAGAATCACCGCTCGCGACCGCAGTAACACCGCTGAAACCCGTAACCCGACAAAACCAGTCGTAAAATGGTACAGATGCCCACGCCAAGCCGCCCATAACCACCACCAGCCCGATGGTCTGAAACAAAGTGCGTTGTTTTCCATTCACAGCAGTCATTGTGAGGCCTCAGCGCTTGGGACCTCAAACTCGACGTGGGTCACTTTCACAACGGTCAGGCCGAACACGATCGCCACCAATCCCAAAAGAACTGCCGCAACGCCCAAGTTGCGACCAAAACGCCGGGTGTGGATTTCATGCTGGCGATCAAAACTCATCAGAGAGTGCCCCCGAAAAGCTGTGCCAATAGAGGATCAGTTAAAATTGCACCAAAATGTAGGAACAAATACGCCAGCGACAATTTGAAAAATCGACGTTCAACCTTAAAGTCGTCAGCTTCGCTGTCTGTCTCATCTCGGCGCCAGATATCGACAGCGCCTTTGATGAACGCGATGTTAAGAACAACGGCCACCGCAACATAAGCCGGCCCACCGAGAGAGGTATAGCCCGCCCCAACAGCCACTGCAGCAAGCACCAGAGTATACCCTAGAATGTGATTTCGGGTGCTGCGACGCCCGTGAGTTACCGTCAACATCGGGACCTTCGCATCGTCATAATCATTGCGCATAAACAGCGCCAAAGCCCAAAAATGCGGTGGAGTCCAAACAAAAATCAAAGCGAACATCAGCACGCTTTCTAAGCTGATCCCACCCGTTGCAACGGCCCAGCCAATCATCGGCGGGAAGGCCCCGGCCGCGCCACCGATCACAATGTTCTGAGGTGTCCAGCGCTTGAGCCACACTGTGTAGATCACCACGTAAAAGAAAATTGTGAACGCGAGCAACCCGGCCGCAAAAAGATTTGACGCCAAAGCCAGCATCACAATTGAAAACCCTGACAAAGCTATTCCGATCGCCTTGGCGTCTTCTGGGGTTACTTTACCCGAGGGGATTGGCCGCGACCGCGTTCGGCGCATAATCGCGTCTATGTCTGCATCCCACCACATGTTCAGCGCCCCGGATGCACCGCCACCGATAGCAATAAATAGAATCGACGAAAACGCGACCATCGGATGCACTGGCATTGGCGCGGCAAACAAGCCAACCATGGCGGTAAAAACCACAAGCGACATCACACGCGGCTTCAAAAGGGCGAAATAATCGCCAAAGCTCGCCTCGTGGGTTGGTGCTCGCGTTATCATGCTGGCATCACTCATGCTCATAAGCTTTCTCTCGCTTCAGGTTAGATTATTTTAGCGACCTCACTTAGAGGCGACTTGGAAATCAAGCGGAGTGCCTGCGTATTCGTCAATCGCTCCTGCTAACCATGCATCATAAACTTCCTGACTAACAACCTTCACTGTGATCGGCATATAGGCGTGTGATTTTCCGCAAAGTTCGGAACATTGACCAAAATATACGCCCTCTTTTTCAGCTTTGAACCAAAGCTGCGCGATCCGACCCGGTACGGCGTCTTGCTTGACCCCAAAAGCGGGAATGGTCCAGCTGTGGATCACGTCAGCGCCAGTCACATCCATCACCACCACTTTGTTTACGGGCACGACAACCGATGTATCTGTCGCGAGCAAAAACTCATCGCGGCTGTAACCCGCTGCGATCAATTCGGCCTCGACCTCGTCGTTCAGCACCTGTCCCTCGCCAATCATAAAACTGTCAAAGCCAAACTCGTGGTCAGTGTACTCATACCCCCAGTACCACTGATAACCAGTTACTTTAATATGAATATCGCCCTCGGGTATCTCTTGCTGTTTGAACAATACCGGCAGCGAAAACGCTCCAATAAATACCAGCACTACAATCGGCACCACAGTCCAAGCCACCTCCAGAGGGGAGTTGTGGGTGAAACTGGACGGGTTCGGATTTGCCTTTTGATTATAGCGTACAATCACGTATGCCAGCAGGGCCGTTACCAGCAAGGTAATGGCCACTATGACCCATAGCACCATGTCATCCAGCCACTGTACGTCCCGAGCCAGTTCCGTCACGGGTGGCTGAAAGCCTAAGAGTTTATCAACCGGCTTGCCAATAATTTCCAATCCGTCTTGTGCTGCCACAGGCAGCCCCATTACTATAGCCATCAGGCCCGTCAGTCTCGCTATCATTCGCATATTTCACCTAAATCGGTTGCTTGGCTCCGGTCAACAGACATCGAAAACCCAGATGAGAGGATACCGCCCAAAAGGATTCCGATTGTCAATGATCCACTTAAGAACATATTATTGAGGATGAATAAAGAAAGAAGCTTGCGGCAAACAGACGCCCTCAAGCAAATTATTTCAGGAGACTCGACCCAATGAGCCAAGATACATTTCGCCCATTTTCAGATTATCTGGAAAAAGAACAAGCTCTGTCAGTCTTGCAACAGGCCGTGGCAGGCGCTGATGATGGCGAAATTTTCCTTGAAAGACGGCGCTCTGAAGGCTTGGTGCTGGATGACGGCAGGATTAAAAATGCCAGTTACAACGCTTCTGAGGGCTTTGGATTGCGCGCCATTCACGGTGACGTCACCGGATACAGTCATTCAACTGAAATCAGTCAAGCCGCATTGATCCGTGCCGCCGACACCGCTCGATTGGCCGTACGCGCAGGCGGAGGTCAGTTGTCAGAGGGTCCGAAAGCTACCAACCGGCATCTATATAACGATCAAAACCCGATGGAAGATGCGCCATTTGCAGTTAAGATAGAAACACTCAAAGCAATTGATGCCTTTTGCCGCGATCTCGACCCCCGCGTTGTGCAGGCCTCCGCGACCATTTCAGCCTCACTGCAAGAGATTGAGATCCTTCGCCCTGACGGGCAAATTTTACGCGATGTCAGGCCAATGACCCGCGTGAATGTGTCCGTAATCGTAGAAAGCAACGGACGTCGGGAAAGCGGATCTGCCGGCGGCGGTGGGCGCATTGGCCTTGACGGCTTGCTGAAACCAGAGGCCTGGCAGACCAAAGCCCGCGAAGCGCTGCGTATTGCCACCGTGAATCTGACAGCCGAGGCCGCCCCCGCCGGCGTTATGGATATTGTTCTCGGTCCGGGGTGGCCCGGGATTTTATTACATGAGGCAATCGGTCACGGGTTAGAGGGCGACTTCAACCGCAAAGGCAGTAGCGCCTTTTCCGGTTTAATGGGCCAACGAATCGCTGCTCCTGGGGTCACGGTCCTTGATGATGGCACGATCCCAGACCGCCGAGGGTCGATCACAATCGATGACGAAGGCACGCCATCGGCTAAAAACACGCTTATCGAAGATGGCATTCTTGTTGGCTATATGCAGGACCGTCAGAACGCACGCCTCATGGGGGTGGCCGCCACCGGAAACGGCCGTCGTGAAAGCTTTGCCCATGCGCCAATGCCCAGAATGACAAACACCTATATGCTCGGCAGCAACACAGCACCTGGCGATATTCTGTCGGATTTGAAAGACGGTATTTATGCGGTTGGGTTCGGCGGTGGTCAGGTGGACATCACCAATGGCAAATTTGTATTTTCCTGCACCGAGGCCTATCGGGTCAGGAACGGCATCATCGGCGCGCCACTGAAAGGCGTGACGCTGATCGGTGACGGTGCGACAGCGCTCAAGCACATTCGCGCCATTGGCAACGATATGGCGCTCGACCCCGGTATGGGCAACTGTGGAAAGCAGGGACAGTGGGTGCCCGTTGGCGTTGGACAGCCGACAATGATGATCGGTGGTTTGACCATCGGCGGGGCCGCTGCTTAGTCCAAAAAAAAATCTTTACCTGCTGTTAACCACATCGAGCGTAGATATGATCTCGCAAGATGGCGGAGTCATGATGGCCGAACACACAGTTTCTTCCACTCACCCCCTACCCCCCCCCACCACGGAAGAAGACCGGGTATCGTGGCTTCGTCTCTTGCGCTCTCATCGCGTTGGCATCAGCACATTTTTTCGGCTGATGCACGAACATGGCAGCGCTGCGGCGGCCCTGAAGGCTCTGCCAGACATCGCCAGAAAGGCTGGGCTTGAAAACTATGCGGCCTGCAGCGCCGAGCGGGTTGGCATCGAAATTCGGGCCGGCGCAGAGGCGCAAGCGCGCCTGATTTTTTTTGGTAATGAAGACTATCCCAAAGCTTTGATGACAATTGCGAGTCCGCCCCCTGTTTTATGGATAACGGGTAACTCCCAGACGCTCCTTCGTCCGATGGTAGCGATTGTTGGGGCCCGAAACGCCTCGTCTCTGGGCACAAGAATGGCGCGGTATCTGGCCAAGGGTTTAGGTGAATTAGGCTATGTGACCGTTTCAGGACTGGCCCGCGGAGTAGACACAGCGGCGCATAAAGGCGCCCTTAAGACCGGTACGGTCGCGGTTATGGCTGGCGGGGTTGATATTCTCTATCCGGCAGAGAATGCGAAGTTAGGCGATGAGCTCAATGATCAAGGCGCTCGCATATCGGAACAACCCATGGGTGTGATCCCAAAAGCCCGCCATTTCCCCTCCCGCAACCGCCTTATTTCGGGATTGTGCAGCGCCGTAATCATAGTTGAGGCCGCATCAAAATCCGGCAGCCTAATCACCGCCCGCGACGCGCTTGACCAAGGCCGCGAAGTATTGGCCGTACCCGGGCACCCTTTTGATGCCCGTGCTGCCGGTTGCAATATGCTGCTGAGGGACGGCGCCGTCCTGGTGCGCAGTGTTGACGATGTGGTGCAGGTTTTGAACGCCGCTGAGAATGAACCCGCCTTTGCCGAACCGGTGTCACAGGTCACGCAAAACATATCTCAAATCATCCCATCTGAGGCAATAAAAAAACCGCAGCGCAGCCTACGCCAAACCGCAAATCTGCATCAGGAAATCCTGGCAAGGCTCAACCATTCCCCCATCGCAGAAGACCAGTTGGTCCGCGACGTTGGAGGATCTGTCAGCACCCTGTCTCCTGTCCTGGTGGATCTTGAGTTAGAGGGTCGTATAAAGCGTCAAGCAGGCGGCCTGCTCTCTCTGGCCTAAGACATCGAAAAATATTTGGCATGGTGAGCTCCATCCCAAACCGAGCCCTTGCGCAGTATAGCAAAGGGCTCTACAAACCCTCAAATAAAATTTGGCTCCACCTCCCCTTTGCAAAATTCGGTGCATTGACAAAAACGCCAACTGACCCACATGGTTTGGCGTCAAGGCGTCCCCAGCCTAGTCGAAAGGAATTTTTATGCCCGTCGTAGTCGTTGAATCCCCTGCCAAAGCTAAAACAATCAATAAATATTTGGGATCAGATTACACCGTGCTTGCATCATATGGGCATGTGCGCGACTTGCCTGCAAAAGACGGTTCGGTTGACACTGAGCAAGATTTCGAAATGAAATGGGAGGTCGGGGCAGACAGTCGCAAGCACGTCAAAGCAATCGCAGACGCACTTTCCAACGACAATTCACTGATCCTCGCAACCGACCCCGATCGTGAGGGCGAAGCCATCAGTTGGCATCTCGAAGAGACACTTCGCAAACGTAAAGTGTTGAAAAAAGACACACCTGTCAGCCGCGTGGTGTTCAATGCCATCACCAAATCGGCAGTCACCGAGGCGATGCAGAACCCCCGTCAAGTCGACACACCTTTGGTCGAGGCCTATCTGGCGCGCCGCGCGTTGGATTATCTTGTTGGCTTCAACCTTTCACCAGTTCTATGGCGCAAGTTACCTGGCGCAAAATCTGCCGGGCGTGTGCAATCGGTCTGTCTGCGCCTGATTGTCGAGCGCGAGATAGAAATCGAGGCATTCAACGCCCAAGAGTACTGGTCGGTCAAAGCCGTTTTAGGCACGCCCCGCGGACAGGAATATGAGGCCCGCCTCACAATGCTGGCCGGCAAAAAACTAGACAAATATGACCTCGAGAACGCCACACAGGCTGAAATAGCAGTTCAGGCGGTCAACAGCCGCGATCTCACCGTCACCTCTGTCGAGGCAAAACCCGCGACAAGAAACCCCAGTGCCCCCTTCATGACCTCAACCTTGCAACAAGAGGCGAGCCGTAAATTCGGCATGGGCGCGCGCCAAACCATGAGCACCGCGCAACGCCTTTATGAGGCGGGATACATCACCTATATGCGAACCGACGGGATTGATATGGCACCCGAGGCGGTGACCGAGGCGCGTGATGCAATTAAAAATCGGTACGGCTCAAACTATGTACCCAAATCTCCCCGAGTATACAAAAACAAAGCCAAAAATGCCCAGGAAGCTCATGAGTGTATCCGTCCCACAGACATGACCCGCGATGCCTCGGCGCTCAAACTTACCGAAGCCGACCAGCGCAAACTTTATGATCTGATTTGGAAACGCACTTTGGCCTGCCAAATGGCCGCCGCTAAATTGGAACGAACAACCGTGGAAGTATCCAGCGCAGACGGTCAGGTCGGATTGCGCGCCTCGGGTCAAGTTGTCTTATTTGACGGGTTTTTGAAAGTCTACGAAGAGGGTCGCGACGACAGCGTTGGCGACGATGACAAACGGCTGCCGCAAGTCATGCAGGGCGAAGCGGCGACCAAAAAATCAGTCTCACCAGACCAACATTTCACCCAGCCACCACCGCGCTACACCGAAGCGTCTCTGGTCAAGCAGATGGAAGAATTGGGCATTGGTCGACCCTCTACCTATGCCAGCATTGTCACGACAATTCAGGATCGCGAATATGTCAGGAAAGACAAAAACCGGCTTATTCCCGAAGATAAGGGCCGGATTGTCACAATTTTTCTGCTCAATTTTTTCAAACGCTACGTTGAATACGACTTTACAGCCTCGCTCGAAAACCAGCTTGATGACGTTAGCGCGGGTCAGGGCAATTACAAAGATGTCTTAGAGCCATTCTGGCGTGATTTCTCAGCCGCGATTTCCGAAACCTCAGAACTGCGCATTTCAGAAGTGCTCGACGTTTTGGATGCAGCGCTTGCACCACAACTCTACCCGCCGCGCGAAGACGGCTCTGATCCGCGGATCTGTCCGCTCTGCGGTGTCGGACAATTACACTTGAAAACTTCGCGTACGGGCGGGTTTGTTGGTTGTGGCGGCTATCCAGAATGCCGCTATACCCGCCCGATAAATGGCGACGGCGAAACCTCAGCTGACCGCGTTTTGGGCCATGATCAAGACGATGAGATCAAACTGCTCTCAGGTCGTTTTGGCCCCTATGTGCAGCGCGGAGGCCCCACAGAAGATAACAAAAAACCGCCGCGGGCCAGCCTGCCTAAGGGCTGGGCACCAGACACGATGGATCTGGAAAAAGCCCTGTCCCTGTTAAGCCTTCCACGCGAAATCGGACCACATCCTGAGGATGGCGAAATAGTTGAGGCCGGCATTGGTCGCTATGGCCCGTTCATCAAACACGGCAAACTCTACGCCAATATTAAAGACGTGGACGATGTTTTTACCATTGGCATGAACCGTGCCGTTGAAGAGCTTGCCAAGAAGCTTGCGTCGCGTGGTGCCGGACGTGGGGCGGCCGCAACACCTTTGAAAGAGCTGGGCGAACACCCCGAACAAGGTGGCCCGGTCAATATCATGGACGGCCGCTATGGCGCCTATATTAAGTTTGCCAAGATCAACGCCACCTTGCCCAAGGGCACAGAACCGGCAGATGTCACCATGGATATGGCTGTGGCTTTGATCGCTGAAAAAGCCGCCAAAACCGGCAAGGGCAAGAAAGCTCCGGCAAAGAAAAAGGCCACCACCAAAGCCGCAGCCAAAAAGACAGCCGCTAAAAAGGCGCCCAGCAAAAAAGCCGCAACCACACGATAGACGGCTGGAGCATAAAAGGTCTGGGGGCAGATCACAAATGAACGCGACAGCCCTCTGGCCCTTGCTGCGTGCGGCCCACCGCCGACAAAAGCTGGATTATCAGGTGGGCAATTGACTCTCTTCACAGGCAGCGTCACAAAAGGCGCAAGCTGGGGTGAGAGGGAAATCCATATGAAAAAAATCTATGAAAATGCAACAGAAGCTCTGGCCGATCTGTTACATGATGACATGTTGATTGCGGCCGGTGGCTTTGGTCTGTGCGGCATTCCCGAGCTTTTGCTGCAAGCGATCAAGGATCACGGTGCCAAAGGCCTGACGTTTGCGTCCAATAATGCGGGAGTTGATGATTTTGGCATCGGCATTCTGCTGCAAACCAAGCAAGTCAAGAAAATGATCAGCTCTTATGTGGGAGAAAACGCTGAGTTTATGCGCCAATATTTATCGGGCGAGTTGGAACTTGAGTTCAATCCTCAGGGCACATTGGCCGAACGCATGCGCGCGGCGGGCTGTGGAATTCCAGGGTTTTACACGAAGACCGGCGTCGGCACGGTGATAGCTGAGGGCAAAGAGCACAAAGATTTTAATGGCGAGACCTTTATTATGGAAGAGGGGCTTTTTGCGGATCTATCCATCATCAAGGCTTGGAAAGCCGATGCGACGGGCAATCTGATTTTCCGCAAAGCCGCACGTAATTTCAACCCACCGGCAGCGATGTGTGGCAAGGTCTGCGTGGCCGAAGTTGAAGAAATTGTACCAACCGGATCGCTAGACCCCGATCATATCCACCTGCCCGGCATCTATGTAAACCGGATCATTCAGGGCGATCATGAAAAACGTATCGAACAGCGCACCACGCGCCCCGCAGCATAAGGAACGCGCATCATGGCATGGGACAGAAATCAAATGGCCGCCCGCGCGGCGCAAGAGTTGGAAGACGGCATGTATGTCAATCTGGGCATCGGCATCCCGACACTGGTGTCAAATTATATCCCTGACGGCATTACGGTCACCTTACAATCAGAAAACGGCATGCTGGGCATGGGCCCCTTCCCGATCGAGGGTGAAGAAGATGCCGATCTGATCAATGCCGGCAAACAGACCATAACCGAATTGCCACAAACCGCCTATTTTGACAGTGCCACTTCGTTTGGCATGATCCGCGGCGGTAAAATTGCCATGGCAATCCTGGGTGCAATGGAAGTGGCCGAAAACGGCGATCTGGCGAATTGGATGATCCCCGGCAAGCTGGTTAAAGGTATGGGCGGTGCGATGGATCTGGTGGCCGGTGTCGGCCATGTGGTTGTGGTGATGGACCACACCAATAAGCATGGAGATAGCAAGGTGCTGACCTCGTGTACGCTGCCGCTAACTGGCAAATCAGTGGTCAACCGTATTATTACCAATCTCGGCGTTCTGGACGTAGTTGAGGGCGGTCTGAAAATTATCGAGACCGCAGATGGTGTGACCGAAGCAGATCTGCGCGCCGCGACAGAAGCGACAATTGTCTAAGATCAAGAACAAAGACAGTGGGGCCTCGACAAGTGGGCCCGTTGGATGGCTCATACGACAGATGTGTAATGAGCCATCACCCTCGACCATTGATGTGATCCTTAGGCCATTGCATGTTTAATCTGTTCAGCTCTGACCAGCAACTCCCACCAATGATCAATAACACGGCCGCTGGAATTTTTACGATATAAGTTTGGGCCGCTGCCGCTTTTTTAAAAGATCGCGCCGCGCGACGGACCATCCGCTCTGAACCGAACCCAGAAAGCAGCGCTAATTTGCCCAAACAGCCTTAAGTTATGTTGCCCCCAAGCTAGATTATTGGCAAAAATGGCAATTCGCAAAGGCTCGAACAGACCGTAAAGGCGTGAACTGACTGCGAATAGTCCCGCACGCGCAAAAACCAACGATTCTCTGCCAATCAACGGGTTTGCCGCACACAGCTCACACCTTGATCCAAAATAGAGCCAGATATGAAATAACAGATAAAACCGTCATATTGCGGATCGCAAACATCGCTTGCGCAGATTGTATTTGCAAGGCTCCTTGCATGGACAGTCAGATTGGAAACCCCTCAAAAGCAGGGACATCACAGGTTTTTCTATGCTCTGATTTACAGGGTTCACGCATATTGCGTGATCGATGTGGGAGATGAAGACAGCGCGTTAATATCAAAAATTTAAAAACAGTGTCAAATGCGCGAGAAACCTTGTTTAATTGCGCACATATGATTGCTGCAGTTCAAACCTGTATAGAAAAAGACAGTGAGCCCAAGAGAATTGAATTTATAGTTGGAGACCCTTTCATCCCCTTTCCCAGAGAGGAGATGTATATTTATTTTCTCGCATACTGGCAAAATTAAGTGCCAAAAAAGGCTTGAAAACAGTGCAGAACTGCCGAATTATTCTATGAATAACACATCAGCGCGCTTGTTAAGTTTTGACCGGCCGGTGAAAAGAACTTAATCATAGCAGCCCCTGAAAACAGGCGCTTTTCTGAACAAAGCGTTGACTGCCTCCCCGTTACACCTGCTTTTTCACTTATTTTCAAAAGAGTTAATAACTCAAATTCTTTTTTTATTAATATGGCGCGGCTGGAGCACTTGTGCAAACACAGCATTCAAAGCCCGGCCCAGGTGGAACACAGGTCTACTTTTTAGTAGAAGATTGCGCTCTGCAGCAAGCGCGTGCAGCCGACGCAGGCGGTGTTGTCATACGTCCAAAATTTTCGATAGGACAGTTTGGATTTGTTGTGCTGTGTGAAGATACAGAAGGTAATGTGATCGGTTTCAATTCCTTGAAATAAATGAAATGGCATAAATTCATTGGCAATTAGGCTTTCTGGGCTTCTAGCAACCACAAAACGACTAAATTGCCCCGAAAATCCTTTTCTTCCTGATAAAAGGTTCTCATCTGGTTTCGTTTGATCCGGGCGCCTGTTTTCGCCAGTAAATCAAACATCAAAACCGGGTATTATCGTGTTCAGGCTTTAATGCGATTTCTCGCTGTCATTTGTACATGTATTTTGACGCTAAAAGACCTGATTGTGGGTGGCACGCCTCGCCGCAAATCTGCTTTTGATTGTTAATTATTGATAAATTATCTTTAAACGTGCATATGTGTTGCATGAAGCTTGGATATATTATTATTTATGTGTCTGACGTGCCCAAAACTGTCGCATTTTATGAAACAGCCTTTGATCTCAAGCGCCGGTTTATACACGAAAGTCACCTTTATGCTGAGATGGAAACCGGCAGCACGGCGCTTGCTTTTGCTGGCAATGAAGCCGCCGAAATGGCCGGGCTAGGCCTTCTGCCAAATGATCCCAGAACGGTTGCAGCAGGCTGGGAAATTTGCCTGATCACCAGTGACGTGGCCAAAGCCTATGACCAGGCAATTTCCAAAGGGTGCAGCCCTGTTGCGCCTCCGACGGAAAAACTCTGGGGCCAGACGGTTTCCTATCTGCGCGATTTGAACGGCTGCCTTGTTGAGTTAGCCTCGCCTATTAGAGATGGGACATGACATGGACGAGACTGCCAAAGCAGAGATCACGGAACGCATTTTAAAAACAGTTGCGGATTTATCCCCAAAAGCCACGTTTAGATCAATGTACGGAGGGACGGTCATCGAAATGCGCACTGCCGACCCCAAAACCCGTGTCGCTGGGGTGTTTGCCTATACCAAATACGTCTCTCTTGAGTTCACCAAAGGGATCATCTTGGACGACCCTCACAAAGTGCTTGAAGGGGCGGGTAAAGTGAGACGGCACATCAAACTGCACAGTTTGAACGACATCGTTGCAAAAGATTGCCTGACTTTTTTAAAACAAGCGCTCAAACCCCCTGTCTAAACGAATATACCGTTGCCCCAGAACACTGTAAATCTGGCCAAGGCATACCTCGTTGAAAAACTATTCATTACAATGATCCGCAACGCCGAGCAGCAAATGATGATATATAGCGATATTGCCACATAAGCCACAGTGACACCAAACACGCGCGGATATTTAAGCAAACCAATAAATAAAACGCCCTGAAAAGGTGCAACCATTCATTATGGATCGAGGGTCCAAACCCACAATCCTGTGTGGACAAAATTCTGTTAGAAATTTTGGCTGCCTGGGCCTAGATACAAGAGTATGAAAAAACTCCCTGCCCAGTTTTCAGACTGGTTTGCCACCCGCGGCTGGTCGATCCATGACCATCAACAGCAGATGCTGGATAAAGCCGACGCCACCGCATTGCTGCTGATTGCTCCGACGGGTGGCGGCAAAACACTCGCAGGGTTTTTACCCAGCCTGATCGATCTGGCAGCAAGTCCACGGCAGGGCCTTCATACGATCTATATCTCTCCACTCAAAGCGCTGGCCGCCGACATCAAACGCAACCTCAGTACACCAGTGACCGAGATGGACCTGCCAGTACGGATCGAAGACCGCACCGGTGATACACCGTCTAGCCGCAAACGTCGCCAACGTGCCGACCCGCCACATATTCTGCTGACCACCCCCGAAAGCCTTGCCCTGTTGATCAGCTATGAAGACGCCCCACGTATTTTCGCCGGTTTGCAACGCATCGTGATCGACGAAATCCATGCTTTGGCCGATAGCAAGCGTGGCGATCAGTTAATGCTGGCCGTGGCGCGTCTGAACGCGCTGTGCCCCGCCGCGCGCCGCATCGGCCTGTCGGCCACAGTCGACGATCCCAAGGCGATTGCGCGGTTTCTGACCCGCAGCGGTGATTGCTGTCACATTTTAAACGCGGATCCCGGCCCAAAACCCGACATCGCCATGCTTGATATTGCCGCCCCTCCCCCTTGGGCTGGCGGTGGGGCCGCCTATGCGATACCTGCGGTGCTTGAGCAGATTGCACAGCATAAAACCACTTTAATTTTTCACAACACCCGCGCACAGGCCGAGATCTTTTTTCACAAATTATGGCTGGCCAATGCGCAAAGCCTGCCCATCGGCATCCACCACGGCAGTCTTGACCGGGTGCAACGCGACCGCGTTGAGGCGGCAATGGTGCGCGGCGAATTACGGGCGATTGTCTGCACCGGAAGCCTTGATCTGGGAATCGATTGGGGCGACGTTGATCTAGTAATCCAGATCGGGGCCCCAAAAAATGTCAAACGGCTGGTCCAGCGTATCGGGCGAGCCAATCACAGCTATAATACCCCGTCTAAAGCGCTGTTGGTGCCGGCCAACCGGTTTGAAGTGGTTGAGTGCCTGATTGCGCTGCGCGCAGTGGAAAGTCACAGCCTCGACGGCGAGGCACGCGGCCGCGGTCCGCTCGATGTCTTGTGCCAGCACATTTTGATTATCGCCTGTGCCGGTCCGTTTGACCCCGATACCTTGTTTGAACAAGCCCGCCAAACCGGTGCCTATCACGACCTGACCCGCGATGAATTTGACGCCTGTCTCGATTTTTGCGCCACTGGCGGCTATGCCTTGCGCGCCTATGATCGATGGCAACGCCTTATGGCTGATGCCGACGGACGCTACCGGTTGCGCGATCCGCGCAGTGCCGCCCGAATCCGGATGAATATCGGTACCATTCAAGATACAGACACCTTGAAGGTACGTCTGCAGCGCAACCGGGGTGGCAAGCCTCTGGGCGAGATCGAAGAGGGTTTTGCCGCCACCCTAAGCAAGGGCGATACATTTTTGATCGGCGGTCAAGTGGTACGCTATGAAGGTCTGCGCGAGATGACGGTCGAAGTCTCAAGGCAGGCAAATAAAACTCCGAAAATCGCCACCTTCATGGGAACGAAATTCGCCACATCCACCCAGTTGAGCGCGGGCATACTTCGTTATTTCGAACACAATGACTGGGCTGACCTTCCCAGCCATACCGCCGAATGGTTGACCCTGCAGCAACAGGTATCGCGTCTGCCACAAGCCGACAAATTGTTGATCGAAACATTTGCCCATGAGGAACGCGAGTATCTGTGCGCCTATGGGTTTGCCGGGCGCAACGCACAGCAAACACTGGGCCTGCTAATGACCAAACGCATGGAAGAACTGGGCCAGAACCCACTCGGGTTTGTCGCCACCGATTATGCCACGCTGGTCTGGGGATTAACCACGGTCACAGACCCTGCCGCGCTTTTTGAGAAGCAGGCGCTGGAACATGGTTTTGAAGATTGGCTGTCTGGAAATGCCGTGATGAAGCGGACTTTTCGCGCCTCTGCCACCATTGCGGGACTGATTGAACGCAACCTGCCCGGACAGCGCAAATCCGGACGTCAGGCAACTTTTTCGTCAGATATCTTGTATGATACTTTGGTAAAATACGATTCAGAGCACCTGTTACTGGCCATCACCCGCACCGAGGCGATGCGCGGTCTGATCGACTTTGAGCGATTGCGCGAGATGACCCAGCGCGTTGAAGGCCACATTGATCATATCCGCCTGCCGCGGATCAGCCCGCTGGCCGCACCGCTTTTGCTTGAAGCCGGTCGGGTGCCCATTGCTGGCGCAGCACAAGAACACCTTGTGGCCGAAGCCGCCGCCCGCTTGATGGACGCCGCGGGGCTGACGCCATGACGGGGCAAAACACGCAAGGCTCACTGCACAAGTCCCAGACGAATGGGGTGGCATTTACGCTGGCAGGGGTAAATTTAATCGCTATGGGGTCAGGTGCGCTGTGGTGGCAAGAGCAAAGCCTGCTGTGCGTCTCGGATTTGCATCTTGGCAAATCCGAGCGCTATGCTCGCGCCGGCGGGGCCGTCCTGCCGCCCTATCAAACGCAGGACACGCTGTTAAAACTCGAGACCGATCTCGAAGCCTGCCGCGCGAGCACTGTTATTTGCTTGGGCGATAGTTTTGACCACCCAGAGGCAGCAGGTGAATTGGCCGAAGATGACCGTTTATGGATCAATCGGTTACAGGCTGGACGCGATTGGATTTGGATTGAGGGCAATCATGATCCCGGACCGCTGGAAATAGGTGGCAGCCACCGCGCCGTCCTAAGCGTTCATCCGTTGTTTTTTCAACATATCGCTGCGCCCGATCACGTCGCAGACGTCATGGGGGGGGAAGTGAGCGGGCATTATCACCCCAAAGCCCGGCTGAAAACCGCTGCCCGCAGTGTGTCACGCGCCTGCTTCTTATTCGACGACAAGCGGCTGATTCTTCCGGCCTATGGTGCCTATACAGGCGGGTTGAGTACCGGCCACGCCCTCTTACAGGCGCTGATGAACCCCGGGGCAATGGCCATTTTAACCGGCAAAAATCCCCAGATCATTCCTATGCCCCGATCAAGCAGCGACAGATAATTATGCGGTTAGGCTGTCGGGTTCCGGCAGGCCATTTGCCCGCAGACAGGCCGTCAGGGTGTTGGCCAGTAGGCAGGCTATCGTCATCGGGCCAACGCCACCAGGAACCGGAGTGATCGCGCCTGCAACTTCGGCCGCACTGGCGTAATCCACATCCCCAACAAGACGGGTGCCTCCCTCGGGTTTTTCAATCCGGTTGATCCCCACATCAATCACCGTAGCGCCAGGTTTGATCCAGTCACCCGGCACCATCTCGGCCCGCCCAACCGCAGCCACTACGATATCGGCGCGACCAACCACCTCTGGCAGATTTTTGGTTCGCGAATGGGCAATCGTCACCGAACAACTGTCACCCAGCAATAATTGCGCCATCGGTTTGCCAACAATATTTGAACGTCCAATCACCACCGCATCCATGCCCGATAGTGATCCGTGGTGCTCTCTGAGCATCATCAGACAGCCCAACGGCGTGCAGGGCACCATAGATTTTTGCCCTGTCCCCAACAGCCCAACATTTGAGATATGAAACCCGTCAACATCCTTGGCGGGATCAATGCTATTGATCACCAGATCTTCGTCCAGATGTTTGGGCAGAGGCAATTGCACCAGAATACCGTGTACCGCAGGATCCGCGTTAAGAGTGGCAATCAAATCCAGCAGAACGGCCTCAGAGGTATCAATCTCAAGCTTGTGCTCGAACGAGTTCATGCCCACCTCGACGGTCTGTTTGCCTTTCGAGCGCACATAGACCTGACTGGCAGGATCTTCACCAACCAAGACGACCGCCAAGCCCGGAGTAATCGCGTGGTCCGTCGTCAAAGCCGCGACCTGTGTTGCCACCTTACCGCGCACTGTTGCAGCAAAAGCCTTGCCATCAATAACCTGTGCAGTCATATTTCCACCCCTTCCTAACCTTGTGAATACACCGCCATGACGGTGCAGCCTTCTTACATGTTTTTATCACGCTCTACAGGTGATGGACAGCCGTTCTCAACCATGTCAGCGCAGAAAACATCCTCAGAATACCGGGTATACGCCTAAGCACAGGACGCACCCGAAAAATTAGCCGTATTGCGCCTTAGAACAAGCCTTCGATGTCACCGCTTTCATTGAGCATAATCTGTTCCGAGGCCGGTACCCTCGGCAGCCCAGGCATGGTCATGATTTCACCGCAGATCACCACGACAAAACCTGCACCTGCGCTCAGACGCACTTCCCGAACCGGCACAGAATGTCCGGTCGGCGCGCCACGGCGATTGGGGTCTGTGGTGAAACTGTATTGGGTTTTAGCCATACAGACTGGCAAGTGACCATAGCCCGCCTCTTCCCATTCTTTGAGCTGATTGCGAATTTTGCCATCTGCCAGCACTTCGTCAGCGCGATAAATGCGCTTAGCGACCGTTTCTATTTTTTCAAACAGGCTCAGCTCATCTCCGTATAGTGGTGCAAAATTGGCCATGTCCGCATCGGCAATTTCCGCCACCCGCGTCGCCAATTCAATCGCACCTTCCGAGCCCTTTTCCCAGTGTTGGCACAAGATTGCTTCCGCCCCCTGCCCAGCCACATAGTCTTTGACGGCTTGCACCTCGGCGTCGGTGTCGGTGACAAAATGATTGATCGCCACAACCACTGGCACGCCAAAGGATTTCACATTCTCAATGTGCCGCCCAAGATTTGGGCACCCCGCCTGAACCGCCTCTACATTTTCAGGCCCGAGATCCGCTTTTGCGACGCCACCGTTCATTTTCATCGCCCGTACGGTGGCGACAACCACCACAACCGACGGCGCCAATCCCGCTTTGCGGCATTTGATATTCATAAATTTTTCTGCGCCAAGATCAGCGCCAAACCCGGCCTCAGTAACCACGTAGTCCGATATTTTTAGAGCGGTTGACGTCGCAATAACCGAATTGCACCCATGCGCGATATTGGCAAACGGCCCCCCATGGACGAAGGCAGGGTTGTTCTCAAGCGTCTGCACTAGATTTGGTTGCATGGCGTCTTTCAACAGGACCGTCATTGCACCATCTGCTTTGATATCACGGCAATAGATTGGCGTTTTATCACGGCGATAGGCGACAATAATATCACCCAGACGTTTTTGTAGATCTTTTAGACTAACAGACAGGCACAATATCGCCATAACTTCGGACGCCACTGTAATGTCAAATCCGGTCTGACGTGGAAACCCGTTGGCCACCCCGCCAAGGCTGGTCACCGTATCGCGCAGAGCGCGATCATTCATATCCATCACCCGACGCCAAACAACGCGACGCTCGTCAATTTCTAAAGAGTTGCCCCAATAGATGTGGTTGTCAATCATCGCCGAAAGCAGATTATGCGCCGAGGTGATCGCGTGAAAATCACCGGTAAAATGAAGGTTCATTTCCTCCATTGGCACCACTTGCGCATAGCCGCCACCCGCAGCGCCCCCCTTCATGCCAAAACAGGGACCCAAAGACGCCTCGCGAATACATACAGCCGTTTTTTTGCCGATACGGTTGAGACCATCGCCCAATCCCACCGTAGTGGTTGTCTTACCTTCGCCCGCCGGGGTCGGGTTGATTGCGGTTACCAAAATCAGTTTACCATCCGCGTTTCCATGCACCGAGTCGATGAATTCTTGGCTTACTTTGGCCTTGTCATGGCCATAGGGCAAAAGAAACTCGCTGCTTACGCCCAGCTTTGCGCCAATCTCTTGGATGGGCCGTTTCACGGCCTCGCGCGCAATCTCGATATCACTCTTATAGCCCATTATTTCTTTCCTCGTCCTAAAGACTCAACGACACTGTTGCCATGAGGCGGTATACGCCTGCCTGGAGGGTTTGAAACTTGCAATTCCGACATATGTACATCGTGTTGCGGCGAGATCGCATGCCCCGTGTCGGATCGGAAACCTATCTTGCTAAGATTTCGCGGCAGCAAGACCGATCCAGGCAGGTTGATCGGGAATATGCAAGCGCAAGTGATCCCCGAGGACAAGCGCGCCTTCGCGCTCCACCCAAGCCGTTACACCGCGACGGCCAGTTGCAGATTTCATAAAGGCTTTACCGTGGCCGGGCTTTGCTTTTTCGATCACCCGCGCCGGCAGGTTGCACGGGCGATTTTCCATATCAATCACCAAGGTCGTTCCATTCGTCGCCTGCAAGCGTGATCCGGGCGGTAGATGGGAAAAATCAACAATACCAGACAAGACCAATGTGGCGCCCAACCAAGCAGGATCCAGCGCCTCAAGGCCGATTGCTGCGGCAATTTCCTGCAGATCTTCGGCCGAGACAATTGACAGCTGCCGCACATTCCGAATCTCTGTCCCGCGAGGGTGCTGGGACGTCACCCGAGAGCAAGACGGGCGGGTTAAACCGGAATGACTGTCACCTTCAGGTCCAGAGAACCGCATCATCAACTCGGTTTGTGGCACTGCACAAAGGTTAGAGTGCCGATCCAGCACCAAACCCAGCCAAGTTACTTTGGCTGAGAATTTCGTTGGTATCAGCGCTGGCATTGTAACCCTCCGTCCAATGATCGGCAAAACCTACTATAACCGATCACAAACGCAATGCCCTGTGCAAAAACAAAACCCCAGACGCTGATCCGGGGTTTTGATTAAGATAGATAACGCGATTATTCAGGTTGTGGGCTCCGGTTCAAGACCGCTGTCATCCACAGGCTTGATACGTGGTTTGGTTTTGGGGATGGCGGTGATACTTGCACCGGCGCCAGGAGAGTCTGAGCCGTCGTCATCGGAACCTGCCTGCGGCGGATCTCCTTTCATAACACGTTTAATCTCATCGCCCGTGAGCGTTTCATATTCCAGCAATCCCTGCGCCAGCCGTTCCCATTCTTCTGTTTTATCGGTCAGAATTTCGAACGCCCTATCATAAGCCTCAGCGATAAAGCGTTTCACTTCATCTTCAATCAGCTCTTTGGTATTGGCAGAAACAGAAAGACCCGCTGTGCTGCCAGAATAACCATCATGCGCTTCTGAATAATCTATATTCCCAACTTTATCCGACATGCCCCAACGCAAAACCATCGCCCGCGCCAGACCAGAGGCTTGCTGGATATCACCCGCCGGGCCGTTCGAGACATTTTCAGGGCCATATTTGATGATTTCCGCGGCTTTACCGGCCATGGTCATAGCCATTTTCTCTTCGCATTCGGATTTTTGCCAATTCAAACGGTCAATCTCGGGCAGTGAGACGACCATACCCAGCGCACCTCCGCGGGGAATGATTGTCGCCTTATAGACCGGATCACATTGCGGCAGTTCAATGCCAACAATCGCGTGCCCCGCTTCATGATAGGCGGTTTTTTCCTTTTGCGTAGCCGTCAGCACCATCGAGCGACGTTCGGCTCCCATCATAACCTTGTCTTTGGCGTATTCGAATTCATCCATCGTAACAAAACGACGCCCAACACGGGCCGCATGCAGCGCCGCCTCGTTGACAAGGTTTGCCAGATCCGCACCCGAAAATCCCGGAGTACCGCGCGCGATAATGCGCAAATCAACGTCCGGCCCCAATGGTGTCTTGCGCGCATGAACGTTGAGAATTTTCTCGCGACCTTTGATATCGGGGTTTGGCACCGTAACCTGACGGTCAAAACGGCCCGGCCGCAACAAGGCCGGATCCAACACGTCACGACGGTTTGTGGCCGCCAAAATGATCACGCCCTCATTGGCCTCGAAACCATCCATCTCAACCAAAAGTTGGTTCAATGTCTGCTCCCGCTCATCGTTGCCACCACCGTATCCGGCGCCGCGATTGCGGCCAACAGCGTCAATCTCATCGATAAAGACGATACAGGGGGCGTTCTTTTTGGCCTGTTCAAACATATCCCGTACGCGGCTTGCGCCAACGCCGACAAACATCTCGACAAAATCCGATCCGGATATGGTGAAAAACGGCACTCCGGCCTCGCCGGCAATCGCCCGCGCCAACAGCGTTTTACCAGTACCCGGAGGGCCGACTAGCAGGGCACCTTTGGGTATCTTACCACCTAAGCGGCTGAATTTTTGCGGGTTGCGCAAGAACTCGACGATCTCTTCAAGTTCCTCTTTCGCTTCATCGATACCCGCAACATCATCAAACGTCACCCGCCCCTGTTTTTCCGTGAGCATTTTTGCTTTTGATTTTCCAAATCCCATAGCCCCGCCGCGGCCACCGCCCTGCATCCGGTTCATGAAGTAAACCCAAACGCCGATCAGCAATAAAAATGGTAACAGAGACAGAATAAATGTCTGAAATCCAGATTGCTGCTGCTGTTCTGCGCGCACCGTCACGTTGTTGTCGATCAAGAGTTGGGTAATCTGCGCATCCGCGGGTTTGATCACCGAATAGGTTTGGCCATCATTGCCAACAAACCTTATCTGTTCACCATCGAGGGTTACAGCGTTCACCTCATCACTCTCAACGGAGCGCACAAAATCAGAATAACTGACCTCGTTACTTTGCGTCACGGTTGAGGATCCGCCGGTAAACATATTGAACAAGGCCAGAACCAGTAAAAACAGTACGACCCAAAAAGCTATATTGCGTGCATTCCCCAAGGAAATTCCCCTATTATCTTTCAGCCGCGTGACTATCACGTATGCCTAGATAGTTAAATAGAGACGAATTTGCCATGTTCAATGCTCAATCAACAACGATGTGAAGCTTGACGGCTGAATTTGCTGTTCATAGGCTGGGCCAAAACCGGCAGATTGACACGCAATCAGCTGATTACCTCTGAAAATGCCCGGTTTTGATAAGATAATAGCATAATTTGGCCGGTTTCGCCACGCTGTGCCAATTTGTTGCACCCCTTCCGGACCTAAAGCCCGAATTTCTGTGCCAACGATTTTCGAACCATAGATCTGCCAGCGCCCATCCCAAACCCCACGATCGCCGACCATATGTCGCACATCACGCACCGCTTGATATTCGCGGGTAATCCTAAGCTGCGTGCCATTCACGCGAATCAATCCACCATGTAAAGCGTCGTTGCCACCCGCCAGCGCCGCTTGCAAAGCCTTTTCTAGCACGCTGAGGCGCGGACGGTACGCGTTCGAAGACACCCAACACAATGCCGCAGCCAGCAAGCGCAATTGGGTCTCCTCCTCAATTTCACCCAGAGCCTCGAGATCAAAGACAACATCTCCGTCGTCTTGATGCGCAATCTGCGCAGCCACGGCCATAGCACGCCGATTCAGGGCGATGCGGGCGCGCCTCAGGTGATTTGCAGTTTCTGCCAACCGTTTTTGAGACAGGCCGACAGCTTTCAGGTCGGGCATGAACTCACGCATGCGGACGCGCTCATAGCGATCGTCTTGATTGGAAGGATCCTCCACCCACCGTGCACCTATTTCGGTCAAATATGCCCTCAAGCTGGCTCGGGATACCGCTAGCAAAGGGCGCAAAACCTGTAATTTTCCTGTAGGGCCATGCCGATGTTCATCTGCAAACAGCGGTCCTGACGGATCATCGATTTTGGACGCCATAACATCATGGGCTGGCGCAATCCCCGACAGGCCATCCACACCCGATCCCCGACGCAATCGCATTAAGAACGTCTCGGCCTGATCGTCCTGCGTATGGCCCATTAATACGTATTGCACCGGCCCGCGCCAGCCGTTGATCAAATCCAACCGCGCCCTTCGTGCCGCATCCGGCAAATTGCCCTGACCGTTCCAATCCCGCCAAGCCAAAGTTGTATGAGGCAAGCCCAGATCCTGCGAAACCTGCTTGACCAACGCGGCCTCTTCGCCGCTTTCTCGTCGCAATTGATGATCGACGGTGACAACGGCCATCTCGATCGCCCTCAAGCGCGCCCAATCCGCGGCCAAATAAAGCAAAGCCATGCTGTCTCCGCCACCAGAGACTGCAACCGCCATTTTTTGGGGCAGATCTGTGCCCAACATAGACGTCATCGCAGCGGCAAAACCGGTCTTGAGACAAGGAGGGTCCGTCACGAACAGTTCAGGCTTTGCATCATCGATTGCGCCTGCGCGACCTGCTTGGACTGCGGAAATTTCAAAGAGACCTCCCCGAGCGTTTTGCAGGCTGCTTTGGACTGTTTCAAACCGTCAAGCGCCAATCCCAGACGCAAAAGCGCCTCGGGGGCGACAGAGGCATGGGGGTGCCGACTGTAGCTGTCCAGATAAGAGCGCGCCGCAGCCTTCACATCTCCAAGAGCCTCAAGCGCCTTTCCACGCAGAACAAAAGCCTGCGGATTCAGCGGTCCACCGGGATAGCTCGCAACAAATTTTGCGAACAGAGCAGAGGCCTGCGCATAATCTTTTTGTTCTAGAGCTTGGGACGCCCGGCTGAAATCAGCCTGCTCACCAACCGCCATCTGCAGGCCAGCGGTCTGTGGCTTTACCGCGCTCCCGACCACTTGGCTGGCGGTGTCCCCGCCCAAAGTCGAAATTTCGCCCAACTGAGAGACATCTCCACCTTCAAGATCAACAAGTCTGAATTCCAAATCACCAATGCGGTTTGTGCCATCGACAACAATCTTGTTGATCCGGTGCTCAAGCTCTTCGGTTTTCGAGGTCAGATATCTCAACACCTGTTCGACCGAGTCGACACGCCCAAGCATGGTATCCGCCGCAACCAAGCCATCAGACTTACCCGTTGGGATCAATTCGCGCCTGAGTTTATTAATCTCGCCATGCACAGCCGTCAGGCTCTGCCTGATATCTGCCAAAGTCTCGGTTCGCTCGTCGGACGTCGCACTCGCCGCACTCATGGCAGAAAAAGACCAAACCACCAAAAAAATCCTTGCCCAACGCATGTTATCGTCCTTCTGCTACCCTGCCAAATCTCCCGAGACCCGCGTGACTGCGCGTCGGTTCTGGGAATAACAGCTTTCCTGACTGCACACTTCCAAGGGGCGTTCCTTGCCAAAACTCACGATTTGCAACTGGTCTGTTGGCACACCCCGTGACACCAGATAATTGCGCACCGCACTTGCCCGACGCGCGCCAAGTGCAAGATTGTACGCCCGCGTCCCCTGTTCGTCTGCATGACCCTCTATTAAGATTTCCGAACGCGCATTATCTATCAGCCACGTGGCTTGGGCATCCAAAATGCCCTGAGCCTGTTGGGTCAGGCTTGATTGATCCACAGGAAAAAATACGCTGTCTCCAATACTGGTCCGAAAATACTCAATAGAATCCGGCTCAAAGTTTCCGTTTTGACCAAAACTGCCGTCCCCGGACAAGCCGGCGCGATCATCGTTATCAAGCAAACCGCCGCCTCCTGTACACCCAGACAGCACAAACCCAACGATCAAAGCACCCACAATTATTTTTATTTTCATCCCGCTGCCCCGCTTAATCATTCTACCATCGTCTAGAATCTATAGCATAAAATACGAAGGACATGAAAGTAATCCTATCGCCCGACCTAATTACCTAGAGGTGACCAAGACGGATCGGATGCACCGTGCGGTGTGCGTAAAGGTTTTAGGTTCCGTCCCGAAACATCGATCGAATAAAGCCCAGACGCCCCCTTCGCACCACGGGTTTCCCGCGTAAACATAATCACCCGCCCATTTGGTGCCCAAGTCGGCCCCTCATCCAAGAACGAAGCTGTCAAAAGCCGCTCTTCGCTGCCATCAAACCGCATCACACCAATATGAAATCGTCCCTTACTCTGCTTGGTAAACGCAATCATATCACCCCTCGGCGACCAAACTGGAGTGCCATAGCGCCCCTTACCAAAGCTAATCCGCCTTGGGTCTCCTCCGGCCACCGGCATGATATAAAGCTGCTGCGTTCCAGAGCGGTCGCTTTCAAAAACGATCTGGCGACCGTCAGGCGAAAAGCTGGGCGCAGTTTCGATCGAAGGCGCCGTCGTCAAACGTTGACTTTGCCCACTGCCCAGAACCAAGCGGTAAATGTCCGTGTTGCCGGCCTTGGTAACAGAATACACCACTGCGCCGCCATCGGGGGAAAAGCGCGGCGCAAAACTCATCGTACCGCGTTGGTTTTCCAATACCCGACGCCGGTTGTTGGCAAGATTCAGCAGATAAATACGCGGGAAACCCGTCTCGTAACTGGTATATAGAATTTGCTTGCCATTAGGAGAGAACCGCGGTGCCAAAACCAATGATTTTCCATCCGTCAGCGGCCGAGAGTTTTCGCCATCTGCATCCATGATTGACAAAGCTTTCTGACGCGCATTTTTTGGTCCTTTTTCTGCGACATATACGATCTGGCTGTCAAAATAACCGCTTTCACCAGTAATACGGGAATAAAGCGAGTCTGCCACTTTATGGGCGATACGGCGCCATCTGTCTTTAGTTCCGACGAATTGCAAACCATCGCCCAGCTCTTGGCCTGCAAATACATCATAGCTTCTGAATTTCACCACGAGCTGATCTTTTGAACTTATCTTTACCGCCCCGGTGACGAGCGCCTGAACATTAATCGCTTTCCAGTCTGAATATTGCACCGGCGATGCAAAACTGGTGATCTGACTGATGTATTTTGCTTTTGAAACCTCTCGAAACAAACCCGAGCTGTTCAAATCCTGAACCACCAAAGCGGTGATTTTTTTACTCCAATCCTCCGCGGCGCGGTTTTCTGCAACAAAGACCGGTGCAGCATAGGGGATGGGCTGGATCACGCCCTCTGTCAGCGTGAGCTTCAAAGGGGCGGCATAGGCCTTAAGCGGCGACACCAAACCCAAAACAACCAGGATCAAAACCATCCATTTTTGCATTACTGTGTCCTCATTTCTGACGGATCGAAACGAACTTCGATCTCTTGCCATTCATCATATTTTTCAGGCGGTAAATTCGCCCCCATCTTGTTGCCGCACCTAAATACGGTGCTCTTTGCAATTTGAACCGCGCTTCTCAGGGCGCTACCGTCACCGCCTTCACTATCAATCATCCGAAGACTGCCCGCAACAAGTTTGCCATCCGGTGACATTTTCCAACGTAAAGTCACGACAATATCTGCAGACAGACTGCCTACGTCGACTGTCCAACACGGTTTTAGATGCCGCTTTATTGCGTTTTTCTCGCTAGAAGTCATCTGAAACCCGGATGGGCTGCTGGGTGTCGCCGTTTCAGGCCCCGGCGCGCTGAGGGCTTCTTGCAGCGCTAAGACAACCGAATCAGACTGTGTCAGCGCCGTGTTTTTCGTCGGACGCAACATGGGCCGCAACGACCGTTCGGGGGCCCCCGACGGCGGCTCCATGGTTTCAGGCGTAATTTCTGCAACGGCCTCTTCCTCGACCTTTTCTTCCCGCGGCTTATCGGGTGTCTCGGGCACCTCAGGCGCGGGCTCAACCTGAGCAACCGGTGGCGTCTCTTCGGCAATAGGAATCTCAGGTTCAGGCGCCTGCACCGGTTCAGGAGCAATTTTCGCCACCGATTTGGGCTGCGGTGGTTGCTGAGTTTGCGGCGCTAAAATAGCCACTTGCTCCATTGGCGGCTGGATTTCCGGCTGGATCTCTGGTGGCATGTCCAGCGGCTTAGGTTCAGGCGCAACATATAGGTTATCATTATCGGGGACAGAATCCGGAGCTGCAGATTGCACGACTGCCGGCACCTCGGGGGTCGGCGCCGACGCCTCCGCCACACTTGGAAATGCGGGCGCTTGCTCTTCGGGTTCGATTGACGGTAACTCGACAATGTCCTCAGCCCGCTCTGGCGCAATCTCAGGCGCAAATAAAGCGTCGAACTCCTGCGCTGAAACGATCGCGACTTCGCGAATCTCAAGCGGCTCATTCTGGGGCTCGAAAAAACCACCGAAAGCCATCCACCCCAGCAGTCCTGCATGACCCAAACCAGAGATATAATGCCCAATATCCACCGTTACTGCCTAGCCACCCTGCCCGTTAGTGGCCTGCCCCAGAGGGTTTGAACCTGCAGAGTTTGTCCCATTAAATGTCGGGCCGCCGATATCGGTGACCAGCCCTATGTTCGAGAAACCGCCAGCATTCATCGCACCCATCACCTGCACCACCGTCGCATAGGGTATGGCACCATCCGCCCGCAGAAAAATACGATCATTGTCGCGTTCAGTGGCGACAGACTTAAGCTTTGGCACCAAGTCTTTGATCGCAATTTCGGTTTTCTGGATCATCACCGCACCCTGTGCCGTAATCGTCACCGTCAACGGCTCTTGTTTTTCCGACGGCAAGGCGTTGGCCGCCGTTTTAGGTAGTTCGACCGGCACACCAACCGTCAGCAGCGGTGCTGCAACCATAAAAATAATCAATAAAACCAGCATAACATCGACAAATGGTGTGATATTTATTTCCGCCATCGGTTGCGCCCGGCCATGTCGCCGCCGGCGGCTGCCATTTTTTTGCGCCCTGACAACCCCACCCGCCATCACTCAACTGTCCAACTGGCGGCTTAAAATTGTCGAAAACTCATCGGCAAAGGCCTCGTATCCGGCAAGTAACCGATCACTATCGGCACTCAACTTATTATAAAAAATGACCGCAGGTATCGCCGCCAGAAGGCCAAGCCCTGTGGCCATCAATGCCTCGGCAATCCCCGGCGCGACAACCGCAAGATTAGTGTTTTGTTGCTGTGCGATTTCGATAAATGCGTTCATAATACCCCAAACCGTCCCAAACAGGCCAATAAACGGGGCGGTTGATCCCACAGTGGCCAAAACAGGCAAGCCCTTTTGCAGGTCTTCCGCTTCTTTCGCGATGGCAACATCCATCGAGCGATCTATCCGCGCATGCGCCCCGGCAATCAATCCACCATCTTGACGGTGGCTCCGCTGCCATTCCAGCATACCGGCGCTAAAAATTTTTTCTGGCCTGCTTTTGGATTTCGGGCCAATTTTCTGGAACAGCTCGTCCAGAGGTTCACCCGACCAAAAAGCCCGGTCAAATTGCGCCGCTTGGCGCCGCGCGACGCGCAAAGACACGCCTTTGCCAATAATGATGGACCAAGACCAAAAAGACGCAATAATCAGAATCATCATGACGATTTTTACCGTCAAGGTTGCACGGGCAAACAACGCCCACATCGAGAAGTCTACCGCCTGTGTAAGGGCAAGAGTTTCAGTTTCCATTGGCCTGCTCGGTCTGCTTTGGCCCGCAACGGGCTCTGTTTGCGGCAAGCATACCCTAACCCACGCCTAAAACCAATCACATTGATGTCACCAGCCAGCATTAAAAATCACCCCAACAGCTGACGCAATGCTTTGGGTAAGCGCGCCGGTTGACCGGTTTCGCGCAATGCCACAAGCGTTACTTGCGCAGTAAACAATACCTGTTCCCCCCGGCACACATCTTGTTGCAGAACGAAACGGGCGGCAGTCCCGTATAAAGGCTTGGTATGCACGGTTAAATCTTCATCAAACCGCGCTGGAATAAGATAATCAGCCTCGACCCGGCGCACGGCAAAAACCAGCCCGTCGCGTACTTTTAAAACAGTTTGATCCAGTCCCAAGTCCCGTGCCCATTCTGTACGAGCCCGTTCAATATAACACAGATAATTGGCGTAATAGACAATCCCCGCCATATCCGTATCTTCATAATAAACGTGTACCGGAAAAATGTGGCTCATTGCACAACCTCGAGACGGGCGCACAGCCGCAGCGCATGGGAAGGGTCATAAGCGACAACTGGCATTGTGGGATCATAGGCCGCCCGGATCACCCCGGCGATATCGGGACGCAAGATCGTTGCCCCCCCAGGCACCACGGCCAGCGGCGATTGTTCCCTAAATGCCGTATCCGACCATAAAAGCACGGTCTGCACCACCTGCGACAGGGCCAACGTTTCAGCCGGCACTGCCCCAAGATGTTGATCCATGCGTAAAAACACGAAAGCCGCCTTGATGCCACCTTGGTCATCAAAGCGAAAGATGCGGTATTGGTTCGCCGCCTCCCGCGTCAAGCGCGCCACAAGTGGCGCCAAATCCGGCACCAACCGGTCAAGATCGGGCACTTCGATCAACTCGGCCCAGTCACGAAAGAAGAACACCATGCAATTGCTGCCGAGTTCCGGGTCGGTTTCAGCCATATTATGCCCCGCCAACGCCACAACCGCCTCAAAAGCACCCTTGATCACCGACAGGGTTTCGGCTTCGACCCCGAACACAATCGGCGCGATCGGTCGCCCCCAGCGCGCGAAAGCATACTTGCCGTCAGCACGGGTAAAAAGCGCCTCAACCTCGGTTTGTGTCATCTGTCTCAGCTCCGGTTGCGGTCTGCCCCACGCAGGGGATGTTGGTGGCGGTCATAACAATCTTTGCACGGCTGTGCAAAGGGGCGATCAAGACAAAAAACGTCGGGAATGGCAAAAGTGTTTACGTGGAAAACCAGACCTCAATCGCCCACTAAACCGAGAGGGTAATTGCAGTGCCCAAATCCAAAACCCGAATTAAAACGTCAGGCAGATGTCCGACAGGTGTCAGAGGGACCGGAGAGTTTTAGAGGCGTGCGCAGTAAGATGCCGACTATCAAAACCCGGGTAAGTCAACAGCCAAACGGAGCAATTTCGCCCCGCTGCCATGCAGTTATCACCGCATTGGGGTCGATACCGGCCGAAGAGGAGGCCTGATTTCCCGTGGCATCAAGCCAGCTCCTAATCAACCCATAGCCGGTTGAATACCCGCATTGATAGGGAAACGCGGCATCCCCGGTCCAACTGCCAAACATCCAGTTGGCCCACCCCCCCGGCAACTGGCTATAGGGCACATCGACATGCGCTTTGGCCTTTGCGGCAAATTGGCGTAAAACGGTCCCCATACACTCGATTGCATAAAACGGTGTCACCCCAACGATTTCCTCTTCAAAACAGCACGCCAGCCCCTCGCTGACCAGCGCGTCGCCAAAGGTGCCTGTCAGGCCACTGCAAGCCAGAAAACGCGCACAATGATGCAGTTCATGCGCCAATAACGCGCTGACCCGATGCTCTAAATTCTGCGCAAGGCTGTCATGGTCGGGATCAAGCTGCAGAAGAATTTGGTGGGCGTCATATGCATACCCATTGACCCCAAGCCGCGAGATCACAAACTTTGGGGCTGCCATAACAGCCACATCCAGATCTCCCAACACCAGTTTGGCCGAGCATGTTTGCACACAGACCTCAAGCGCAGCGTACACTCGGGTTTTAAACTCGGCGTGCAAGGCACCGCTGGCCGACAGGAAATGAAAGGTGATTGCCATAATTTATGCGGTTGCAACCAAAATTAAAAAATGATCCCATAATTTTCTATCACAAATTGGCCCGTATATCTCCCAATATGTCTGCTCGCGCTTGCCAGAGCGCCGCCACGCAAATATGTTGCATCTACATACGCGCAAGAATAAAGGCCACAAGTAACCGGCAGAGGTCAATCGGGGTCCCCGAAATCACGCTTGGTATAGCCGCCAGTTTTTGTTAAGACCACTTTCTGAATTGGGATTGGACTATACCCTCATACGTTTTCTGCACAGTACCAAGCGCACGAAAACAACCCTGATTAGCATCCACATATAAAGATAACGCCTTACAACCCCTGGCTTTGAGTGCCAGATGCAGACCCCAAAAAGACGCTCTTGTCAGCACAGCAATTATTCAAACAGAGCACCCTGCACTTTGGGTGCCACCATACCCAAATGATCCCAGCCTTTTTGCGCCAACATCCGACCGCGCGGCGTGCGTTGGATCAGACCCTTCTGCAACAAAAACGGTTCTATAACCTCTTCCAATGCATCACGGCTTTCCGACAGGGCCGCACTCATCGTCTCAATTCCCACCGGGCCTCCAGCATAATTTTCAGCAATCAGTAGCAGATACCGCCGGTCAGCACCGTCCAACCCCAGATTATCCACCCCGAGCCGGGTGAGGGCGTGGTCAGCCAATTCACGGGTCACCGTGCCATCACCTTCAACCATGGCAAAATCTACCACCCGACGCAGCAGACGGCCGGAGATACGTGGCGTGCCGCGCGACCGCTGCGCGATTTCGCGCGCGCCGCCCTCATCCGCCGGCGCGCCCAGTTTCGCCGCATTACGGGTGACAATCTGGTGCAACTCGTCGACGGTATAAAACTGCAGCCGTGTCGGGATACCAAAGCGGTCCCGCAGCGGCGTGGTCAGCAAACCCAAACGCGTGGTGGCGCCAACCAGCGTAAAGGGCTGCAATTCAATCCGCACCGTGCGGGCCGCAGGTCCTTCGCCGATCACCAGATCAAGTTCAAAATCTTCAAGCGCGGGGTAAAGCACCTCTTCCACCACCGGGTTAAGGCGGTGAATTTCGTCGATGAACAACACATCACGCGCCTCAAGATTGGTCAGGATCGCCGCCAGATCGCCCGCCTTGGCCAGCACCGGCCCCGATGTCATACGAAAACTCACCCCCAGTTCACGGCTCATGATCTGGGCCAAAGTGGTTTTGCCCAACCCCGGCGGGCCGTAAAATAATGTATGATCCATTGCCTCCCCGCGTTGACGCGCAGCTTGGATAAACACTTTGAGATTGGCCCGCGCCTCGGCTTGGCCGATAAACTCATCCAATCCCTGCGGGCGTAGGGCGCGGTCGCTGTCTTCGGGCATCGGGTCAGGGCGCAGGGTGGGATCAGGTTCGGTCACGGTTTAGCCTTTCGGCGCCAGAAGTTTCAATGCGGCACGGATCAAGCCAGAGGTTTCGGCCTCGGGCGCGGCGCCCGCGGCTTCGGCAACAGCGCTGGCCGCCTCGCCGGGTGCATAGCCCAGATTGGACAGCGCCGACAGCGCTTCACTTTGGGCCGAAACCCGACGGTCCGCAGCTGATGCAGCCGCCGCGGCAGAGCCTTTGGCAACCCGAGCGCTCACCGCACCCTCAACCACGGCGTCATCATCGGCTCCGGCACCTTGATTGGCTCCTTGACCGACACCCGGTTCTGCGGTTTGCGTACCAAGGGCCAGACCCAGAGTGCCGCCCATCGCCATTACCTTTGGCGCTTTATCCTTCAACTCATTCACCACGCGCTGCGCTGTTTTGGGGCCAATGCCGCGCGCCGCTTTGACCGCGTTCCAGTCACCCAGCGCAATGGCCCGGTTGACACCTTCAGGCCCGAGCGTGCTGAGAATGGCCAGAGACGCCTTGGCCCCGACACCCTGAACGCTCATCAACAAGCGGTGCCATTCTTTTTCCTGTAAGGATGTAAAGCCGAACAATTGCAGCAAATCTTCGCGCACGATAAGATCGGTATAAAGCGCCAGCATCGTTCCTACCGCAGGCAGAGATGCCAAGGTGCGATCCGAGCAAAACACAATATAGCCAACACCACGCACATCAAGCAAAACGTGGTCATCCGCACGGTATTCCAGCACCCCTGAGAGCTTTCCAATCATGCACGCACCTGTTCGGCTGTGGCCACCCGTTCTGCCGAGCGGCTGTGGTGGGCATGACAAATCGCCACCGCCAGCGCATCGGCCGCATCGGGGCCCGCTAAAACTACTCCGGGCAATTGCATCTTGACCATATGGGCCACCTGACCCTTTTCCGCATGACCCACTCCAACAACGGTTTTTTTCACGGTGTTCGGGGCATACTCACCCACCAGCAATCCGGCCTTTGCCGGCACCAGCATCGCGATTCCACGGGCCTGCCCCAGTTTCAGCGTACCCGCTCCGTCCTTGTTCACAAAGGTTTTTTCAACCGCAGCTGTATCGGGTTGGTATTTCGTCAACACCTCGCACAATTGTTCGTACAGCGATACCAATCGTGATCCCAAATCGCAGCCCTGCGACACACAGGTGCCGTTCGCAACATGTTTCAAACGGCTGCCAGATACATGTATCACGCCCCATCCGAGGTTTCGCAAACCTGGATCAATCCCTAACACCCGCATTTGCACCTCTGTTTATTTTTTTTCGCAGTAGCACGAAACGCGAACAAAGGCTATCACCAACTGTTTGATAGGCCAATTTTGCAGACCTAAGGCTGATAGGCATGCCCAGGGCTTTACGGCACAGACGGATCACCCCAAACGGGCCAACCACAAATTGAGACAGATCACTTCAATTCAGAGCCCCAGATAAAAATAACCAACCCCAGACAACATCCTGATCGAATGAACACACAAAAAAAAACGCCTCAGGCTGTGCCGGTTCAACCTCAACCGGATGACCCGCCTTTGAACATCTGTTGGGCACCCGTTCAGCCTTGCAAAAAATGCATATGGGCCCTGCAAAAACAGGTGTTGCTGCATCCAACCTAAATCCCTAGATGAGCCGCTCTAGACTGACCACCCCCCTCTCAAGGAAATTAATGATGGCCTTTACCCTGATCAACCAGACAGACTCTGCCCCTTCAAACATGCTTCACAATAGCGTTCAGAAAGCTGCGGCGGTTTTGCAACTTTTCGTCGCTTGGAACAAAATCCGTAAAACCCACCTGATCTTATCAAACCTAAATGACCGCACGCTTGAAGATATTGGCCTGACCCGCCACGATGTCGCGCAAATGCAAAACAGATAACCGAAACCTGAACCCGGACCTGTACAGTTTCAGGGCCGGTTTTTTGAAATGATTTTTCAGCCGCCCATGGCAGAGGCTAGACGCTTTTCAATCGACCCGTTAATCGCCATTAAGCGGCAGCGGGTTCCATCAAAAATACCGTATCTACGCAGCCGTTATCCTCGTCCCATTGCCGCATCTCCGGGGTTGACATATGGGCATGAAGCCCGGCCGGGTCGGTGACATCTGCGACCAGTATACATTTGTGGTCGCTTACTTTTGCCAGCGTCATTTCCGAACAAAATTGCATAACCTGATCACGATTGCCTTCTATCATGGCCTCGTATGCATTAAAGTCACATGTGAATTCCGATATGATGCACAGTTTCATACTGCTCCGCTCCTGTTTTCGTAGTGATATCACAACCTACAACGCTTGTTTTGCGCCATAATGCGGCTAGATACAATGCGATAATGGGGAGTAAGCATACAATCCATGATCCACACCCGGCCTTGCGCTGCGGCCTAATCATAAAAGGAACTGCCTGACATTAGCCTGCCGCATTGCGCTCAAGTCTATCACCAGGCCAAAAGATATGACCGACAATCTCACAAAAACCACCCGTGTGCTCTATAATGCCCAATGCCCAGTTTGCAACTTTGAGATCAAACACTATGCGCGCTACAGCAGTGATAAAGCGCTGCCGCTGGGATTTGATGATCTCAACTCAGATGCGCTGACAAACTGGGATTTGACCGCAGACCAAGCGGCACGTCGGCTTTATGTTTTACATAACGGTGCCGTGACATCAGGGATCGAAGGGTTTCTTGTGCTGTGGGCACAGATGCCGCGATATCGCTGGCTGGGGCGACTGGTGGCCTGTCCGGGAATAAAACAGATCGCCAGCGCGCTATATGACTATGCTCTGGCCCCCATAATTTATCGTTGGCACCTGCGCAGACAGGCCCGGTTGGCGCACAAAGAGCATCCATAAATATTGTTTAATTTCTGGGCAACGCGGTCGCCCACAGGCCGCGGTTCACCGCGCCAATACGTTTGACACGCTGCCTGATCACCAAATGTGTAAAATCAGCTCATCAATCCCGCATGGCGCAGCCCTGCATCGACAAGTGCCCGCGTTGGCGCCGTCAAAGGCACCAGCGGCAAACGCACCTCATCGCTGCAAAGACCGAGACGGCTCATGGCGTATTTCACCCCTACGAGGCCAGGCTCGGTAAAGATCGCCTGATGCAACGGCATCAGCGCGTCCTGTAATTCAAGAGCTTTGGCATAATTCCCCATAAGCGTCGCCTCTTGCACCTGAGCGCACAGGGCCGGCGCAACATTGGCCGTGACAGAAATACAGCCCACACCACCTTGGGCATTAAACCCATGGGCAGTGGCGTCTTCGCCAGACAACTGGACAAAATCCAGACCACAGCTGATCCGCTGTTGGCAAACCCGCGCCAAATCGCCAGTGGCATCTTTCACTCCGATGATCCGGGGCAATTTTGCCAGTTCGCCCATCGTCTCGGGGCTCATATCGACTACAGAACGCGGTGGGATGTTATAGATGATTATCGGCAGGTCGCAGCTGTTATGAAGCGCCGTAAAATGCGCGATCAATCCTGCTTGCGTCGGCTTGTTATAATAGGGCGTCACCACCAGCGCGGCATCTGCACCAACGCTTTTGGCGTGCTGCATCAAGCGCATTGATTCGGCGGTATTGTTAGAGCCTGCACCCGCAATGACCGGCACGCGCCCTGCGGCGGCTTTCACCACTTCAGCGACAACCGTCTCGTGTTCTGCAAGAGTGAGCGTTGGGCTTTCGCCGGTGGTCCCAACCGGCACAAGCCCATGACACCCCGCTTTGATTTGGCGCTCGACCAAGGCTTTCAGAGTCGTCAAGTCCAAGGCACCGTCGGCAAACGGGGTGACCAGAGCTGGCATCAATCCTTTAAACATAACATACTCCTAAGATAGTTTGGGCAGCGTGACCTATTTAAACCTCAACCTGTCAATAGCAAAGCCATGATTTCAGGTTGCAGCTTTTATATAGGACGCTACAGTCCTAAGCTCTATCCTCTAGTGGTTTCGGAAATGCAAGCTATGTTGCGCGTGGTCCTACTTGTGGTGTTATTTTTTCGCACAGAAATCTGTGCTGCCGAGCCCGTGTCTGAACTGCACCGCGCTTTTGAAGCGATCGAGGCACAAGACTGGACTGATGCGTTTAAGATCGCAAAATCAAGCGGACCGCTGGCAGAGGACATCGTACTTTGGCATTATTTGCGCCAAGGTAAGGGATCATTTCAACAAACGGCGCGCTTTCTACACCAACACCCAGACTGGCCCGGCCTGAAGCTGTTGCGCAAACAGTCCGAAGCGGCCTTCGCACGCGCAAACCCAGCCGACGTTGCAGCCTTTTTTGAGACCACGCCCCCCCAAACCGGAACAGGTGCGTTGATCTATGCAAAGGCGCTTACGAATCTAGGGCGTAGCCAATCGGCCCAGAAAACCCTCGTGACCGCCTGGCGCACCCTCAGGCTCAGCGCCGAGGAAGAAATGACCTTCATGGCACGGCACCGGACGCTGTTGAAACCCCATCACAACGCGAGGTTGGACTGGGCGCTTTGGCAGGGATGGCGCGGCAACGCCAAAAGCATGTTGGCCTATGTATCGAAAGACGCACAAAACCTTGGGAAAGCACGACTGGGGTTAATGACCAATGCGCGGGGTGTTGACGGGCTTATTGCGGCTGTTGCCGGAACTTTAAAAAATGACCCCGGGCTGGCCCATGCACGGTTTGCATGGCGTCTGCGCAAAGGGCTGACAGACCGCGCAATCACACTTTTGATCGAACACAGCCGATCCAAAAAGACACTCGGGCACCCTGAAAAATGGGCACAGCAGCGCCATGTACTGGTCCGCGAGTTGATGGGTCGCAAAAAATATCGTCAGGCCTACAATCTCGCCTCATCACACCACCTCGACAAAGGTGCCCAGTTCGCAACGCTCGAATGGCTGTCAGGGTTTCTCGCCCTGCGCAGGCTGAAACAGCCTGATTTAGCCATACGGCACTTTACAAAACTTAAAAATACAGTGGAAACACCAATCTCTCTGGGACGCGCCGGTTATTGGCTGGGACGCGCCTACAGCGCCACTGGTGACGGAGCTTCGGCAAAACTTGCCTATAACTTTGCCGCGCAGCATCAAAGCAGCTTTTACGGGCTGCTCGCCGCAGAAAAGGCGGGCAGCCGATTTGACAAGACTTTGGCCGGTCGCAAGCAGTTTCCCAACTGGGTGACTGCCAGTTTCACCAAGTCAAGCGTGTTCAAAGCCGGTTTACTTTTGCTCACTGCAGAGCAGCCTGATTTGGCCGAACGTTTTTTAACCCATATGTCAGAAAGCCTAAACCCCGACGAGTTAGGTCAGCTCGGCACGTTACTGGCCGAGCTTAGAGACCCACATTTACAGGTGATGGTCGGCAAGCGCGCGGCGCAGTACGGCCATATTATCGCAGCCCCCTATTATGCGCTGCACCCGCTGATCAACACATCGCATCCTGTCGCAGCCGAATTGATGCTTGCGATTGCCCGCCGCGAAAGCGAATTCAATCCGACGCTCGTCAGTGGGGCGGGCGCGCGCGGACTGATGCAAATTCTGCCGGGAACGGCAAAAGAAACCGCAAAAGAAATAAAGATAAAATATGACGTGAAACGCCTGCTGACAGATTGGAAATACAACGCCACCATTGGCGGGGCCTACCTTGCCAAACTGTCGCGCCGCTTTGATGGCAATCCGGTGTTGATTGCAGCCGCCTATAACGCGGGACCATCGCGGACTAAGGCTTGGATCAAAAAACAGGGCGATCCGCGAAAAAAATCGGTAGATGTAATCGATTGGATCGAAACGATCCCCTATGCGGAGACGCGAAACTATATCATGCGGGTCACCGAAAGCCTGCCGATTTATCGGGCCCGTCTCGGACGCAAGGTCCTGCCCGTTTCTTTCAGCAAAGAACTAGCTGGCGGTGGTCTTCTGCCGCTCTCTCAATAGTGCAAAAACACCTGCGCCCGTAATCATCAAGGCCCCAACCGCAACATTGCTGCGCAACGTTTCGGAAAACACCACAATCCCGACAATTGATGCAAAAACCAGCTGTAAAAACGCGAACGGTTGCACCGCACTCGCCTCGGCAACCTCGTAACAGCGAATAAGCAGCCAATGGCCCAGCGCCCCCGTCATACAGAGCGCTGCCATCCAGACCCAATCGGCAAGGCTCATGGATTGCCAGAACCAAATGCCCACTAGGGTCATAACCGCAGCACCGGCGATGCCGGTCCAGAAAAAACTGGTTGCCGTGCTGTCACGCCGTGCCGCATAGCGGGTCAACAAGGCATATAAAGCGAATAGAAACGCCGCAAAGAACGGCACCAAGGCATAGATCGAAAATACGCTGGACCCTGGCTCAAGGATAATCAGCACCCCAACAAAACCAACCCCGATCGCCGTCCAGCGCCGCCAACCGACATATTCACCCAAGACTGGTCCCGACATCGCCGCGACCAACAAGGGGTAGCACACAAAAACCGCATGCGTTTCCACCAGCCCGAACAAGGTGAAAGCAACAACCGTCACACAGATTTCGACCGCCAATAAAACCCCGCGAAAAATTTGCAAAGGCAGCTGGCTTGTCACTGCAACCTGCCGCACCCCTCCGGGTTGTCGTTGCGCCAGCGCTATGACAAAAGCCGCAAAAAAACCAATAGCGGATCATCACCACCATGATCACATTGTAACGACTTGCCAGATGCTGCGATATGCCATCCTGAACAGAGAACACAATCGTCACCAGGATCATCAAAAAGATACCCAGCCGTGTATTATCTTGACCGGTCAAGATGCCCCCCCCAGACACGCGGTGGTCATATGGCGTTTGCGACCAAAGCCCTGAGTGCGGGCCACAGTAAAACCAGCCGCCGCCAGACCTCGCCGGACGAAGCCAGCTGCTGTATATGTTGCCACGGTGCCGTGTGGCGCGCTGCGCTGGCCCACCGCTGCCAACAGATCATCTTGCCACATTTCAGGGTTTTTTGCCGGGGAAAACCCGTCGAGAAACCACGCATCAGCCGCCCCGCTCCAACGAACAACCGTCTGTCTGGCATCGCCGATCACCAGACGGAACCGCAGGTCGGGCAAATCGAAATCTAGGCTGCCCTGGCGCCAGAACGGCGCCAACTCGCCGGCGAGTTTACCCAGTGCCGCAAATCCCGCCTGCGCGCGGATCATTGCCTCTGGTGGCATCGGAAACGCCTCAAAGCTGGTATAGTGCAAAACACCGGTCTGGCCGCTCTCACGCCACAGATGCAGTGTAGCCAACAGGTTCAGGCCCGCGCCAAAGCCCAACTCGGCAATCTGAAATCCCGGGCGAAACCGTGCGGGCAGGCGATTGCCATCAAGAAACACATGACGGGTCTCGGCCAGACCATCCTCGAGCGAAAAATACGGGTCGTCGAATTGCGTCGAGACCGGCACTTCGCCGTCCCGCCATTGCAAATCTAGGTGCTGGTCGCTGTGCATCACTTACCTTAGAATTAGGAGAGCTAAGGCGACATAGAACAAGGATGGACAGATTGGCAATGGCAGAAGTAACAATCTATGGCGCGGGTATTTTCGGGCTCAGTATCGGCTGGGTCTGCGCGCGCCGCGGCGCTGCAGTACAAATTTATGACCCGAACGGCGTCGCAGCGGGATCGAGTGGCGGCCCGGTTGGAGCATTGGCCCCCCATGTGCCAGAAAACTGGAATGCAAAAAAGGCGTTTCAGTTCGAAAGCCTAATCGCGGCACAAGACTTTTGGCAAGGCGTTGAGGCGGCATCAGGTCAGTCTTCGGGCTACGGGCGCAGTGGGCGGCTACAGCCTATTGCCGATGAAAAAAACCTTGAGCTGGCACGGGTACGGGCAATTTCGGCGCAAACACTATGGCAGGGCAAGGCAACCTGGCAGGTTATCTGCGCAGACACTCAAGCCAACTGGGCGCCGCAAAGCCCGACTGGTTGGTTGATCCATGACACGCTAAGCGCGCGCATTCACCCCCGCAACGCTTGTTTGGCACTGGCGGCAGCCCTGCGTGCATGGGGCGGCCGCATTGAACCCGCCGGGCCCGAACATGGCATCGTCGTGCATGCCACAGGCTGGCAGGGTTTGCGCGACCTGAGCGAACGGTTCGAGCAGCCCGTGGGCAATGGCGTTAAAGGACAGGCGGCGCTTTTGCGTTATCCCGCGCCCGACGCGCCGCAGTTGTTCGCCGATGCGCTGCATATTGTGCCGCACACCGATGGCACTGTGGCGATCGGCTCGACCAGCGAACGCGCGTTTCACAATCCGGACGACACAGATACCCAGTTGGACGCGGTTATTGCCCGCGCCACCGCAGCATTTCCAATGTTGCGAGATGCCCCAGTTATCGCCCGTTGGGCGGGGGTGAGACCACGCGCCAAAAGCCGCGCCCCGATGCTGGGCGCCTATCCCGGCCGCGCAGGGCATTTTATCGCCAATGGCGGCTTTAAGATCGGCTTTGGTATGGCACCCAAAATAGCCGAGGTGATGGCCGATCTGATCCTAGAAGGGCGCAACGCCATTCCCGATGCGTTTCAGGTTGAAAGCTGTTTGAACGCGGCACCTAAGGCCTAGCCACATAGGTTCGGCTTGGCAACCGGTACACCACCATGGGACGCAACGCATGTCCCTCAGGCAGTGCCGGATACTCAAAATCCAATGCCTGCGCGTGTTGCATGCCAATGCGCTGCATCACCCTTTGCGAGGCCAGATTAAGTCTCGGAGTGTAACTAAATATCTCTGACAGGCCAAGCGTGTCAAAGCCATAGGCCAGCCAAGCACCTGCCGCCTCGGTGGCGCATCGCCTTTGTGCCAAGCCGACGGGGTCAGCCGCCAGCCTATTTCGCTACAGGGGGCAATCGGAACGCCGTCTTCCAGACGCGACAATCCCGCCATGCCGATCAACTGCTTGTCATGGCGGGTTTCCACAGCAGCAAACCCATAGCCATATCGGGCTTGCTTATCCGCCCATCTTGCAAGCATCTGTGCAGTTTCCTCAGACGTTTGGGGCGCAGGAAAAAACCGCATGACCTCAGGGTCCGCATTTATATGAGAAAAGGGCTTGAGATCACCCGCCTCAAACGGGCGCAGGATAAGGCGGTCTGTTTGTAAATGCACGATAGCTCGAATCAGTTTACGCGTCAAAAAAAGGCAATCTGTCCTCCAAACGCGGTGACAGGTCAAGGATAAGGTGGCCGCTATCGTGAGGGGTCAGTGCCAGTGGTCGCTGTCAGGGCCCGGCGGCAAGCTCACTGTTAGATCACGCACGGCCAAACGCCCTAGGATTTTGCAGTCAGCGGTTTGCCCCACAAATCATAGTCACCCGCCTCATCCACCTCGACGGTGAGAATATCACCCGCCCGAACCTTCTCAAATCCCTCATCGACAAACAGGTTGCCGTCAATCTCGGGCGCATCGGCCTTGGTGCGGCAGGTGGCTCCATCTTGGTCAACCTCATCGACAATCACCTCGATCACCTGCCCGACTTTCGCCGCCAACTTGGCCTCGGAAATCGCTTGTGATTTCTCCATGAACCGGTCCCAACGCTCTTGTTTGACCGCATCTGGCACGTGATCGGGCAGCGCGTTCGACCGCGCACCATCGACGTTTTCATATTGAAAACACCCCACCCGATCCAGTTGCGCCTCATCCAACCAATCCAGCAAGGTTTGAAACTCGGCCTCGGTTTCACCTGGATAGCCGACAATAAACGTCGAACGCAGGGCAATCTCGGGGCAGATATCACGCCACGCGGCGATCTCATCCAGCGTTTTAGCCGCTGCTGCCGGCCGCGCCATCCGCCGCAGAACAGCCGGATGCGCATGCTGGAACGGTATGTCCAGATAGGGCAGGATCAGCCCCTCAGCCATCAGCGGGATCAGATCGCGCACATGGGGATAGGGGTAAACATAATGCAGCCGCACCCAAGCCCCAAGTGAGCCCAGATCGCGCGCCAAATCAGTGATATGGGCGCGATGTCCGCGGTCTTGTTTATATTTGATATCCAACCCGTAAGCGCTGGTGTCTTGCGAGATCACCAACAATTCCTTGACGCCACCGACAACCAGTTTTTCAGCCTCGCGCAGCACCGCATGGGCCGGCCTGCTGGCAAGACGGCCGCGCATATCAGGAATAATGCAGAATTTGCACTTGTGATTACAGCCTTCGGAAATCTTCAGATAGCTGTAATGGCGTGGCGTCAAAGAAACTGCACTTGCCGGGAGCAGATCAATATAGGGGTCGGGCTTGGGTGGCACGGCCGCATGCACCGCGTCCAGCACCTGTTCATACTGATGTGGCCCCGTAACCGCCAGCACCTTGGGATGCGCGCCGGTGATATAATCGGGGTCGGCGCCAAGACAGCCCGTGACCAGCACTTTGCCATTCTCGCTAAGCGCCTCGCCAATCGCTTCAAGGCTTTCGGCCTTGGCACTGTCAAGAAACCCACAGGTATTGACGATAACCGCATCCGCGCCGGCATAATCAGGCGAGATGCCATAACCCTCGGCCCGCAATCGCGTCAGAATGCGTTCGCTGTCCACCAACGCTTTGGGACAGCCAAGACTGACCATACCGATATTCGGCTGCCCGGTTCGGCGAGTTTCGGTAATCCGGGCGCTTGCTTGATCCGGGCGAAGGCTGGGAGGATTGGTGCTCATATGCGGGCTATAGCCGAGGTCAGGTGAAACGGAAAGGCCCCAGATCTACATGCGGTAAGTTACGAGGTTTATAAGGCTGGGTTGATAAGGCTGGGTTGATAAGGCTGGGTTGATCTGGTTGCGGTATTTACTTATGGATGTGATTATAAATAAATAAACAACCAGAGGAATTATTACTGGTAGATTTGGACCTCTCGCACTGTCCCTTCACAATGGCCGCCAGTATCGGGCCGAACACTGGCTCAAATATTCACAGCTGCCGGTTTTTCATCAAGAGCCAGCCCACAACCCCGATTGCAATACAGCCCCTTCAAACAAGGATTTCAAATTGTTTTACCTTAAAATAATATTCGCAACATTCCTCAGCTTGGTGGTTATGGCCTTTGCGACAACTGCGTGGTGATCGCATGACACGGCTGCCACACATCCGTCACTGGCCTCATCCGAACTACCACCATTGATACCAGTGCGGGATTTCTATGCCGATATGCGGGCCGAATGGGCCTATCATTCAAGCCATGACGGCCGGTACCTCGCGTGGCGGGCAACGCGCAAAACCAAACAGGTGGTTCTGGTTAAGGACCGCACTACCGACCGCTAGGTGATGCACCTCAGGGACGTTGATTATTACTTTTGGAACCAGCACACCGCAGCTTTGCTGATCGGGCGCAAGGGCCGGTTGTGGCAGATTGACCCCGCCAAACCAGACGAAGACAATTGGCGCGATGTCACACCAAGGGGGTTTTCTAGTTGGTCAATTCAAAACCAGCCCAGTGACGCAGATGATCTGGTCGTGATCGCCTCGCAGGATCGCAACCCGGCGTTCGCAGATTTATACACCACAGATCAGCAAGGCGGCAACAAAACCCTGTTGATCAGAAACCAAGGCCAAACTCTAGGCTGGGTCTTGGCAAAAGACTTGAGCCCAATGTTACGTTTTGACCGTATAAAAGAAAATAAGACCCAGCTTTTGGTCAACCGAGACAGCGGGTGGCAGCCGTTGATAGATATCGCCCCCAGCGATACATTTTATGTGTTGGAAGTCAGCCCAAGTGCAGAGTTTGCTTTGGCAATTTCTGCCCGCGGACGCAACACAGCTGCATTGGTGCGTCTCGATCTTACTGATGGGTCCGAAAAGGTTCTGCATGAACAAGCCGATGAAGATCTTGCCGAAATAATCAATTTTGATCTTTATGACGGCAAGATTGATATGGTGATACCACAGGTTGGGGATGTAACCCCTCTGGGGTTTACCAAGGCGGGAAAAACGCTTGCCAAATTGATTGCCAAACAGGGGCAGAACGTGTCCATCGACCGCCTTAGGTGGGCTGGGAATGGTGATTTTGTCACGGCAACTCTTTCGGTTGATGCCCAAAGTTATAGCTATCATATCTTCGACCTAAATCTTGGGACAGACACGAAAATCAGCGACTTTTATTTCAAGACAAAACATACCGACGCATTGGTGCCCACCGAAACCGTCCAGATCACGGCCCGGGATGGGATGAAACTGAACGCTTTGTTGCTAAGACCCAAAGGCGTGGATGGCGCTGCTCCTATGGTGCTTGAGGTGCATGGTGGACCCGCAAGACAAGTCAAATGGGAATACCATCATTTCCGCCAATTTTTGGTCAATCGCGGCTATGCGGTTTTGGCGGTAAATTTCCGCGGATCAAGCGGCCTTGGCAAAATCTATCAAGCCGCCGGCTATGGCGAATATGGGCGCAAAATGCAGGACGATTTGGTCGATGCCACACTCTGGGCCATCGACCAAGGGATCGCCGACCCGAAAGCGATTGCAATCAATGGCAGCAGTTATGGCGGCTATGCGTCGGCAATGGGGCTGGTGCGTGACCCCGATTTATTCAAAGCGGGCATCATTGAGCACGCCATGCTTGACGTGGCCTATCAGTCTCAATACCCGCCGCATTCATGGGGTCTGTATCTCGGGCAATGGGAAAGATACTTTGGCGATATAAACTCCCCCGGAGATATGGAAAAAATGCACCAAAGATCGCCGATCAATTTGGTCGCTCAGATGCAGGCTGCCGCCCTCATGGTTGCGGGAAAACGCGACCCGGTTGTCGGCTTTGAGCAGACAGAAAGATTCATCACAAAAGCCAAAGATCTGGGTAAAAACATCGACAGTCTGATCTTTGAAAATGAAGGCCACGGCATTGATAAGTGGCAGTCAAAAATCAGGCATGCCCGACGGGTCGAAGATTTTCTAGCTGAACATTTGGGTGGCCGTAGCGGCAATTGGGACTGGATAGAACCCATTGCCGCCTATCTGGACAAATAACCGGTGTGACCTAGGGCATTGTTTAGCGGCGGCGATCGCGCCGTGCGCTCATCGGCTGAAAAGCCACGCCAACATGTGCCTCGCAATAGGGTTTTCCAGCTTGCGTGGCCAACCCACAAAACCAAAAATCATCAGTTGCAGGATCACCAACGGGCCACTTGCAGGTTCTCTCGGTCAATTCCAACAACGACAGTCTCTTGGCCTTTTTTTCCACTTCGCTGACCTTAGCCAACGCCTCCGGGCTAATTTCATTGGCAGAAGGTTGCGGCGGCAGGGGTTGCCCCGCAGGGATGATCGCCTTGCGTATCGGAATCGGGGCTGCCGGTTCGGGGGCGGCGGGCTTTGCAACCGTCTCGGGCTTTGGGGGGGCTTTGGGCTTGGGCTCGGCCGCCGGCTTCGCCTCAGCCTTAGACGCTGTCGCGGGTTTTGCCGACGCGGTGGTTGCGCGGTTTGAAAGCCCCAAACGGTGTACTTTCCCGATCACCGCATTGCGGGTGACGCCGCCCAGCTCTTTGGCTATCTGGCTTGCAGATTGGCCGTCTCCCCACATTTTCTTTAGCAGTTCGACGCGTTCATCGGTCCAGGACATATCTTTTCCCTATATAAAAAGCGGCCACGCTTAGGGCCGCCTTTACCTCAACTAAATCGATAATCCATACTATACATTCCACACCGAGTTACAAGTCATGAGTGTCGATTTGCAGGACAGCATTACGGCTAAAACAACATAACATTCGCATCTAGCCATCTCATCCGTTACATTCATGAGGACTCTGGGGGCGCTTGAAGCAACAATAGCTTTGGTCAAATGGCTAAAATTCACACCGTAGCCCTGATGCCGAAATTACTTTATGACCGAAGACGGCTGTTTACGGCCGTGGCTCAGCGCCTCACGCCAAGCGAGTAAAGCCGCCCCAGCCAAAACAATCCCCGCCCCAAGAAGGGATATGAAACCGGGCATAACTTCAAACACGACCCCATCATAGAGCGCGGCGAAAATCAGTGTACAATAGAGAAACGGTGACCCAAAACTGGCATCCGAGCGTGCCATCGCGTTGACAAAACACAGCTGTGCAATGGCCATTAAGCCACCAATTGCCACCAGAGCGACCCATTGTCGCGCGCTTGGCATCTGCCAAACCACGCTTGCGGCCACGTTGGAAATAAGCAATCCCAGAAGGTTATTCATCAACAGGATTTGTGCGGCTGGCTCACGGTTGGTCAGGCGTTTGATAAGGATCAATTCGGCGCCGAAAAACAGCGCGGCACCAAGGGCCAGAAGGGCTGCAGGCTCAAAACTGGAAACGGTCGGTCGTAGTAAGATAACCGCCCCGGTTAGGGAAATACCCGCCGACAGCCAACGCAGACGGCCCACAATTTCGCCCAGCAGAAACACCGCCAGAATCATCGCAAACACCGGGTTAAGAAAGCTGATAGCCGTTGCGTCAGACAACGGAATGAACGCGGTCGATGCAAACAACAAAGAAATGCCTGCCCAGCCCAAAAAAGAGCGGCCAAAATGCATTCTAAAGGCCGGCTTTTCCAGTCGCTGCCCGCGCACTAAAAACACCCCTCCAATCACCAAAAAAGCGAATAAAAAGCGTCCATGGCTGATCTGCAGCGTAGGTAATGGCGGGCCCAACGCCCCGGTCGCCAGCGACTTTGCTAAAAGAGTAGTGCCTGCGATAAACGCCGAGGACAATAGTGTCAGCCCAGCGGCTGCGGCTGCATTGGGAACTGGGGGGCTAAACATCTGCACATGTGTCCTTCCATCGGCCTCTGTACCAGACGCAGCCACATGCTGCCAGATTTAGGCGTAGCAACCAGACAGGGCGGGCCGTCAACTCCGTTGCGGAATCGCCTGTTGAGCGATGCCAGCAAACAACAGATAGACCGAGGTTGCGACCAGACCCCAATGCGCCCAGCTTTGAGGATGAAAGTCGACCCAAGCAGCCCATCCGGCGAAAAACGTCCAGGCCAGCGCGATCGGCAAGCTAAGATAACGCCAGCGTTCTGTCCGTACCGGATGCACAAACTTGAGCGGCAAAAACATCGCCAACGCCAAACCTGCCACCAAAATTAAAATAATCCAGAAATTCGGTTCTATTGCGAAAAGTACGATGACGAGCATATTCCAGCAGCCGGGAAATCCCTGAAAACTATTGTCTTTTGTCTTCATCTGACCGTCGCAAAAATACAGTGCTGACGTAAATGTGATTACGATGATAACCAGCCAACCGGTCCAGCCCGGCAACAGCCCACTTTTAAACAAGGCGAAAGCTGGTATGAAAACATATGTCAGATAATCAATGATTAGATCTAGCAGCACACCGTCAAACCGCGGTGCATGGTTTTTCACATCGAACCGCCGCGCCAGCGGCCCGTCTATGCCATCAACGGCAAATGCCACCACAAGCCATAAAAACATCAGGCTCCATTCCGCCTCGGTTGCCGCCAGCATTGCCAGCATCGCAAACACCGCGCCAGAGGCCGTGAATAAATGAACGAAAAGGGCTTTTTGTGTGACTGTCATAGACATCTCATGCCGTAAAAATTTCCAATGTGCAACGCGGTCAAAATTTAGGATGCGCGTTTTTATAAACTTCAAGCAATCGTGCTGTATCAACGGCCGTATAATTCTGCGTCGTTGACAGAGAGCTATGGCCCAACAAATCTTGAATCGCGCGCAAATCCCCACCAGCCGACAACAGATGTGTCGCAAAGGAATGCCGCAACGCATGCGGTGTTGCCGTCGATGGCAATCCTAATTGATGTCGGGTCTGCTGCATGGCTTTCTGAATCAGGCGGGGGGACAGGGGACCGCCCCTCACCCCCAGAAACAGCGGCGCGCTCTCGGCTGCTGGATGGGGACAGAGCCGCAAATAAATATCGACGGCGGTGCGCGCGGCCTCAAGGATGGGCACCAACCGCTCCTTGCCGCCCTTGCCAACAATCTTCAGCACCTCTGGTAAGGGCGCATCAGACCGCCTGAGACCCAGCGCCTCGGAAATGCGCAAACCAGCCCCGTAAAGCAATGTCACCACTGCAACATCACGCGCCCCAACCCAGCTTTCTAGAGATTGAACCTCCACGGTCTCCACCACAGCACGGGCAGCGTCTTCGCTAAGCGGCCGGGGAAGTTTGGCTTGGAACTTTGGGGTTTGTAACGACAAGACTGCCGTGGGTTCAAACCCTTCCCGGGCCGCCAGCCAGACATAAAAGTTTTTCACAGCCGAGAGCTTGCGCGCCAGCGAGCGTGGCGCGATTTTTTGCGCCCGTAGATGCGCCATCCATGCACGCATATCCGATACTGAAATGCGTGCTAACGCTGCAAGACCAGAGCGCTCCCCGCTGTGTAGCGTCATAAAAGCCATAAACCCAGCAACATCGGTGTGATAGGCCGACAGGGTATTTTCGCTTAGGCCCTTAAGCGCGCTCTGCGCGTCCAGCCAGCCTTGCAGTGCGACCCTAAGCGCCGGTGAAATCAGCGTATCACCGTGTGTGCTCACAACAGCAAGCGGCGTATAGTGCGTTCGAACACGCCTGCGAAAAACGTCAAAAGATCCGTGCCCTGCTGGGATGAAAACTGTTGCGGATGCCTACCACCCATCACCAGCATACCCGGCAGGCGCGCACCACCGAGATCCAGCGTCAGACAAGCTTCGGATTGGATTTTCTGGCTATTTTCGCCAAACACAGAGAGCCCGGCGCCTTTAAACTGACGCAGAATAACCTGCGGGCTTTGTCCGCCCGTGGCGGCGTTTATATATTCTGCCACAAAACCGGCGTCGACAACCGTGAGCACCGCGCCAAAACGGCTTAGGTCGGGGTCGCTTTCCGCCTGTGACGTTTCAAGAACCAGCCGAAGAGACTCCACTTGCAGTATATTGGCAATCTCGCCGTTCAAGTCTGACATTAAGGCGTCAAAATCGTCAAAATCCAGTAGCCGTAAAACGGCCCGATGCACCTGATTTGTCCCCGCCAGATTATCATAGGCGGTGGCGATCACACTGCGGTGGGTATCTTCGAGACGATCAAGCCGGTTTTCCAACCGCTCCATCGAAATACCGCGCAGGTCGATAATATTGCCACCCATCGCCTTTTGATTGGCCTCGACAAGCGCGCGCATCACGTCTTGGTCATCAAGGATCGCTGTCGGCTCCGCGATAATCCGATCGCGGAGCGCATCCTCTAATTTTGGCTTGCTGGTCATCTTAGCCTAACTCTGTCTAACGCGACGGACGCTTGCCACTCGATACGTTTTCTCAAATGATCTTCTGTCCAGTTTTCTCAATATCAGCCAAAAACGCTGCCAGCCCTTTGTCGGTCAGCATATGGTTGGCCATCGCTTTGATGATCCCAGGAGGCGCCGTGGCCACATCCGCGCCAATTTTGGCACATTCGCTCATGTGATTGGCCGTACGAATCGACGCGGCGAGGATCTGGGTATCAAAACCGTAATTGTCGTAAATCGTGCGGATATCTGCAATCAGATCCAGACCGTCGAGGTTCAAATCGTCGATGCGACCGATGAAGGGGCTGATAAAAGTCGCTCCCGCTTTGGCGGCCAACAACGCTTGATTGGCTGAAAAACATAAGGTGACATTCACCATTTTGCCCTCACCCGTCAGAACATTACAGGCTTTCAGCCCGTCCCAGGTCAACGGTACTTTGACGGTGATATTAGCAGCAATTTCGCCCAGTTTGCGCCCTTCGGCGATCATTGTGTCGGCGTCTGTTGCGGTAACCTCTGCACTGACCGGGCCACTGACCAAGGCACAAATCTCTTTCGTGACATCAAGGATATCGCGACCAGACTTCATGATCAGGGACGGATTCGTGGTGACGCCATCGACCATACCAAGGTCATTGAGCTCCGTAATTGCGTCAATCTCAGCGGTGTCTACAAAAAATTTCATGCTATAATCCTGTTTACTGGTTGGTCTTAGACTGGCTAGCGTTTACCCCATGCAGTACGACCAGAAAACCCCAATAAAGGCCTCACAAAGGAGAGAGTGTTGCAGCAGCCGGGTTTCTTTGACCAAGATACACTGGTCAGCGTCATGACGCTAGCACCTTTGGACAGCGCGCTGGATTATCGCGCGCCGGAAGGCGGTTGCCATCTGGGGGCCTATGTCGAGGTACCTTTGGGGCCGCGTAAAGTGCTGGGCGTGGTTTGGGGGGCTGGTCGCGGAGATTACGACCTGAGCAAAATACGCACCGTCACGAAGGTTTTGGATGTCGCCCCGATGCGGGCCGAGCTTCAAAGTTTTCTCGAACGTGGGGCCGATTATACCCTGACGCCCCGCCCGGCTATGTTGCGGCTTGCCACCCGGGTTCCGGGCCTGAGCAACCCGCCATCGATGCGCAAAATATACCGCCCCGGTGCAACAGAGCCCGACCGCATGACAGATGCGCGGCGACGGGTGCTGGAAACGTTTCAAAGCTACGGCGGGCTGGCCTTTACGCTCAAAGAACTGGCCGATATGGCCGGCGTCAGCACCTCAGTGATCAAAGGTATGGTGGCCTTGGGCGCGGTACAAGAAGAAGATGCCCCGCGCGATCTGCCGTTTCAGCCGCTTGAGACAGACCACAGCCAAACCACGTTGACGCCAGCTCAGGGGAAGGCCGCAAGCGCCTTGATCGCCGGGTTAAAGCAACAGAACTATGGTACCACATTGCTCAAGGGTGTCACCGGATCAGGTAAGACCGAAGTCTATCTTGAGGCCGTCTCCGAATGCCTCCGCCAAGGTCGACAGGCTTTGGTGCTCTTGCCCGAAATTGCGCTGACGGCCGAATTTTTGAACCGGGTCGAGGCACGCTTTGGCGCGTTTCCCGCCGAATGGCATTCCGGTGTTACCTTGACCGAACGACGTCGCGTTTGGAAAATGGTTGGCGCAGGCGGTGCACAAATGGTGATTGGCGCCCGTTCGGCGCTGTTTTTACCTTATCAGAATCTTGGGTTGATTGTCGTCGATGAAGAACATGATAGTTCTTATAAACAGGAAGATGGCGTATTGTATCATGCCCGTGACATGGCAGTGCTGCGGGCGTCGATCTGCGGCGCACGCGTGGTGCTGGCCTCGGCCACGCCAAGTTTGGAAAGCTGGGCCAATGCCGAGGCGGGCAAATACCAGTATCTTGAATTGGCAGCCCGATTTGGTGCAGCGGTGATGCCCAAACTGGGTGCGATTGATATGCGCGGGGAATCCCTGCCAGCGGGGCGCTGGATCTCACACACGCTGCAAAAAGCAATTGAGCACCGCTTGCAGGCTGGCGAACAGTCGCTGTTGTTTATCAATCGCCGCGGGTATGCGCCCGTAACACTATGCCGGGCGTGTGGCCACCAAATCGGCTGTGACGATTGCGATGCCCGCATGGTTGAACACCGGTTCCAAAACCGCCTGATGTGCCACCAATGCGGCGAGACCAAACCAATGCCGGCACGCTGCCCGTCCTGCGAGGCCGAGGGCCGTCTTGCGCCGGTTGGCCCGGGGATTGAGCGGCTGACCGAAGAGGCGCAAAGTCTTTTCCCAGACGCGCGCATTGCCGCGCTGTCATCGGATCTCTATGGCACCGCCCGCGCGTTAAAGGCCCATATTGAAGCTATTGCCAAAGGCGAGGCGGATATCATCCTCGGCACCCAACTGGTGGCCAAAGGGCATAATTTTCCCCTTTTAACGCTGGTTGGGGTGATCGATGCAGACCTCGGTCTGCAAGGCTCAGATTTACGCGCCGCCGAACGCACGTTTCAACTGATGCGACAGGTCTCGGGTCGGGCCGGACGCAGTGACAAACCCGGCGAGGCACTGTTACAAACCTATCAACCCGAGCATCCGGTAATCCGGTCAATCCTGTCGGGGGATGAAACCGGTTTCTTGCAGACCGAGGCCACGCAGCGTCGCGACGCCGGGGTACCACCCTTTGGCCGGCTGGCGGGGATCATTCTGTCGGGGCCAGATCTGTCGCAGCTGTTTGCGCTGGGCAACGCACTGGCCCGTCAGGACCACCCGTTGCGCCAGATCAACGCTCAGGTGTTCGGGCCCGCCCCAGCCCCAATCGCCCGAGTGCGCGGTCGCCACCGGGTGCGGCTGTTGGTGAAAGCGGGTAAAACTGCCGCATTACAACCCGCCCTTGCAACTTGGATTGGTCAATTTAAGCTGAAGGCACAGATGCGGCTGGCCGTCGATATTGACCCGCAAAGTTTTTATTGAGGGCGTGCAATTTAAACAGCGACAAAGCCTCGAGCCTTGATAAAAAACGCACCCCCCGACAGCGCCTTCCCAACAAGTTGTTATTCTGGCTTGAATTTCGCTGACTGACACATAAGCTGTTTTTTTGTATTTATCTGGATTATTTTTGCATATTTTTTTGGAGCCTCTGTGTGGTGGCATTCAACGTTATCGGCATCGCATCTGCTCAACCCCCTCTGCCTGAGGCGGATAAGGGGTTCGTGACAGTCAGTCAACTTTTAAATGATCAATGGTAGCTTGATTACAAACTTGATCGCCCCGTCAAAAGCATCATGTTGGGGCCACCGACGCCCCAGTATCATGCGCCGGCCTGAGACTAACGAGATACCTATTAAATCTTAACACATCCGCAGATCGGCTTTTGCTTTTTAGAGCAGCGCGACAAATCCGCCTTTGCCGAGGTTTCGTTTCAGATCAAGACCGGGTGCGAGGTGGTGCACTATGCCCCGCAGCCGTTTGTCGATTTAGGCCATGGAATCGGCCCAAACACCGGGCCGGTAGGGTTTGCCGAGCGCATCGACACGGCAGACCAAGCATCAGGGCCGCTTATTGTGTTCAAGCCACATTGCAATTTTCACGCTTTGCCAAAACAAAAGGTCTTTATCTCTGGAGTGGCCACGGACCCCGAAAGCTGTGTGCAAATGCCCGAAAACAAGTCTGTGGTATATGTCGACCTGACTGACAATATTGCGAAAAGTGAACTTGTATCCTTGTTCATAAGCGAAGGTCTTTCAAGCCAAGTCAACGACTTTATCCTCACAAAGCTCTCAGACTATACCGAACTTTATCACAGACGTATTCGCACAGCTTCAGACGCCCCTTTAACGCTTTATTTTCAGTGGTCAGAAAGCGCCGAAAAGCGGGTTAGCTTTACTGGAAATGCACCATCTGGCCAACTCTTGACGTCAGCTGAATGGAATGCAAACCGCTAAATCAAAACCGACACCGAACCCAGGCGGACCCTAAAATCCTTTCTGGCACAAAAGGCCACAGATCTTTGGCAATTAAACTTAGGCAGGGGATAAAGCACGCTGGCATAATGAAGGCGGCGAAGAATTGATTGTTTATAGCGCCATGCCCGCACTCGGAAAAATGTCCCAAGATGATATAAATGCAGCGCTCAGCGCACTTGTGGAACCGGCCATCATGGGATTGAAAAAACCATCTTTCAGAGGCGCATCTTAGGGGTGTACCTAAGCTGAATTATACGGCTGCCACTTCAGTGATCCTCGCCGCCCAAAGCGCGGTCGACCTGAACATTTTCGAGATTGAAAGCAGGCCTTTACAAATTGATCCCGACCAGCGCGAAAACCACCCTTTGCATTCTTTTACTCATGTTTTGGTCCAAGCGTGGGCAAGCCAAGCCGCCTGCGACGCGATTGAAGGGTTCATCACTTCTGAACATTCTGATCCGCGGACCGCGCTGATTGATTTATTCAAGGCCACTGGCGTAATGTACCACATCCAAGCAGACCGCTTTATCATCAGTCTTTAGCTTCCCTCGTTATTTGTGCGCAAAACATACTGGCTACTCTTTCGGCGAACCGCAGAACCCTTGGATTGACCTGCGGCAAAGTCAGGTTTTCGCCCGGCCCTTTATTTGCAACTGGTCTTCGCGCCAGCTCGCGGCCACCCGCTTGGCTTTGAGGCAGCTATGTCCTTCCCAAAATTAGAAGAGCGGGTCATCGTTGTGTACCCTCAGCCAACCGCATCGGGGCGTTTGATCCTATGCCAGAGCAAGCGTTTAGACCACGATTTACCGCCGGAACAGGCTTGATACCTTTCCCGGCTCAACCGGTAGTTCTGCAAATTGAACATCCCGCATCAACCGCGCCAAACCCACCGAACCGCATTGTGCAATTTGCAGGCATTGGAATGCATCAGCCGCGCAGCGCTTTTGCCGCGAAACAGCCGTGTTTAGCGTTGTGGATATGAATGTATGAAATTACCGTTTTGCTGAAAAAGGCCTCTATTGTTGCGGAGAGGGTTCTTCCCTCTATCACCTCGGCCGTCTTTATACAGTGACCCGCTCCAAAACCTCTGACGGAAAGCATGCGGCGCAGCAAGATCGATGGCACCTCGCCCACTGCTGGCACCGCCTGCACAGCCCCGCTGCGGACATAAATCGCATGTGAGGCGCGGTAGGGTGATATCTCGGCCAGATGTTCAAAATTGCAAAGAATCAACGCTTCTCCGATCTTGGCCTCGGCAAGCCTTACCCGGCAGGGATAGCCGGGGCTGCAGTCGGCAGTGACGCGCTGGGCACCAAGACGCTCCAGTTCTGCATCTGAGGCGCAAAAAAGCGGCGCAAAGTGGTCATTGGAAGGGCTTTGATTTGAAAGGCCATGTCAATCTTCATTTAAAACCATTGAATACAAGTCGCCATTCCACCCGGCGACCTGGATCTTGCGCAAACGTTATCTGTGTCACCACTGCTGCAGTTTTTCGCCCATCCTCGCTACGTTTTCCCTCGCCACGACGCGGCTTCACGCCTATGACCTGCAGGATGGTCCATACAGTTCCTATTTCAGCCGCAATGAGCCTGCCGCGCTGGCGACGCCCAATCGCCCTTTTGTTCATGATGGCCGCCGCAATGCCCATGGCTTTTGCCACGTGGGCTGCGCTATTGAATAATTTCGTTATCGATGTCGCGCAGTTTGATGGGGCAGATATCGGTTTGTTGCACAGCGTGCGCGAAATTCCCGGATTTCTCGCTGTGGGCGTGATCGCCCTGATCATGTTCATCCGCGAACAGGTTCTCGGCATCATAGCGCTGATACTGCTGGGCGCAGCCACCGCAGTCACAGCGTGGTTTCCGTCAATGGGTGGCATTTTGACTATCACCATGCTGTCGTCGATCGGGTTTCACTATTACGAGACCGTCAACCAATCTCTTCAATTGCAGTGGTTGAGCAAAGACCAAGCGCCAAAAGTTCTGGGCTGGCTGATGGCCGCAGGTTCGGCAGTGACCTTCGCTGCCTACGGGGTGATCGTGCTCACTTGGGAAACGCTGGGGCTTGGGTACAATCTGGTCTACCTGGTCTCAGGCGGGCTTACGGTTCTGATCGCGTTGTTTTGTCTGTTGGCCTACCCGCAATTTCAGGCCCCGACACGACAACACACTAAAATCGTCCTCAGGCGCCGCTATTGGCTGTATTACTGTCTGCAATTCACTGCTGGCGCCCGCCGACAGATTTTTATGGTCTTCGCAGGGTTTATGATGGTCGAGCGCTTTGGCTTTCATGTCCATCAGGTCACGGCATTGTACCTGATTAATCTGGTGGCAAATATCATGCTCGCACCTTTGATGGGCCATGCGGTTGCGCGCTGGGGCGAGCGCAAGGCACTTTTGTTTGAATATTTCGGTTTAATCTGCGTGTTTTTAGCCTATGGCGGGATCTATCTGTTTGGTTGGGGCGTCTTACTGGCTGCCGCACTGTATATTCTGGACCATATGTTTTTTGGTCTGGCCCTAGCGCTGAAAACATATTTCCAGAAAATAGCCGATCCGGCTGATATCGCACCCACCGCTGCGGTTGCCTTTACCATCAATCATATATCGGCTGTGTTTCTGCCAGTGCTTCTGGGTTTTTTATGGTTAACGTCACCAGCCGCGGTGTTTTGCGTGGCGGCCGGCTTAGCGGCCTTATCGTTTTTGTTGGCGCTCTTAATCCCGCGCCACCCACAATCCGGTGCCGAGACGTTGCTCAGACCAGCAACGACCGCAGCTACGGATTAAAACCATGGCCAAGCAGCAGGGCAAATTTCTCACCGGTTCCACCTTTGGCCATGTCTCGTATATGACTTTGACCGGTGCACTCGGCATCACGTTCATGTTCTGTGTCGATGCGTTGAACCTGTTTTGGATTTCGCAACTGGGTGAGCGGACCCTTGTGGCCGCCATGGGATATGCTTTTGCGATTCAATATTTCACCTTATCTGCCGGCCTAGGCTTAATGATCGCAACCACCGCCCTAGTGGCAAGATCAATCGGGCAGAAAGCCTATGTCAAGGCACGTGAACAAGCCTCGGCTGCATTGATTATCACCTGCCTATGGCAAGTCGGGGTTGTTACTTTGGTGCTTGTTTTCCGCCACGATCTTTTGGCTGCGGTCGGGGCCAGCGGCGAGGCGGCTGACCTTGCAGATCGCTATTTGCAGTTTACTCTGCCCTCGTTGGTGCTGATGGCGGTGGGTATGATCGGCGGCGGTATTCTGCGCGCCAAAGGCGAAGGCGCGCACGCCATGAGCATCACGCTGATCCCGGGTGTTGTCGCGCTGGTGATTGATCCGCTGTTTATCATCTGGATGCAATTGGGGCTGGACGGGGCTGCATTGGCGCTGTGCCTTATGCGCGGTTTGATGGCTACAGTCGCACTGTGGCTTGTGATCGGGCACCATAAAAGCCTTGCGCGCCCGACCTTGAGGTCAATTCATGACATGCTAAAGCCTTTTTTTGCCATTGCCCTGCCCGCAATGTTAACCCAGATGGCCACGCCTTTCGGAAACTACCTACTGACCGGGTTGATCGCCGGGTTTGGCGATAGCGCCGTTGCAGCCTGGGCTGTGGTCGGTCGTCTGACGGTAGTAGCCTTTGGCGGTATCTTCTCGCTGTCGGGTGCTATTGCCGGAATTTTCAGCCAAAATTATGGCGCTGGCCTTTATCACCGTGTGCGCGCCACTTACCGCGATGCCTTGATATTCTGTGCGCTCTATTCCTGCGTGATGTGGGGCATACTCATGCTAGCCAGCCAAAAAATAAGCCTTTGGTTTTCGCTTGATCCAGCCGGAAACGACGTGCTTTACGCCTTCACACATTTTGGCGCGGGTGGCTTTATTCTCATCGGGGCCCTGATGGTATCCAATGCGGCGTTTAACGCATTGGGCAAGCCCCTGCGCTCGACCCAGACCAATTGGCTTCGCGACGGTGTGCTCACGCTGCCCATTGGTATGTGGTTGACAGGGATGTTTGGCGCCACCGGTGTAATTTATGCCCAAACGCTGGTCGGCGCGGCGGTCGGCTTAATAGCCGCGCTTTGGGGCTGGATTTATGTATCAAAATTAGGCGTCGTTCCGTCCTCAGACCTTGAACTTAGCAAACAACCCGCATACGGCGATGATGTCACACACCGGAGACAATAGATGCCAACATTCACCGCTCTCACCACCTTGATGGACAAAGAACCCGCCGAAGCCCTGGGCGAAGCCCTTGAACGTCTGGATCCGGCACCAACCGGGGTCGGCGTGTTCGAAATAGAAGACGGATCAGGACAATGGGAAGTCGGCAGCTATTTTCTTGAGGCCCCGGACGAAATCGCACTGGCTTTGCTTGCTGCAGCCTTTGACAGCCGCCCCTTTGCGGTCTCAGAACTGCCGGAAACCGATTGGGTGGCCAAAGTAAAGCGCGAATTGACGCCAGTGCGGGCGGGACGGTTTTTTGTCTATGGCAGCCATGATGCCGATCAAATCCCCACCGGGGTCGAGCCCTTGCTGATTGAGGCCGCCATGGCCTTTGGCACTGGCCATCACGGCACCACACTTGGATGTTTACAGGCCCTAGACCTCTTGTCAGAGAGCGGGGTCGTAGGCCAGAACGTGGTGGATATAGGCTGTGGGACTGCAGTTTTGGCGATGGCCGCCGCACGCATTTGGCCCAACCCCGTATTGGCAAGCGATATCGATCAAGTTGCTGTAGCCGTGGCGCAGGAAAATGTTATTGCCAATGGTCTGGAAGGGTGCGTGACCTGCCTCGAAGCCACCGGTTTTGACCACCCGACCCTGACTAAAGCAGCGCCGTTCGATCTGATCTTTGCCAATATCTTGAAAGGCCCGCTGATCGCATTAGCCCCGGATATATCGCGCCACGTCACCGATACCGGTCACGTCATTTTATCAGGTTTGTTAAATGAACAAGCCACAGATGTGTTAGCCGTTTATCGGGACCAAGGCTTCCAGTCCATACGCCACCAAGAAATTGGCGAGTGGACGACGCTGACATTGTCTAAGAACACCACACGTTGAGCTTGATTAAATTAAACGCTTAAACGGCCTCGGTTTCAGCTGCATCTCCGTCGCCGGGTTCAGGCTCTGCCTGAGCCGGAACAGGTGCGGATGCGGCAACAACTTCAGCTTCACCCTCAGCCTCATCAACGGTTTGAGTGGCTGTGTCTGCAGGCGGCGGTGCTGGGGGAGCAACGGTCTCAGGTGTTCCTGACTGGCCTGCAGCGGGCTGCGTATCTTGCTGAGCCACTTGTGGTTCAGGTGCCTCTGGCGCCGGGGCGGCGTTCATTTCAGGTTCGGCAGGCTCGGGTGCAACGACCGGAGCTTGAGTGGCTTGTGACGTGCGGGTGACGCCCGCATCGTAGATTTCTGGTGACAAAGGTGCTGAAATGGCTTGTGGTTGATTGGCGGGTTCAGCAACGCGCTGAGTATCCGCCGCAATCATCGCGCGGGCCTCTGCGCTGATCGTCACAATCACACTTTCGGAGCGTCGCGCCACACGTTCCTGTATTGCTGCCTCAGAGGATGTCGCGCGTTCGGCTTGTTCAAGTGCCTTGAGGCCCTCTAAAGCTTGAATACGCGGATCAATTTGCTGACCGCCCCCATAGGCTGCACCAACACTGGGATTAATCTCAACCATACCGTTCCCGCCTTATTTTTAGCACTACATGCACAAGCTCAGAAATTGTTCGTCACGCATTGCTGGGTTTACGCGTCTTAACATTCGGGACTTACTGTTCGTGCCCGCACTGATGGTTTCTTTAATACGTCTGTGTCTCAGGTTACAATTGAGGCTGTGCTAGACAGCCTTTCCCTCGGTCCGACAGTCGGTACAGGGCCCAAACAAACGATCTAAGAGCGCCGGTGAGCTAACAAATTTATCAGAGCCGTTCTTAGCTGATTCTTCTGGGTGGTGGTCCCAAATCTTCAAAGGCCTGCACAAGATTATCTGCGATTTTGCCAAGATCGATGGGATAATTGTTGTCCGCAATCGCCTTTTTGACGCGATCAACAGCTTCGATATCTACCGGAGCCGGCAATTGTCGCATTGAAGACAAGACTTCACGAGACGTGGAGTTTATCTCAACGGCGACCTTCGCGGTCGAACTCGCCTGAACAACAGGTACCGCCCCGCCGACGCCGACGGCATCATATGTGTCCACTTCAGACGGCATCGCTTCGGTCAGAACTTTTCCGCGCAGTGCGTTTGTTTTCAAAGCCTCTTCCGCGATATTTTCAGTTGGCTTGACGGACATCTGCATCGCAGCCGCGTTGCCCGTTATCGCTGTTGGTGCATCAACCATACGGTGTATCCTTATTGATTGATTGCATACCGACATCTGTCAATTTGCAATCGGACCCTACTTCGGGAACTAAGATACCCAAAGTTATTTATGAATTCAAACAGCGATATGCTAAAAAAGCAAAATTTTGACCGTTACCGCCAATTGGAGACCTAATTTAGCTTAAAAACCGATTTATTGTATTATTATCTTGCCTGAACTGAGTTATTTCGCCTCTGCATTTTGCTGTCTTAGCATACAAATACACGATAAAACCGAATCATAGAATCAGCAGCTGGTCTTTTTAAAACATTTTCAACCAGTGATTCGTCGATTAAAACTTGGTGTAAATTCACCTGCCATAAAAGACATTTTCTATCACAAGTAATCAACAGGCCATCGACTAATGCAATATTTCTTTACTCTGAGTGGGCATTTTTTAATCAAGGCATGCCAATAATAAATCGCGCGAACCAGTGCCCATAAAAATTCGGATTATAAACCTCAGCATTACTTTTAATTTTGAAAAATAATTTGCGCTTTAATTGCAATCTCGCGATCAGAAGCCAGCTCAAACGCCGTCAAAGCCGCGTCCAATGGCAAACTGTGGGTGATCAGGGGCTTTACGTCAATCAGCCCCTTTTGCATCATATCGACCCCACTTGCGAACTCTGGATGAAACCGAAACGATCCCCGTAATGTGATTTCTTTTGCAGTAAGGCTCTGCATTGGGACCTGCATATCGCCGCCAAGGCCCAGTTGCACCAACGTGGCACCGGGGCGCAAGGCCGCAATTCCGCCGGTCAGAGCACGTGCCGCACCAGAGCATTCAAACTGTACGTCGATACTGCCCTTGGCCGCACCAAAGCGGCTCAGTGCGTCGGGCTGGCTGGCCATATTATACACAGCATCTGCCCCCGCCTCTGCGGCTTTATGCAAAGTGAAATTCGACAAATCAGTAGCGATCACAGTTCCAGCACCAGCGCGACGGGCCGCCAGAATAGTCAATATACCGATCGGTCCGCAGCCGGTAATCAAGACAGTTTTACCGAGCAGATCACCAGCCTGCTTTACCGCATGCAGGCTTACCGCCAATGGTTCGGCCATCGCCGCCTCACCAGCGGTGAGACCGTGCGCCGGCACGCATTGTGCGGCATCGGCGATCAGCTGTTGTTGAAACGCGCCCTGAATATGAGGAAAAGGCATTGCGCTGCCGTAGAACCGCATATTCAGACAGTGATTTTGCTGACCAAGCAGGCAATATTCACAGCCATTACATGGCCGCGAAGGGGAAATTGCCACAAGCTGGCCCACCTCAAGCCCGGTGACACCCGCACCAAGCTCCCGGATTATACCCGCCACCTCATGACCCAGAACCATTGGCTCACGCAGCCGGACCGGCCCAAACCCGCCATGTTGATAATAATGCAGATCCGAGCCACAGATGCCGCCAGCCTGCATCTCAATCGCGACCTCCCCAACTGTTGGCGCGTCGAAGGGGCGTTCTTCAATCCTCAGATCTTCTGCAGCATGGATAACAATCGCTTTCATTAGACACCTATTTCCAAGCTGTACATTGGTTCAGAAGATACCGATAACCGAGCCTGAGGCCAAGGCCAATAAGATTAATAACAAACGGGAAACAGGATATGTCATCATCACTCTTTGATCTAACCGGAAAATCCGCACTGATCACCGGATCCAGTCAGGGTATCGGCTTTGCGCTGGCGAAAGGCCTAGCGGCCTCAGGCGCAAAAATCATTCTAAACGGCAGAGACCGGACCAAACTACAGGCGGCCGCAGACAACCTTTCCACCACGGGTGCTGACGTGCAAACGCTTGGGTTTGATGCCACCGACCACGACGCTGTGCGCGCAGCGGTTGACGGGTTTGAGGATACATCTGGCACCATCGATATTTTGGTCAACAACGCTGGAATGCAGCACCGGACCGAGTTGGAAAATTTTCCCGCCGACGCCTTTGAGAAATTACTGCAAACCAATGTCGCCTCGGTGTTTCACGTCGGCCAGGCCGTGGCGCGCCATATGATTGCCCGCAAAGCCGGTAAAATTATCAATATCGCAAGCGTACAATCGGCCTTGGCGCGCCCCGGCATTGCCCCATACACAGCCACCAAAGGCGCGGTAACAAACCTGACAAAGGGCATGGCCACCGACTGGGCCAAGCACGGGCTGCAGTGTAACGCGATCGCACCGGGCTATTTCGACACCCCGCTAAACGCAGCGCTTGTCGCCGATCCGGACTTTAGCGAATGGCTGGCCAAGCGCACACCCGCTGGACGTTGGGGCAATGTCGAGGAACTGGTTGGCGCCTGCGTGTTTCTCTCCTCGGGCGCCTCAAGCTTTGTCAACGGCCACACCCTTTATGTTGATGGCGGCATCACAGCTTCACTCTAGCTAAGAGGGGTTAGCCATACTCAAATGGCTGCAATTTGGGCCAGTCAAAGGTGACACCTATTCCCGGACTATGGGGGGCGACGGCAAGATGATCTGCAATCACCAAAGGCCGCGTAGTATAGCGGTCAATCGGGAAACTATGCACCTCAAGCCAACCGCCATGGGCCTGACCGCTGACCAGACTGACATGCAATTCCTGCATCCCGTGACTGCACACGGGGACGCCGGCCAGCGCACTGCGCTCAGCCACCTCAAGCCAGCCGGTAATGCCACCGCAATTCGAGGCATCTGGCTGGATAAAGCCCAAGTTTGACTGGGCCAACGCCATTTCAAACTCATGAATGGTGTGCAGGTTTTCGCCCTGCGCCACGGGGATACCCGTGCCTTGAGAAATCTGCGCATAGCCGGGATAATCATCGGGAATAACCGGCTCTTCAAACCAGTATATATCTTGGTCTTTCACCGCATTGCCCAGCGCGATTGCCTGCGCGACGCTCAGCGCATAATTGGCATCCACCATAAAGGTCACATCAGGGCCAATCAATGTACGAACTGCGCGAATTCGCGCCACATCGTCGGCCATATCCGGCTGGCCTATCTTGATTTTAATCGCGTTGAACCCGGCCGCTAGATAGCCCTCGATATTGGCGAGTAGTTTCGGCAGCGCAAACCCAAGATCAATCCCGCCAGCATAGGCCTTGCAGCGATCTGACGCGCCACCGGTTAATTTCCAGAGCGGTAGAGCGGCGGCTTTCGCGCGCAGATCCCATAGCGCGATATCAATCGCCGATATTGCAAAGCTGACGATACCGCCGCGCCCGACATAATGCAGATGCCACTGCATTTTCTGATACAGACCCTCAACGTCACTGGCATCTTCGCCTATCAAGAGATTTGCCAGATCATGGGTAATGACCGCGGCTGTGGCCACACCACCGCGCCCCCCGTTATAGGTATAGCCTGTGGCGATGCGACCGTCACTGAGGGTGATCGTTGCAGTGATCAGATGGAAATGGCTGTGCGCTCCGTGTTTGGCATCCACCAGCACCTCGTCCAGCGGCACTTTGAACAGGCGCGCTTTGACACCTGTGATTTTGCTCATCGCAGCCTCTTACATATCTTCACATTCCGGAACCGGGCTTATCACCGTACCACGGTCCAAATGCTGCAGCAAATTATCAACCGTGAGATTGCCCATCGCGGCGCGGGTCTCATGGGTGGCGCTGCCAACATGGGGCAGCAACACAACATTGGCCATCTGCCGCAGAGCCGCCGGTACTTTCGGCTCTTGCTCAAACACATCAAGCCCAGCCCAGCCCAGACGCCCCTCTTGCAGCGCAGCAATCATCGCCGTTTCGTCCACCACAGATCCACGGCTAACATTGATCAGCGTCCCCTTGGGGCCCAGCGCATTGATCACCTCAGCATTGATTAGCTTATTGGTGGCCTCGCCCCCCGGAGTGATACAGATCAGCACATCCGACGCCCGCGCCATATCGAGCAGACTTTCACAGTATTGATAGGGAACCATTTTCTGGCTGCGCGCGTGATATAGGATTGTGGCGTTAAACGGCGCCAGCTTGTCGGCAATCGCCTGCCCAATCCGCCCGAGGCCCACGATGCCCACGACCTGATTGTCAGCCGACCGGCTCAAAGGGGCGTTACCGCGGGTTTCCCAATCTCCCGACCGCACATAGGCATCATCCGCCAAAAGGTTGCGATAACACGCCAGCATCAGCATCAGCGCAGTGCTTGCCACCTCCGCGTTCAGGACATTTGGCGTATGCGTTACCATTATGCCGCCCGCCCGTGCCAAATTGGTATCAATCGCATCATAGCCAACGCCATAACAGCTGATCAGCTTAAGATTGGGCAGGGCCTTGATATAGTCGGGCTTGACACCATCATGTCCATTGGTGGCAACATAGTGGATTTTAGCTCCATGTTCGGCCAACCAAGATACGGGATCCGCAGCATCCGACAGTCGGTGAACGGTGAAAGCCGACCCAAGGCGTTCCAGCATCTCGGGGGTCGCGCCGCCAATAAGAAGAAGATCAGTCATATTCAGATATCCTGTGTCACGGTTTGGCGTTGTTGGCCGAGGCCTTCGATGTGCAAGTCCATCACATCACCGGCTTTCAGATAAACTGGCTTGGGCTTCATTCCCATAGCGACCCCGGGAGGGGTGCCTGTGCTGATCACGTCACCGGGATGCAGCGTCATCAACCCGGATAAATGCTCAATAATCTCGGCCACGGTAAAGATCATCGTCTTGGTATTACCGGTCTGGCGACGGTTGCCGTTTACATCAAGCGTCATATCAAGATTTTGAGGGTCAGGAATGTCGTCGCGGGTCACCAGCCAAGGCCCGGTTGGGCCAAAGGTGTCGCAGGATTTACCCTTGGTCCACTGCCCCGTCAAATTCGTCTGAAAATGGCGCTCAGAGACGTCATTGATGATGCAATAGCCTGCAACATACTCCAAGGCATCGGCTTTGCTGACATATTTAGCCGCTTTACCGATCACCACGCCAAGTTCGACTTCCCAATCTGTGCTGACCGACCCGCGTGGCATCGAGACATCATCATTGGGTCCAACAACCGCCGAGTTGGCTTTGAAAAATAAGATGGGATGCTCGGGAATTGCCGCGCCAGTTTCCGCCGCATGATCAGAATAATTCAACCCTATGCATAAAAACTTGCCGATATTTCCCACACAGGGTCCAATCCTTGGCGAGCCTGAGACTTTGGGCAGTGTGGCGCTGTCCAACGCGCGCAACCGCGCCATAGTGGCATCACAGAGATTTGCGCCATTGATATCGCTCACATGTTCAGACAGATCGCGCAACTCACCATTCGCGTCGATCAATCCCGGTTTCTCGGCGCCATCCGCGCCATAACGCACTAACTTCATCGTTTGGTATCCTTAATGATTGTCACGCGGCATAAACTTGCGCGCAATGTCTTGATAATTATCCGCGTCCTTGAGAACCATTCCCTTATCAAACGGGCCGACCTTTTCGCGGAAATACTGTTGCCAGGGTGATTGGCTTTCCGGCATTGCATAGCCGTCAGTCTCAAGGATGCGGGCCCGCGCTGACAGCTCGTCGCGCGTCACCAACATATCAGCGCTACACTGGTTCAAATCGATCCGCACCCGATCACCGGTTTGCAGCAGAGCAAGCCCGCCCCCATCCGCAGCCTCGGGCGAAGCGTTCAGAATAGACGGGCTGCCAGAGGTGCCCGATTGCCGGCCGTCGCCGATGCAGGGCAGCGCCTCAACACCTTTTTTCAGCAAATACGCCGGTGGACGCATATTCACTACCTCTGCCCCCCCCGGATAGCCAATCGGCCCAGCGCCGCGCATGAACAAAATACACTCCGTATCTATATTTTCCGCTGGATCGTCTATCCTGTGATGAAAGTCATCCGGCCCATCAAAAACCACGGCCCGGCCTTCAAAGGCGTTCATATCCTCAGGATTTGATAGGTACATCGCCCGAAAACTGTCACTGATCACGCTGGTTTTCATGATTGCACTGTCAAACAGATTGCCGCTGAGGTTGATAAAGCCAGCATCCGACTTGATTGGCGCGTCGGCCGATTTGATCACATCAAGGTTAGCCGAGCGCCGCGCGCCGCAGTTTTCGCCCATCGCCTGTCCATTGACAGTCAGCGCATCGGGATGGGGCAACAGACCCTGCTCAAGAAGTTCGCCAACAACCGCCGGCACGCCGCCAGCGCGGTGATAATCTTCGCCCAAATACGCCCCCGCCGGCTGCAGGTTGACCATAAGCGGCACATGGTGCCCCACGGCCTGCCAATCATCATTGTCCAGCGCCACGCCGAGATGCCGGGCAATCGCATTGAGATGAATAGGCGCATTGGTGGACCCGCCAATCGCTGAATTAACAACGATGGCATTTTCAAAAGCCGCGCGTGTCATGATATCGCTGGGGCGCAGGTCTTCCCAGACCATATCCACGATGCGGCGTCCGGTTTCATAACTGATCTGACCGCGCTCACGATACGGCGCCGGGATCGCAGCCGCACCGGGCAATTGCATCCCGAGGGCCTCAGCCAGCGAATTCATCGTCGTCGCCGTCCCCATGGTATTACAATACCCCACCGACGGCGCCGAGCTGGCCACCATATCCATGAACCCTTCATTGTCAATTTCGCCCGCCGCCAGCATCTCGCGGGCTTTCCACACAATCGTGCCAGAGCCGGTGCGTTTGCCCTGAAACCAGCCGTTGAGCATCGGCCCAACCGATAGGGCAATGGCGGGGATATTCACCGTGGCGGCCGCCATCAACAGTGCCGGCGTGGTTTTGTCACAGCCGATGTTCAGAACAACTCCGTCAATTGGATAGCCAAACAGCGTTTCAACCAGCGACAGATAAGCCAGATTGCGATCCAACATCGCCGTCGGACGCTTACCGGTTTCCTGAATGGGATGCACGGGAATTTCAATCGGTGTGCCGCCCGCCGCAAGAATGCCATCGCGGACCCGTTTTGTCAGTTCGATATGGTGCCGGTTGCACGGGCTTAGATCGCTGCCGGTTTGGGCTATGCCAATAATTGGCTTGCCCGATTGCAGCTCTTGCCGGGTCAGACCATAGTTTAGGTAACGCTCAAGATAGAGCGCTGTCATTTCCGGGTTATCGGGGTTCATAAACCACTTGCGCGACCGCAGATCATCAATACCAATTTTTTTCATTATCTCATCCCGACCAGCCGCCATCAATAACGTGACCCTGCCCTGTGGTAAAGGCGCTCTCGTCGCTGGCCAGATAGACCACAAGGGCAGCAATTTCTTCGGCCTTTGCGATCCGCCCCATGGGCTGGCGTGCGACGAAGGCCTTCATCGCGGCGTCGTAATCCCCTGTGGCCCTGAGCCGGTCGTGCAAGCTTGGGCTTTCAACGGTACCCGGGCAGATCGCATTACAGCGGATTCCTTGGGTGATATAATCGATGGCAACAGATTTGGTCAGCCCCAAAACGGCTGCTTTGGTGGTGCCGTACACAAATCGATTCGGCGCGCCGATAATTGACGAACAGGCCGAAGACATGTTGATGATTGATCCCGAACCGCGCGCCAGCATTCCTGGCAGCGCGGCGCGAATGGTTCGCAACATCGAACGGACATTCAAATCAAACGCAAAATCCAGCTCGTCATCAGACGCGTCGAGGATTGTCCCGTTATGCACAAACCCGGCGCAGTTGAACAACACGTCAGGTTGGGCGCGCTCAACCCCGGCTGCAACGCTGGCATCATCGCGCGCATCAAGTTCGAAAATCTCAATATTTTCGTGATTTTCCTCACGGATCGTGGAGAGGGCTGTCATGTTTACGTCCGAGGCAAATACTTTGGCCCCCTCTGCCGCCAGAGCAAGTACGGAGGCTCGGCCAATTCCCTGCGCCGCCGCTGTCACGAGGATATTTTTCCCTTTAAGTCTTTGTGTCATACTCTCACCAATCCGTTTTCCCCGAAAGGACTTTCTTTCCACATTTATTTTCTGTCATTGCCTTTGCAGGCGCTCTGATTGCCGCCGTTTGTCTAAAGCAAGCACTCAAAAAGCCAGAAACAAATCCCGCACGCACCCTATGGCAAGGTCTGGAGTTTGGCTATAGGCTAAGATTAACAAACCGCTTCTGAGGATATTCACTATGACCATTCCCAAAAAAATTGCTTTTATTGGTATTGGGTTGATGGGCTTGCCGATGGCAAAACACCTGTTGGCCGCAGGCCATCAAGTGGTCGTTTGGAATAGAACACCTGCCAAAGCGGCAGCACTTACAGACCACGGCGGCGTCGTTGCCGAAACACCAGAGCAGGCAGTTCAGGACGCGGATTTGATTATCACAATGCTATCTGACGGCGCCGTAGTTGACGCAATATTACAGGCCCCCGAACTGCAAGCGGCCCTGCAACAAGGCAGCCTCTGGGTCGATATGTCCAGCACGCAACCCGTGCAGGCCCGGGCGCAATCTGCGCGGCTTGAAAAACTGGGCATTGCACATCTGGATGCACCGGTTTCAGGGGGCACTAAAGGCGCCGAAGCGGCCAGCCTCGCCATTATGGTTGGCGGGCAAGAAGAAACCTTTTTGGCTGCCTTGCCAATTTTGTCTATCATGGGGCGGCCGGTCCATGTCGGCCCATCCGGGTCAGGCCAGCTTGCAAAACTTGCAAATCAGGCAATTGTAGCGGTCACGATTGGCGCTGTGGCAGAGGCCATGCTGCTGCTTGACAAAGGCGGCGCCGACCCAGCGGCAGTGCGAGACGCCCTGCGTGGCGGATTCGCCGACAGTACCATTCTACAGCAGCATGGGACCCGTATGACAACCGGCAACTTTGCGCCCGGCGGATTGTCAAAACTGCAATTGAAGGACCTGAACAACGTTTTGAGCGAAGCGCAGAACGTCAATCTCTGCCTGCCCGTTACCCAGCACATTCGCGATCGGTTCGACCACTTTGTCCACCAGATGGGTGGCGCAGACCTAGACCACGCCGGCTTGTATCTTGAATTACAATCCCGAAACAGCGATAGCTGACACCTGAAATTCTTCAGGGAAAGACACAGTCAGCAAATCACCGAGATTTTTTTTCCGGCAACGGCTGCGCCAGATTGCGTGACAAATGATCATGAATTAACCGGCGCAGTAAATCCTCGTCGCGATCAAGTGCCGCCTCTAAAATACCTTGATGCTGGAGGATGTTCTCAGGGACATAGATCGTATCGCTATCCGCGTTAATCAGTTGCTGACGGAACTGCTGGTAAATAATAGAATGGATGCGCTTGAGGGTCGAGGAACCGCAGGCGTCAATTAAGGTCTCATGAAATTCCTGCTCGGCGGTACTCCATAGATCAAACAACGGCTCCAATTCTTCTTTTGAACGGGCCCGCATTTCAATATGGGACAACTTGTGATGGGCCGCAGACAGTCGCGCCTCCCAAGCGACACCACCAAGCCGGATAGACAAACAGGCACCTTCGCACTCAAGCAAAATCCGCATATGGGTTAATTCATGTTGCACAACCCGAGAAACCTTAGGCACTCGAAAGCCACGCTGCTCTTTGAAACTCACCAAGCCAACCGTCGACAGCCGGAACAAAGCCTCGCGAATCGTACTGGCAGAGCATTGATAATCTTTTCGCAACAACTCGGGCTGCAGCTTTAGATCAGCAACAAATCCACCCGCAACCAGCCTCTGGTGCAATAATTTGTATACATCAATTTCTTCGACCATTTCACACCTTTTAAATTATAGTTGTTTTTAAATAAAAATTTTCGAAATTAAAGGCCATTATCGAAATTATCAAAAAATACAATATTCTCTTGCCGAATATTATTCCCGCGATTACGGTATCTGTCAGCGATAACGAAAGCCGCATCTGGCTTAAACTGGTCGCGAATAAGCGTCTTGGGAGGACAATATGAATCTATTGAAAAAGGCAGCATATGTTGCTGGGGTGGCAGCTTTGGCTGCGACCACTGCTCTTACAGCATCAGCAGCAACAACAAACCTGCGAATCCAAACTCACTTTTCGGAAGAAAGCCCCAACGGCAAACTGGCTGCTCAGTTTATCGACAACGTGCAAACCATGTCTGGCGGCGACATTTCCATCGAAATGTTCTATTCGTCGTCCGTAGTGAAATCTGCTGAGACTTTTGATGCCGCAGCGACCGGCATTCTTGATTGCGACATGACCGGTGGTGCCTACCAGACCGGTAAGAACCCTGCGTTCCAATTTGTCGGCGACATCATGGGCGGATATGACTCACCATGGGATCAGTATAGCTGGCTCTATAACGGTGGTGGTTATGAGGCAGC
>ERZ802822.13-NODE-13-length-121617-cov-13.291056_pt1 | contig 121617 bp, 107 predicted proteins | sample MGYA00345649_ERZ802822 | MGnify/ENA primary metagenome ERZ802822 (study PRJEB30503, sample SAMEA104212359) | marine metagenome | biome: Westerlies Biome; feature: [SRF] surface water layer (ENVO:00010504) within the epipelagic zone...; material: water... | reverse complement strand
AAACAATAGTTGAGGGTTTTTTTTCACGCTATTTTCCTGATTTTAGTAACGCCCAACAAACCGACTTGCTTTTTCGTTTTATTCAGTTTATTGAGCGTAGGGTAGTTCTTTTTGATGCTGTAGAAGATGCTGCATTTAGCCGCATCAACAATATGAGCGGAATAGGTACGCTTAGAAACCTAAAAGAAGAGGCACAGTCCAAACAAAAAACTTCTGAACTCAAAGAGCTTTTACAAGAAATTAATGTACGCCCTGTACTAACCGCACACCCAACGCAATTTTATCCCGGATCGGTTTTAGGAATTATTACAGACTTGGGAAAAAGTATTCAGAAAAATGACTCTCAAGAAATTAAGTTATTACTCGCACAGTTAGGGCGAACACCTTTTTTTAAGAAGAAAAAGCCCACCCCTTTGGACGAAGCACGAAGTTTAATTTGGTATTTGAGTAACGTTTTTTATCCTGCGATAGGTGAAATTCAATCTTATGTGCAACGTCATATTTTTCAAGACGAATCATTGTCTAGTGAAACCGTAAAACTTGGATTCTGGCCAGGAGGTGATCGTGATGGTAATCCGTTTGTAACTACCGAAATTACACGAAAAACCGCTCAATTGCTTCGTAGCAGTGTCATTCGAAATTATTATCGCGATATAAGAAAACTTCGCAGAAGACTGACTTTTGCGGGCGTAGAGGAAGCCGTTTTGAACGTTGAGAAAAAACTTTATAATAGCATATTTAAACTTGAAGAAGCTCCTGATATTTCATTGTCAGATTTAAAATCAGAATTAAATTCCATTCTCAATAAGATTGAAGAAGATTACCATGGCCTTTTTTCAAATGAATTACGCGACTTTATTGCTAAGGTAAATGTCTTCGGGTATCATTTCGCAAGCCTGGATATACGTCAGGATTCTAGGGTACATCATGATGCTTTTTTGACATTGTTAAATCAAACCAATAAAATCGGTATCACAGATTCGTCTTTTGATTACAAAAACGCATCGGAAAAGGAGCGAATTTCTTTCTTAACTTCATTGACAGGAGATGTTGACCCTGATACATTTGAGGACGAAACTGTTCGAAAGGCATTGGGTTCAATTCGCGCTATGAAAGAGATTCAACAAACCAATGGCGAGGCTGGAAGCAATCGATACATTATCAGTAACAATCAAACGGCACAAAATATATTTGAAGTATTTGCCATGATTCGTTTGAGTGACTGGACGAATCCAGCAGTTGATGTAGTTCCGTTGTTTGAAACGATTCCTGATTTGAAAATTGCACTTGAGGTAATGGATAAAGTGTATTCAAATCCTGTTTATCGAGAGCATTTGTCTAAGCGAGGAAACAAGCAGACTATCATGTTAGGTTTTTCTGACGGTACTAAAGATGGTGGTTATTTGATGGCTAATTGGAGTATTTTTAAAGCCAAAGAAGAACTTACTGCAATTTCACGCAAACACGGCATAAAAGTGACCTTTTTCGACGGTCGTGGAGGGCCGCCAGCTCGCGGTGGTGGAAACACACATCAATTTTACGCATCTATGGGGTCTAGCATTGAGGCCGACGAAATTCAATTAACTGTTCAGGGACAAACCATCAGTTCAAATTTTGGTACCTATGACTCTTGCCGTTACAATTTAGAGCAATTACTGAGCTCAGGTATTTCAAATAGATTGTTTGCAGACAAAACGACTAATTTGGATGACGAGGATAGGGCGACAATGAATGCGTTAGCTGATATCAGTTATGAGGCTTACAAAGATTTTAAAGCGCACCCAAAATTTTTGCCTTACCTAGAACATATGAGCACGCTGCAGTACTATGCCAAAACAAATATTGGTTCTAGGCCTTCGAAGCGTAAATCAAGTAAATCACTAGATTTTTCTGCGTTGCGCGCCATACCATTTGTAGGAAGTTGGAGTCAGTTAAAACAAAATGTTCCTGGTTTCTATGGAGTGGGTACTGCTCTGGAAGCCCTAGACAAAGCGGGTGATTTTGACAAAGCACTAAAATTATATCAAAATAATGCGTTCTTCAGAACCTTGATTTCAAACTCCATGATGAGTTTGCAGAAATCGTTCTTTAAGCTTACCGCATATATGGAACAAGATCCTGAGTACGGGGCATTTTGGAAAATAATTTACGAAGAATTCCTTCGTTCAAAAAAGTATATTTTAATGCTAACGGGACTGGAAAACTTAATGCAGGACCAACCTGCAGGAAAGGCTTCCATTACAATTCGTGAGGAGATTGTACAACCGCTACTTACCATTCAACAATACGCATTGCTTAACATTCAACAAAATAGCTTGGATGATGCAGGTCGTGAGGTCATGGAAAAGATGGTAACGCGATCGTTGTTTGGAAATATTAATGCGAGTAGAAACTCTGCTTAGCTATCAGCTTCCGCATAAAAATCAAATGATTTTTGGATAAGTTCGTCTGGTACCGATTGGTTCCAGATGGGTTTTCCTATTGTTTTGAGCAAAACAAAAAGTACATTTCCATTTTCATTTTTCTTATCATGAGTAAGTAGTCCTATTACCTCACTTATGGTTGTTGTATCAAAGGCAACATTTGGATAAATATCGCCAAAAACAGTCTTAATACGCTTGGCATCGTCAATAGGTAATCCAGTAAGCTCTGCTGAAAGAAAGGCTTCTAATACCATTCCTATTGCAATAGCTTCCCCGTGAAGCAATCGTGTTTTACCAGGCGTTACTAAAAAATGAGATTCAATGGCATGTCCTAGGGTATGACCAAAATTTAAAATCTTACGAAGCCCATGCTCATATGGGTCTTCGTTTACAACCTCGGCTTTTACACGGACAGAATGATAAATATGGGGTAGTATTTCTTGTCGACTTAAAAATGAACTGAGCGTATCAAAATATTCAGGCTCATGAATAAGTCCATGCTTTAACATTTCGGCATAACCACTGCGATACTCGTGTTCTGGAAGTGTTTCCAGATAATCTGTTTCAACAAGAACCATTTTAGGTTCTTCGATGACACCGACTTGATTTTTTAAGGCCCCTAAATCAATACCAGTTTTTCCACCTACAGAGGCATCTACCATAGCCAATAGCGAGGTTGGAATATTGATAAAGTCAATGCCGCGCTTAAATGTACAGGCTACAAACCCGCCCAAATCAGTGACCACGCCACCACCAAGGTTAATAAGTAAACTTTTCCTATCTGCACCCAAATCAGATAGCGATTCCCAAAGCGACACACAGGTTCTAATGTGTTTGTGCTCTTCTCCTGCAGGCATTTGGAGCATTGTGAATTCAAAATCAACATGACTTTTAAAACGCGGTAGGCAATGCGTTTGTGTGTTGGTGTCAGTTAACACAAAAACAGTAGAGTAGTGGTGTGTGTTTACCCAGCTGTTAAGTGTGTCTGCACACGCATCACCAAAAATGATTTCGCTATGTTTTGTTTTCAGTCGCATAAGCGAAGACGAAAGTACTGCTTTTGTGTTTTATTTTCCTAATTTTGAGCATAGGAACTCAAATTTAAATGTGAGCAGTTGACACCCACTACTTCATATTACCCACATAAGACAACCTCAGATTTGCGTGCTTCATTGGTTCTGTTTCAGTTGTTGTCGTTCCCTTTCTTTGTACGTATAGCTTTATTTGCATGGCGTTTGATTGACTTTTTTCGGATTCCACTGTCTCCTTTTATTCGCTTAACAGGCTACTATCAATTTTGCGCAGGAAAAGACGTAACGTCATGTACTGAAATTACATCACGTATGGCAGATTTTAAGGTTAAAAGTGTGTTAGATTATGCTAACGAGCACAGTGAAAATGAAACGGATTTTGATCAAAACACATCGGCAATTTTACAAACGATACGCGCGGCAGCGAAAAGCAACGTATATCCTTTTGCTGTATTAAAACCTACAGCTATTGGATCCTTTTTGCTGTTTGAAAAAAAATCAAATGGTATTTCATTTAATGACGCTGAAGTAATTGCTTGGAAGCAAATAAAAAGTCGTCTTGAGAGCTGCGCTTCTTTGGCGGCAAAATCCGGTATTGTTTTAATGGTTGATGCAGAAGAGAGCTGGATTCAACTGGGTGTAGATGCGTTGGTTTTACCCGTATTGAAACGTTTCAATACGGAACGCGTAGTTGTCGCCATTACGCTACAGTTTTATCTTAAGGGAACTTTTGATACCTACAAGCAACTTATTGATGATGCATCACAATACTCTTTAGGAGTGAAGCTGGTAAGAGGCGCATATATAGAAAAAGAAAATAAGCGCGCTAAAAGCCTTGGCATTTCCTCACCTGTTTGTGATACAAAGGCTCAAACGGATAATCAATACCGTCAAGCGTTGGCACTTGGTCTTGAAAATTTGCCTAAACACTTGTGTATTATTGCCACACACAATGAGCCAGATATTCAATGGGTAACGCAATCGTGTAAGCAAAATAATATATTGCTTAATCATAAAAATCTTTGGTTTAGCCAATTATATGGAATGCGAGATTATATTTCCTTTTCTCTCGCTTCATTGGGAGCAAATGTATTTAAGTATGTCCCTTTTGGTCCGCTTAGACAGTCCATTCCTTATTTGATGAGGCGTGCTATTGAGAATAGTTCGGTAAAGTCACAAACAACTCTTGAAAGGAAGATGCTGAAGGAAGAGATAGCAAGGAGAAAAACTAACGCTTAAAAATAACAATGTCGGTGCAATTCTCAACTGAAAAAAGGCTGTCATCAACTTTCATTACATAGACGTTGCATGAATCAATGCCAATAGTACTCTCACTGAAGCGGACGTCAGCATTTTTAAACCATTGAACCGTATCAGTAATGGTATAGAAATTATCTTGAAATATCCATTCTTTCTTTTGAATATCACTTTTAACTCTGGCAGAGGGCGCATAATTACACTGTGTGCGTTTTCCATTAAAAAAGAAAAACAGGAAAACTAAACCAACAGAAAATCCGCCTAAATAATATCCCAATCGCTTTATAAAACTCATATAAATGTTATTTTACGTGTGGTGGCATCTATGGTCTCAATACGAATAGTGTGATGTGCTTTTGGTATATATGCCATGCCAATTTCAGGCCATTCGATAAAACAATAGCTGCCTGAATAGAGGTATTCTTCAAAGCCAAATTGTACTAATTCTTCTGAGTGTTCGATTCGATACAAATCCAAATGGTAAGCCGTTTCAAAAGGCAATTGTACTTCGTTAGCAATACCGAAAGTAGGACTTGACACTTGATCAATAGCTTTTAGTGCCGTTAAAATTGCTTTAACAAGCGTAGTTTTTCCAGCACCTAAATCTCCTTTTAGTAACACAATTTTATGTGTTAAAAGAGAGATAAGCCCATTCGCAAATACATCTAGACGTTCAAGTGTTACCTCTTTGACCATGAGGCAAAAATACGCTACTTGGGAGAAAATACGGCAAAAGGAATACACATCTCTTCCAAAGAGATTCCCCCATGCTGATAGGAGTTTTTAAAGTAATTTACAAAATGGTGGTATCTGTTGGGATAAATAAGGTAATAATTGTCTTTTGCAAAAGCGAAAGAGCTGCTCATATTAATACTGGGTAATCCAATACTTTTTGGGTCAGATACCATAAAAACATGTTTGTCCTCTGTTTTTAATCTTCGACCCGTTTTATATCTAATGTTTGAACTCGTTTCCCTGTCCCCAATGATTTTGGCAGGCTGCTCTACATTGATGGTACCATGGTCGGTGGTGATGATGAGTTGATACCCTTTTTGTTGGGCTGTTTTGATAATATCCAGTAGAACAGTGTTTTGAAACCAACTTTTTGTTAAAGACCGATAGGCTTTATCGGTGCTTGCCAACTCTTTTATCACTTCCATTTCAGTTTTGGAGTGTGAAATCATATCAACAAAATTGTAAACTACAGCCTTAAGGGAAGAGGCAGTTTCAGCTTTTATGATATCCAAAAACTTGCTTGCCTCATGTGGTCGGTTAATTTTAGTGTACGAATGCGGTTGATCTATGCCCAATCGCTTTAATTGCGCGCCTAGAAAATCCGCTTCATGTAAGTTTTTACCTCCCTCATCCACATCATTTTTCCACCATTGCGGATGTTGGGCTTCCATTTCAGAAGGAAGTAAGCCTGAAAAAAAGGCATTACGAGCATACTGTGTAGCTGTAGGTAATAGACTAAAGTATGCTGTTTCAAAATCCAAACTGTAATATGGAGAGATATTGGGCAATATGCTTTTAAATTGGTCATAGCGCAGGTTGTCTATAACCAGCAGTAAGGTAGGTTTTGATTCTAGACGTGGTGCAACTAACTGTTTAAACGCTTGATGAGAAAAGGCATGTGCGTTATCTTCAAAGAGTAGTGTAGCGTAATTTTTTTCAATAAAGCGCGAGAATGTTAGATTAGCCTCTGTTTTTTGATAATGAAAAATCTCTTGAAGTTCAGGGGAATCAATGGTGTCTAATTCCATTTCCCAAAAAAGAATTTTTTGGTACAGCTCACTCCAATCATCTAATGAGTGTGCTTGCATGAGTAAGGCGTTTAGCTCTTGAAATGAACGTTGGTAACTCGAAATGGTTTTTTCAGTAACCAATTTTGTTGCATCTAAATTTTTTTTTAGCGCTAGTAATATTTGATTTGGGTTTACTGGCTTTATGAGGTAATCTGCAATTTTTGCACCAATAGCTTCCTCCATGATGTTCTCCTCTTCGCTTTTAGTAATCATTATGATGGGCAGAGAGGGCCTTAATTGCTTGAGTTCGTCTAGCACTTCCAAACCAGACATACCAGGCATATTTTCATCCAACAGAACCACATCAAAATGCTGTTCTTTTACGAGCATAATGGCGTCTTGACCACTATGCGCTTTGTGTACATTATATCCTTTTTGAGAAAGGAAAATAACATGGGCTTGAAGCAAATCTATTTCGTCATCAATCCATAAAAGTTCAATCGGCTGCATATGCGTATCTTTGGGCGTAATTTTATTAAGTTGAAGCTTACCCAATACAACGACCCAATTTACGGATTTATTGCAATCCCAACTCCACTTATTGGCAAACTTGTCAATCATCCCTTTGTGCAGAGGCTTCGTCGTATCAAGCAAATGGGGCTTTCCTTTTTAGTATTCCCATCTGCAGAGCATACACGATTTCAACATGCCCTGGGTGCAATGCATTTGGCCACTAAGACTGTTCAAGCGTTGCGCCAGCAACAAATTGAAATAAGCGACACTGAAGCCGAAGCATTGTACGTCTGTATGCTGCTGCACGACCTTGGACATGGACCCTTTTCGCACGCCTTAGAGCATGTGTTATTCCCCAAGAATACACATGAGGATATGTCGATTGCTCTTATGAAAAAACTTAATGTAGAGTTTGATGGAAAACTTGACCTGGCAATAGAAATGTTTACAAACACCTATTCGCGTATTTTTTTCAATCAATTAATTGCATCACACATCGACCTTGATAGATTAGATTATCTTAAACGCGATAGTTTTTACTCTGGAGTTACAGAAGGAAACATAAACTCTGAGCGCCTAATTTCGATGATGATGGTGCAAGACAATCGATTGGTTTTCAATACCAAAGCAGTTTATTCTATTGAGAAGTTTTTGTTGGCAAGAAGAATGATGTATTGGTCGGTTTACCTGCATAAAACCAGCTTTGTTGCCGAAGAACTTCTGGTACGCTTTTTTAAACGGGCGTTGGCGTTAATTCAATCTGGTAAAGAGGTAATAGTGAGCTCGTCTTTAGCATATTTTTTACATCATATTGATGGAGCGATTGATAAAAAAATAGATTCTTTTGTTCGATTAGATGACGCTGATGTATGGATGATGCTAAAAAGTGCCTGCACTAATGACGATGTTGTTTTGTCAACCCTGGCTAAAATGCTTTTGGATCGAAAGCTTCCAAAAATTAAGCTAGCCTATGAACCCTTTTCCGAAAATCAAATAAAGGAAAGACAGCTTGCTATTTCATCAAAATACGGTTTGTCTAAAGCGGAGGCGACTTACTTTGTGTTCTCCGAAAGCTTAGAAATTCAAGGGTATATCCAGAAGGGAAATCCGATTCAATTATGTAATCAAAATGGTGAATGTTCTTTATTTGATACTTCACCAGATACAATACACGTCCATTCACTGACTAAGAAAGACACCAAGTACTTCTTGGCTTACCCTAAGGGTGACGGATATTTTTCTTAATTTTGCACCTATGAATTTTACCGCCTCTCAAATAGCCGAGCTGGTTTCTGGAACGGTTGAGGGAAATATTAATACAAAGGTTAACAGGCTTTCCAAGATTGAGGAGGGTACTGAAGGTAGTTTGTCCTTCTTGGCAAACCCAAAATACACTCCTTTCTTATATACCACTGATGCCTCTATAACTTTAGTCAGCGATTCTTTTGTTCCTGAAAAAGAATTTAAAACCACATTGATTCGAGTTTCTGATCCATATGAAGCATTTTCGAAGTTACTAGAGCATTACAACCAAATTCAAAAACAGCATTCATCTGAAATTGCCCAAACAGCAATTATTTCTGAAGCTGCAAACATTGCAAAAACTGTTTTTATTGGGGATTACTCGCAAATTGGGGCAAAAACTTCTCTAAAAGATCACGTTGTCATTCATCCACAAGTATACATAGGAAATAATGTTTCTATTGGAGAAAACACGGTTATACATACTGGGGCTAGAATTCATGACGACTCCGTCATAGGTAATAATTGCGTTATCCACAGCAATGCGGTTATTGGTGCCGATGGATTTGGTTGGGCGCCAAACGAGAACGGAAGTTATGACAAGGTTCCTCAAACAGGGAATGTGATTCTTGGTGATTTCGTTGATATCGGGGCAAATACGACTATTGATCGCGCAACATTGGGTTCTACAAAAATTGGGAAAGGAGTAAAATTAGACAATCTCATTCAAATTGGCCACAATGTAGAAATTGGCGAGCACACGGTAATTGCTGCTCAAACAGGTGTAGCGGGATCCACTAAAATTGGAACTCATTGTCAAATTGGTGGTCAAGTTGGCATCAGTGGACACTTGACTATTGGAAATCAAGTTGGTATACAGGCTAAATCGGGAATTTTAAAAAATATTAAAGATAATTCTAAAATAATGGGATATCCAGCTTTTGAGTATTCCGCTTTTAATAAAGCGTATGTGCATTTTCGTAATTTGCACACCCATATTACAGATTTACAAACCCTAAAAAAGAAGCTTAACCATGAGTAAGCAAACCACCATTTCTAAACCCATTTCTTTGAGCGGTGTTGGTATTCACACAGGTAAAGAAGTTACATTAACGTTTAAACCTGCCCCTGCAAATCACGGATATTCATTTTGTAGAGTTGATTTGGAAGGCATGCCTATAATTGAGGCAAACGCTAATCTTGTTGTAAACACCCAACGCGGAACAAATTTGCAAAAAAACGGAGTTAGTATTCAAACCTCTGAGCATGTTTTAGCTGCCCTTGTAGGTTTGGAAATTGATAACATTTTAATTGAGTTAGATGCTTCTGAACCACCAATAATGGACGGGTCATCAAAGTATTTTGTAGATGCCTTGTTGAAGGCTGGTATATCTGAACAAGATGCCGAACGCTACGAATATGTTGTACACGAAAACATTTCATTTGTTGATGAAGAAACGGGAAGTGAAATAACAGTTATTCCTAGCAATTCATATCAAGTCACCACCATGGTAGATTTCGGCACAAAGGTGCTTGGAACGCAAAACGCAACTCTAAAAAAGATTTCTGATTTTAAAGACGAATTTGCACATGCTCGAACATTTAGTTTTTTGCATGAAATTGAAACCCTTCTTGAAGATGGGCTCATAAAAGGAGGTGATTTGAACAATGCTATTGTGTATGTAGACAAAGAGCTTTCAGAAGAAACCATGCAAAAACTATGTGCTGCATTTAATAGAGATTCAATTGCTGTTAAACCGAATGGTATTTTAGACAACCTTACGCTTAAATACCCCAATGAAGCAGCACGACATAAACTACTTGATGTCATTGGTGATTTGGCATTGGTGGGGTGTCGCATTCGTGGAAAGGTTATTGCTAATAAACCAGGGCATGAAATAAATACAAATTTTGCAAAAAAGCTGGCTAAGATCATCAAACAGGAGAAGCGAAACCGCATTCCAATGTTTGACCTTAATGCTGAGCCACTAATGGATGTAAATGCCATTATGAAGGTAATTCCACACCGACCTCCATTTTTGTTAGTTGATAAAATTTTAGAACTCAGCGATACACATATCGTGGGAATGAAAAGCATTACAATGAATGAGCCATACTTTGAAGGACATTTTCCTGGTCAGCCTGTGATGCCCGGTGTACTTCAGATTGAGTCCATGGCGCAAGCTGGTGGCGTTTTAGTTTTGAACACTGTTCCTGATCCAGAAAACTACCTTACTTTTTTTATGAAAATTGAAAATGCTAAGTTCAAATACCCAGTAGTCCCAGGAGACACCTTAGTCTTTAAAATGGAATTATTATCGCCGATAAGACGTGGAATATGCCATATGCAAGCCACTGCTTATTCGAGAGGAAGAATAACAACAGAGGCCGAAATGATGGCACAAATTGTAAGAAAAGATCAAGTAAAAGTATGAATCAGCCGTTAGCATATGTGCATTCCAACGCCAAGATTGCCAAGAATGTGGTTATTGAACCCTTTACAACTATTGATAAAAATGTTGTTATAGGCGAGGGTACATGGATAGGTCCAAATGTAACCATAATGGAAGGCGCTCGAATTGGAAAAAATTGCAATATTTTTCCTGGAGCTGTCATTAGCGCAGTTCCTCAAGACCTAAAGTTTAATGGAGAAAATACAACTGCAGAAATTGGCGACAATACAACTATAAGAGAATGTGTTACCATTAATCGCGGCACAAACTCTAGAGGAAAAACTAGTATAGGGAGCAATTGTCTCATAATGGCATATTCTCACGTGGCTCATGATTGCATTGTTGGAGATTATTGTATTTTTTCGAACAACAGTACACTTGCTGGGCACATTACTGTGGGTACACACGTTATTTTGGCTGGTATGACTGCCGTTCACCAATTTTGTTCTATTGGAGATCACGCATTTGTGGCTGGGGGATCTTTGGTACGTAAAGATATTCCACCTTTTGTAAAAGCAGCAAGAGAACCGCTTTCCTATGCAGGAGTTAACTCTGTTGGTCTTCGACGAAGAGGCTTTGATTCTAATAAAATCAAAGAGATACAAAGCATATACCGAATTCTTTATCAAAAGAACTTTAACAATTCTCAAGCCACACAAATTATTGAAGCTGAAATGGAAGCATCTACAGAACGGGACGATATTCTACAATTTATCAGACAATCACAACGTGGTATCATGAAAGGGTATTTACAAAACTAATTATGGCAACAACATCAGATATTCGCAAAGGGCTTTGCATCCATTTCAATAATGACATATATAAAGTAATTGAATTTTTGCACGTAAAACCTGGAAAGGGCCCAGCTTTTGTCCGTACAAAACTAAAAAGCGTTACTTCAGGTAAGGTAGTGGACAATACTTTTTCTGCTGGACATAAAATTGAAGACGTACGTGTAGAGACACGAAAATATCAATTTTTATATGCTGAGGCAGATATGTATCATTTTATGAATACGGAAGATTACAATCAAATCGAACTTCAAGAAAGCATCCTAGATCAACCCAAGTTGATGAAAGAAGGAGAGGTTGTCACGATTATGATTAATACCGAAGATAGTAGCCCACTTTCTGTAGAAATGCCAGCAAGTGTTATTTTAGAAATTACACACGCTGAACCAGGTGTTAAAGGAAATACAGCCACCAATGCCACCAAACCAGCAACTGCAGAAACGGGTGCTAAAATCAACGTCCCGCTTTTTATTAATGAGGGAGACAAAATAAAAGTAGACACCGAAAAGGGAACATATATAGAACGAGTTAAATCATAACATGAGCGTATTAGTAAACAAAACATCCAAAATAATTGTACAAGGATTCACAGGAAGTGAAGGAACATTTCATGCCGGTCAAATGATTGATTACGGCACCAATATTGTTGGTGGCGTTACACCAGGAAAAGGCGGACAAATACACCTTGATAAACCTGTTTTTAACACGGTTGCTGATGCGGTTAAAAAAGTACAGGCAGACACATCTATCATTTTTGTACCACCAGCCTTTGCCGCTGACGCCATAATGGAAGCTGCTGAAGCGGGTATTAAAGTTATTATTACCATTACGGAGGGTATCCCTGTAAACGATATGGCTAAGGTTATGCAATATCTTAAAGACAAAGATTGTCGAATGGTGGGACCAAATTGTCCTGGTGTTATTTCGCCACAGGAAGCTAAAGTGGGTATTATGCCCGGTTTTGTATTCAAAAAAGGAAAAGTAGGAATCGTTTCGAAATCAGGAACACTTACATACGAAGCTGCTGATCAAGTGGTAAAAGAAGGTTTTGGTATTACAACGGCCATTGGTATTGGAGGAGATCCCATTATTGGAACGACAACAAAAGATGCCGTTCAATTGCTTATGGAGGATGATGAAACGGAGTGCATTGTCATGATTGGCGAAATTGGCGGGCAGCTTGAAGCCGATGCTGCAAACTGGATTAAAGCGCAAGGAAACCCAAAGCCTGTTGTTGGTTTTATCGCTGGTGAAACGGCACCTAAAGGACGTACTATGGGTCACGCTGGGGCTATTGTAGGCGGTGCTGAAGATACTGCTAAAGCCAAAAAAGCAATTATGAAAGCTTGTGGAATTCACGTGGTAGATTCACCTGCCGCTATTGGAAAAACAGTTGCTAAAGCATTAGCATAACTATGGAGTTAGTCAAAGGAAAAAACATTCTTATTACCGGTGCCAGTAGAGGCATTGGTAAAGGTATTGCTCAGACGTTTGCGCAACACGGCGCAAATGTTGCCTTTACCTACAGCTCATCTGCAGGCCCTGCTGAAGAATTAGAACAGGAATTAACCGCATTGGGCGTAAAGGCAAAAGCTTACCAATCAAACGCAGCCAATTTTGAATCTGCGCAACAGCTAGCAAGCGACGTGCTTGAAGAGTTTGGCAGTATTGATGTGCTGATAAATAATGCAGGTATTACCAAAGACAATCTGTTGATGCGCATCTCTGAAGAAGATTTTGATAAAGTTATTGAAGTAAACTTGAAATCTGTTTTTAATATGACCAAAGCGGTACAGCGCACCATGCTAAAGCAACGTCACGGAAGTCTCATTCACATGAGCTCTGTGGTGGGTGTAAAAGGAAATGCAGGTCAGTCAAATTATGCAGCGTCAAAAGCGGGTATTATTGGTTTTTCAAAATCAATTGCATTGGAGCTCGGCTCAAGGAATATTCGCTCGAACGTAATTGCGCCAGGTTTTATAGAAACAGAAATGACAGGAAAACTTCCTGAAGACGTAGTTGCACAATGGCGTGATGGTATTCCGCTAAAGCGTGGCGGTTCACCTGATGATGTTGCCAACGCTTGTTTATTTTTAGCCTCCGATTTATCTGCGTATATTACAGGACAAGTCTTAAACGTTGACGGCGGTATGTTAACCTAATTTTTAAATCATGAATAAAATTCCAAAACTCGGACTACCAGTAATAGTCATTATTTTAGTAAGTATTATTTTTATTTCAAAATCCTCTGTGAACATCGGTTCTGGTGAAGCAGGAGTATTATTTAAAACTTTCGGAGGGGGTGTTGTTACTGACAAAGCACCTTTAAGTGAAGGTTTCCACATCATTGCACCGTGGAATCGCGTGTATATTTACAATATTAAGCAACAGGAAGAATTTGAAAGTGGCATGCGTGTACTTTCTTCTAATGGCTTAGAAATATCGTTGGATGTTTCGGTATTGTATCAGCCAAAAATTGACGAGTTGGGCTTGTTGCACAAAACCAAAGGCGAAAATTATCTGAATATTGTGATTGCGCCTGAAATTCGTGCGGTTGCTCGTTCAGTAATTGGACGCTATACACCAGAACAATTATACTCCACAAAACGAGATGCCATTCAAAATGAAATTTTTGAAGAAACCAGACGAAAAGTAGAAGAACAGCACGTACAACTAAACTCGGTTTTGGTTCGTGATGTTACACTTCCTAATTCTATAAAAGAAGCCATTCAGCGTAAACTTACTCAAGAACAAGAATCATTGGAATATGAATTCCGATTAGAAAAAGCACGTCAAGAAGCTGAGAAAGTACGTATTGATGCAGAAGGAAAGGCGATAGCAAACCGTATTTTAGCTGCATCGCTTACACCAAATATTCTTAAAGAAAAAGGAATCGAAGCCACACTAAAACTTGCCGAATCACCAAATTCTAAAGTAGTGATTGTAGGTAATGGAAAAGATGGGTTACCACTAATTTTAGGAAATCAGTAAGATTTGAAAAAAAAGTGTGATATTTGCAATCTAATGAAAACAACACATACACACCACCACGTAAAGTCATCGTTTCAAACGAACTAGGTGAGGTGTATCCATAACCGACTAACCCGTTTGAAGCAACTCAAACGGGTTTTTTTGTATCAATTATGAAGAAAGAAAACATACGTATTGCCATTCAAAAGTCAGGAAGACTTAACGAAGATTCTTTGAAATTGCTCAAGGATTGTGGCATTTCCATCAATAATGGAAAAGACCAACTCAAAACTACTGCGTCAAATTTCCCTATGGAAATTTACTATTTACGCAATGGAGACATTCCACAATACCTCCGTGATGGAGTAGTGGATTTGGCTATTGTTGGAGAAAATCTATTAATTGAAAAAGGCGAGGACATTAGCATATTAGAAAATTTAGGCTTCTCAAAATGCCGTGTTTCTATTGCGGTTCCTAAAGAAGCTGCATACAACGGTATTGAAGACTTAACAGGAAAACGCATCGCTACCTCTTACCCAAAAACCGTACAAAAACACCTTTCACAATGGGGTATCGAAGCTGATTTACACATCATCAACGGCTCGGTAGAAATTGCACCAAACATTGGACTTTCAGATGCTATCTGTGACATTGTTTCTAGCGGCTCTACGTTGTTTAAAAACAACCTTAAAGAGGTTGAAGTATTATTTAAATCAGAGGCTGTTTTGGTTAGTGCTGATGCCTTATCTGATGTAAAAAAAGATATACTGAAAACCTTTTTGTTCCGTATTCGTGCGGTTTTGGCAGGTAAAAACTCACGTTATGTGATTATGAACGTTCCAAACGATGCCATCTCACATATTTCAAATATTCTACCTGTACTCAAAAGCCCAACGATAATGCCGTTAGTCGAAGAAGGATGGAGTTCGTTGCACTCGGTTGTAAATAAAAATACATTTTGGGAAATGGTAGACGAGTTAAAAGCAGCAGGCGCTCGTGATATTTTAGTATGTCCAATCGAACGAATTATTCAGTAATGCGTATTGTAAGCAATCCAGACCGGAATAATTGGGAAACGTTGACAAAACGCCCAACTGCAGATTTTGCTGCAGTTGAACCTATTGTAGACGAAGTTTTTGCTGCAGTTAAAGTAAATGGCGACACGGCTGCTCGTGTATACAGCCAAAAGTTTGATAAGGTTACTGTGGATAATTTTATTGTTTCTCAAGAAGAGCTGTCAAAAGCAAAAAGCGAATTGGCTCCTAAACTTGTTAGTGCTATTGATATAGCTTACGCTAATATTTATGCTTTTCATAAAGCACAACAAACTGATCCGATAGTAGTTGAAACTACGGCAGGCGTTTCGTGTTGGCAGGTCAAAAAACCTATCGAAAAAGTTGGGATTTATATTCCCGGTGGCACAGCGCCATTATTTTCAACTGTACTGATGCTTGCCATTCCAGCACAGATTGCTGGTTGCCAACAAATTGTGCTTTGCACGCCACCAAGCGCATCAGGTATTCCTGCGGCGATTCGTTATGCTGCATTTAAGTGTGGTGTTACCATAGTTGCCCAACTAGGCGGTATTCAAGCTATAGCTGCCATGACATTTGGAACAGCATCTATTCCAAAAGTGTATAAAATTTTTGGTCCTGGTAATCAATTTGTTACTGTAGCCAAGCAAAAAGCCACCCAGTTTCAAACGGCAATCGATATGCCCGCCGGACCTTCAGAATTGTTGGTTGTTGCAGATGCTTCAGCAAACCCTGCCTATGTAGCAGCAGATTTGCTGTCACAAGCTGAACACGGCGTTGACAGTCAAGTCATTTTGGTTGCAATAGATAAATCATTAATCAAGTCTGTTCAAGAAGAGTTACTAAAACAATTACAACGCTTACCTCGAAAGGAAATTGCAGAAAAGGCACTTGACAACTCACTGACTGTTCTTTTTGATGAGGAATCAATAGCATTAGATTTTATCAATACATACGGTCCAGAACACTATATTGTTTGTGCCGAAAACGAGGCTGTTTTTGTTGATGGTATTCTAAATGCAGGTTCGGTATTTATTGGAAATTACACGCCTGAAAGTGCGGGTGATTATGCTTCTGGTACCAACCACACACTTCCTACCAATGGCTATACCAAACAATATAGCGGCGTAAATCTCGATGCATTTACAAAAGCGATTACCTATCAGCGGATCAGTGCAGATGGCATTCAAAAACTTGGACCGAGTATTGAAGCAATGGCAGAGGCGGAAGGGCTATTTGCACACAAAAACGCCGTAACCCTTCGTTTAAATGATTTAAACAATGGCTAAGGTTTTTAATTTAGCTGATTGGGCACGCCCCGAAATGTTGGCATTAAAGCCCTACACTTCGGCACGGGATACCTTTACCGCTGCGGAAGGGGAGTGGACGTTTTTAGACGCAAATGAAAACCCTAACGCCACAGAGGTAAATCGTTATCCAGATCCAAATCAAACGGAACTAAAAAAAGTGATTGCCAATCTCCGTGGATGTGATCAAGACCAGCTTTTAATCGGAAACGGCAGCGATGAAGTCTTAGATCTTATTATCAGAGCATTCTGCACGCCCTACAAAGACGACATGCTTATTATGCCACCAACATATGGCATGTATGCCGTATTGGCTGATATCAATAGCATAGGCATGATTAAAGTGCCGCTTGATGCAACTTTCCAGCTTAGACCTAAAGAAATTCTTGCTGCGGTAACGCCAAATACAAAAGCTATATTCTTTTGCAGTCCTAACAACCCAAGTGGGAATGCTTTTAATTCTGATGATATTCAAATATTGTTGGAGGAGTTTGATGGAATTGTAGTAATAGACGAAGCATATATAGACTTCACTGATTTTTCAAGTTGGTCAATAAAACTATCCAATTATCCCAACCTGATTGTAACGCAAACGCTTTCCAAAGCTTTTGGCTTAGCGGGTTTGCGTTTGGGAATTGCCATTGCCAGTTCTGAAATTATTGCTTTGTTAAAGCGCATCAAGCCGCCTTATAACATCAACAGTCTTAGCCAGGAAAATGCCATGGAAGTCCTTCGTGACACAAAAACAGTAAATACACAAATAGCAGAAAGCATTTCGGAACGAAAGCGATTAGCGCAAGAATTAAACACATTTTCATGGGTCGTCAAAACATACCCATCAGACGCCAATTTTTTACTTGTCAAAGTTGATGATGCCGCAAAACGATATACAGAATTATTAGACCAACACATTGTTACACGGGATCGTTCTTCGCAAGAAAATTGCGAAAATTGTATCCGATTTAGCGTGGGGACACCACAAGAAAATGACAAACTTATTGCAGCATGTAAATCATTATCCGAATGAAAAAAGTATTGTTTATTGACAGAGACGGCACTTTGGCATTAGAGCCAACAGACTTCCAACTGGATGCCATGGATAAACTTGAATTCTATCCAGGTGTGTTTCAATATTTGGGACGTATTGCCAAAGAGATGGACTTCGAATTGGTCATGGTTACCAATCAAGATGGGCTGGGAACAGCCAGTTTCCCAGAAGAAACCTTTTGGCCTACACACGATTTTATGCTAACGTCCCTTAAAAACGAAGGCGTTGTTTTTGATCAAGTCTTTATAGACAAAAGCATGCCCGAGGACAATGCACCCACACGAAAGCCCAAAACAGGCATGTTGACGGCATATTTGGACACTACTGAATATGATTTGGCGAACTCTTTTGTTATTGGAGATAGAATGAGCGATATGGAATTGGCGCAAAATCTTGGTGCAAAAGGAATTTTGCTTCAATACGACACACGTATGGCTCAAGATATTTCTGCGGAACTACAAGCGGTTATTTCATTGCAAATCCAATCCTGGGAAGGGGTTTATACCCTTTTAAAAGCAGGGGAGAGACGTGCTACACATGAACGCACTACGAAAGAAACAGATATTAAAATAGAACTCAATTTGGACGGTACTGGACAAAGCACTATCGATACAGGTATTGTCTTTTTTGATCATATGTTAGACCAGTTAGCACGCCACGGCGGTGTTGATATTACACTTACGACCAAAGGCGATTTGGAAGTCGATGAGCACCACACTATTGAAGATACAGCCATTGCTTTAGGAGAGGCTTTTGGGCAAGCGATAGGAAATAAGCTTGGCATAGAGCGCTATGGTTTTTGTTTGCCTATGGACGATTGTTTGGCGCAAGTAGCCATTGATTTTGGCGGACGTGCATGGCTCATGTGGGATGCGAAATTTAAACGCGAAATGATTGGAAAAATGCCAACAGAAATGTTTTTCCACTTCTTTAAATCCTTTGCTGATGGTGCCAAAGCAAACCTTAATATTAAAGCGGAAGGCCACAACGAACACCACAAAATTGAAGCAATTTTTAAGGCGTTTGCCAAGGCGATAAAAATGGCCATCAAACGCGATGCTGAAAAATTAGTATTGCCATCAACTAAAGGTCAGCTATGAAAGTAGTTATTATCGATTACGGCGCAGGCAATATCCAGAGTATTCGTTTCGCATTGGAGCGTTTGGGTGCTACGGCTGTACTATCCCATGATGCTGATGAAATTCGTCAGGCATCCCATATTATTTTTCCTGGGGTGGGCGAGGCGAGTTCAGCCATGAAAAAGTTGCAGGATACAGGGTTGGACTCTGTTATTCCGACGCTCAAGCAACCTTTATTGGGTATATGCTTGGGTATGCAATTGATGTGTCACGCATCAGAAGAAGGGAACACAAAAGGCTTGGGGATTTTTGATACTGAGGTCGTTCGCTTTAACACCAATTTAAACGTGCCACATATGGGATGGAATATGGTTAATGGCACAGGAAAGCTATTTTCGGATATTGCACAAAACAGCCATTTTTATTTAGTACATAGTTATTACGCTAAATGCTGCAATCACACAAATGCAACCTGTACGTATGACCTGCCGTTTAGTGCGGCATTGGCACGCGACAATTTTCACGGCACCCAATTTCACCCTGAAAAAAGTGGTGATGTGGGCGCACAACTACTACAAAATTTTTTAAACCTATGATTCTCGTACCGGCAATAGACATCATCAACGGGCAATGTGTCCGCCTTACCAAAGGCGATTACGGCTCCAAAAAAGTATATAACGAATCTCCTGTGGAAGTGGCCAAAGCCTTTGAAGGGGCTGGACTAACACATGTGCATGTTGTTGACTTAGATGGTGCACGCGCCAAACATATTGTAAATGCAAAGGTGCTGGAACAAATTGCCACGCAAACGTCCTTACAAGTCGATTTTGGCGGTGGAATTAAAACGGAAACCGATTTACAAACGGCATTCGATTGTGGCGCTTCACAAGTTACACTGGGCAGCGTTGCGGTTATCGAACCTGAATTGGTACGTGAATGGCTAGAGAAATTTGGTGCGGAGCAACTTATTTTAGGGGCCGATGCCAAAAACAGACGGATTGCCACACACGGTTGGGAACAAGATTCGGGATTAGATGTTATAGACTTTATAATAGAATATGCGCAAAAAGGGTTCGAATATGTACTTTGCACAGACGTTGCCAAGGATGGTATGCTGGCAGGGCCATCGTTGGAGTTGTATTATGAAATCTTAGAACAGTTACCTGAACTTTCATTGATTGCTTCGGGTGGCGTAACCTCTATGGACGATATTTATCAGTGTGCAGAATTGGGTTGTACCGCCGCCATTATTGGAAAGGCTATTTATGAGAACAAACTGTCTCTAAAGGAGTTGGAACGCTATCAAACGGAACAAATGTAATATGCTTACCAAACGAATTATTCCGTGTTTAGATATCAAAGATGGCCGCACTGTGAAGGGCGTAAACTTTGTTTCGCTTCGTGATGCGGGTGATCCCGTGGAATTGGCGCAACGCTATGCCGATGAAGGCGCGGACGAGCTGGTATTTTTAGATATCTCTGCTTCTGAAGAAAAGCGCAAGACCTTAGCGAAATTGGTACGTAACGTGGCATATGCGATTGATATTCCGTTTACCGTGGGTGGTGGTATAAGCTCGGTGGAAGATGTAGGCATTTTGTTGGAAAACGGTGCGGATAAAGTATCCATTAATTCTGCTGCTGTTCGCCGACCAGAGCTTATAAGCGAACTGGCACAAAAATTTGGTACACAATGTATAGTCGTTGCAATTGATGCCAAACAAATTGAAAACGTGTGGGTGGTACATCTGGTAGGTGGAAAAGTGCCTACGGAGCGCAAACTTTTTGAGTGGGCAGCTGAAGCTGTAGAAAGAGGTGCAGGCGAACTCTTGTTTACCTCCATGGATCACGATGGTACGAAGCAAGGCTTTGCCAACAAAGCCCTAAAACAACTTAGCGAAACCGTTTCGGTTCCCGTAATCGCTTCAGGTGGTGCAGGTACCGTACAAGATTTTATAGATACCTTTGCACTAGGAAATGCAGATGCTGCTTTGGCAGCCAGTGTCTTTCACTTTAAAGAAATAAGCATACCTGAATTAAAATCCGATCTACGAAACAATAAAATTCCCGTACGATGACTATAGATTACAGTAAACACCCTGACGGATTAGTCCCTGCCATAGTGCAAGATGCAAAGACAAGGACTGTCCTTATGCTCGGCTATATGAATGCCGATGCCGTTGCGAAAACACAAGAAACCAAACAGGTGACGTTTTTTAGCCGTAGCAAAAACCGCCTATGGACAAAAGGGGAGGAGAGCGGTCATTTTTTAACCTTGGTTGAAATGGCAGTAGATTGCGACAAAGACACCCTGCTGATTCAAGCTACACCAAACGGCCCAACATGCCACAAAGGAGATGATACTTGTTGGGGAAAGGAAAACACAGCTAGCTACGGTTTTTTATCTGCGTTAGAAACCATTATTGCAGACCGTAAAAACAACCCTACAGACAAAAGCTATGTGGCAAGCCTATTTGCCAAAGGCATTAATAAAATTGCGCAAAAAGTAGGCGAAGAAGCCGTTGAAACCGTGATTGAAGCCAAAGACAATGACGAAGGCTTATTCCTAAACGAAAGCGCTGATTTACTCTTTCACTTGCTAATTTTACTGCAAGCCAAAGGGTTTTCTTTACAAGATGTAGTAAATGTGTTGGAGAAAAGGCAATAGTTAATAATAATTTGTTTTTAGCCATTAAAACACCATCACTCTTTTTTTTATATTTTTATGCAGTAACAATTTTTCAAGTGTGTCGTTAATATGCATAGTAGATTGTTTGCCTTAATTTATTTTACTTACTTTTTTATGAAACGATTATTTTTTACCCGAACGAACCTTTTCTTATTGCTTTCCATTGTAATTCTTCAGGGATGTGCCAGTCTTAATTTGGCTTCGAAAAAAAGCAATATCATTGAAACATACATAGACCTAAATGCAGTTGACAACGATCAACTTGTAGTCTCTTTAAACCCGGGTTCATTCCCAAAAGGCGAAGTAACGTTTTACATGCCTAGCGTAATACCAGGAACTTACGAATACACTGACTTTGGGCGATTTGTGTCAAACTTCAAAGCATTTGACAAGAATAATCAACTTATAGATGTAGTCAAGGAGGGAAAAAACACCTGGAAAATTGCAGAAGGTAAAAAGCTAGATCGCGTTTCCTATGTCATTGACGACACTTTTGACAGTCCGGAAGGAAAAAAGATTTACCCAATGGGTGGTACCAAAATTGAGAAAGACGAAGTGTTCTTGCTTAATTTGCATGGTTTTGTAGGTTATTTTAAAGGAGGTAAAGAATGGTCGTATCGCGTAACAATTGATTCACCAGCTGACTTGGTTCCGTTTTCGTCCCTGGAATCTGTGAGTCACACGGCAACACAAGATGTTTTTCTAGCAGGTCGTTACTTCAATATTATTGACGATCCAATTTTATATACCAATGATGACAGTATTTCCTTTTCACTTGAAGATATTGAAGTAAATCTCGCTGTTTATTCGCCAACAGGCGCACACAAAGCAGCTGATTTTAAAGAAACAATAGAAACGATGATGCAAGCACAAAAACGTTTCTTAGGGGACGCGAATGCTACCAAAAGCTATGACATTTTGCTCTTGTTAATGAGTATGGAAGAATTGCAGCAATTTGGTGGTGTACAAGGTGCACTTGAGCATCACACGTCTACGACGGTTGTTTTTTATGAAGGAATTGACACCGAATCGTTAAAAGAGTATCTGGTGGATGTGGTGTCTCACGAGTTTTTCCATACACTAACGCCTTTAAACGTTCACTCCGAGCAAATTCATTACTTCAATTATAACGAAGGTATCATGTCGCAACACCTGTGGATGTATGAAGGGACTACGGAATATTTTGCCAATCTTTTCCAAGTGCAGCAAGAACTTATAGACGAAAATGATTTTTATGGCCGTATGTCAGATAAAATTTCAAGTGCCAAGCGTTACGATGACACTATGGCATTTACGGTAATGAGCACGAATATTGTTGAAGAACCTTACCAATCCAATTACCAAAATGTATATTATAAAGGCGCTTTGATTAATATGTGCTTGGATATTATCATCCGTGAGCAGAGTGGGGGAGCACGTGGTTTTTTGGATGTAATGCAAGCTTTGGCAAAAAAATACGGAGTAGATACACCTTTTACTGACGACAAACTCTTTGATGAAATCATAGCCATGACTTACCCAGAAGTAGGCGATTTTATTAAGACCTATATTCAAGGCGAAACACCTATTCCCTATACAGAATTTTTAGAGAAAGCAGGCGTTACCATTTCAGAAACAGACCAAGAATTACCGAGTATTATCATGGTTGCTCCACAACAGCCCTTTATTGCTCCGCAACCCAACGAAGCTGGAACAAGGGATTTGGTTGTAACGGGATTAAATAACCGCCTTAGTGAAATTGGTTTTCAAGAAGGCGATCTGTTACGCGTGTTTAATGGTGAAGAAATTCCTGCGCTTACTCAAGAAAACATGGGTGCTTTAAATAATTTGTTTGGTACCTCTTTTGGTTGGACAGCCGACCAAGAGGTTACGTTTGAAGTAGAACGCGCAGGCACACCCGTAACACTTAGCGGAACTGTAGGAGTGGCAATTACTCCAGCAAAAGGGATCTCGGCAATGGAAAACGCCACACCAGCGCAAATGGCTTTGCGAAACGTTTGGTTGCATGGAAAAGAGGAGTAGAAAGGATTTTGTTCCTATAAAAACTTCATTATGTTTTGTGTCTTAATATGTGATCTACAAGCTATGTAAGATTTACAGTAAACCTCCCTTTATTATTTGTTTAGCATAGGCTAAACATCTACTTTAGGCACCACTAAATCTTACATCATGAAATTCTTTATATTCTACATCTTTTTTGCTGCCTTTTTCTCATGTGATAATGAAAATAAAACAGCACACCCGTTGGTTGGCTTATGGCAAGTACAGCAAATCTTTCAACAAGGTAACGAGTTGGAACTTGATAAATGTGCGTTACTCACAACTTCCGAATTCAAAACTGGAGGTATTTTTTTTGAAAAAAGATATTCGGAGCGTATTCTTGGGTGTTCTTTAAATAATGAAAGTGGTACCTGGTCTGAAACCAGTGAAAATACAGTGCGCCTATCCTTTGATAACCGAGTAACAGCCTATCAAAATACCAAATTTATTATTGATGATAACATGATGACCTTAACGGATGGGGATGGCTCTGAAACTTTTGCCATTGTGTTTAAGAAAGTAGAATGACTTAGAGCGCAATTGTTTTAATATATTTACAACATGCAGCTATCATCAGACATCTTTTCTTTTTTTAAAAAACTCGAAAAAAACAACAATCGTGAGTGGTTTGAACAACACAAACCCGAGTTTAAGGCGTTGGAAACTACGGTTAAGCAGTTTGGCGAAGCCCTGAAAGACCAACTCAACCAACACGATAGCATTGACCGCTTTAAGCTGTTTCGTGTGTACCGTGATGTGCGCTTTTCCAAAGATAAAACACCCTATAAAATACATTTTGGCCTTACATGGCACCGCACCAAACCCGAATACAGAGGCGGCTATTACCTGCACCTAAAACCCAACGATATCTTTTTGGCCTGTGGGTTTTGGGATCCCAACCCGGCAGACCTAAAGCGTATCCGACAAGAAATAGACATGGACGCTGATGAGTACCGCAACATCATTAACGAACCTAACTTTAAACGCATTTGGGGCAAACTCCAAGGCGATGCCGTAAAAACCGCACCCAAAGGCTATGCCAAAGACCACCCAAACATTGATTTACTTCGCCATAAGCAGCATATCTTTATGGTACGCTATACAGAGGAAGATGTTGCCGCCGCAGACTTTTTAGACCGCTTAGACACCGCCCTACAAGCCGTACGCCCCTTTGTGGACTATATGAGTGCCGTGCTGACCACCAATGCTGATGGGGAAAGTTTGGTTTAATATTTTTTCTTTATACGTTTGCTATTAGCCCACGTCAATACCAAGGTAATAATCAAAAAGACGCGCGTATCTTTCAATACAAAAGCTTCTTGATTGTATTCGGATATGCCCCAAGTTGCTAATAAGGCAGCACCATATAAAAGAACAAAGGTTTTGATAAAAGTGTAGGTAGTGGGTTTCATGGGTGTTGTTTTATAATTTATAATCGTCTTTATTTCTAAAAATATAGTCAACCAAAAAGTTTAGCGCTTTTACAATAACAAAATAAACAACAACGAGAATAGCTAAAAGAATGAGTATGCCCATATCAATATTTAATAACAGTTTTGTAAAAGAGCCAGTGAAAAAAAACAGTCATGGATCGAAAGTTTATTAGCCTGTAATCAGGGGTAGAATGACAATCAATGCAACAATAGGCAAAATGAGCCAAAACAGCAGCTCAAGTAATGCCATGCATCCGGGAAGGGCATAAAATTTATATTCATACTTTTCTTTTATCGCCAAGTACACAATATAAAAAACCGCAATTCCAAATAATACTTCCATAAGCAAGGGAACAATATTAAAAAAAGCGATAAAAAATGCCCAATTTCTTGGGCATTTTAATCTGTGGGGTTTTTACTTGCTTTTACCTATGGTAAAGCCTACCACACCGCCCATAAGAGCAGTGGAAACAACAGCAATAAGCACATCGGTGATAAACCGCTCAATATCCAAGTCTCCCATGGAAGAGGACATAAAGAAATTCATACTAACGGCATACAGTAGTCCCATAATCAGGCCTACTTTTGCTCCAGCTCTAAAGCTACCGATATGCGCCCATCGGCTGTAAACAATCGAAAATATAAGGACATAAAATAAGCAGCCTAAAAAAATATACAGCATAGATTGCCCTTCACTTTCAGGGTATAAATCCGTAAAAAGGGTGCCGTAAAATAACCATCCGAGTGCAAAATACACGATGGTTCCTGTAATGGTCGAATAAATAATAGATTTGTTCATTTTTGATAATTTGATACTAAATTATATATTTTATTCATAAAAAAAGAACAAAAAAGGAAAAACAATAATAATTATTCAAATATTAACCTAGATAACTTTTGCTTCATCTTGAGGCACCAAAAGCTGCATTTGATCTTGAAGTCTGGCAATGACCAAATTCATCATACGCTTGTTGAGTTTGGATGAATTGGAAATATAGTGTTGGTATTCATCTATAGTAAACTGGCCAATCAACATACCTTTTAACGAATTGCGAAACTTCTGGTCTTTGCAAACGGCTGTTTCAATATATTGAAGCCTTTTATCCAATGAAAGCTCATGGAATACGCCTTTGTGTTTGTTGGCATAATTGATAAAAGCCGCTAGGAGCAAAGGGTTTTGCAGTTTGAGAATGGGACGCATGGTAGCGTTTTGAAAACGCTCTTCATCTGACATGTTATCAAACGTTTGATGCTTTTTTATTTCGGGGCGAATGCGAAGTAGGTCGTTGTGCCTGTCATTCATTGTAAAGAAATATTTGTTAAAAATAATTCAGATATATGTGCTGTTCTTGTTTCTATTTTTTTGTTTTCCATAGTTTTTTAACAACCACATGAGTTAAACTAAAGGTAATCATTTCTTAACATAATTTTATTTAAATTGAAATTATTAATAATTTGATCAAAATGAAAACTAAACTAACAATACTAATTTTAGCTATAAGCACCATGCTTGTGGCGCAAAAAAAGAAAAACGGAGCCATTTATATAAAACATCCTGCAAATCAGGTTGTATTAGATTTTTTAGCAGCTTTTTCTCAAAACGACAGCGTGGCTGTTGCAAACCTAATAGCTGATGATTATAAAGGCTATGATGGTCTAAACATGAATCCCGACAAAGAAGCAAGTACAAAATCGGATATTTTAAATGCAATGAAAAACTGGAATAACTTGGTGTCGCATTTAAACATTGAGCACACATCAAGTGGATATCCCGACGCCATTGAATATAACGACACAGAATTCTCGGGAGGTACTTGGGTGTATGCGTGGGAAAAATATACTGGAATGCATACTAAAACAGGTGTCAAGCTTAACATGCCTGCGCATTTTCAATACGTTGTAAATGATGAGAATAAAATTGTGTTTAGTCGCTCATATATGAACAAGAATCCATTTACTGCCATCTACAGAAACTCCAATAAGGTTGTTGGAGGTACTGTGTATTCACACCACGAAAACATCAATAAGGTTAGAAAAATGATGCATTCGTATCAGTTTAATGACATGGTGGGAGCTTATGAATACTATAACGAAGACACCAATTTTAAATGGGGTAGCATGGACTGGGACGCTGATCCTGTTGATTTAGAGGCTGCTAAAGCATCTGATAAAGAGTTTATGTCAAATTTTACCATTAATAGTATGAATAACTCTTGGATTGAATATCAAGAAATGGAGCTTGGCGGGAATTTTGTAGAAAGTTTTTGGCGCGTTAATGTCACTAGAAAAACGGATAATAAAAATATTGTTTTCGGGCTCTATATGACACATCAATTTAATGACGAAAACGAAATTACAAAAGTTCGTAACTTATTTAATGCCGCAGCATTATAATAAACTAATATAAGACCCTTGTTATAAGGGTCTTTTTATTAAATATATATTGAATGATAATTTATGTTATGTTAAATTATTTTTGTATCCTAAATTTACTAATTTCGTTATACTCAATTTAAATATACCCCCATGACGATTGGAATTCCAAAAGAAATCAAAAACAATGAGTTTCGCGTGAGCTTAACACCCGCACAAGTGTCTGCCCTTGCGTTGTCACATAAAGTTATTGTACAACAAAGTGCTGGATTGGGTTCTGGTTTTGTTGATACTGCCTACCTTGAAGCTGGCGCATCTATGGCAAACACTATCGAGGAAGTGTACTCGCTAGCGGATCTCATTGTAAAGGTAAAAGAACCATTGGCTAAAGAATTTCCATTAATTCAGGCAAAACATACCATTTTCACCTATTTCCATTTTGCTTCTTCCGAAGCACTTACCCTGGCCATGAAACAAAGTGGCGCAATTTGTATTGCTTACGAGACCATTGAAGACGACAATGGCAGTCTACCTCTTCTTACTCCTATGTCTGAAGTGGCTGGACGTTTAGCAGGACAACAAGCCGCCAAATACTTAGAGAAACCCCAAGGTGGTAGCGGTATCCTCATTGGTGGTGTTACTGGTGTGCCACCTGCTAAAGCTATGGTTTTAGGAGGTGGTGTTGTGGGTACTAATGCCACAGATGTACTTGTGGGCATGGGCGCAGACGTCACCCTTTTTGATATAAACGAAAAACGCCTTGATGAATTGGTATCCCATTTTAATGGAAAAATTACCCCGATGTTGGCTACCAAAGAAAATATTGGAGCATACCTTCCTCTTGCTGACGTTGTTATTGGCGCTGTGCTGGTAAAAGGCGCCAAAGCACCAAAGCTTATTTCCAAAGACATGCTATCGCTGATGCGTCCGAAATCTGTACTGGTAGATGTTGCTGTTGATCAAGGCGGATGTTTTGAAACCACAAAGGCAACAACTCACGAAAATCCCACATATACAGTAGATGGAATTCTGCATTATGCAGTTGCAAATATGCCAGGTGCAGTACCACAGACATCCACCAAAGCGTTGTCAAAGGCTACTTTTCCATACCTTATGGAGTTGATTTCAACACCTGTAAACCGCTTAGATCATAACTTTAAAAAAGGTATTAATATATACAAAGGGCATATTACAAACAAAGAAGTTGCCAATGCATTTCAACTTCCCTACACTCCTTTGTCAAATATTTTGGACTAATGCCTATCTTGCAGGTATGAATAGTATTCCTTCTTTAAACCTTCAAAATTTCACATCTGGAACCCAAACACAACGGGATCAATTTGTTTCTGATTTGGGCCGTGCCTATGAAGAAATTGGCTTTGTTGCTATTTCAGGACATTTCTTATCCGAATCACTCATAGATGAACTGTACAAACAGGTTAAAGCATTTTTTGATTTACCAGAAGCAGTAAAAAAGAAATATGAAATTGCAGGCGGCGGCGGTCAGCGAGGGTATACTCCTTTTGGAAAAGAACATGCCAAAGGTAAAACTGCAGGCGACTTAAAAGAGTTTTGGCATTTTGGTCAATATGCGGAAGTGGCCGAAGAACTCAAGCCACACTACCCCCCTAATGTCTTGGTCAAAGAAATTCCTGCTTTTAACGAAGTTGGCAAAGCTACTTTTGAGGCACTAGAAAAGACAGGTACTGCGCTATTGCAGGCCATAGCACTTCACTTAGGTTTGGACACCCATTATTTTGATGATTTTGTTGCCACGGGCAATAGCATCCTCCGTCCTATCCATTATCCACCCATACAATCTGCACCTAAAGACGCAGAACGAGCTGCCGCTCATGGAGATATCAATCTAATAACCCTACTCATGGGTGCCCATGGAAAAGGATTACAAGTTTTGAACAGGGATAACGAATGGATTGACGCCATTGCGGGTCAAAATGAACTTATGGTTAATGTGGGCGATATGCTATCGCGGCATACCAACAATGCATTAAAGTCTACCATACACCGCGTGGTTAATCCACCAAAAAAATTGTGGGGAACATCGCGTTATTCTATTCCGTTTTTTATGCATCCTGTTGCCACGATGCCTTTAAACGTTTTATCACATTGTATATCCGAGCAAAATCCCAAGCAGTTTGAGGACATTACGGCAGGAAAATTTCTTCGGGAACGACTTATAGATCTTGGACTACTCAAAAAATAATGGCAAAGCTGAAGGATTTATCTGATTTGAAAAAGCTTTTTCCGGAGGCGGAAGGAGCCTATGCTCCTGAACCAGAAGTACCAAAAGAGAAGCTTAAACAACACTTAGAAGCCCATTTTAGCAATAAAGGTCGTGGAGGGAAAACGGTAACTGTTATCAAGGGTTTCGTAGGGTCAGATGTAGAACTTAAGACGTTAGCAAAAAAAATTAAACAGCACTGTAGCGTTGGCGGAAGCGTGAAAGACAACGAGATTATCATTCAAGGGAACGTACGCGACAAAGTCATGAAAATGCTTCAAAACGAAGGGCATCATGTAAAACGAGTTGGTGGTTAATTGTAACGTATGATTACAGCACTACAGAAAATCGTAATAAACCCTAAAAGTACATTCCTCCTTTTTGACGAAACCCAACATCAGCTTTTTTTAAACTATGCTGTACCGCTTATTCAAGCAGGAATAAGCGTTGGGCCAGTGTCGACGTCCATTGTTAAATCCTTAGGTTTGAAAGTTGAAAAAACAACCATTGAAGGGGTTTACACGGTTTCCTATGAGATTTTGAATCCATCGATACTCTGTTTTTCTAGTGGAGCTAAAAACAATCAAAAAGGTATTGTTCGATCGTTTGAAAGTTGGCAAAATAGTTTTTCATTAATCCAAAATGAAATCACGGATTACCCGAATGCGAAGGGAGTTGTTGTTGGCGCACTCCCCTACTCACTTTCCTTATTCGGTGCAGTGGAGTCGCTTCAACGCAAGCAACAGCCCAAAGTGTTTCCAAATCATGATTTAAGACATTTTACAGGACTTGAATCCAATGAAAACTACATCATGTGGATGACCCCTTTTCACGCATCGTTTTTCGCTAAGGCTTTAGCCAAAAAGCAAATGCTTCCTGTAACTTCCGTACGATACCTTTTTGTAGGAGGCGCAGGCTTTCTTAATTCGCAACGCAGCGTGTTACAACAAGTGTTTCCAAACGCAAAAATATACAGCTTCTATGGCGCGTCTGAAACCAGTTTTATTGCTATCAAACACCCTTGCGACTCAAGCAAAAGTGTTGGTGTTATTTGCAAAGGGGTGCAAGTCTCCATTTTGGATGACCATCTCAAAAAAGTCCCCAATAATACCAAAGGAACAATTTGGATTAATACCCAAGATAGGTTTACTTCATATTTTCAAAAGTCACTGAAAGTAAACACGTTAAATAGTTTTGTTTCAACAAATGATATCGGTTTTGTAGATAATCAAAACCGTCTCTTTTTTACAGGAAGATCCGATCGTTATACCTCAATAAGCGGTCATATTATTGATATCTACACCATAGAGGTGTGGTTTAAAGAAATGTTAACTATTGAAACGCTTGCGATATTACCACAACCCAACACGCAAAAAGAAAATGAACTCGTCTTATTGACAACAGATCATATAGCCTCTGAAATTTGGCATTCGATTAAAAAAGCAGGTCACGATGCATTGGGCGCGCAAGGCGTTCCAAAAAAATGGGTACATTGTCCTTCATGGCCGGTATTGGCAAATGGAAAAACAGATTTAAAAACACTTAAAAAATGGCTATAAACTCCCATAAAGTCTTTCTTATAGCAGCTGCGCGAACAACTGTAGCACCTGTGGGAGGTTTTTTGCGTAATACCTCTATTGAAGACATGGCTGCAGCCGTCATTCGTGAAAACCTTAGTCAATTAAAAATGGATACTTCTGAAGTCGATGACGTGATCGTTTCTAATGCCCTCGGAGGTGGTGGAAATATTGCACGACTTTGTGCCCTTAAAGCAGGGTTCTCATCTGAACTTCTAGGTAATTCAATAGATCGGCAATGTGTTGGCGGTTTGGACGCTATTATACAAGCAGCAAAACAAATTCAAAGTGGTCAAGCAAACCTTATTCTAGCTGGTGGCGCAGAATCGTTCTCGCTTCGACCAGAACGACACTACCCAAGCAAATGGAATGGAGACCTCATATCACTAGAAAGACCCCCTTTTTACCCAACCGATGATCCAACCACCCCCTTGGGAGATGCTATACAAGGCTTGAAACAAACCCATCAAATTAGTGATACGCAAGAATATGAATGGGTTCATGAGAGTCACAAAAAATCCGTAGCGCATAAAGCTATCGCTGAAGGCGAAATTGTAGCACTAACACCAAACGACCCTATTGACCCATTTGCAAGAGAAATTAGCAAAGAAACCTATCAAAAAGCTAATTCAACCTTTGGACATACACATCCATGTAACACCGCTCCAAAAGCTGATGGTGCTGCTTTTGTAGCGGTGGCTTCGGAAAAAATGGTAAAAAAAATTAAACCTGCGCATTGTATTGAAATTATAGATGGGTTTACGCTTGGCGGCGATCCTGAATCGTTTCCTATTCTACCTGCTAAGGCCATGAAACAAATGGTGAAGCATAACAATTTGAATTGGACCGATATTGGTCAAATCGAACTCATGGAAGCTTATGCGATTCAATCCATTTTATGTGCTAAATACAGCGGTGCCCCAATAGAAAAAATTAATCCGTTTGGTGGTGCTATTTCAAGAGGTCATCCTATTGGTGCTTCTGGGGCAATCTTAGCAGTACGACTTTTTCATGCGCTTAAAGCCCCCCATAGAATAGGTTTGGCCGCTATTGCAGGCGCTGGCGGGTTGGCAAGCGTCCTCCTGCTAAAAAAAACGTAATTACCAATTAATTGGCTTGCTACCCTGCTGCCATAAGTAATCATTTGCTTTGCTAAAATGGTTATTGCCAAACCACAATCCACGGTTTGCACTTAACGGCGAAGGATGCCCTGCCTCCAATACCAAATGCTTGGAACGGTCAATGTGTTTTCCTTTTTTTTTGGCGTAATTTCCCCAAAGCATAAACACGACACCTGTTTTAATTTCAGAGAGCGAGGAAATAATGGCATCTGTAAATTGCTCCCAACCTCTATTTTGGTGACTTCCAGGCTGCCCAGCACGTACACTAAGTGTGGCATTTAGCAACATTACGCCTTGCGATGCCCATGGTGTTAGGGTACCACTTTTTGGGTAGGGCTTTCCAATATCTCTCTCTAATTCTTTAAAAATATTAATGAGTGATGGCGGGTGTGCCACTCCTTCGGGAACAGAGAACGATAAGCCATGAGCTTGTCCCAAGCCGTGATAGGGGTCTTGTCCTAAAATAACTACACGTGTGCAATAAAAAGGAGTAGAATCCAACGCATTAAAAATATCTTTTGCGGGTGGAAAACACTTAAATTGCTGGTATTCTTGACGTACAAAATCGGTAAGCTCTTTAAAATAAGTTGCACTAAGCTGCGCTTCCAATTGATTTTGCCAAGATTTTTCTAATCTAACCTGCATGAAAAAAGCTATTTTTGTGATGCCTCAAGGTAGAAAAAATTGGAATGAAAATAATTGCGCAGAAAACGCTTGATGATTTAGAATTTGGAGTTGTCTTGGAGCAAGCAGCTGCTCGTTGTGCCACAGATTCGGGAAAGCTAGAGATGATGGAAACCACTCCACATACAAGCTTTCATGTAGTACATGGAGCTCTATCGCGCACACACGAATACTTAAATTCATTTTCAGAAGAAAAGTCTATACCAAATCATGGGTTTGAAGACGTAACTCAAGAAATTTCATTGCTGTCGGTAGAAAACAGTAAAATTGAAGTTGAGGGGTTTAGACGATTGCTGCTACTTTCAGAAACAACTAACACACTACTAGTGTTTCTAAAAAAAAACAAAGAGCATTACCCCAATCTATATAAGGCGTGTAATGGACAATCTCCTGTAAAAGAAATCCCTGCGGAAATTCATCGTATCATAGATAAATTCGGTGAGTTAAAAGACCGAGCATCTGATAAGCTATTTAGTATCCGAAGACAGATGAATGGAGTACGTTCTAAAATAAGTCAGAGCTTTGGTGCGGCACTCAGCACGTATCAAGGTTCTGGTTTTTTGGATGAAATTCGAGAAACGGTTATTGGTAGTAGACGTGTATTGGCAGTAAAAGCCATGTATCGTCGTAAGGTAAAAGGAGTAATTCATGGCAGTAGTAAAACGGGAAGTATAGTATACATTGAACCACAAACAACCTTGCAATACACCCAAGAACTTCAAAACTTAGTGTATGATGAAAAAGAAGAAATCGATGCCATCCTTCGTTCGTTAACTGATTTTATGCGACCGTTTGAAGCTGATTTTAAAAACTTTTCTAGTTTTTTAACCTTGATAGATTTGCATGCTGCAAAAGCACACTATGCAAGAGACATGAGGGCTGTGCTTCCGATCCTCTCGGAAAAACAGGAAATTGACATAAAAAATGCGTACCACCCGCTACTCTATTTGAGTAACAAACGAAAAAAGAATCCAACCTACCCACAAGATATTCACCTGCACCCTAATAATCGTATCATGCTTATTTCAGGTCCTAATGCCGGTGGCAAGAGTATTACTTTAAAAACCATTGGACTGTTGCAGCTGATGCTACAAAGTGGTTTTTTAATTCCCGTTGACGAGCAAAGTCACATAGGGGTTTTTGAGCGAATATTAACGGATATTGGCGACAATCAATCTATTGAAAATGAATTGAGTACATACAGTTACCGTTTAAAAAATATGCAACGGTTCTTAAAGAAGTGCGATGCTAAAACCCTGTTTTTGATTGATGAGTTTGGAACAGGATCTGATCCCGAATTGGGAGGCGCATTAGCAGAAATATTTTTAGAAGTTTTTTATGAACGTGAGTCTTTTGGCGCTATTACTACACACTACTCCAACCTAAAACTTCTTGCCAACGAGCTCCCGCATATGACCAATGCCAATATGCAGTTTGATGGTAGAAGCTTGCAACCCACTTTTCATTTGGTTTCAGGCGAGGCAGGGAGTTCATTTACATTTGAAGTAGCAGAAAAGAATGGTATTCCGTATAGCCTTATCAACAGAGCTAAAAAGAAAATTGAACGTGGCAAAGTGCGCTTTGATGCCAGTATTGCTAAGCTTCAAAAAGAACGTGCCACAATGAGTAAAAACTCTAAAGAATTACAAGAGGCATCGATCAAAAACAAAAAGGAAAACGAAAAGCTAGAAACACTCAACGCAAAAGTAAAGGTGAAACTAGAGCGCTATCAAGAGCTATACGATCAAGAGCAGCGCATGATTGTTTTGGGTAATAAGGTGAATGATGCCGCAGAGCGCTATTTTATTAATAATAAAAAACGTCCTTTGATTGCGGATCTACTCCGTGTTGTAGAGGAGGAAAACGCCAAACGAAAACGCAAATCAGTTGCAGAACACAAAAAAGAGCTAAAACAGAAAAAAGCATTAAAAGCGGAAGTATCCAAAAAAGTTGAAGTAGTTCGCGAGGAAAAAAAGAAAAAACCAACACAAAAACCCAAAGAAACGCATCGTCCAAAAGTCACGTTTATAGTTGGTGATAAAGTACGGATGTACGATGGAAAGGCTGTAGGTACTATTGATACATTGGAAAAAAAGAAAGCCATTGTTAATTATGGTGTTTTTACTACCCAGGTCAATGTTGAGGCGCTAGAGCTTGTAGAACGTAAGAAAAAGTGAATCAAGCCGTTGTTTTTTATGATAGTGAGTGTCTTATGTGTAGCACTTTTGTAAAACGTATTATCCGGTATGATGTAAATCAACACTTTCAGTTTGCCTCTCTTTCTTCCAATTATGCAAAAGAACTACAACTCCCAAGTGAAACCGTAGTGGTTGTCGTAAACAAAAGAAGGCTAACAGAACAACATGCTGTAAGATACATTGTCAAGCTACTTCCAAAAGCTAAATGGACTTTATTCTTTTTTTGGATAACCCCTAACCGAATGCAAAATTGGATATATACTCTTGTGGCAAAAAACAGAAAACGCATTTTTGGAAGCACTCAATGTGGATTAGCACAAGAGCATAAAAATCGATTTATTTCTTAAGGTAATTATCGTCCCAATTTTTAGCTTTAGGTGTACCTAGCTTGCCCAACCATTTGGCTACTAACATAGATACAGAGGCATCACCAGTTACGTTTACGGCAGTGCGGCACATATCCAATGGTCTATCTACAGCAAAAATAAGTGCCAGTCCCGCTTCAGGAATACCAGCCTGCGCCAAAACAATTACAAGCATTACCATGCCTGCGCCTGGCACGGCAGCAGAACCGATAGACGCTAAGGTTGCTGTGGCAATAATGCCCAATTGCGCTGAAAGACTTAAATCCATACCAAACGCTTGTGCAATAAAAACAGCGGCTACCGCTTGATATAAACTTGTACCGTCCATATTAATGGTTGCACCAATAGGCAATACAAAACTGCTTATGTCTTCTTCAACTCCTAAATGCTCTTGTACCCGTTCCATAGTCACGGGAAGTGTTGCAGCAGATGAGCTTGTAGAAAAGGCTAATAGCTGAGCAGGAGAAATTCCCCTGAGGAAAAAACCAAAGGACTTTCGTGTGAATAATCGTACGAGTACGATGTAAAACAATATCATGAGCAGCAAGCCAACGAGGACTGTTACCGTATACAAACCAAGAGCTTTAAATAAATCTGCTGAAGGTGCTTCAGCTATTAGGGCTGCTAGTAAAGCAAAAACGCCATAGGGTGCAGCTAACATAATTATGTCAATAAGTTTTAGAATAACCTCATTAAGCGCATCAAAAAAGTCTTTTACAGCTTTTGCTTTTTTCTTAGGAATAAGGACCAATCCAATACCAAAAAAGATAGCAAAAAAGATAACCTGCAACATATTGCCATTGTCTTGCATGGCAGTAAAAATGTTAGACGGCACTAGATCAACCAAAGCCTGTAATGGACCTGCCTCTTGTTGGGCCACCGCTACGGATTGCTTCGCTGCAGCATCTGAAGCGTAGGCAGATAGCAACTCTTTTCTAGTTTCGTCTGAAAGCGTATTTCCAGGCTGAATAATATTCACAATGGTAAGCCCAATAGTTACTGCAGTTAAAGTTGTCAGTAAATACATGCCTATGGTGCGACCCCCCATACTTGAAAGCTGGGCAATATTTTTTAAGTCTGATACCCCTTTGACAAGCGAGGCAAGAATTAAAGGAACAGCTATAAGCTTTAAGGAATTGATGAAAATTGTACCAAGAGGTTTAATCCAATCAATAACCAATTGCTTTCCCCAATCAAACTGGCTAAATAACAAACCAAAAAGAACGCCAAAAAAAATTCCTAATAAAATCTGCCAATGGAGCGCTAGTTTTCGCATATCACAATTTAGAATTTCTATTCCGAAGTGTAAAGTCTGCCAATACCAAAGCTGTCATGGCTTCAACAATAGGTACCGCTCTTGGTACTACACAAGGATCGTGCCTTCCTTTACCTTCCATGGTAACAGTTTCCCCCTTGTTGTCTATGGTTTCTTGAGATTGCATAATGGTTGCAACGGGCTTAAAAGCTACATTAAAATATATATCCATTCCATTGCTAATGCCCCCTTGAACACCACCTGAATTATTGGTTTTTGTTGAGCCATCTTCGTTGTAAAGGTCGTTTTGCGCACTTCCACGAAGCGAGGCTCCAGCAAATCCGCTACCGTATTCAAACCCTTTTACGGCATTTATGGACAGCATCGCTTGGCCCAAAACTGCATGGAGTTTATCAAAGACAGGTTCGCCTAGTCCAACAGGTACGTTTTTGGCAATACATGTAACTACTCCCCCAACCGTATCACCGTCTTTTCGCACTTGCTTGATATAGGTTTCCATTTCTGCAGCCATTTCTGCATCTGGACAGCGAACGGGATTTTGTTCGATATAAGAAAAATCTGAAATGGCTCCTGGATTTGGTAGAGACAATTCCCCTACCTTGGATACAAAGGCTTGAATTTCAATAGGAGCAATAAGTTGTTTGGCAATACTTCCTGCAACAACTCTAGCGGCTGTTTCCCGAGCAGAGCTTCTACCACCACCACGATAATCACGGAAACCGTATTTTTGATCGTAAACATAATCTGCATGAGAAGGTCGATAACTATCTTTAATGTGGGTGTAATCTTTTGATTTTTGATTCGTATTATGGATAACAAAACCAATAGGTGTCCCTGTAGACTTGCCTTCAAAAACACCAGAATAAATCTCAACCGTATCGGGTTCTTTACGTTGGGTAACTATCGCTGATTGCCCTGGTCTTCTTCTATCCAAATCTTTTTGAATCGTATTTATATCAACAGGAACTCCTGCTGGGCAACCATCGATAACACCTCCAAGTGCTGGCCCGTGGGATTCTCCAAAAGTTGTAAGCGTAAAAGATTTGCCAAAGGTATTTCCTGCCATCTGCTAAATTTTCACAAAAATACAATTTATATGCTGTACATTTACTTGTGTTTTTTTTTGATGCACATCAGTATTATCAAAAGAGTTCTTCTTTACCATTACTTTTTTGCTAAATTTGCCTAAAATTTATCGCTATGCGTTTGTTAACCCTAATTGCCCTGGCTGCTTTTTTGACCTCATGTCAAACTAGTGAGTATACCCTCAATATTTCAGCTGATGTTGATGATGATAATCAAATTTTCCTCATTGCTTTGGATGATTCTAATCAGCCCCAAACGCTTGATACCTTGGCTATTCAAGGCGGTGTAGCTAGTTATTCAAACAGCATCGAGTTACCAGAAATGCATTATTTATTGCTAGAGGGCAATCGTGATGTAGTTCCAGTTGTGCTTGAGCCTGGAGAAATTACAGTTGAAATTTATAAAGACAGCATCCGTTCTTCAAAAGCGAGTGGTACAAAATCCAATAAGGAGTTTAAAAGGTACATATCTGAAACCACTCCCCTTATTGATGATTTATTTGGTATTCAGAATGAAATGCGAAATGCCATGATATCTAAAGACAGCTTGGCTTTTGTTGATTTACAGGAACAACTAAGCGATATGCAAGCAAAGTTCACTGACTTTCAAGTGAATTATGTTACCGAAAATTCCGAATCTTATATTTCCACGCTAATCTTAGAGCAACTCATCCTAAACAAGGGTGTTGAGACGGATGAAGCCCAAAGTATTTTTAGTGCGTTTGATGCCACAATCAAAAAAACAAAATCAGGCATTAAAATCAAAAACATGCTTTTTTTGGAAAATGAGAATAATGATACTGAATCAGAAGATGGAAAAGAGACCGATGTTAGTGTTGGGTCAATTGCTCCTGATTTTTCTGCACCCAACCTAAACGGAACTCCGCAAAGCCTGTACACATCCCTTGGAAAATATACTCTCGTTGATTTTTGGGCATCTTGGTGTGGTCCGTGTCGCACAGAAAGCCCCAAACTAGTACAAACATACAATGCCTTTAAAGATAAAGGGCTAACTATTTTAAGTGTATCATTAGATAAAAACGATGCAAACTGGAGAAAAGCTATCGAGAATGATAAATTAGATTGGAATCATGTTTCATACCTTAAAAGATGGGACGATCCTATTGCTGAAATGTATGGCGTAACTTCCATTCCACAATTGTTCTTACTTGATGAAAATGGTAAAGTTGTCGCTAAAGATAATTACATCAGTGATATACTACCTCAAATTAAAGAGAATCTTCTTTAGTTTGCGCAAAGCGCATTATAGTTAATGAAACGTCTGGTTTTTATTACAGTAGCGCCGCTACTTTTTATTGTCTCCAAACTACCTTTTTGGTTGCTTTATCAGCTATCGAATCTGTTTTATGTACTTATTTACCATATCGTAGGGTATCGAAAAAACGTAGTTCGAAAAAATCTGACGCTTTGTGGTTTTGCAGACTCCCCTGACGAACTAAAAAATACCGAACGTAAATTTTATCGTTTTTTATGTGACTTATTCTTGGAGGCTATCAAGGTCAAAGGAATGTCAAAAAAACAAATGCTCAAAAGATTTACGGTTACAAATCCAGAGCTCGTTGAGAATTTTGCCAAACAAGGAAAATCGGTTTTTGTCATGACAGGACACTATGCTAACTTTGAGTGGCTTTTGGCCTTAGGATATTACGTTTCGTTAAAGCCCGTTGCTATCTACGCGCCTTTGCAAAATCAGTATTTTGATAATTACTTTAAGCGCGTACGATCAAAACACAACTCTGCATTGATTTCTAAGAATAAATTTGTAGAAGAATTTGCCATTTCAAAACGTGAGAATAAATTGAATTTAGTAGGTTTTGCGGCTGATCAATCCCCTAGAAATAGGAGTAAAAATTACTACCGTACTTTTTTTGGGCATGAAGTACCTGTTTTTACAGGCGCTGAACGCTTAGGGAAACGCTTTGACGTTCCTGTGGTTATGGCTAAGGTAAAGCGCGTTAAGCGTGGGTATTATGAAACTACGTTTAATGTACTTGCTGAAAACCCGAGTGAAGTAGCTGATTATCAGATTACAGATATGTTTTATGAGGCACTAGAAGAACAAATCAGGGAGGATCCAACGCAATATTTTTGGACACATAATCGCTTTAAGCTGATGCGACAAAAGCAGCAATAGCCGTTTCTATTTTTTCTACTTGAGCTTGTATTCGTTGATTATTTTGTGCTTCTGCGTAAAGGCGAATGATAGGTTCCGTATTTGATTTACGCAAATGAATCCATGAATCATCAAAGTCAATTTTTACGCCGTCAATGGTGGTAACTCGCTCGTTTTTAAATGTATCCGCAACGGCTAAAAGCAAGGCATCTGTGTCCCATGCTTCAGATAACTGAATTTTTTTCTTAGCCATAACATAGTTACTATATCGTTTTTTTAGATTGGAAACGGTTTCGTCTTCCTTCGCTAAAAAACTTAAAAACAACGCAATGCCAACAAGGGCATCTCTACCATAATGCAACTTAGGTAAAATAATTCCTCCGTTTCCTTCACCACCAACAACGGCATTTACGGCTTTCATCTTTTCCACCACATGCACCTCACCTACTGCGCTGGCGTGATACTCTACGCCATGTTGTTGCGCCAAATCAGCCAAGGCTCTACTTGAAGACAGGTTTGAAACCACATCCCCTTTGTGATGTGCAAGCACATAGTCTGCACAAGCCACCAAGGTATATTCCTCGCCAAAAAGCATTCCTTTTTCGTCCATAAACACTAATCGATCAACGTCAGGGTCAACAGCAATACCCAAGTGTGCGTCACTATCCAAAACTGCCGTTGTCAAATCCGTTAAATGTTCTCTTAATGGCTCAGGGTTATGTGGAAAGTGACCGTTTGGCGTACAATGAATTTTAGTCGTTTTTACCCCTAATTTGTCCAACAACATGGGCACGGCCACACCTCCAGAAGAATTTACTCCGTCCACTACTACCGAAAATTGGGCACGCTGAATCGCATCAACATCAACCAAGTCTAAGGCTAAAATCGCATCAATATGCGCTAAAAGGGCATCGTCAACCGTTGCTATGGTACCAAGATGATCCACCGAAGCAAAATCATAAGACTGTGCCTCTAGGTTTTGCATAAGGGCTTTGCCGTCATCGCTGCTGATGAACTCTCCTTTGCTGTTAAGTAATTTTAATGCATTCCATTGTTTTGGGTTATGACTCGCTGTAAGGATAATACCGCCTTGCGCATGTTGACGCACAACTTCCATTTCTACGGTGGGTGTTGTGGAAAGCCCCACATCAATCACATTGATTCCCAAGCCGATAAGCGTTTGTTGTACCAATTGCTGCACCATAGGGCCTGAGATACGCGCATCACGTCCCACGACAACCGTACAGGCGGTGTTTGTGGTTGAAGTCAACCAACTGCCATAAGCTGCCGCAAAAGCAACAACATCTACAGGTGTAAGGTTGTTTTTAACTTCGCCACCTATGGTGCCACGAATTCCCGAAACAGACGCAATTAAAGTCATACTTTTGTTTTGACAAATATACACATAAGCACGCACCGATGAACTATTTAGCACACCTTGACCTAGCCTATCCCAACACGGGATTGGTGGTAGGGAATTTTATCGGCGACCATGTAAGGAATAAAGATTTACCTACGTTTTCTTCAGCTATTCAAGCGGGTATTGCCATGCACAGAAGCATTGACATTTTTACAGATAAACACGATGTTACCATAGCACTACGGCGGTTGCTATTTGCTACACACCGCCATTTGGCACGTGTGCTTGTAGATGTGTATTACGATCATTTTTTAGCAAAACATTTTGATGTATACCACGATATGCCGCTCTCGGAATTTATTGCAAAGATGCAGCCCATACTTCAAAAATACGAATCCGTTTTACCGCATACCGCACAGCGTTATTTGGCGGGAATGGTTTCACAGGATTGGTTGGCAAAATACCAAACCCAAGAGGGCATTGCGTATATTCTACAAAAAATGGCACGTCGCAGCGGGTTGACTGAACTTGCAGATGGTGCAAAAAGCTTAGCAATACATTACGATACCTTACATAATGGGTTTGCCCGTTTTTTTCCCGATTTGCAATTGCATTGTCTTCATATTAAAAAAAGGAAGTCTTCATAGTTTTTATTAAAATATCGCCTATATTCGAAGATTGACTATGGAAGATGCTATTGTTGTACAAGGAACACGTGTACACAACCTAAAAGATATTGATGTTACCATTCCAAGGAACGAGCTGGTCGTAATTACCGGTCTTTCGGGAAGTGGGAAATCGTCTTTGGCTTTTGATACCATTTATGCCGAGGGGCAACGCCGCTATATTGAAACCTTTTCTGCCTATGCACGGCAGTTTTTGGGCGGACTTGAACGTCCCGATGTAGATAAAATAGATGGCTTGTCTCCCGTAATTGCAATTGAGCAAAAAACAACTGGAAAAAGCCCTCGATCAACCGTAGGAACCATTACCGAAGTGTATGATTTTTTGCGCTTGCTTTTTGCACGAGCAGCAGACGCCTACAGTTTTCAATCCAATGAAAAAATGGTGCAATACACAGATGCCGAAATTCAGGAAACTATTTTAAATACCTATTTGGACAAAAAAATTGCCATCCTTGCTCCCGTTGTACAATCTCGAAAAGGGCATTACCGGGAACTCTTTGCCTCTATTACCAAACAAGGATTTACGCGTGTGCGCAACGACGGCGAGTTTGTAGAGCTCACGCCAAATTTTAAAGTAGATCGTTATAAAATACACGACATTGAAATTGTCATTGACCGACTAGCCGTTAAGGAAAATGAAAACGACAGCAAGCGATTAGCCGCTTCAATTGAAACGGCCATGTACCATGGCAACGATATGCTCATGGTATATGATTTTGATACAGATAAAGCCCGTTTTTTTAGTCGGAAATTGATGTGTCCAAGCACCGGTATTTCCTATGCCGAGCCTGAGCCTAATACCTTTTCATTTAATTCTCCAAAAGGCATGTGTCCTTCCTGTAACGGCTTAGGGTTAAAACATGTTGTAAACCACAAAAAGATAATTCCCGACGACAGTGTTTCTATCAAGTTGGGTGGTATTGCACCCATCGGCCCAGAAAAAAGCAATTGGACGTTTAAGCAAATGAATAGTATCGCAGAGCGCTATCGCTTTTCATTAACAGACCCGATAAAAACTATTCCTAAAGAAGCGTTAGATGTTGTTTTACATGGCGGAAAGGAACGTTTTTCGGTAGCCTCTAAAACATTGGGTATCACAAGAGAATACAGCATTGATTACGATGGGGTAATTCCTTTTTTGGAGCATCAATATAGCGAAGGGCACACGAGCGCACTTAAACGCTGGGCAAAGGGATTTATGGACGAAATCTCTTGTCCAGACTGTAACGGTTCACGACTTAGAAAAGAGTCACTCTTCTTTAGAATTGACAACAAAAGTATAGCTGATCTTACGCAAATGGATATTGCTGCCTTACACAAGTGGGTAAAGGGAATCAGCAAAAAACTAAGCAAAAAACAACGTGCCATTGCCCATGAAGTATTGTTAGAAATTGAAAAACGTTTATCATTCCTGCTAGACGTCGGTTTAGATTATTTATCACTTAACCGAAGTGCAAAATCGCTTTCTGGTGGTGAAGCACAGCGCATCAGATTAGCGACCCAAATTGGTGCGCAACTAGTCGGAGTACTTTACATTCTAGATGAACCCAGTATTGGTCTTCATCAGCGTGACAATGAAAAACTGATTGAGTCGCTCATGCAGTTGCGCGACATTGGAAACTCTGTAATTGTGGTAGAGCACGACAAAGACATCATGCTTAAGTCGGATTATTTGATTGATATGGGACCTGGTGCAGGAAGGCATGGTGGTAAAGTTGTAGCGGCTTCTTCACCAAAGAAAATAAAAACCCTAAAAACCGATACCGCAGATTATCTTACAGGTAAAAAACAAATTGAAATTCCCGCCAATAGAAGAAAAGGGAATGGTAAAAAACTAACGCTCAAAGGCTGTACCGGAAACAACCTGAAAAATGTGACGTTAACACTCCCGTTGGGTAGTATGATTGGCGTAACGGGTGTTTCGGGTAGTGGAAAATCGACCTTAATTAACGAAACACTATACCCCATTTTAAACCAATACTTTTTTAAGGCCGTTAAAAAACCACTCCCCTACGCCTCCTTAAAAGGCTTAGAACACATCGATAAAGTTATTGATATCAATCAAGCGCCAATTGGCAGAACGCCAAGAAGTAATCCTGTAACCTACACAGGTGTTTTTGGAGAAATTCGTCAATTATTTACCAAAACCCCCGAGGCAATGATTCGCGGATACAAACCCGGTCGTTTTAGTTTTAATGTCAAAGGTGGTAGATGTGAGACCTGTCAAGGTGCAGGAGTAAAGACCATTGAAATGAATTTCTTGCCAGATGTATATGTGCAATGTGACGATTGCTACGGCAAACGATTTAACAGAGAGACTTTGGAAATACGTTATCGAAATAAAAATATAAGCGATGTGTTGGAGATGACCATAAATGACGCTTGTCGCTTTTTTGAACCCTATCCAAAAATTTATCGGAAACTAAAAACGATACAAGATGTGGGGCTAGGTTATATTACCCTTGGACAACAATCTACTACGCTCTCAGGTGGCGAAGCACAACGTATTAAACTGGCTACAGAACTTTCGAAAAAGGACACAGGCAAAACACTTTATATCTTAGATGAGCCCACTACTGGCCTGCATTTTGAAGACATTAGAGTGTTGATGAATGTTTTAAACAAGTTGGTAGACAAAGGAAATACCATGATTATCATTGAACATAATTTGGACGTCATCAAACAAATGGACTATATTGTAGACATTGGCCCCGAAGGTGGATTAAAAGGTGGAGAAATCTGCTGTACTGGGACACCGGAAAAGGTTTCGCAACACAAAACAAGTCATACAGCGCGATTTTTGCGCCAAGAACTAAAATTATAATTCCGATGGAAAAAGCATGGACAGAAATGAAGTCTAGTAACTCCTGGTTGCTGTTTAAAATCATGGGGGAATTCGTAAATGGATTTGAACAAATGGGACTTATTGGTCCATGTGTCTCTATTTTTGGTTCGGCACGAACACAACCAGACCACCCTGTTTATACGCAAACAGTTGCTATTGCTGAAAAAATAGTACAACACGGATTTGGAGTCATTACTGGTGGTGGTCCTGGTCTAATGGAAGCGGCTAATAAAGGAGCTCAACAAGGAGGTGGAACCTCTGTGGGGCTTAATATTGAATTGCCTTTTGAACAAAAAGACAATCCATATATCGATAAAGACAAGCTTATAAACTTCGATTATTTCTTTGTAAGAAAAGTAATGTTTATCAAATATGCGCAAGCCTTTGTTGTTATGCCAGGTGGTTTTGGGACTCTAGATGAACTTTTTGAAGCATTAACCTTGATTCAAACAAAAAAAATAACGAAATTTCCAATTGTACTATTTGGATCTGATTTTTGGTCTGGTATGATAGATTGGATAAAAAAAACACTTTTAGACGAGTATGAAAATATCAGTCCTGAAGATTTAGATTTAATTAAAGTTGTGGATGATGTAGATGAAGCTGTTGCACATGTAGTGCAATTCCATACCAAAAACACTTTTACTCCAAATTTCTAAATGCACAAAAAACTTCTTGCTTTTTATTTCCTCTCAAGCATTGCTTTTGCCTATTCGCAACAAAGCTACGTTTTGGATGTTGTGTGGGACGGATTTTCTACTAACCTAAACATATCCCAAGAGGTTGCTTGGACAAACACAAGCAATGTTGGAGTAAATAAAGTTGTATTATTAGATTGGAATCATGCCTATGCATCAGAAAGAAGTCCACTAGGAAAGTTTTTGGCTACGGAATATGATTATAAATTGATTCGTACAAGCAAGCAAAAACGCGGGTTTACTACCATTGCAACAATTCGCAATCAAAATGAAACTCTTAGTTGGATGAGAAAGGAGTCGGCAATCGATATCGTTGAAGTGACACTGCCAAAAACAATTGCACCTAATGCGCATTTCGTTTTCACAGTTCATTACACAGTGCAGTTACCAAATGCAGCTGTTTTTAAGTATGGAGCTTCAAATAATGAGCTTCATGCCCAACATTGGCACTTAGTGTTGGCCATGCAAAATCAAGATGGTACATGGAAAAAGGAAAGCAATTTAGGGTTTGGTCGACCTAAAAGTGAAAATACCAAAACTTCCTACCGATTTGATGTACCTGACTCGGTTAGGGTTTTGCTTCCAGCTAATAAAAACCAACCCCAATCGCCTCTTCTTTTGACTAGAAAAGATACCTACAAACGCATTCCGTTTGGAAAATCTGAACTTATATCAGATATGCTTCCCATTAATGGTGCTACCGATTTTAAGTACAAATTATCTCGTATTTCAACCTTTATAGAACATACTTTTCCAAATGATAAACCCCAAGTATTTTGGGCGCTTCAAAAAGATTATGCACAAAAACCTCTTTTATCCTTAGAGTCAATTCCACAGTTTTTAGGCGCCTTTGATAAAAATCAGGTTGTTGAATTAAAATTATTAAAAGCTATTTTGGAGCAATGTGTTCAAAATCGATATAGTAACCTAAATAAAAACACGACCTGGATATCAGATGGGTTACCTTATTATCTGTGGCAACAGTATGTGAGCTCCAATTATCCAAATTTAAGAATGACGGGCAGCCTTAATTCGTGGCCTGTCATCAAAAATTATCACTTTACTCAAGCACCATATTACAGAAGTTGGGAGATTGCGGCTAACGTATCGGGAAATAAAAACAGAGGACAGTCTCTTGTCACCCCAAAAGATAAACTTACCCGTTACAACCGACGCCTGGCAAATCCATACAGAGCAGCATTGGCATTATTATATTTGGACGCATATGTGGGGGAAACTACGGTTTTAAACGCTGTAAAGGCGTTGCCAAAAAACAAACCAATTGATACTTTTTTAAGAAAAGAAATAGCTGACAACACAGACAAACCCATTGACTGGTTTTTTGAACATTATATCAAGCAAAACAACAATGGGGATTTATCCATTTCAGCAAAAAAAATAGACGATCAGCAATACAAAATAACGGTTAGCAACACAAAAGAAGACGCTGCGATTCCTTTAACGATAAGACAGCAAAACGGCGTTCAATCTACAGCATGGATTCCCAACGACCGTTTGCCATACACTCAAACTTACGACAGAAACAGCACACAGTCGCTAACGGTAAATAAAAATCATTTTATTCCTGAGTTATCGTTAAACAACAATAGTTATGACTTGAATAAGAAAGTTTTTAGGAACAACTTACGTTTTAGGTTATTTCAAGACATACCACAAAGTGGCACATCCGTACTGTTATTATCACCAGAGTTTGGATATAATGTTTATGATGGTTTTTTGACTGGATTAACTATTGGCAATAGTAGTATGCTCAGTAATAATTTTAGATTTAAAATTAGTCCTCAAATTGGCACTAAAAGCACTCAAGCCAATGGAATGGGATATGTGATTGGAAGTTTATATCACGATAATAAATCTCATTACCTTACCCGACTCACCCTTTTTGGTTCTTCCTACAATTATGCGCTTGACAAAAGATACAGCACCTTCACCCCTTCTGTTCAATTGTATTTTAGACCCAATGGCATTCAGCAAAAAGATCGCTCATACTTATTGTTTCGTCATGTTTCTGTACGTCTGCAAGACTTACCTGAAGATGATCCAAGAAGAAGCTACGGGGTAACTCTAGCAACCTTTTCGGCTAAAAAAGGAAATGCCCTACAAAACATAGCTTACAAAACAGAGTTGCAATGGGCTAGCGTTTTCAAAAAACTAAGTGCTGAAATAGAGTACATTACCTATTATTTACCCAACAGAAGATTAGTAATTAGGACTTTTGCGGGTGGATTTTTACAGAACAATTCTAGTGACAGTTATTTTGACTACAACACCTCTCGCGTAAATGATTATTTATTTCAATACGATTTATATGGTCGCTCCGAAAGTGAGGGCTTCTTTTCACAACAATACATAAAAGCTGAGGGAGCATTGCGTACCGCAGGAAGTGTAAGTGGTGCCAACAAATGGATGATTTCAGCACAGACTTCGACTACGCTGTGGCGTTGGATTGAGGGTTATGCGGAAATAGGATGGATAAAAAATAAAGAACAAAAAGCACACACGCATTGGGGAACTGGTGTTACTTTTAACCTTATTCCAGACTTTTTTGAGGTACATTTTCCGTTATATGATGCGACAGGGAATCTGGCGACAAAGTCAGGTTACACAAAACAAATTCGCTTTCAACTCTCCTTACGGCCTGCTACACTCGTACAACTTTTTTCTAGAAGCTGGTTTTAATAGTCATTCAGGGTACGTGCATTTTTTGTAAATTTGTTCCTTTCTATGAAAAGTGTGAACCTTGCTTCGTCGAAGCTAACTTTCGAAGACTTTAAAAAAGACATTCTCAATGATTTCTATATTGTATCGTTGAGCAGACAAGTGAGCATTCTGGGGAGAAAAGAAGTGCTTTCTGGCAAGGGAAAGTTTGGCATTTTTGGAGATGGTAAAGAACTCGCACAAATTGCCATGGCCAAAGTATTCCAAAATGGCGATTTTAGATCTGGGTATTACCGTGACCAAACCTTTATGATGGCTATTGGTGCTTTAAAACCCGAACATATTTTTGCAAGTGTTTATGGTCATGCTGACCCTGTTGCTGAACCCATGTCCTCAGGAAGGCAAATGGTTGGGCACTTTACTACCGATTCTCTAGACAGCAACGGAAACTTACTTCCATTAGTTGAAACGAAAAACTCTTTTTCCGATGTGTCGTGTACAGCAGCTCAAATGCCACGATTACTCGGTTTAGCGCATGCTTCAAAACTCTTTAGGAACGTGAATTCGATGAAAGACAAAAACCTTTCTAATGATGGAAATGAGGTTGCTTGGGGAACTATTGGCAACGCAAGTACTAGCGAGGGAATGTTTTTTGAAACACTAAATGCCGCTGGTGTTTTGCAAGTACCGATGGTCGTTAGCGTTTGGGACGATGGATATGGCATTTCTGTTGACAATTCACACCAAACTGTTAAGGAAAGTATTTCAAAAGCTATGGCGGGTATGCAACGTGATGACAACGTCAAAGGCATTGAAATCATCGAGGTTGTGGGTTGGAACTATGCCGCTTTGATAGATGCTTACACACGCGCTAGTGATTTGGCACGAACAGAACACGTTCCTGTTTTGGTGCATGTAACCGAGGTTACACAACCCCTTGGACATTCCACTTCTGGATCTCACGAAAGGTATAAATCAAATGAGCGTTTAGAATGGGAAAAAGAATATGATTGCAATGCTACATTTCGAAAATGGATTATTGCACAAAATATAGCTTCGGAGAACGAGCTAGTAGCAATTGAAGAAAAAGCTGCAAAAATGGCTAAAGAGGCCAAGACAACTTCTTGGGATAGGTATTTAGCTCCCATACATGCTGAGCGAAAAGAAGCGCAGGCTTTGGTGCAACAACTAACCAAAGAAGTTCCAGACGTAAACGCACTGTTATCCTTAGCGTCATCTCTTACTAAGAAAACAATTGTTTATAGAAAGTCTATATATACCGCTGTTCGAGAAGCTCTGTTGTTGACTAACGCCAAGCACGTGCAAGCAAGGACTGCATTAAACAATTGGTGGAAAGCCAAGCAAAAAGAGACTCAAAAAGTATATAGTGATTCGCTCTATAATGAATTTGAGAACTCATCTCTAAACGTAAGTACAATACCAGCCAAATACGCAGACGACAATACTTTAGTGGATGGACGTGTGGTACTTCGAAACAATTTTAATGCCCTGCTTAAAAAGCACCCAAAAATGCTTGTTTTTGGAGAAGATAGTGGAAAAATTGGAGATGTAAATCAAGGACTGGAAGGACTTCAAGATATTTATGGTGAGGAACGCGTATCGGATCGAGGTATACGTGAGGCTACCATTTTAGGTGAAGGCATCGGAATGGCGTTTAGAGGCTTACGCCCTATTGCCGAAATTCAATATTTAGATTACGTGCTCTATGCATTACAACTCATGTCTGATGATTTAGCAACATTGCATTACCGTACTAGAGGAAAACAGGCTGCCCCGCTTATAGTCAGAACACGAGGACATCGTTTAGAGGGAATTTGGCACTCAGGTTCTCCTATGGGCGGATTGGTGAGTTTATTGCGAGGCATGTACATTTTAGTCCCACGTAATCTTACTCAAGCAAGCGGCATGTACAATACCTTATTACAAGGGCAAGACCCAGCACTTGTTGTTGAGCCTCTTAACGGCTATCGTCTTAAAGAAAAGCAACCTGAAAACTTAGGCGAGTTTACCATTCCCGTTGGAGTAGCTGAGCAGCTACGTACAGGTACAGATATCACCCTTGTGTCTTACGGTTCTACGTTGCGCTTGGTACAAATTGCGGCAGAAAAACTGGCAACAATGGGCATTAATGCTGAAATCATTGATGTACAATCGCTTATTCCACTTGACAAGACGGCCGTTATTGGAGCAAGCGTTCAAAAAACAAGCCGCTTACTAATTGTTGATGAAGATATTCCTGGTGGTGGAAGTGCATACATTCTTAGTCAATTACTAGAAAAACAAAACATCTATCAGTATTTAGATAGTCAACCCATGTTGTTGACCGCCAAGGAACACCGACCAGCCTACGGTACGGACGGAGACTATTTCTCTAAACCCTCAATTGAAGACATTGTTGAAAAAGTATATGCCATTATGCATGAGGCAAAACCAAGTCAGTTTCCTGCACTGTAGCAGAGGCAGTAGGCAGTAGTGATTAGGCAAAAGGCAGTAGAGATTAGGCAGTAGAGATTAGGCAGTAGGCAGTAGAGATAAAAAGTCTTTGTGAGAACTACTAAGCCACTTTACTAAGCAATTGCTGTAAGGCCTCCCCTTCCGAAATAGGAACAGCATCAACGCCTTTAGCTGCTAAATCCGCCTTTTTAATAACACCCAAAATAGGAACGATTGTCTTAAGCGGATAACGCCGTGCAGCCTGCTCGATTTCTTTGACAAAAAACGGATGAATACCCAATGCTTTTGCTGCCGTATCCGGGTTTTTTGAGGGTAAGCCGTGGTATGTCAATAATTGCATATAAAACGCATACAAGCTATTGATGGTTCCCAATAGCGGATGTTGTTTTGGATGGCGTCCAAAGTAATGCACAATTTTATACGCCTGTGCCACATTCCCCGCGCCTAAGGCTTTGCGCAACTCAAAGTTATTGTACTCTTTGCTAATACCTACATGTTGTTCAATATGATCGGATGAGATCGTGTCGCCCTCATTAACAATAAGACAAAGTTTGTCTAATTGATTATTTAGCGTTCCTAAGTCCGCACCAACGCTTTCTGCCAGTACGGCCGCTGCTTTGTAGTCGATAGTACGATTCGTAGCACGCACGCGCTGCTCTATCCACGAAGGCAATTTGTTGTCGTAAAGCTTTTTTGTTTCAACGATAGTACCGTTTTTCTGAATGGCTTTTGAGAGCTTTTTACGTTTGTCTAACTTTTTGTTTTTGTAGCATAGCACCAAAATTGTTGTGGGTTGCGGTTGCTCGGCATAAGCTGTTAGTTGCTCCATAGTACGGCTGAGTTCATGCGCTTCACGGACTACCACCAATTGGTGGTCTGCCATCATAGGAAACCGCTTACATACCGAAACAATTTCTTCTATGGACGTATCTTTTCCATACAGTATGGTTTGATTAAAATCGCGTTGGTCTTCGGGCAACACGGTTTGGATTAGCAATTTGCTGATTTCGTCAATAAAAAAGGGCTCATCCCCCATTAAAAAATAAATGGGTGAGAAATTTCGCTGTGAAATAGCACTCTTTACCGATGCGTATGCGTCCAATGAAAAATAATTTAGCACTTTTGTGGTTATGCAACAGTTGGCATTTCCATCTTTTCGCTTTAAAACCAAAAGTAACGAAAACAAACGCACTATTTTTGATCCCATTCGAAAAAAGTTTGTGGTTCTTACACCCGAAGAATGGGTGCGTCAACATGTGGTGCACGACTTACTGCAAAAGGGCATTAGCAAAACACGCCTTAGTGTGGAAAAACAATTTGATGTGATGGGACAACAAAAACGTTTTGATGTAGTCGTGGCGGGAAAAAATGCAACAATAGATTTATTGGTGGAATGCAAAGCACCCTCCATACAAATTACACAAGACACTTTTGATCAGATTGCACGCTATCAATTGGCCTTAAATGCCTCTTTTTTGATGCTTACTAATGGAGTACAACATATATATTGTCAGATAGACAACGTGAATGAGACCTATCAGTTTTTAGAAGAATTTCCGCTAAACCAACTGCATCTATGAGTCTTGCCGTTGCCATACTGAATTACAACGGTGCCGATTTGTTAAAACGATTTTTACCTAGTGTACTGCAGCATTCGAATGCTGCTACCATTTATGTCATTGACAACGCCTCAACCGACCATTCAAAAGACCTTTTAGAGGCTGATTTCCCAACGGTAAAATGGATTGGTTTAGACCATAACTACGGCTATGCCGAGGGCTATAATATGGGGATTGCCCAGATTGACGAATCCCTTATTTGCTTGTTAAACTCCGACGTTGAAGTAACAGCCAATTGGACTACTCAGATGGTCGCTCTTTTTGACGCGCAGCCCTTAGCGGCGATGGCGCAACCAAAAATTAAGGACCTAAACAACCCAGATTATTTTGAATATGCAGGCGCAGCAGGCGGATATTTAGACCTTATGGGACTTCCCTATTGCCGTGGCAGAGTGGGCAAAACCTGTGAGCGGGATACGGGGCAATACAACGATGCGGTACAAGTTACTTGGGCTAGCGGTGCTTGTTTGTTTGTTCGTAAAGAGGCATTTACCACACTCGGTGGTTTTGACCCTTCGTTTTTTATGCATTTTGAGGAAATTGATTTGTGCTTGCGCGCACAAGGAGCTGGTTATCAGGTTTGGGCAGTAGGCACTAGCGAAGTGCTGCATTTGGGTGGCGGTTCGTTAGCCGCAGAAAGCTCTCGGAAATTGTATTACAACATTCGCAATTCCTTATTGACCTATACCAAAAACCTAACCCTGCTCCCACTGCTATGGCTTTATGTGGTACGTGCGGCTTTTGACACCACGCTCGTGTTGTATTTTATGATACAACTCAAGTTTGATCACATACGAGCCATTATGCGAGCTTATGACGATTTTTCTATTTGTTTTCGTAAAGCTATCAAAGCCCGAAAACATACACTAAATCCGTTGCGTTGCTTTAGTGTTTTGGTGCGGTTTTAGGTGGTTTGTTATTTTCATCGCTACAAGGCCACTTTATATACCCATATTTCACTAAAACAAAAGTTTGTAAATCTAGTTTTCTAAAATCCTACCTATAGTATTCAAAACCACAGCTATTTACAATTCAAGTTACAACCAAGATTGGTCATGCTTCACAGACGCGCCCTCGCCTGCGTGTCTACCTTAAAAAAGTAAGACTACTCGCAAGCGCCTTGTGTCCATTCAAAAACGCCTGCGGCATCGGCAGCGCAAGCATTGCCGTAAGTCGTGCCGTCACAACCACAAACAGGGTCGTATTCAAGGGTACAAGCGGTATCGGGCTTGGGAGACGTCATACAAGTGCTTATAGCATCGTCTTCACATTGAAAGGAAAGGAGTAATAACCCGAAACAGATTAGCTTTTTCATTCTGTAGTTGTAGGTTGTATGGTTGGTTTTTGATAGGGTTGAAACGGTTGTTTTAGCAGTGGCACTACCCTACTGTTCTCCGTTTCGTTGGGAAATACATCTACGCCATACACAATTTTTTCTGCAGCCAAATGCATATAAGTCCCCAATAACCGATCCCAAATGGCAAAAATATTCCCAAAATTACTATCGGTATAGGGCAACACATAATGGTGGTGTACTTTATGCATATGTGGGGTTACAAGGATAAAGCTCAATACGGTATCTACCTTTTTAGGCAATTGAATATTGGCATGGTTAAACTGGGTAAGTACCACAGAAAGCGACTGATACAGCATCACAACGCCAATGGGCGTTCCCAATATAAAAACTGCAACTAGCGTAAATGTAAAGCGCACCACACTCTCAAAGGGATGGTGGCGGTTGGCAGTCGTGGTATCTACATGATGATCGGAATGATGCACCAAATGCACCATCCAAAGCGGTTTAAGTCGGTGTTCGGTCCAGTGCGCCAAATAAGCCCCAATAAAATCAAGAAACAACACGCCCAAAAGCACATAGAGCCAAAACGGAAGGGAAACAAGGTGCAACAAACCAAATTGGTTGGTGTTGACCCAATCAGCTGTGGTGAGCAACAAAAACGCCAAACTAAAATTTACCAATATAGAGGTTATGGTAAAAAAGAAATTGGGCAAGGCATGCTGCCACTTTTTATAGGGTAAACGACGCAAGGGCAACAAGCCCTCAAGTAACCAAAAAAAGGAAATGCCACCTACCAAAATAATGCTGCGGTGTAAAGAGGGTATGGTTTCAAAATATAAAATTAGACTTTCCACTTCCTAAAGATATTGATTTTGAGTTATTTACCGTTGAGCATCTGCTGAACAGTCTCGAGTGTAGTCATCAGTTTGATCTTATGAACAGAGTCTCTGTAGCGTCCCTTTTCAATACGTTGTTCTAAGGTTTCGATAAGCGCTGAAATGGTTTGATTCTCATTCATAAATAGGCTGATGTATATATTGGGGCAAATTTAAAGTTTTATTGCTAAAGGAAGATATTAAAGCTAAATCGTACTTTTACCACGCAAAAAACACTATGAGACCATTTAAGTCATCTATCAATACCAAAAAAGCGAGTTACAAAGAGAACTACGCTGAGATGGAAAAATTGATTCAGGAGCTTGACGAACAATTGGCAAAAAGCCAAAATCAAGGGACTGAAGCCTCTATTGCCCGTGCGCGTAAGCGAGGTAAATTTTTGGCGCGAGAACGCATTACGCTATTGTTAGATAAAGACAGTCCTTTCTTAGAACTCATGCCGTTGGCGGGACTTACGCATCAGGGCGGATTTGGCCCTGGCGGCACAACTGTAGCGGGAATTGGCTATGTCAACAAACGCCTCTGTTTGATCAATGCTAACCTCGGTACCCGCAAAGGCGGTGCGGTAGATTATGCCACCAGTTTAAAAGTATTGCGATTGGGTGAAATTGCCCTAGAAAACAAATTACCTACCATTAATATGGTCGAAAGCGGAGGCGCTAACCTCCCCGATCAAGACCGTGTATTTAACAATTACGGGGCGTCGTTTAGGGAAATGTCTAGACGCTCTAAACTGGGGATTCCTACCATTTCTATCGTATTTGGAAATGCCACCGCAGGTGGTGCTTACGTTCCGGGGATGTCAGATTACACCATCATGCAAAAAGATGCGGCAAAAGTATTTTTGGCGGGTCCGCCACTGGTAAAAATGGCAACCAATGAAATTGCTAACGATGAAGAACTCGGCGGAGCCTCTATGCACAGCCGTATTTCGGGTGTAGCCGATTTTTTAGCAGACGATGAGCAAGATGCGATCAGCATTGCCAGAGATGTCGTTAAAACGCTAAAACCAGCGGAAACACATGCAGCACCAAGTAAGCCTGTTGTTCCACCAAGATACAGCGCAGATGAGCTTCTGGGTATTGTACCTGCAAACCTAAAACGTGCCATTGACATCAGAGAGGTTATTGTACGCATAGTAGACAATTCTGAGTTTACCGAATTTAAAACGAACTACGGCATTACCATGGTGTGCTGTTGGGCAAATATTGATGGATATCCTGTAGCGATTATTGCCAACAACGGCGTCATTTTTGCCGAGGCTGCACAAAAAGCAACGCAGTTTATCCAACTGGCAAACAAGTCCAATATACCTTTACTATTTGTTCACAATACCACCGGCTTTATGGTAGGCAAACAGTATGAACAAAAAGGAATGATTAACAGCGGTGCGCAACTTATTCATGCGGTTTCTGGCAGTACGGTTCCGCATATTAGTTTACTGATTGGAAATTCATACGGTGCTGGGAATTACGCCATGTGCGGACGTTCGTTCCAACCCAGATTCTTGTTTTCATATCCAAATGTGCAATCTGGTGTTATGGGTGCAGAGCAAATTTCAGGAGTAATGGAAATTGTCAAACGGCAGTCGGCAGCGTCATTAAATAAAGCCGTTGATGAAAAGCAATTAAAGAAAGAAAAAGATGCCATGTTCCAAGATGCCCAACAAAAAGCAAGTGTGTGGCACGCCACATCTGAACTTTGGGACGACGGCGTTATTGACCCACGACATACACGCAAGCACCTTAGTTTGTGTTTGGCTACGATAAACAATGCGCCTATTGATGGTAGCGATGCCTTTGGTGTATTTAGAATGTAATTAGTGTACTATTTGCTGATATAATGCCTCGTACTGAGGAACTATTTTATCTACATCAAACAGGCTAGCATGTGCGTAAGCTTGTTGCTTAAAAGCGGTTAATTGTTCTTTGTCTGACAACAACGAAACTGCAAAAGACGCCATTGCTTCTACATCGCCAACATCTGTTAAGTACCCTGTTTTACCGTGAATATTTACTTCTGGTAGTCCGCCTGTATTTGAAGAAATAACAGGAGTCGCTGCTGCCATTGCCTCCAGTGCTGCCAGTCCAAAGCTCTCTGTGTGTGACGGCAATAACAGGACATCAGAAAAGCACAAAATTTTGCTTACCTCATTCGTTTTACCATAGAAAATCACATCCTCCCAAATGTTTAATTCACGGCAGCGCTGCTCCGCAACCATACGGTCTGGACCATCGCCAACCATCATCAACTTTGCAGGCATTTTGGCACGAATACGAGAAAAGGTTTCCACCACATCCATTACCCGCTTAACGGGTCTAAAGTTACTAACGTGTGTGACAATAATCTCATTAGCTTTCGCTACTACAGAACGTTCACAATTGATGCGAATTTTATCATAGCGCGCTACATTGATAAAGTTTGGCACTACGTGAATTTCTTTGTGAACGCCAAAATAGCTAAACGTATCTCCTCGTAAATCTTTTGAAACAGCAGTAACCACATCAGAGTTATTGATGCTAAACGTTACCGCAGGTTTGTAAAATGGATGATTGCCAACAAGTGTGATATCAGAACCATGTAATGTAGTAACTACGGGAATATCAATACCCGCCTCCTTAAGCATCTGCTTCGCCATAAAGGCGGCATAGGCATGCGGAATGGCATAGTGCACATGCAACAACTCTATTTGATGGAGCTTAACCATCTCCACAAGCATACTTGACAGCGCCAACTCATAGGGCTGAAAATGAAACAGTGGATATCTTGGAACATGAACTTCGTGAAAATGAAGATTTCCTGTTAAGGATTGCAAACGCACAGGCTGTTTGTAACTGACAAAATGTACTTCATGTCCTCTATCAACTAAAGAAATACCCAGTTCAGTAGCCACAACACCACTCCCTCCGTAAGTAGGATAACATACAATGGCAATTTTCATACGAAGCGATGATTTTTTAGGGAATGAATTTTTATTCGCATATCACAAAAGTATGGGAAAAGATTGACGTGTAAAACGAAGATTTATTCTTTGATTTCAACAGGAATAATGCCATGTGGAGAAATTTCACCAAAAAGCAGCCGTGCAGTCGCATTGGCAAATGCGGTTTGCTGCTCATGCGCCAATAGCACACTTGCAAAAGAGGATAGATTTGGAAGTTGTGAAAGCACATAGGGTTTTGCAAAAAGTACCACATGAACATTTGGGTATGTGCTTAGATGGGTTAATATGCGTATATCACTTTCTGAAAGGGATTGACTCGTCCACGGCGAAGAGGTGTTGGCATGAATACCGACTACAACAGGCCTTCTCCCCCTCAAAGCAGTTGTTTTAAGCGTGTTTTTAAGAATTTGAATCGTAGTTGTTTGCTCACGTAACGCATATAAAAAATCGTTTGACGATGGCTTCCCAAGGGATACGTAATACGCAGTTGTATCTTTTTGTAATGGAAATGCATCCTTTTGGGCGTGTACCTTCACAATACTTTGTTCCGCAATTTGTTTTCGTAAATACGTATCATAAAATGTATTTTTTAATGGATTTCCAGTTGTTTTAACGGCTTTGTTTTGATGTAATCCCAATGCGTATTTTGCGCTAAGAATTTTCTTTACAGAAGTTGCTAATCTAGCTTCCGTAATGTCTCCGTTCGCATAACTCGTTTTGATTGCTGAAATGGCTTTTTCTAGTTGCAACGGCATAACCAATACATCTGCTCCCGCCAAAAAAGCAGCTAAGGCAGGGGAATCAACAGCTGTGGTGATTCCTTTCATATCCAATGCATCAGTAAAAACAAGTCCGTTAAAACCCAATTGTTGTTGCAACAATTGGGTTACTACTTTTTTAGAAGCAGCTATTGGAAGACCGCTGTTATCAAGTGCTGGAACATCTAAATGACCTACCATAATCCCTTTTAATCCTCTTGATATCAAGTGTTTAAATGGAACTAAATCTATGCTATCCAATGCTTTTTTGGAGCGATTTATTCGCGGTAGTGTTTTATGTGAATCGGCAGTTGATGCGCCATGCCCGGGAAAATGCTTGGCAACTGCTATCACGCCAGCGTCTTGCAATCCTTCCATAAAGGCTTGTGCTTTTTTTGCTACACGAGTCGGTCTATCACCAAATGAACGGACACCAATAATGGGGTTTGTTGCTTCGGTATTTACATCAACAACGGGTGCAAATGACACATGTACTCCCATCTTACGTTTACGTTCTCCCATACGTTTGGCAAGTGCGTATACCAATTCTTCGTTGGGCAGTGCGCCTAATGTCATCGCATATGGATAATGCGAAACGTCTTGCAACCGCATTGCCATTCCCCACTCCGCATCAGCAGCAATAAGTAGTGGTATGTTGGCGTGTTGTTGGTATAGATCTGTATCCGCAATTTGTTTCATTGTCCTTCCCTTTGAAAACAAAACGCCACCAACATGATATTTTTTCAGCTGGGATAATGTATTTTGATGCATGGCGATATCCCCATCTGGAAACGCCATGACCATAAAAAGTTGTCCTATTTTTTGATCTAGTGTCATAGCGTTGTAAACGCTGTCTACCCATTGGCTTTGCGATTGGGAAAACAAATACGCAGGAATAAAAAATATGAACAGGAAAGCGCGAAGCATAGCCTAAAGGTAATCTAAAAATAGCGTGCGTGCCAACTGTCTTTAGCTGGAACTTCCCATTCGCTAAGAAATTCCCCTTTATTTACCACCAAATGATTAAAGACGACGGTGTTTTCAGTTACTGACTTATTTTTTACCACGGTCTTAAAATCAAGAAGGGACTTATAGGTTATATAGTCGCCTTGCTTAAAGCTAACGTTCATTTTGTCAAGGAGTGTCACATCATAGGTTTTTTCAAATTCCTGTATGATGCGTACCGAAGAATCAATAGAACAGCCCGTAGCGGATTGCGCATTTTCGTCTAAAGCAATAACAATAAAACGTTTGTAAGGCAGCGAAAAACTTGCTTTTAGCGATGAACCGTGCGCTGTCCATTGCGTCAAAAAGGCTTCTAGTTTTTGGGAAATTTCAACTACTTCCGCGTCGGTGAATGGGCGACTTGCTGGATAAACCCATACACGTGCCTCATTATCTAATTCATCGAAGGGTACAAACATATTATAAGTCTTGTGCCTGTTCTAAAAGTTCTGCAATGTCCATAACGGCAACCTTGCTCTCTTGCTCCTTATTTTTCACACCGTCAGTCATCATGGTGTTGCAAAACGGACAGCCTGCCGCAATAATATCCGGTTTTGTTGCCAAGGCTTGCTCTGTACGTTCAATATTGACTTCCTTGTTTCCTGGCTCGGCATCTTTAAACATTTGTGCACCCCCAGCTCCACAGCATAGTCCTTTTGCCTTACAGCTTTTCATTTCAATGAGCTCGCTTTCAAGTTTAGACAAAACAGCTCGTGGCGCTTCGTACTCGTTATTTGCTCTGCCCAAATAACATGGATCGTGAAAGGTAATGCGCTTTCCTTTAAACGAACCGCCTTTCACTTTTAATTTTCCTTCATGGAGTAGCTGCTTTAAAAACTGTGTGTGATGCACAACTTCATAGCTTCCGCCCAATCCAGGATATTCATTTTTTAGCGTATTAAAGCAATGTGGACAAGCCGTAACTATCTTTTTCACCTCATAGCCATTGAGTACCTCAATGTTGGTCATGGCTTGCATCTGGAACAAAAACTCATTTCCAGCACGCTTTGCAGGATCGCCGGTACAGCTTTCTTCAGGACCAAGCACGGCAAAGGAAACGTCTGCTTTAATTAAGAGTTTTACAAATGCCTTCGTGATTTTTTTGGCACGCTCGTCAAAGCTGCCCGCACATCCCACCCAAAAAAGCACCTCGGGCTGTTTGCCCTGAGCTGCTAATTCAGACATGGTTGGAATGTTAGTCGTGGAAGCCATCGTCAAAAACTTCAATGGTTACCTCTTTTTCTACCAAATCGGTAAACTTCCCGTTGTATCGTGTTGCACGAACCAAGTGATTATCTACCCAGTGATAGTTTCCACCACGAGGTTTCCCCATAAGTAGGGAATGGTAATTAAATCCATTTTCTTTAAGCCACTTTTCTGTAACACCACGATGCTCTTCTGTACGTGAGGTAAAAAAACAAATGACATGTCCTTCGTCGTACCACTTGTTTAATGTCTTTAGCGCATCGGGATATAATTCGGCGGTTGCCATACGCTCTGGCTCTTCGTTTGGAATATCGTCACAAATAGTTCCATCAATATCTATTAAATAATTTTTGACACCTTCAGGAAGTACCGGACTAACGTGTTCGCCGTCTTCTAATTTCTCTTTAAGTAATTGGTCTACTTTTTCTTTATCCATGTTTATGTATTTAATTCTTCGCGCCAGGCAATACGGTCTTGTTGATTGAATGGCCAAGGAGCACCGTTGTTTTCTACATTGGTCATCATTACGTTTAATTCATTAGGAGCAGCTGATTGTTCCATTACCAAATAACGCCGCATTTCCATGATAATAGAAAGTGGGTCTATGGCAATAGGACAGGCTTCTACACAAGCATTACAAGATGTACAAGCCCATATTTCCTCCCTTGAAATATAGTTATCTAATAAGGTATTTTGATTGGGGTCTTCGCCTTTGTTTAAAGAAGAACCTACCTCAGTAAGTCTATCGCGCGTATCCATCATAATCTTACGCGGAGATAATAGCTTACCAGTTTGATTCGCAGGACATTCATCCGTACAACGACCACACTCAGTACACGAATACGCATTCATAAGCTGTACCCAATTTAAATCGGTAACGTCTGCTGCACCAAAAGTAGTAGAAACTGCATCTGTAGCAGGCGCAGCATAGGGATCTACTTCTGGGTCTAACATTAACTTTACTTCATTCGTTACCGCTTCCATATTTGAAAGTTCGCCTTGAGGCGATAACTTGGCAAAATAGGTGTTAGGGAAAGCAAGAATAATATGCAGGTGCTTGGAATAATATAAATAATTCAAAAACAGTAAGATACCGCTAATGTGTAACCACCAGGTCGTGCGCTCAATAGCAATAACTTGTTGAGCTGTCATGCCATCAAACAGGGGAAGCAAAAATTGGCTTATAGGAAAGCTTCCCGCTTGAACATAATGTGAATCTTGCGCTACAGTTTGCAGCCAATAATCGGAAGCATTCATGGTTAAAAATAACCCCATAAGTACCACTTCGGCATATAAAATGATATCTGCATCCCATTTGGGCCAGCCTTTCATTTCGGGTTTCCAAAAGCGTTTTATACGAACCACATTTCGACGAGTCCAGAAAAAAAACACACAGATTAATACAAGAGCCGCAAAAATTTCAAAAGTAAAAATGAGTACATCGTATACACCCCCCAAGAAAGGGGCAAAAATACGGTGCGTTCCTAAAAATCCGTCGAGGATAATTTCGAGTAGTTCAATGTTAATGACAACAAAACCTACATATACAATGACATGTAGTGCACCAGAAAGTGGTTTGCGCACCATTTTAGATTGCCCAAGCGCAACACGTGCCATATGCAACCAACGCTTTTTGGGTTGATCTGACCTATTTGTAGATGTCCCTAATTTGATATTTCGAACAATACGACGAACATTTCGTGTAAAGAGGCCAACCAAAACAAAAAACAAAACAGCAAAAGTAATGTTAGGTATGTAAGCACTCATGGCTACTCAGGCTTTTTTGATTCTTGGTAAGGTTTATTTTTTTTACCAAATAACGAAAAATGCACATAACGTTTTGGGTTTAGACGTAAATCTTCAAGAAGTAATTGCGCCTGATTGTTCGTTTGATTTAACGTATTAATCAATGAATCTGTATGAATTAACTTTCCAATAGAACCCTGTCCAGCATTGATTTTTGAAGTGATGAGTGCTAAATCTTGAGAGGTTTGTTGCAATGAGCGAATGGTAGCCCCTAAAGGAGCTTTTTGTAACGAATCGGTAATGGCTGCGGCATTGGCTGAAGTGCGCTCAAATGAAGCGAAAGTTTTGTTCAATGTTCCGTCGGAAGCATTTAAGCTTGAGTCTAAAGTTTTTACAAGTGATGTTAGTGCCACTGTGGTTTCGCTAAACTGATCTATCGATTGGCGTAAAGCCTCTTGGCGTTCTAGATCAAGAACTTTAGTAAAAGCAATCAATACCGAATCGGCGTGAACAATCATACTTTCAATTTTTTCTTGCAGTGGCGAAAGTTTTTCGTTTACTAAATCCGTTAATCCTGGAGCAATACTAGTTTGTAAGGTGTCGCGATCTTCTGCTAATGGTGCATTGTCAAAAGCAGGGATGATGGCTAGCCCCTTCCCTCCTATTAGTCCAGATTCATAGATTTGAGCAATACTATTCTTTGAAAAAGGAAAATCATTTTCAACTCGAAACGCAACCAAAATTTTAGCAGAAGGTTGTATTAACACACTATACTCTACTGAACCAACAGTGTATCCGTTTATTGTGACGGGTGTTCCATTTACAAGCCCTTCGGTATTGTCGTATATACCATAAAAGAATCTATCCGAAATAAAAACATCATTTGACTTTAGGTAACTAAATCCAATAAGAAAAAGTCCTATTCCAAATATGAAAAGCAATGCAGTTTTAAACTCGTTAGAAAAATTCATTTTAAGCAATTTTGTCAAAAATAAGGATTATTTAAACAGATTAAACTCCTTAATTAGATTTCATTTCACGAGTTATTGACACCTCTTTTTCACTCTCAAATGCTTTTATATATGCCCCTTTATAGCCTTTAGCGGTAACATTTGGCATGGTAGCTTTCGCTTCCTTATATGACTTAAAATTACCATAATAATACCTGTATATACTACCCCTCTTTATTCTGGTAATGGGTGCAAGCCCCTTAAAATTATAGGATTTTGTTTCCATCTTATTGGTGCTTGCAGCAATTTGAATTCGATATAAAATAGACGAATTTGGTTGTTCTTTTACAGCCGTTTGTTGCTCGGGAATATCCTCCATCACAAGGCCAGAAAACAAGGTGCCATCTAACGACGATTTATATTTCATAATTGCGTTAGCAATGGCGCGGCTCATTTCATTTTGACCGCGTTTGGAATTAAGATAGGCACCCTCTTTAGAATTGGTTAAAAATCCTGTTTCAACCAAAACACTCGGCATGTAGGTATTGCGAAGGACTAAAAAACCTGCTTGTTTCACGGTGCGATTTTTACGTCTAAGGTTTTTTACAAAACTCTGTTGAATATAATTTGCAGCTTCAATACTTTGATTTAAATAATCTTCTTGCATTAACACCAAACTAATTACTGATTCAGGGTTATTCGGGTCAAAACCATCGTATTCTTGTTCGTAATTATCTTCTAAAAATATAACCGAGTTCTCCTTTTGGGAGACTCTAAAATTATCCTTATTCCGGTGCAAACCCATCACAAAAGTGCCAGCGCCATAGGCGTTTGAATTATGCGCATCGCAATGAATCGACACAAACAAATCTGCTTTTGCCTTATTTGCGATGCTTGCCCTACCGTTAAGTGTAACGTAGCGATCTGTAGTTCGCGTATAGACTACCTTAACATCTTTTTCTTTCTTAAGTAAAGCGCCTGTTTTTAAGGCAACACTAAGAGCAATCTTTTTTTCGTAGTAGTTATTTCCTCGATTACCAGGATCCTTCCCTCCATGGCCTGCGTCAAGAACAACAGTAAAAGGTTTGTTGTTTTGGGCACATAAGTTGTGTGAATACACAAAAGTTAAGGTTACAAAAAGCGATATGAGCAATACGAGGCGCATACTGGATAAAATATGTGTATTTTTGAACTCAATCATGATGAAGTCCTTGTCAAAAATAAGACAATATTCTGGCATCCCCTCTCTCGCGCCTATACTAAGCGCTTTTTTAGCTATTTCATCATTTGTCAGCGCCCAACAAAATCCTTCTGTAACGGACTCCATTCCACCAGCAGTTCAAGACAGCGTACAAGAAAAGGAGCCGCTTCTTTTGGACAAAATAAAACGGCATGCGAATGGATACATGATTATCGACCGCAAAGACAACAAACTGTTCATGTATGACGGTGCAGAGCTTTACTATCAAGACGTTGAGCTAAAATCAGGCATTATTGTCTTAGATTATAAAACCAATGAAGTTACTGCTGGGCGTATAAAAGACTCACTTGGTGCATTCATCCAACCGCCATCTTTTAAACAGGGTGGTGATGAAGTTTTTCCGGATTCTATTCGTTTTAATTTTAAAACTAAGAAAGCCATTATTTGGAATTCAAGAAGTGAACAACAAGGAATGAATGTTAAGGCCGCCGCCACAAAAAAGCAAAACGATTCTGTTTATTATTTACGGAATGCCAAAATAACTACTGCAGAAAATGTGGATGACCCGGAATACTATATTAGAGTGCGTACAGCAAAATTTGTTCCCCAGCGTAAAATGATTGCTGGTTTGAGTAACCTGTACATCGCAGATGTTCCAACGCCATTGTTTTTACCATTTGCCTATTTTCCAATGACTCAAAAACGAGCTACAGGATTTTTATTTCCTACCATTGGTGAAAATTTTAATAGAGGTTACTTTTTACAAAATGGTGGATATTATTTTGTACTGTCAGACAACTTGGATGTTGCCCTAATGGGTGATTATTACACGAACGGTAGCTACGGGTTTCGACTAGAGAACAACTATTATAAACGCTACAAATACAGGGGAAGCTTTGCTTTTAGATACGAGAATTTAATCAATGGGGAGCGTGGCCTACCTGACTACAGCCTATCCACTATTTTTAACCTGCGATGGTCACATAGCAAAGACAGTAAATCAAATCCCAACAGTAGGTTTTCGGCTTCTGTAAATCTTGGAACTAGCTCATATTTCCGTGAATCGCTCAATCAAATTAACACCAATAATTTTTTAAATAACACTCTAAACTCATCTGTTTCATACTCAAAAACATTTCCAAAGTATCCATCAGTTAATCTTTCCCTGTCGGCGACACATAGTCAGAATACACAGACAAAATCGGTGAACATGACGTTACCTTCACTAACGGCTAATATGGAACGTATTTATCCATTTGCTAAACGAAATGGCATAAAAAAAGGAGTACTACAGAATATAAACTTCCAATATTCAATGCGTGGCGACAACCGCATCAATAGCAAAGATGACATCATCGCATCAAAAGGGCTTTTTTACGGTGCCAAATCAGGAATGAAGCACAGTATTCCAATCGCTACAAACTTTAAAATTGCCAAGCATTTTAACTTTACTCTAGGTGGAAATTACGATGAAGTATGGACCAATGAATCCGTAAAGAAGAAAGATTTTGATATTGCCTTAGATGCACTCCCAGATCAAGACACAATAAGAGGTTTTGACCGATTTTCACAGTATAATTTTAATGCGGGATTAAACACCACATTGTATGGTGTTTTTAATTTTAAGGACGACAAAAAAATACAAAGTATTCGCCATGTTGTTAATGCAAATGTTAGCTATAGCAATAGTCCAAGCTTTGAGCAGTATTACGACGAATACATTATTGATGCAAATGGCAATACTAGAGAATATACACGATTTGAAAGTGGTTTGTACGGAAGTCCTGGAAATCGAAAATCCAGTTCAATTGGAATTACATTACGCAATACTTTAGAAGCAAAAGTTGTAGACAAAGATTCAACTGTGACTGAGCTTAAAAAAATCAAACTATTAAACAATTTAAACTTTTCAACAAACTATAATATCACGGCAGATTCTCTTCGTTGGAGTCCTGTTAGAATGACAACCGTAATTCCTATTTTAGATGATAAACTAAACATTAACATCGGGGCTACATTCGACCCATATGCAATTAATGATGATGGAAAACGAGTCAATACATTTAATATTGACAAAGGCGGCCCACTTTTTAGGATGACAAGTGCAAACATTAATTGGGGACACACTTTTAAGAGCAAAGGGAATACAGAATCAAAAAAAGAAAATCGTAATGCTATACCTGGTTTGGATAACAACCGTGGAATCGATGAGCAAACTGGAAGATTTGAATCTAATGATGATGAGGGGGTTAATGAAAAACAGGAGAAAAAAGGAAATTCAGAATTTTATACCACTAAGATCCCTTGGAGTCTGAATCTAAGACATAGCTTTACCTATTCCAACCAAAGGCAGCAACGGGAAATTGGCAATAATTCATTGATGGCTTCTGCCAATGTATCACTCACACCAAAATGGAAAATTAATATTTCTTCTGGCTATGACTTTAAAAACAAGGGAGTCACATTTACCAATTTGGGCATCAATCGTGATTTGGATAGTTGGGACATGAACATTTCGTGGACACCATTTGGCTATCGTCAATCGTGGTATTTCTTTATTGGGGTAAAATCGGGAATGCTACGCGACTTAAAATACGACAAACGTCGAGAAACAGACAAAAGACTTTAATTAAATACAATGAATAGAATCATAAGAACTACAGAAGCACCACTTCCAATTGGCCCGTACAATCAAGCTATTTTAAAAGACGACACTCTCTATGCGAGTGGACAAATTGCTATTGACCCAACTACAAATGAGCTTATTAGCGGGAATATAAAAGCTGAAACCAAACAAGTAATGGATAATTTGGCTGCTGTTCTTCGAGCGGCTGATATGGATTTTACGCAAGTGGTAAAATGCAGTATTTTTATTTCAGACATGAATGATTTTAATGAAATTAATAAAGTCTATGGTCTTTATTTCGATAATGATACGGCTCCTGCTAGGGAAACGGTTCAAGTTGCGGTACTGCCAAAAAACGTTAACGTAGAAATTTCGCTTATTGCGGTGCGTTAAGCCTGATTGATGTGATGGTTTACTAAACCTTCGATAGGCTTTTTAAGAACCTTACCTATTGTAAGCCCTAAGCTCTCCAAAACTTCTTTGAGTTCATCTTTTAAATAAAAGGCGATAGAGCCAATAAAGTGCACAGGTATGCCCTTTGCATTTTCAAATTGTAAAATCTGATGTTTAGCAAACAGTTCAAATCCTTTTTTGATAAGGTTTTGACTATACTCGTTCTCTTTGTTCTCAATAAGGAATTTTGCAAAAGTCGCGAGATAGGTATTTGGATTTGGCTTTTTGTACAAGTTGGTTTTAATTTTCTCCGACGACAGGTCAAAGGAATTCTCAAAAACTTTTGCCATTTGATCTGGTATTTTATTGAAGTAGTAATCACGTAACAACTGACGTCCATAGTAGTTACCGCTTCCATCATCCATTAAGATATAACCCAAAGATGTAACGCGTTGCTCTATTTCTGTTCCATCAAAATAACTACAGTTTGAACCAGTTCCAAGAATACAAACAATACTTTCTTCACCTGCATTTGTTGCTGCATACACCGCAGCATAGGTGTCTTCTTTAACATCAATTTGTGCATTTATAAAAATGCCTTGCAACACTCCTTTTAGTAATTCACGGGGAGGATGTGTACCACATCCTGCCCCATAAAAATAAATTTCTTGAACAGACTTACGTTGGCGGTATAAATCGTAATTATTAACGATACGTTCTTCCAATATCTGGTCAGACAACACTTGAGGGTTTAATCCCTGTGTTTGGGTTTCAAAAGACACTTGATTATGAGCGTCTAATGCAATCCAATCTGTTTTGGTTGAGCCGCTGTCAACAATAAGCCTCATGAATACTAAAGTTGATTCACGTGAAGTGCAAGGTCAAGTAACTTGTTCGAATAGCCTGCTTCGTTATCATACCATGAAACAATCTTAAAGAAAGAACCATTTAATTCGATTCCTGCATTAGCATCAACGATAGACGTTCGGGCATCACCAATAAAATCTTGCGAAACCACAAGCTCTTCAGTATACCCTAAAACACCTGCCAAAGCACCTTCGGATGCCACTTTTATAGCTTGCATAACGCCCTCATAACTTGTATCAGTGGCGAGTTTGACCGTTAAGTCAACAACAGAAACGTCTGCAGTTGGCACTCGGAATGCCATACCTGTAATTTTACCTTCTAACGATGGAATAACTTTAGTAACAGCTTTTGCAGCACCTGTTGAAGCAGGAATAATATTTAACATTGATGAGCGACCACCACGATAATCTTTTCTAGAAGGGCCATCAACTGTCATTTGTGTTGCTGTAACGGCATGAACTGTAGTCATGAGTGCTTCTTCAATACCAAATGTATCGTTTAAAACTTTGGCAAGAGGCGCCAAGCAGTTTGTGGTACACGACGCATTAGAAACAATCAGATCATCTGCTTTTACGTCTCCGTGATTAACACCCATAACAAACATAGGGGCATCTTTTGATGGTGCGGAAATTACTACTTTTTTAGCACCCCCGTCTATATGTGATTGCGCCATGTCTAGGGTTGTAAAAATCCCTGTACATTCAGCAACAATTGACGCTCCAATAGCATCCCATTGTAAATTCTTAGGGTCGCGTTCTGCCGTGATGCGAATGGTTTTTCCATTTACAACGAGATGGCCATCAGCCACCTCTACAGTAGCATCAACAATGCCATGAACAGAGTCGTACTTCAGAAGGTACGCTAAGTGCTCTACATCAAGTAAGTCGTTAATAGCCACTACTTCAATATCATCTCTGTTGATAGATGCGCGTAAGACCATCCTTCCGATGCGACCAAATCCGTTAATTCCAATTTTTAGGGTTGCCATAGTTTATAGTATTTATAGTTTAAAGTCTCATTATTTCAGATACACGAACCAGTTCTGTATCTATTTTAGATTCTCCTTTAATTGCTTTATCTAAAGGAGTAAAAATCATTTTTCCGTCAGCAATGCCTACCATATTTCCAGATATTCCATCGCGAAGCGCTTCAACTGCTTTTAGCCCCATGCGGCTTGCCAAAACACGGTCAAAGCAAGTGGGGGCTCCACCGCGTTGCATATGCCCTAAAACAGAAACACGGACCTCGTAATTAGGGAGGTTATCTTCAATATGCTCTGCAAGTTCAAATACATTTTTTCCAATTTTGTCGCCCTCTGCTACCATGACAATACTGGAGAGTTTTCCTGATTTTTTTGATCGTTTTAGCGATTCTAACAAACGATCTAGACCCATATTTTCTTCAGGAATAAGGATCTCCTCTGCCCCAGCACCAATTCCAGTGTTCAATGCAATATGCCCTGCGTCTCTTCCCATAACCTCAACAAAAAATAATCGATTATGCGAAATAGCGGTATCTCTAATTTTATCAACTGCCTCAACAACAGTGTTCATAGCGGTATCATAGCCAATGGTGTGTGAAGTGCCGTAAATATCATTATCAATAGTTCCAGGAATTCCTATTACAGGAACACCAAACTCTTGTTGAAAAATTAAACCTCCAGTAAAACTACCATCACCACCAATGACAATAAGCGCATCGATTCCGTTTTTTTGAAGATTTGCGAAAGCTTTTTTACGACCTTCTTTTGTTCTAAATTCTTCTGAACGTGCAGATTTAAGAATGGTTCCCCCTTTGTTTATAATATTATTAACCGATCTTGGTCCTAGAGATTTGATATCTCCCTCAATCATTCCTTGGTATCCTCGTTTAACTCCAAAGCAAGGAATTTTGTAGAATGCACAAGAGCGAACAACCGAACGAAGCGCAGCATTCATCCCAGGGGCATCACCACCCGATGTAAGAACGCCTATTTTATGAATTGAATTTAAAACTTTTTTATTAGTAGCCATTTGCAAAAATTGCTTGGCAAAATTATGAAATAACTTAGACTTTTCTTTAGATTATTATCTTTTAAGACTGATTTTTATTTGTTTAATATTTTTTGAATGAGTTCGTTAAAAGAATCAAAACGAACTTGATAGTTAACCCCAAGACCTTGTGTGTACCCTAACTCATCTCCAAAATACTGAAACTCATTTTCTTTATTGAATACACGGGCGCGCAACGTACCCTTTTTGTTTAGCAAAAATTCAATGGTAACATCCCCAATAATAGTGGTCTCTTCTTCACTTCCTACTGGCACACCTACTTTACCATCTATAATAACGCGTTCGTTAATATTGGTCGAGAGGCTCACCCCTAGCCTATCTCTATTTTGTATGGATGCAGCTGCGTTTCGATCGCCCTGCAAATAGTCGAGACTTAAATTCAACTTATCATTTTCACTGTAAAAAATGTTGTCAAAAACACCTGAAGCTTTTTGGAAAAGATTGTTGGTAAGCGTCTGACTAGAAATTGCGGCCAGTGAAACTTGATTAACAAACGAGCCTTGGGACAACAAAGAAATAGCTTGTAATTGCGTGCGCTCTTGGTCATTTAACCTGTAATTTAACTCATTTTTCATCACACCAGAAGCATTTGGAAAATCTATTTCAAACGTTGGCGTTTCTGGATTTAAAAGGTTACCAAACAAGTTGATAGTTACTTCTGTTGGAATCTTTTGACTGACAATATCTCCTTCTAATAAAACAGACGGGTTAGCTCCACCAGGCACCTCATATTCAGCTTGCATATTGATTTGTGCGCCATAAGGGTCTCCTTCCCAAACAATAGTTCCTCCTGGGCGAAGGCGGAATGTTTTGTCAATAAGGCCCAGATTTTTAAAGTTATAAATTCCTTCATAAGCGATAAAATCGCCCCACATAGCAAATGAACCTGCTGTATCAATCTCTATAAGTAAGTTGCCCGCTCCAATACCACGTAAAAAACTTTTAGTTTCTGGGTCAACTACAATTTCTACTTCTGCATCTGGAGTTACATCAAGATCAAAATTCATTTGCAACCCTTTTACTGCATCTAGTGTATTGTTTTTGGGTGAATCTTGCACGTCTTTTTCCACAAAATTGATAAAAGAAACGTCTCCAATTGCGGTGTCATACTGTATAGGTATAAACAAACTTGTTCCATTAGCGGTTTGCCCCGTAACGTCAATTTCCATATCAGAGAAAAGACCATACATATGCGCGTCCCCCGTAAAAAAAGCATTACCATAATACAGTGCATTTTCATTAAAATCCGTTTTTAGAACGGCCAAATTATCTGCATCAACACGTATGTCTAAACCCCAATTCGAAAAAAAGCGATGCTCTAAATATCCGCGAAGTGCGGCATTGTTCTTTTGGTCATCTTCGAATAAAGCATTCTGAATTGAAATTTTATCTTTTCCAAAAACAAAAGGAATCGTTGAGGAAAAAGAATAAGTAGTGTTTAAATACGGCACTCCTAAACGAAGGGCATCAACTTCCAGAACGCCATCTGAAGTTATGTTGCCCTCTTCTGATATTACTTGTAAATTACCATTTGCATTGCCGTCAAATGGAGCAAAAACCGAGGTAGTCAAACCAGCTATTGCTGATAAATTATAATCAGAAAAAGTAGCATCAATGCTCCATGTAGGCTTGCTGTCAACTAACCCAATGTTTCCAGATGCGGAAATCACATCCATTCCTTTGTCTTCTACTCGAAATGCCAGGTCGTAGGCTTTGCGATTTGATTTGGAAATAAGCGTTAAATAAGCATCACCCAAAGAAGTGTTGTTTAATTGCATGCTTGAAAGGCGCAGACTGGAATTGCCCCCAAAACCATTTGCGGCTTGTTCAATATTTACAAACCCATCTACAACACCTTTCCATTTATTCTTCTCAAAAGACAAAATATCATCCAATGCAACTTGTTCTAAACCTAATGCAAGTGAAAATGAATTATTTCCACTTTGGGCAGCTGCGAGTGAAATTTTTGATCTGTTGCTACCCAGTGTAAGTTTTGATAAAGAAAAATCTTTTGACCCTTTTGCAGTAAGTGTGGGTGAGCCGTTTACAACATCTAGTTTCCAACGTCTTTTATTAAAATAGAAATCTGCATTTTGAATTCCTAAAACAGCCTCTGAGTTTTTGTTAACCGTAAAAGAAGTGTTTAACTGGTTTATTTTGTCAGGAGTCGTTTTAGAAACAAACTCTGCCCTTCCATAAAGTTTACCGCTAATTTGTGAATTAATCCAGTTAAGGTTTAATAATGACCCTCTTGGACCTTCTAATTTGTCTAATGATACAAACGAATGATACAAAGGGTTTTGCGTGTCTATTTGTATTTCTAGTTTGTCCAGTTTTGATGTCTTAACTTGAAGCTTTGGGGCACGAATGTTAAGTTGAAAAAGTTTTTTAGACGGATTAATTTTTCCTTTTATGAATGTATTATCATCCAATGCGACTTCATCTCCAAAAAGTGCGGATGCTATCTTTCCACGGAGATTAAAGTTAAAATCAACATACTGGTTTGGTGACACCTCTAAAGGAACAAAGTTACTAAACTGACTCCCCAAGGCATTTTGCATCAATTTAAATAGCTCTGTAGGTTTAAATTCACCTATCATGAGACCAGTTGCGACATCTTCAGAATTTAAATTTATAACACGCATTGTATTGGTCAAGCGCGATTGAGCAGCAACAGAAGAAAACGAATAGGTTTTATTAGGTGTTTTAAGTTTTCCTTGTTCGATATACAAGTCGCCAATCATTTCATCAATACTATTACCCTGAAGTGCTAAATCAACAGAGCCAGAAAAAACTCCAGTAACGCTTTTGGGAATCCATCCTAAAGCAGCAAAATTTGCTTTTTTTATATCAGACGTAAAAGAAAAGTTTCGCACAGCAGCGGCAAAATCTATTTCACCCTCTAAATCTAAATCAAGTGCCGAGTCAGAAACACGCATGTTACCACTAAAACGATTGGGGCTTAAATTACCCTCCAGCGTAATCTTATCATACGCATAGTCTCGATAGGAAAAGTTCACAAGCTCACCGCTAGCATTTGCGCTAAGTTGACTTGATTTAACCCCCTTTCCAGTAAGTAAAATATCAAAACCAGCAGTTTTAAGTGTTGGCACGTCCAGTAATTTCCCAATGTTGAATAAATCAGTATTTAGTTTGACACTATATGATGGAAATTTAATTGTACTATTGTATCTGGCATCTGCATCGAGAGCACCAAGTCTGGAATCAAGTGATGCTTTCACGGATATACTATTATCTGTTAAGGAAACATTTCCTTTAGCTGAAACAGCCCCTAATGCTTTGAGTACATTAATTTGGTTTGAGGGGATGATATCTTTTAAAATAAAATCCATTTCATCTGAAATAAGACTCCAGCTACCTGAGACATTACGTGCATTGGCGTGAAGTATTTTTTCACCTTGAGCTGAAAATTGTAGACGGGTTTTATCATTTGAAAAAATTCCGTTTTGAATACGTAAATCTTGTAACGTTCCGCTTAGCTTACCACTAAAATCAACATCGCCAATTGTCCAATTTGGTAGTGTTTTTATTATATCTTTTTTACCAAGTTTTGCACTACCAATAACAGCGTCTAGCTGGACTGCTTCAGCGAAATTTTTCAAACCCTTAGTGGGGTATTGTAAAAGAATATCTGCCTTTAAAACACTTGAATTTGTTTGTATGGTGCTATTCGCTAATTTCATTTTTGATGGAGAGAAAAGATAGCTGCCTGTAACTGATGTCAGCTGCGTGTTTTTCCAACTTGTTTTGGTATCTAATTGATTAATTTCGGCTTCAATTACATCACCAACCACACTAAAATCTTGAATATTTGCATTTATAGACGCAAACTGAATTGGTGCTATTTTTTCTTCATTTTCGTTTTTGATATATAAATCTGCATGAGTCAAATCAATAGAAGAAACATAAAAAGCTGCACGTGTGTTTTTTGTTTTTTCTGAGTCAAATCGATTGAAAAACAAATCAATATTAGATTCTTCTTCGTCCTTGTAGGTAATGATGTTACAATCTACATTTTGAATAAAAACAGATCCTAAGTTGTTGTCGCCTTGTAGCACCGCCTGTAGTCGTAAAGCATTCATACGCGCAAAACCAATATGTATAAGTGTATCTTGCTTATGGTCTAGGGCAGTAACGTCGTTAAGGATTACATATCCAAAAGGAGAAATACGAATATGATCAACGTTAAGCGTCGTGCCAAAACGAGCATATAAATTTGATGTCATACGATGCCCCAAAAATGTTTGTGTAACAGGTAACAAAAGTGCTACAGTAAACAAAATCAAAATCAAAGCCAATATGGCCGTTACTCGTAGAATTTTTAGAGTTACTGTAGATTTTTGTTTCAAAGTCTTAATTTTGCATATAATTTATTCAGTGGCAACAATCATACTCGGAATTGAAACCTCTTGCGACGACACTGCGGCTGCCGTCCTAGTTGATGGCAAATTATGTGCCAACATTGTTTCGCAACAGCTAGAGCATCAAGCACATGGAGGTGTGATTCCAGAACTGGCATCACGAGTTCACGTGCAACGCATAGTTCCTGTTGTAGAAGCAGCGCTATCTAAAGCAAATATCGATAAAAAAGACCTAACAGCAGTCGCCTATACACAAGGCCCTGGTCTTTTAGGATCGTTGTTGGTAGGTAATGCATTTTCAAAGTCTTTAGCTTTAGCACTCGCAATTCCACTAATTGCAGTGCATCACATGCAAGCTCATCTTTTGGTGCATTTTATAGATGACGATTATCCAACACCAACATTTCCATTTTTAGGTCTTACGGTTTCAGGAGGCCACACTCAACTAGTTCAAGTAGATGGAGCAGCTTCTTTTACTGTTTTAGGTCAAACTAAAGACGACGCAGCAGGAGAAGCATTTGACAAAACTGGAAAAATGCTCGGACTACCTTATCCTGCTGGACCTCTAATGGATAAATATGCAAAAAAAGGGAAAGCGAAATTTAGTTTTGGAAAGCCTACTGTTGAAGGCCTGGACTTTAGTTTCAGTGGACTTAAAACGAGCGTGCTTTATTATTTACGCGAACAACAAGATAAGGATTCAAAATTTATTGAGAAGAACCTGTATGATTTATGTGCTTCGGTTCAAAAAGCAATCGTTGACATTCTTATGGAAAAAGTAGTAAATGCTTTCGCTAAAACGGGGTTAAACCAATTGGTTTTAGGAGGAGGTGTATCGGCAAATAGCGAACTAAGAAAAGCGCTGGAAAACACGACTTCAAACGTATTTTTACCACCATTGCCCTACACAACTGACAACGCAGCTATGATTGCTATGGCTGGTCATTTAAAGCTGAAGGAGAACAAAATCGATTCTTTAGAGAGTGAGTCTAAAGCACGAATTCCAATCTGATGCAGCAATTTTTTCTTCCAGACATATCTCCCAACGATAAGCATTACGCTTTTGACGAGCAAGAAAGCAAACATATTGCGCGTGTACTTCGAAAAACAACAGGTGAGAAAATTAGGTTAACCAACGGAAAGGGAGATTTGTATTGGGGCATTCTTGAAGTCTACAGCCCTAAGAAATGTAGTGTTACTATATCCAAATACGAGCATGTTCAGCCTCCAAAAACATCTGTTCACATGGCAATTGCACCAACAAAAAACATGGACAGATTTGAATGGTTTTTAGAAAAAGCTACTGAGCTTGGTATCCATAAAATCACGCCTATCCTCTGTGAAAGAAGCGAGCGAAAACAACTCAAACTTGAGCGTTGCAACAAAATCATCGCCTCAGCTTTAAAGCAATCTTTGCGTGTGTATGCGCCTATTCTAGAACCGTTAACTCCGCTTAATGACCTAAATACTGTTGCTCCAATAATATGCATGGCACATTGTGAAGAAGTTGAAAAAATAGCATTAAAAACAGCTTTAACAAATCAGCTTAAGAGTTGCATTTTAATTGGACCTGAAGGGGATTTTACACCAGATGAAATAGCGTGGGCCAAGGAGAACAATATTATTGAAGTCCATTTGGGAGATGCCCGACTCCGCACCGAAACAGCAGCTTTGGTTGCGCTACACACCGCGTTACTTATAAACTCATGACAAAAAACTATATCTTTAAATTATGAATGCAAATGTTCTTACACGCGGAATCGTACAATCATTTCTTATAATTGTTGGCATATATGCTCTTTTTGAGCTTTTAGTAATGGCAAAATCGTTGTTGGGTTATGTTTTTTTAGCTGTTGTAGTGTCACTTATTGGGCAGCCTGTAAAAAGTTTTCTGATGCGTCGGCTAAAGTTTAAGAATACGTTGGCAACAGTAACCACATTGGTGTTATTGTTGTTGCTTCTTTTTGGGTTGGGGTCGTTAATTGTGCCTGTTATTGGAGCACAAGCGCAAAATTTATCGCTATTACAAATTGATCAATGGGAAGCCGATTTACTTGTTCTTGTTTCTGATTTGGACGTTTATTTCAGCAAATATGACATAAATCTAACTGAGAGAATTACTACCTTATTTTCCAAAGTAGATTTTGCTTTTTTACCAAATATCATCAATGGATTTCTAGGGTTTTTAGGAGGTTTTACCATTGCCTTATTTTCTGTTTTATTTATTAGTTTTTTTCTGCTTAAAGACAGTTCGCTATTGCTTAGAAGCTTGCTTCTTGTTTTCGCAGCCGATCAAAAAGAACGAATTGAACGTTCCTTTACTCAAATTGTATCATTGCTATCAAGGTACTTTAGTGGAATCTTATTACAAGTAACCATTTTGTTTTTGTTTTACTCTGGAGTGTTACTCTTGTTTGGTATTCCCAACGCATTAACCATTGCACTTATTTGTGCACTATTTAATATCATCCCATACATCGGGCCTTTGGTAGGTGTTTTATTTATGGTAGTACTCACCATGACCAGTAATATAGGCACTGATGTTGCAACAGTTATTGTTCCCAAAACGATATATGTGCTTATTGGATTTATTGTTGGTCAAATGATTGATAATTTCTTTTCACAACCTTTTATTTTTTCTAACAGCGTTAAGTCGCATCCACTAGAAATTTTTTTAGTTATCATTTTGGGTGGACTACTTGCAGGACCCTTAGGCATGCTTTTAGCCGTGCCCTTCTATACCGTTATAAAAGTGGTTTTGGGTGAGTTTTTAAGTGATAACAGACTTGTGCGCGCATTAACTAAAAACATGTGACTATGCTATTTGTAACTACTGAAACCATTTCTGGAAAAACTATTACAGAATCCTTAGGGGTCGCTCGTGGTAGTACCGTTCGCTCTCGTAATATTGGACGGGATATTTTTGCGTCTCTCAAAAATATTGTTGGTGGTGAAATTGAAGAATATACCAAACTTCAAGCGGACGCTAGAGAACAAGCAATACAGCGTATGCTTGCAGATGCGCAACGCATGAATGCAGATGCAGTTGTAGGGGTACGTTTTAACACGTCGGTGGTAACGCAAGGTGCTTCTGAAATATTAGCTTTCGGAACAGCTGTAAAATTAAAATAAGGTGAACGTTTTGATTTGGTTTTTTGTTGGTATTGGGTTAGTCATAGCTGTTGTAAACAGATATCGTCAAAAGCAAAAAGAAGATTTTGACCAACGCGATAATTAGTTGGCGGATTGCATTTGAAAACGTATTTTTGCGCTCGTTTTAGGACGTAAAAGGAGAGGTGCCAGAGTGGTAATGGAGCAGATTGCTAATCTGTCAACGCGTAAGTGTTGCCTGGGTTCGAATCCCAGTCTCTCCGCTTTAATTTGTCTCATTCATTTGCGGCAAGTTTTGCTCAGCTGGATTAGCGCATTACGATTTCCTATCGGAACGATCAGGTTCAGATGAGTAGCGCTAATGAGTAAAAGGTCGCGTAGCTCAGCTGGATAGAGCATCTGCCTTCTAAGCAGACGGTCGAAGGTTCGAATCCTTCCGCGATCACTAAATCGGAGAATTGATTCACAGGAATTGGTTCTCCTTTTTTTATGTTTAAAATTTCTTTCGATAAAATCGGAATTGAGCCAAAAATAGCGTTCACTTTTGGGGTTCGAACTCGGTCGTTTGACTTGTCGTAACCCAATCCAGATGGAAAGACTAAATTTTGCAGTTTTTGTCTTTGTTTTAAATCCCCATCAACCCAAATCTTCTCGAGAGATTCGGATAAAGAAAGGGCTTTATCAATGGCTAACTCAAGGTTCGAACTACTCAGCGTTGGATTTTCAATTTTTGACTGTAGTTCATCTTTTTGAGTTTCATACTTGTCTTTAAACTTTTTGTATATAGAGCTGTCTAATTCTCCAAGTGCATACCGCTCTTCAATAGAGTCTATTTTTATGTTGAGCTCTGTAATTATTTTTTTAATGGACTTTTTTTGAGTTCTCAATTCTTTGGTGATGTTGTCGTAAGTATATGTCATCACTTCTTTTACAATATCCTTGTATTTAGGATCTAATTGATAGGTTTTTAAATCTTCAGTAAAGGTACTATGCAATGTTTTAGCAGATTTGTTACAAGACCCCATTACACTAGAGATACTGCCAATAGTAAAGATCGTTTTTTAAGTATACTAATGACAAAAGGAAGTTTACCAAAGCAGGCAAACCTTGAAAAATATTACACATAGAAATATTTGAAAATAAGCCAAGTGCTTACAATAGAGAATGAGGGATTAAGGCCAAAAAGTCTATGCATATATCAAAAGTTAATTGCTTGATCGTGCATACCGATTTCCAATCGAAACGGTCGAGGGTTTGAGGTGAGTTTTGTGGAATCATGACTCTGCGATAATAATTTTACGGTCACTAGGCCTACTCTGGATACGAAACACGCAAGTGATAGCTGCTAATGAGTTTTTCAGAAAGCACCCTTTTTATGGTTTCAATTTCGCGCAGTGTAATGTTTGCTTCTAGAAACTGTTTTTCATCCATAAGTCGTTGTACGATTTTGTCCACAAATGTGAAGATTTTTTCAGCAGTAGGTTCTTTTAAGCTTTTTGAAGCTGCCTCCACTCCATCAGAAATCATGACAATAGCGGTTTCTTTAGAAAAAGGTTTTGGACCTGGGTACTCATACTGTCCTTTCTCAACATCCGAGTTATTTTGCTTTGCTTGTTGGAAAAAATATAAAACCGTTGTCGTGCCATGATGAGTTCGGATAAAATCAATCACGCGATCTGGTAGTTTTGATTTTCTTGCGCTCGCTATGCCATTCAGCACGTGATCAATAATAATTTTTGCGCTTACTTCAGGCTCTAAATCATCATGAGGATTGTATGTGGCTTGATTTTCACTAAAAAACACAGGATTTTTCATCTTTCCAATATCATGATACAATGCCCCTACTCTTGTAAGTAATGTATTGGCGCCAATTGCATTAGCAGCAGCCTCGGCAATATTGGCTACTTGTAAAGAGTGCTGAAAAGTTCCTGGTGCTTTGTCGGCTAGCTCACGAAGCAGTCTACTATTTGTGTCCGAAAGTTCCAATAAAGAGGCGTCTGAAACCAATCCAAACAATTTTTCAAAAATATAAATCAATGGTTGAACAAATAAAATTGCCAAACCATTTACAACAAAAAGCAGCAACACGTCGTAAGATAATTGCAATAAGTTACCGTCATGAATTAGGGTGAATGCGATGTAGGAAACAGCGTAAAGGCCTACAATAAGGCCAACAGAAATAAACAGTTTTGCCCTCCGGTATAAATCAGTTACTGTAAGAGAAGCTAAAATACCTGCCATAATTTGTAAATAGATAAATTCGTAACTATTGGGTACTAAAAAAGCAATCAAAAACAACGTAATCATCAATGTAAAAAGTGCAACGCGTGTATCAAAAAACGTACGCATTAACAAGGGAAGCATACAAATCGGGACCGCATATACATACTGCGGATCTATATCTACTGCAACCTTAGTAAGAAGCACCATGAGCAACACATTTAAACACAAAAATGTGAGGCGCTTATTGTTCTCAAAAAATGTTTTACGAGTACGCCATAAAAAAACAAAAAGTAAAAGTACAGGAATAAGGACCAAAAGCGAATACCCCAAAATAATCCAAATCGTATTTGACTGTGTCCAAGTTTGTGATTCAAACTCCTGTTGCAAGGATTGTAATTTCTGTAGCTTTTCCCCTTCAACGACTTCGCCTTTAGCTATGATACGTGTACCCTTGGTTACTAGTCCACGAACAGGGATAATTGCGGCAACAGCTTCTGCTTTAAATTGACGTGTTAAATCATCGTTGTAAGAGATACTTGGAACAACAAGCGAGAGCAAATACTGCAATGTAGTCTCTGAGAGCACATCATTGCCAAACTCCGTTAGTTGTTTTAACAGGGTGTCTTTAGCTTGCTTTTCAGAGTAAAGGTCTGAAATAGATACAGTTGTTTGGCTTGTGTTTTTCACAAGCGCAATGGATTCGTCAAATGAAATAAATTGCGCATCAGCAATAATACCTTTAGCATATATCTCTTCCATAACTGTTCGCCAATTAATCAAAATTGCATTAAATTCTGGACTAGCAGGAAGTGTAGACGCATACTGATCAAAAGAACTTAGAAAAGTACTTACTACTTTATCTTGAACAGAAAAATAGCGTGGAATGTTGGCCTCCAAAGCTTCTTTTTCAATACTTAGCTCTTCTTCAGACTTTTGAATTGGAAAATCATAAGGCGCCAAAAGTGTTTCATATTGCCACGGCTTCCCTTCTTGAATTTCGTATTGGAAACTAGCACCTCTTGGCAACAGATACACCACAATCGCTGTAGTAACAACGCACAATAAGGCTCTGAAAAAAATGGCTTGATAGCGATAGAAGAGCGACATAAAAAAGATTTAAACAAAAATACCATTTTTCAACACATCGATTGAGCAATGCGTATTTTACCTTATTTTTGAAATATGACTTACGGTATTTGTGCGCTGAGTTTAATTCCGATTCGAGAAGCGAGTCAGCACAATGCACCGCTTGTAAGCGAAGTGCTATATGGGGATATTTTTAAAATAATAACCTCTCAAAAATTTTGGAGTAAGGTACGCTTGCAAGACAAAACCGAAGGCTGGATAAACAATACCCAGTTTCAGGAAATTTCAGTTTCAAATTTTGAGGAACTTGCTGCCCAGCCGTCACAATTGGCTACTGATTTAGTTGAGTTTATTTACAAAGACTCGCAGATATTGTTTGCCGTTCCGATTGGTAGTTTGGTACATCGTGCTCCTTTTTTAGGACATCGCTTTGAAGGAGCAACTTCAGGTAAAAAAGCACAAAAAGAAAGCCTTCGAGACAGGGCGTTTATGTTTATCAACACCCCTTTTTACAAAGGAGGAAAGTCCCCTTTTGGCATAGATGCAGATGGTTTTGTACAAACCGTTTATGCCCTTTGTGGTATTCTGCTCCCCAGAACCGCCACTGCGCAAGCAGAAAAAGGACATGTGTTAAGTTTTATCGAAGAATCTGAACCCGGAGATTTGGCTTTTTTTGACAATAGCGATGGTGAAATCGTTCATGTAGGGATTATTCTAGAGAACAACCACATCATTCATGCACATGGGCATGTGCGTGTAGACAGATTAGACCAAACCGGAATATTTAACCCCGAACTTCGAACGCATACACACAAGCTACGCCTTATTAAATCTATTGCATAAAAAAAGCCCCGCTATTGCGGGGCTTTTAATTTGTTGTCACATCTTAGAGTGCTTCCAATATATCACGGTATTTTTTAAAATTGGCCGTGTCGCCAATAGTACCGAAAATATTTTTTAACGTTGTAATAGCATCAGCATTTTTTGGGTTTATTTTCACCAATTGCTCTAAATATGGAACTGCTTCTAAAAACAAGGCTTCGCGTTTAGATTTTAGTTCGTCATATTTACGATTATCAGAAGCAGAAGTTCCTAATGAATTCATCTCCTCCACAATATCAGCTTCTCCTTCTAAAATAACAGCAGATAAGTTTAGATAAGTAGCTTCATAATTTGGATCTAATTCAATTGCCTTTTTGTAATAATCTTTAGCCTTGTCGCGTTTTCCCTCGTTACCGTTTACAACACCAAGATTGTAGTATAACATGGCATTAGTTGGATCTTGTGCAATGGCTTCTTGCATAAGTGCGCCAAATCGCGCCTCATCACCGAGTTTAATATATAAATCTGCCTCTGTTAAAATCAACCCTACGTCTTTAGGTGAAAATTTTCTGGCATCTTTTATGGACTTCATTGCAGCTTCATTGTCACCATTAGAAACATGTATTAAAGCAATGTTTTTCACGATTTCGGGTAAACGGGATTCCGAAAGACCTGTACGTAAATTCGTAAAATCCTTAGATTTCTTATAGATATTATATGTATTCTGATCTACCTCTGATTCTATTCCAGTAGATACTTCGGTAGCATAAAATTTGGTAACAGAACCCGTATAATTTTTTTCTTTGAGCGTTAAGTAATACGGAAGTGCGTTTTCATAATCTCCTGAGTTTACCGCGCTAGAAGCTGAAAAATATAAATAATCTAAATTTTCATCGTCTAACTCATATGCTAAATAAAGTAATTTACTGGCTTCGTTGTAGTTGCCTTTAGAATTTAAATCTACTGCATGATTTATAATGTCGTTAATGAAGCTTGCTTTAGAGACATTAATAAGTTGCGTATATTTATTAAGTCCCCCCTTTGCTTCAATAGATTTAGATGTGTCGAACGCTTCTACAGCTTTAAAGAATTCTTTACCTGCTTGCTGCACGGCACCTAATAAATAGTGATAGTGTGCTGCATATTTTGGTTCTGCAGAACGAAGCAAATCGCTATTATCGTCTAGCAACGTTAGAGCGGCATCAAAAGAAGCGGCATCAACAAGTTTTTGAGCAGTTTTGAGTTGCTTTTTTTGAGCCGAAACTGAGAAAGCAACTACAAAGGCAAGTAGTAAGGAATAGTACGTTTTCATAAAAAATGATAATTAATTAATCGTTATCTTCAAGTGTTACATCAATATCAGAAACGTCTTGAATTTCATCATCATCATTCATCACTTTTGCTACCGCTGCGATAGAGTCATCGTCTTTTAAATTAATAAGACGTACACCTTGCGTAGCACGCCCCATAACGCGTAGCGACTCTACACCAAGTCTGATAGCAATACCCGAACGGTTGATAATCATCAAATCATCTGCGTCTGATACATTTTTAATGGCCACTAAATTACCTGTTTTTTCGGTTAATGCAAGTGTTTTGACTCCTTTTCCACCTCTATTCGTGATGCGATAGTCGTCAATTTTTGAACGCTTACCATAGCCGTTTTCAGAAACCACTAAAATATCAGAATCCAAGTCGTTTACGGTAACCATTCCAACTAGCTCGTCTTGAGCGTCTTGTAATGAAATCCCACGAACACCAGATGCGTTTCTACCCATCGGACGTGTTTTGCTTTCTTCAAAACGAATTGCTTTTCCAGATTTTACTGCCAGCACCACTTGCGAAGCACCTGTAGTCAATTTTGCCTCTAACAACTCGTCACCATCACGAACCGTTATGGCATTAATGCCATTTGTACGTGGTCGTGAGTATTGCTCCAGTGAAGTTTTCTTCACTTGACCTTTTTTAGTTGCCATAACCACGTATCGGCTGTTGATATAATCTTCATCTTTAAGGTCTTGTGTACAAATAAATGCTTTTACCTTATCGTCTTGTTCGATGTTGATTAGGTTTTGAATGGCACGCCCTTTTGAAGTTCTGCTTCCTTCCGGTATTTCATATACGCGCAACCAGAAACATTTACCTTTTTGAGTAAAAAACAACATATATTGATGATTTGTGCCTACAAACAAATGTTCTAGAAAATCTTCGCTTCGTGTAGTAGATGCTTTTTGTCCAACACCACCGCGGTTTTGTGTGCGATACTCTGCAAGAGGTGTACGTTTGATATAACCTGCGTGAGAAATCGTAATTACCACTTTTTCATCAGGAATCATATCTTCAACACGGAAATTTCCACCCGCATACTCAATGATAGAGCGCCGCTCGTCCCCATACTTCTCTTTTACTTCAAGCAACTCATCTTTGATGATTCCCATACGACGGTCTTTCTTCTCAAGGATGTCTTTTAAATCCTCAATAGTATTCATGAGTTCGTCGTACTCAGTTCGCAATTTATCTTGCTCCAAGCCTGTTAATTGGCGCAATCGCATTTCTACAATTGCCTTCGCCTGAATTTCAGAAAGTTCGAACGTAGTAATAAGCTTTTGTCGTGCCTCATCGGCATTCGCTGAGGCCTTTATCAAGGCAATTACCTCATCTATATTATCTGAAGCAATAATCAATCCTTGAAGTATGTGTGCGCGTTCCTCAGCCTTTCTGAGCAAATATTGTGTACGTCGAACTACTACCTCATGACGATGCTCCACAAAATGATGAATCATGTCTTTTAGATTCAACATTTGGGGACGACCTTTCACCAAAGCTATATTGTTCACGCTAAAAGAGGATTGCAATGCTGTGTATTTATACAGCATATTAAGAACAATGTTTGGAATCGCATCACGTTTCAACACATACACAATGCGCATTCCTTTGCGGTCAGACTCATCACGAATATTAGAAATTCCTTCAATTTTTTTATCGTTTACCATTTCAGCGGTTTTCTTAATCATGTCCGCTTTGTTAACCTGGTATGGTATTTCGGTAACGATGATACACTCCCTACCATTGACTTCCTCAATTTCAGCTTTTGCTCGCACGACCACACGTCCGCGTCCTGTGTGAAACGCATCTTTAACTCCTTCGTAACCATAAATTACACCTCCCGTAGGAAAATCAGGTGCCTTGATGAATTCCATCAAACCATCAATATCAATTTCTGCATTCTCGATATAGGCAACAGTACCATCAACAACTTCAGAAAGATTGTGTGGCGGCATGTTTGTTGCCATACCCACCGCGATTCCAGATGCGCCATTGATAAGTAAGTTGGGCACACGAGTTGGCAAAACTGTTGGTTCTTTTAAGGTATCGTCAAAATTTAATTGATGGTCGACAGTATCTTTTTCGATATCTGCCATCATGTCTTCAGATATTTTTTGAAGGCGCGCCTCAGTGTAGCGCATGGCTGCTGGGCTATCGCCGTCAACAGATCCAAAGTTACCTTGGCCATCCACCATCATATAACGTAAGCTCCATGACTGTGCCATTCGCACCATAGTATCGTAAACCGAAGTATCTCCGTGTGGGTGATACTTACCCAAAACTTCTCCAACAATACGTGCAGATTTCTTATAGGATGAGTTGGCTCTAACACCCAATTCATGCATACCAAACAGTACGCGGCGGTGCACAGGCTTGAGTCCGTCTCTAACGTCTGGCAGGGCACGTGACACAATGACCGACATGGAATAGTCGATATATGCCGACTTCATTTCATCTTCAATGTTGATTGGAATCAACTTATCTTCTGTTGACATTTAGTGCAAATTTAATGTTATGACAGTATTGCTAAAATACACATTCAACGAATGAATATTTGCAATTTTTGGGTCGTTTTTCGTATGACTTATTAACATTTTGATTATTTGTTCTAACTGAAAATTTTATCTGAAAATATTTGTAATTGTTTGATTTTTTTTGTCTATTCGTTAAGTGCCTTTGAGCATTTGGTTCAATTTTTGACCAACAAAATGAAAAACCCTATGGACGATAATTTTTCACCTCGCGTAAAAGACGTCATTACGTACAGTAAGGAAGAGGCACTTCGCCTTGGTCATGACTTTATTGGTACCGAGCATCTTATGCTGGGCTTGCTGCGTGACGGAAATGGAAAGGCCATATCTATATTAAAAGCTTTAGAAATTGATTTGGACTATTTGCGACGTAAGATCGAAATCCTTACTCCAGCCAATCCAACAAATTCACCAGAGCCGCAACACAAAACGAATTTACACCTTACACGTCAAGCTGAACGAGCTTTAAAAACTACATTTTTAGAAGCTAAGTTGTTTCAAAGTAGCTCCATCAATACGGCGCATTTGTTGTTGTGTATCCTGCGAAATGAAAATGATCCTACAACAAAGGTATTACACAAACTTCAAGTGGATTATGAAACCGTCAAAGACCAATTTAAATACATGTCTGTTGATAGTGATGATGACTTCATAGACATGCCATCTGCAGACGCCTTTCCTGAAGACCCATCCGAAGATGAAAATAGAGGTCAGACTAGCTCTTATTCAACATCATCTGACGAAAAGAAGTCGAAGAAATCAAGCACCCCCGTTTTAGATAATTTTGGTAGAGATTTAACCAAGGTTGCTTTGGAAGGCAATATGGATCCTGTAATAGGGAGAGAGAAAGAAATTGAGCGTGTGTCGCAGATTTTAAGTCGTAGGAAAAAGAATAATCCCCTACTCATTGGTGAACCCGGAGTTGGAAAATCTGCTATTGCAGAGGGACTAGCACTTCGGATAATTCAAAAGAAAGTATCAAGAGTACTGTACAACAAACGTGTGGTTACGTTAGATTTAGCCTCACTTGTTGCGGGAACAAAATATCGCGGTCAGTTTGAAGAACGTATGAAAGCGGTCATGAACGAGCTTGAAAAAAACAGCAACATCATTTTATTTATTGACGAAATTCATACTATAGTGGGTGCTGGCGGCGCCACAGGGAGTCTTGATGCATCTAACATGTTTAAGCCTGCTTTAGCTCGTGGCGAAATCCAATGCATTGGCGCCACAACATTAGACGAATACCGACAAAACATTGAAAAAGATGGAGCACTCGAGCGTCGTTTCCAAAAAGTGGTAGTTGAGCCTACAACCGTTAAAGAAACTATCGAAATCCTTCAAAATATTAAGGACAAATACGAAGCCCACCACAATGTAAATTATACCGACGCGGCAATTGAAGCATGCGTTCGCTTATCAGACAGGTACATGACTGATCGTTTTTTACCAGACAAGGCAATTGACGCCATGGATGAGGCAGGTTCTCGAGTACATATTACAAATATGGAGGTGCCTAAGAAAATCGTTTCCATTGAAGATGAACTAGAGCGAGTTCGAGAACAAAAAAACACGGTTGTTAAACGTCAGAAATACGAAGAAGCAGCCAAGTTACGTGACGATGAAAAGAAATTAGAAAAGGAACTGTTGCTTGCACAAGAGGATTGGCAAGAAGAGCAACGTCAAAACAGAGAAACTGTTACAGACGTTGATATTGCGGATGTCGTTTCTATGATAACAGGCATTCCCGTACAACGTGTAGCCGATGGCGAAAGCGAGCGTTTATCAAAACTCAATGAACTGATTCAAGGTAAGGTAATAGGGCAAGAAAATGCCGTTGAAAAAGTAGCCAAAGCCATCCAGCGTAACAGAGCAGGACTTAAAAACCCCAACAAACCTATTGGTTCATTTATCTTTTTAGGACAAACAGGTGTTGGTAAAACACAGCTTGCAAAGGTGTTGGCTCATGAGCTTTTTGACAGTGAGGCATCACTCATTCGAATTGATATGAGCGAATACATGGAGAAGTTTTCCATTTCAAGACTAATTGGAGCACCTCCAGGATATGTTGGTTATGAAGAAGGCGGACAGCTTAGCGAAAAAGTACGTCGTAAGCCTTATTCAGTTGTTTTATTAGACGAGATTGAAAAAGCGCATCCTGATGTATTCAACATGCTTTTGCAAGTGCTAGATGATGGGTTTTTGACCGATTCATTGGGCAGACGCGTTGATTTTAAAAATACCATTATCATCATGACCTCTAATGTTGGTGCGCGCCAAGTAAAAGATTTTGGTTTAGGTGTTGGTTTTGGAACTGCTGCTCAAAAATCTCAGGAAGACAAAAATATTCGCGGTGTGATTCAAAATGCATTGAAGAAAAAATTCTCACCCGAATTCCTGAATCGTATTGATGATGTTGTCATCTTCAACACATTGGAAAAAGACGATTTATCTAAAATTATTACACTTGAATTAACAGCCTTACAAGATCGCGTTAAGGAACTGGGGTATACATTGGAATTAACCGACAATGCCATAAACTTCCTTATTGACAAAGGCTATGACAAGCAATATGGTGCACGCCCACTTGCACGCGCTATTCAACGCTACGTTGAGGATAAGTTGGCTGGGGAAATCATAAGCAATACCATTACTGATGGGGCCAAAGCACTATTCGATTGGGATAAGAAAAGTGAGGAATTGTCACTTTTAATTAAGGAAGCCAAAAAAGCTTCAAAACCGTAAGTTTTTTTTGTTCTAGTAGCTTTTATTTACATTTTTTTATTTTCATTTGCATACTAATTTTTTGCGATGAAAAGAGTTGTTGGATCTGAAGAATGGATATCGTTAAGCGAGCTTAATATCCCATATTTAAAAGCTCGTGTAGATAGTGGAGCAAAAACTTCAAGCATACACGCAATTAACATCCAACCATTTCAAAAAGACAACGAAACTTGGGTAAATTTTGATGTGTTTCCCATACAAAATGATGGGAAACGTAAAGTCAGTTGTAAAGCACTTGTAATTGACAAACGAGTAGTAAAAAGCTCGAGTGGAAATAGAGAACACCGATACGTAGTGCGTACTGCGATTGGGCTAAATGACGAAACGTGGGATGTTGAACTAACCCTCACAAACCGTGATTCCATGGGGTACCGCATGCTTTTAGGGCGTGAGGCCATGATAGGACGTATAATTGTAGATCCTTCAGAAAGCTTTTTAGCTGGCAGTGTTGAAGACGAAATCATTTTCAAATCCTATCAACAATTTAAAAAACCCAACGAGGGATTGCGAATCGGGCTTTTGGCGTCAAATCAAAACTTATACAGCAACAGACGAATTATTGAAGCCGCTGAACAGCGTGGTCATGAAATTGAATTTTACAATATTAGACAATGCTTTATGAAGCTCGATGCCACCACGCCGCAAATACATTACAGAGGTGGAAAAGCAATTGAACTTCTAGATGCAGTTATTCCACGTATTCGTCCTGCGCAAACATTTTATGCTTGTGCCCTACTTCGCCTTTTTGAAAGTTTGGGCGTGTTTTGTCTAAATAATTCAGATTCTATTATACAATCTAGAGATAAGCTTTTTTCGCTACAACTACTTTTGAAACAAGGGGTGCAAATCCCTACTACAGGTTTTGCAAGTTCCCCTTTAGACACAAACGACCTAATCAAAATGGTAGGCGGCTCGCCTCTAATTGTAAAATTACTAGAAGGTACACAAGGTAAGGGAGTTGTATTGGCAGAAACCAAAAAAGCGGCGGAAAGTGTAATTAATGCTTTTAAAAGTCTGAATGCCAACATATTAGTACAAGAATTTATTAAAGAGGCAGACGGAAAAGATCTTCGCTGTTTTGTCATTGACGGAAAAGTAGTTGCAGCAATGCAACGTACTGCACCACCAGGTGAGTTTCGAGCAAACGTGCATTTAGGCGGTACTACGTCTATTATACGTGCAACTGCCGAAGAACGCAAACTTGCCATAAAAGCCACTAAAGCTATGGGATTGCGCGTTGCTGGTGTAGATATTATTCGTTCTGCATATGGGCCATTGGTATTAGAAGTAAACTCTTCTCCAGGATTAGAAGGGATAGAAGGAGCAACACAAAAAGACATTGCGCAAATGATGATAAAAGCGATCGAAAAGCAATGTAATTACGCACCAAAAGGCGTCTAATCGGCACGTAAACTCAGGTCGATTATAGGTGCCGAATGGGTAATGTATCCCAATGAAATAAAATCAACACCTGTTTCGGCATAGGCCACACAATTATCTGGCGTAATATTTCCAGAAGCTTCTGTTGCCAGTTTTTTGTCAATCAGTGCAACTGCTTCAATTAATGCGGTTGGCGACATATTATCTAACAACATTCGACTTATCCATTTATGTTGTAAGCAGCATATTACATCTTCCATGGTACGAGTTTCCACAATTACTGGAATGGGAATAGGCAAAGTATCCAAATATGTTTTGGTTTGGTGTAGCGCTTGTTGTAGTCCACCGCAAAAATCAATGTGGTTGTCTTTTAGCATGATGGCGTCATATAAGCCCATGCGGTGGTTCACGCCACCTCCGATATGCACTGCCCATTTTTCCGCAATTCTAAAATTTGGTGTTGTTTTGCGTGTATCCAATACCTTGCAATTTGTATGTGAAATAGATTCTTGGATTCCTTGGGTGACAGTCGCAATTCCGCTCATACGTTGCAGTGCATTTAGTAAAATTCGCTCCAGCGAGAGTATGTCTCGTGTATCCCCTTTTAAAGATAAAAGGATTTCGCCTTCTGAAAACAAACTACCATCCGTCACCAAAGGAGTAAGTGTCACATTTGGCGCATGTTGCTCAAGCGCCAACTTGCAAAAATCTACTCCTGCTAAAACACCGATTCCCTTGGCGATAAGTTTAGCTTTGGATTGATGTTCAGCTGGAAAAATAGCTTTGCTTGTATGATCGCCAGCTGCGCTTAAATCTTCATCTACTGCTTGTTGAATGCAATACAATAGTTGTTTTTGATAAAGTTCTGAAAATGATTTAGACATAATCTTCGTTAAAATAAACCCCTTTGTTTACTGGATATTTTTGAGCTTGCTTTATCATCAAATAGGCAACACTAACCAAATTACGTAAGGTTGTCAGCTGTGGTGTGAGCTTGTTTAGCTGGTACAATTCTTTAGTAGCCATATAAATCTCATGCAACTCCGTTTCTGCCTTTTGTAAACTTTCGCCAGACTTTATAATCCCAACGTACAAGCTCATGATTTGCTGCAACGCAGCACGCAGTTTTCTTATACGATCTGTTTTTTGATTAGACACATTTTCAGTACCCTTCCAGTCTGGTATTTCTTCAAAAAAAACACTGCTGAGTAAAGAGTTAGAAAGTGTGACGCTTGAATGTTCGGCTGCACGTGCTGCAAACACCAATGCCTCTAATAAGGAATTTGATGCTAACCGATTTGCTCCGTGCAAGCCCGTGTGGCTACATTCACCAATGGCATAAAGCCCTGTCAAATTGCTTTGACTGTGCTCATTAACATCTATTCCACCACAAATATAATGTGCAGCAGGAAGCACAGGGATATAGGCTTTGGCAATATCAATTCCCAACTTAAGGCAGTTCGACAAAATAGTTGGAAATTCTTGCTCAAGTTTTTCTTTTTCAATTTGTGTTGCATCTAAATACACGTGCTCAAGGCTATGTTTTTTCATTTCAGTGTGAATAGCTCGCGATACAATATCTCGAGGAGCTAAGTCTCGCCTATTATCGTACTGCTCCATAAACGCTTCGCCTGTGTGATTACGTAGTATGGCACCAGCACCACGAATAGCTTCTGAAATGAGAAATGTATTTCCGTCAATTTTTGGAAACAGTGCCGTCGGGTGAAACTGCACAAAATGTAAATTTTCAACATGTACTTTTGCTCTGTAAGCAGCACCTAAACCATCGCCAGTGGCCGCTGTTGGGTTGGTTGTATGTGCGTACACTTGACCAGCTCCACCAGTAGAAAGCACCGTAAGTTGGGCAGTGATTTTTACAATTTCTTCATCTTTTTTGGAGATGACATATGCCCCATAACAACGTCCCTTATTTAAATGAGGAATATGGTGATCTGTGATAAGATCAACTAGTGAGTGGTTTTCAAAAAAGGTAATATTATCTAAAGACCTCGCCTTGGTAATTAATGCATTTTGAATATGTAGCCCTGACTGATCTTTGTGATGCACAATACGTTTTGTTGAGTGCCCTCCTTCTTTCCCCAAGTGAAGTGCCGCACCCTTTGTGTCAAATTGTGCGCCCCACTCCATCAGCTCTTTTACGCATGCAGGGCCTTCCCTGACTACAAAATCCACTACATGTTCTTTTGATGTGTAGGCGCTAGCAACCATGGTGTCCCGCACATGTTCTTCATACGAATCATTAAAGAAATTAGAAACTACTGCTATACCTCCTTGTGCATATTTGGTATTACTTTCTAGCAAATCACGTTTTGAAATCATAATGATTTTTGCATCAGGGGATTTTTTGGCTAGACGTACCGCGTAGCTTAAACCCGCAATTCCTGTTCCAACAACCAGTACATCTGCGTGCATATTACGAAAGTTCTAGCATGCGATCAATGGGAGCTTTTGCTGCTTTAATCAATGAAGCATCAAGTTCAATTTCAGGTAATTCGTGTTTCAAGCACAAATACAATTTTTTAAGTGTGTTGAGCTTCATAAAAGCACATTCGCTGCACGCACAAGTATCATCCGAAACAGGGGCAGGAATAAAAGTTTTTTCAGGCGCTCTTTTTTTCATTTCATGCAGTATACCTGCTTCAGTAGCCACTATAAAGGTTTCAGTATTGTCTTGTTGAACAAAGTTTAATAACCCAGAAGTACTACCGATATAATGCGCAATATCTAGTACTTGTGACTCACTTTCGGGGTGAGCAATAAACTTGGCATCGGGGTGTTGTTGTGCAAGGTTCACAATTTTATCAAATGAAAAGGCTTCATGAACAATACAAGAACCATCCCAAAGAATCATATCTCTACCCGTTTCTTTAATTAAATAACGACCCAAATTCTTGTCTGGCGCAAAAATAATGGGTTGATCAAGAGGGATACTTTCAATGACTTTTACAGCATTACTTGAAGTACAAACAATATCGCTTAATGCCTTGATTTCAGCTGAGCAATTGATATATGTGACCACAATAGCACTTGGATGCTGTGATTTAAATGCCGCAAAATCTGTTGGAGGACACGAATCGGCCAATGAGCAGCCAGCGTTTAAATCAGGGAGTAGAACTTTTTTGGTTGGATTGATAATTTTTGCCGTTTCTGCCATAAAATGTACGCCAGCAAATACAATCATATCAGCGTCAACTTTGGCAGCAGCTTTGGCTAAATACAAACTGTCTCCTAAAAAATCAGCCAAATCCTGAATAGCATCTTCTTGGTAGTAATGCGCTAATAACACCGCATTTTTTTCTTTCTTTAATCGGATAATCTCTTTAACTAAATTTATATTATTAGGAACAGGAGCATCAATAAAACCCTTTTGGTAAAGCAAATTTATAGCAGTTTCCGGCATGATAGGTGCAATTCTTTTTTCAAATTTCGTAAAATACTTGCAATTTCCCTAACGAAGCGTGTTTAATCAGTTGCTTTTATCAAAGATGATTTGTAAAATCGAGCGATTGGAAACAAAAAATCAATAATAACACCTAATTGGATTTAATCGGTTATTTTTGTAGCGTTTTTTCTGAATCAATAGAGATGGTAGTTTTAAAATTTGGTGGTTCGTCGGTTGCAAGCGCATCACATATACGTCAAGTACTTAGCATACTAACTAAGCAAGACAAACCTATGGCGGTGGTGGTTTCGGCACTTGGCGGTGTAACAGACGACTTACATCGTCTTGGTACATTGGCTGCCAAAGGGGATACTTCGTACAGCGAGCATCTCAAAAAAGTCGAGTCACGACATATCAATTTGGTGCAGGAGCTCATTCCAGTAGCCAAGCAAAGTGGTGTTTTGAGCGCTACCAAACAAATGGTAAACCGCCTTGAAACCATTCTTGATGGCGTTCACATGATTCGCGAGTTATCGCCAAAAACACAAGACACACTGTTAAGCTTTGGTGAACTCTTATCACACACAATTATTGCACACGCTGCACGTGCCATTGGATTAGATGCAGTTGCAAAAAATGCTCAAGAGCTTATTGTAACGAAGCAATCTTTAGGAAGAACACTTGTAGATTATACTAGCAGCAACCCAAACATTACTGCTTTTTTTAAAAGCAATACGCACAAAATTGTTGTACTACCTGGTTTTGTTTCAAAAGACATACATGGGGTCGTTACTACGCTAGGGCGAGGGGGTTCTGACCTTACAGCATCTATTATTGCTTGTGCTGTTGAAGCAACCTATTTAGAAATTTGGACTGATGTCAGCGGCATGTACACAGCCCATCCAACACTGGTTAAGCAAGCAAAAGCAATTCCTGAAATTTCGTACCAAGAAGCCATGGAGCTTTCGCACTTTGGTGCAAAGGTTATTTATCCACCAACATTGCAGCCCATTACGGAAAAGAAAATCCCAGTATACATCAAAAATACATTTGAGCCTGAAAACGAGGGCACACTTATCACGCATACTACTGAGGCAGAAACAGTAGTTCGAGGTATTAGCCATATAAACGACATTGCATTACTAACCCTAGAAGGGAGCGGTATGATTGGTGTTCCTGGCTATTCGCAAAAATTATTAACTGTTTTAGCTCAGCATCACATCAATGTGGTTATGATAACGCAAGCTTCTTCTGAACATTCTATTTGTTTGGGGATTGATGCCAGTGAAGCTGACTTTGCACAGCAAACTATTGATGAGGAATTTGCGCTGGACATTGAAACCAACAAAATCAACCCTATTCGAGTAGAAAAAGATTTGTCAATTGTAGCACTAGTTGGCGAAAACATGAAAAACCATCAGGGAATCAGTGGAAACATGTTCAGAGCTTTGGGAAATAACAACGTTAATGTTAAGGCTATTGCTCAAGGAGCGTCTGAAAAAAACATCACAGCTGTTATTAATAGCAGCGACATCAAAAAAGCATTGAACACCTTGCATGAGGCCTTTTTTGAGGCGCAAATCAAAAAAATGCACCTCTTTGTTACAGGAATTGGCAACGTGGGAAGCAAATTCTTGGAGCAGGTGGAGCAACAGCATGAATTTCTTATAGAACACTTTAAGCTCAACTTAAGTGTCGTTGGCATCTCCAACTCACGTAAAATGTATTTTGATTCTAATGGAATTGATTTAGCCAATTGGAAAACTCTTTTGGAGGATGGAGAACCAGCTAACAAGGAATTGTTTTTTGAAAAAACAAAAGGGCTTAACATGCGGAATTCCATATTTGTAGATAACACCGCAAACGCCACTATTGCTGGTACCTATGCCAATTATTTGGAAAACAACATTGGGGTTGTAACTTGTAATAAAATTGCATGTGCTGATGAATTTGAACATTATCAACAACTCAAAAGATTATCACGCAAATACAACGCGCCTTTCTTATTTGAAACCAATGTTGGCGCAGGATTACCCATAATCGATACGCTTAATCATCTTATTGCATCAGGAGATCGTGTAAAAAGCATACAGGCAGTACTATCGGGAAGTTTAAATTTTGTGTTTAATTCATTTAATGACGACACTACATTTCGAGAAGTGGTAGAGCGTGCTATGCAAGAAGGCTACACCGAGCCAGATCCAAAAATTGATTTGAGTGGAATTGATGTAGCGCGTAAAATTTTAATCTTGGCACGTGAAAGTGGAAACGTTCTTGAACTTTCTGATATTGAGAACAAATCATTTTTACCAAAAGCCTGTTTAGACACCAAAACAAACGAAGACTTCTTAGAAAGCTTAGCAACCCATCAAGCCCACTTTGCAGCTATGTATGAAGCAGCCAAAAAAGAAAATGCCCGATTAAAATACGTGGCAACATTCGAAAATGGAAAAGCTTCTGTGGGATTGCAACAAATTCCAGAAGGACACGATTTCTATAATTTAGAAGGCAGCGACAATATTGTACTATTCTACACCGACCGCTATGCACAACAACCGATGATCGTAAAAGGAGCAGGTGCGGGCGCAGCCGTCACCGCATCAGGAATTTTCGCAGATATTATACGCATTGGAAAAAGTTAATTTAAAGGGAGTCAACCTATTTGCACCCGCGAGTATAGCCAACATTTCGTGTGGCTTTGATGTTTTAGGCCTTTGCCTTGAAAACATGGGAGATTTCATGGAAATTCGTAGAAGTGAAAAGGCAGGTATTCACATTACATCCATCGTGGGGCAAGATTTGCCTTTGGAGGCGAAAAAAAATGTTGCTGGCGTTGCAGGCCTTGCTCTTTTAGAAGCACACAATCCGCAGCTCGGTTTTGAAATACGCATCAAAAAAAATATCAAACCTGGAAGCGGCATAGGTAGTTCAGCAGCAAGTGCTGCAGGTACCGTTTTTGGAATAAACTATTTACTTGGGAATCCCTATTCCGCCACAGAATTAGTACCATTTGCCATGGAAGGAGAACGTTTGGCTTGTGGAAGTGCTCACGCAGACAATGTGGCGCCTGCACTTCTTGGTGGATTTACATTGGTACGTAGTACAGATCCCTTAGATGTAATCAAATTGCCTACCCCATTAGAACTAACCACAACAGTTATTCATCCAAAAATTGAAGTCAAAACAGCAGATGCTAGAGCCGTACTTAAAAAACGTGTTTCATTAGAAAAAGCCATAAATCAATGGGCAAATGTTGGAGCGCTTGTTGCCAGTTTATACGAGGAAGATTACGATTTGTTAAGTCGCGCGTTGGTGGATGAAATTGTTGAGCCTTCGCGTTCTATCCTTATTCCTTATTTTGCGCAGTTAAAGTCAGCTTGCCAAGAGGCAGGTGCCTTGGGCTCTGGTATTTCGGGTTCAGGCCCGTCTGTTTTTGCGCTTTCACGCGGGATGACCACCGCACACAAAGTGGCTCAAGCTATGCAAAACGTATATGAAAAAACAGATATTCCGTTTGAAATCCACGTTAGTCCAGTGAAGCAAAGCGGTGTAAGTATTTTAGAAGATATTTCATGACCTATTATAGCCTAACCAATACTGCCAATATGGCAACTTTCGATCAAGCCGTTATTCGTGGACTTGCTCCAGATAGAGGACTTTATTTCCCATCAGAAACGCCAAGGCTTTCGGAGGATTTTCTTCAAGACTTGGAAAATAAAACTGCTGTAGAAATTGGTTTTGAGGTCATGCGCCCATTTGTTGGAGGTTCTATTCCAGATGCGCGTCTTAGAAAAATTGTTGAACAGACCTTATGCTTTGAATTTCCTCTTGTCCCTATTCACAATAATGTGAGTACACTTGAGCTATTTCATGGGCCAACTATGGCATTTAAAGATGTTGGTGCACGATTTATGGCACGTTGTATTGGCTATTTTAATGAGCAAAACCCCAAAAAGGTTACCGTTTTGGTCGCAACCTCAGGAGACACGGGGGGTGCTGTGGCATCTGGATTTTTGGGTATCGAGGGAACTGAAGTTGTTATCCTTTACCCTAAAGGAAAAGTAAGTCATATTCAAGAGTTACAGCTTACAACCAACGGAAACAATATTAAGGCTGTTGAAGTAGATGGCGTTTTTGACGATTGCCAAGAAATGGTTAAAACAGCATTTTTAGACAACGATTTGAATAGCGCATACAACCTAACTTCTGCAAACTCGATTAATGTTGCGCGTTGGTTGCCACAGTCGCTTTATTTTTTCTTCGCTTATCAACAGCTTAAAAAACAAGGGATTGATAAAGATTTGGTTTTTTCTGTGCCTAGTGGAAACTTTGGAAACATCTGCGCAGGAATCGTTGCTAGCAAATTGGGGTTACCGGTACATCACTTTGTAGCCAGTACCAATGTTAACGATACGGTACCACGCTATTTGCAAACACAGGAGTATAATCCGTATCCGTCTAAGCAAACGATTTCTAATGCTATGGATGTCGGAAATCCGTCTAACTTTATTCGTATTCAATCGTTATTTAACAACGATTTCAATGCACTTAAACAACAATTTTCATCCTTCGCCTTTGATGATTCTGAAACGCAAATTGCCCTAAAAGCATTGTATAACGATTACAACTACATTGCTGATCCGCATGGTGCGGTGGGCTATTTGGGGCTTCAAAAATACATGCAAGAGAATCCAAATGTACATGGTGTGTTTTTAGAAACAGCGCATGCTATAAAATTTAGAGATACCGTTGAGAAATCCTTGGATGTAAGTCTTGACACCCCAGAGCAAATCCAACATATTTTGGATAAAACGCCAAAGAAAACCGCATTAAAAGACTACGATGCGTTCAAGGAGTACTTACTCCAACGTGCTTAATTCGGGAAGTAAAAAATCGTCCAAAACACTGGGTTGCTGCATCATGGATTCAATAGCAGTTGACGTTCGTGGCGCATATGCCGATAGGTTTACAGGACCGTTGTCCGTAATCAAAATATCATCTTCTATACGAACGGCTATCCCCCACCATTTTGGGTCGCATGGACTGTCTTCGGGAATGTAAATTCCGGGTTCAACTGTAATAAGCGTGTTGTGCTTAAAAGGCGCATACGTACCGGCGTCGTGCACATCTAAACCCAAGTAATGTGAAGTCCCATGCGGAAAATACTGTCGTACTTCGCTGGCATCTTGAATGATGCCCAGTGCCATTAACCCTTTCTCAATAATTTCGACTGCTGCATAATGTGGTGCGCGCATTGATGCCCCAACAACAGATGCTGCAATGCCTGCCTCTTGCGCCTCATACACGATGTCATAAATGGCGCGCTGTTCTTCGCTAAACGTACCGTTTGCAGGGATGGTACGGGTAACGTCAGCCGTGTAGTTGTGGTATTCTGCGCCCAAATCCATCAGCACCAAGTCCGAGCCAACTCGTGGCTTGTCGTTGGTGATATAATGCAATACACAGCCGTTATGTCCACCTCCTACTATGGACGGATAGCCTTCGTATTCGGCACCGTACTTTTTAAACACAAATTCGTGAATGCCTTGAATTTCACGTTCCGACATATTGGGGTGCATGGCTTTCATTACTTCCACCTGCCCCACTGCAGAAATATAAATGGCTTTTTTAAGCAGTTCTACTTCCTCGGGATGCTTGACTTCGCGCAACTCGTCCATAATGCCGCCCAAAGTTTCCGTATCCAAATTGGATAGCTGAGATTGCATTTGTTGTTTTAATTCGGTGCGTTGGCGTTCGTTTATGGCTTTTTTATACTCAACTAAAAGAGGATCCTTAGCAAGTTTGTCATCGTAGCGCAATGACCTATCTAATATTTGCGAAACATTGGCAGAGCTTTTGGCATCAGAAGTAGTTATATACCTGTACAATGACGTACGCTTAGCGTAAAAATCTTGTGGGTAATTGGCTTTCGTTTTAAATGCTTCGATAAGAGAATACAAATCCGCAACAGCAGAAGCATCATCACGCACATCGTTTTCAAACTCAAAAAATAGCACGCTATCAAACTGATCAAACTGGGTGTTGTACGCGGCAAAATCGGTATTGAATAGTACGTGCTTAAATCCAAGTCGTTTTTTTGCTCCCTCCACACCAAGGCGGTAGCCATCCCATTGCTCACGCAAGGGATCACGCTCTTGTACAAACAATACTTCATTTATTTGTTCACCATCAATATCCTGTAATTCTTTGTAAATCAATAAAATAGCATGGGGTTCTTTAAATCCTGTGAGGTAATAAAAATTTGGATCTTGATGGTAATGGAAATCTACATCGTTTGCTCTGTTTCGAATAGGGTTCGCAAAAAAAACAGCAACGCTATTGGGTGGCATTTTAGCGCGCACATCTGCCCGCCGTTCGGCGTGGAATGTGGGTGGTAGGTAATCTGTTGGTAGTTCTTGCGCGTTTAGGAAAACGGATGCAAAACATGTGAATAAAATGAAGCGTAACATAATCATCTTTTTGGCTAAAGTAATTAAAACTATGCTACTTTTGAAGCCATGAAGAAGTTGGTATTACATCCACAACATGCCACGCTTGGTGCAAAAATGGGTGCTTTCGCAGGATTTGATATGCCTCTCACCTACAAAGGGGTAAAGGCCGAACACTTGTGCGTGCGCGAACATGTGGGCGTTTTTGATGTATCGCATATGGGCGAATTTATGGTTACAGGTGACACAGCGCTTGAATTGCTTCAATACACTACGAGCAATAATGTGGCAGCATTGGCGGTTGGCGAAGCCCAGTACGGCTATATGCCCAACGATACTGGTGGCGTAGTGGATGATTTACTCATTTATAGATTGGAAGAAAACCGATATATGCTCGTGGTCAATGCTAGCAATATAGACAAGGATTGGAACTGGTTTAGTGAACAAAACAAAGATTTTGGCGCAACGCTAACAAACGCTTCTGCCGATTTTGCGCTTTTAGCCGTACAAGGACCAAAAGCACATGCATTGATTCAGGAAGTTTCTGGAATTGATACGGCTGCGCAGAAAGGATTTACCGTTGTGCAAACCACCGTGGCAGGTGTTCCTGATGTGTTGGTTGCCACTACTGGCTATACGGGAGCAGGTGGTGTGGAACTTTATATTCCATCGGCACAAGCCACTCAAGTATGGGAGGCTCTTTTAACATCAGGCGAAGCTTATAATATTCAACCCATTGGATTGGCTGCAAGAGATACGCTGCGTTTGGAAATGGGCTATTGCCTGTATGGGCATGAACTAACAGATTCTACTTCACCAATAGCAGCACGACTGGCGTGGTGTACGCATTTTGACAAAATTTTTGTTGGAGAAGATTACATCAAAAAAGACAAAACCGAGGGCACGGCACAGCTCCGTGTGGGGATTACCATGATAGACCGAGGCATTCCACGGCAGGGATACGAACTTGTAGATCTAAATGGAAATACCATTGGCGAAGTAACTTCTGGAACGTCTTCGCCTTCGTTGAGTGTGGGTATTGGCATGGGCTATATCAATCGAGATTTTGCCAAAATTAACATTGAAATTTTTGTACGTATCCGTGAGAAAAGCATCAAAGCACGTATCACAAGACTTCCATTTATGCTATGATACGGGTGCTCATTGTTGGGGGAAGTGGGTTTTTAGGGCGCGCTCTTTTTAAGGAGCTACAGCCATATATGGATGTCTATGCTACTTACAATACCCAAGAACGCTACGCCAAAAACAAACGCTATTTTTCGTATGACATCAACGAGGACTCCCCTACCGAATTATTGCGTTTTATAAAACCAAACGTAATTCTTTCAACCCTTCGTGGGGATGCGTATGCACAGTTTGTAGCACATGACATGCTTGTTGATTATGCTACGCAACACGGCGCAAGATTAGTGCTATTATCCTCGGCAAATGTGTTTGATAGTTTTCGGCATTACCCAAGTTATGAACACGATAAAACCCTCTCAGAAAGTGCGTTTGGAAAACTCAAAATTACACTCGAGAACAAGTTGATGCGCATGCCTGCATTTAGTTGGACTATTGCACGATTGCCTATGGTATTTGGTGCAAATTCACCCAGATTACAGGAACTAAAAAACGCCATACACACCCAAGAAGCGTATGAGATTTTTCCGAATTCGGTCATAAACGTAACCGCTGATTATTTTGTAACACAACAGTTACATTATATCCTAAACCGGAACCGTTGGGGTATTTTTCATTTGGGGAGTAAAGACTTGGTACACCACGATGCGTTTATAGACCTATTGGTAAAAGGACTGAAACCTACCAAAAAACCTGTGTACAAATACGTTTATGCCAGTAATGTGGACCGCTATATTGCGGTATTGCCCAAATACAACAACTTACCAAAGCACCTTAGTTATACGCACGAAGATGTGCTACTAGAAACCCTAAAAACCCAAACACCAAAAACCAAATGAGGGATCATGGAATGGTTTGGGGAATAGCTCTTTTATTGGCGTTGTTGTTGGGATGGCTGGATTACGAAACTACTTCTTGGAAGGTATTGCTATGCAACAAAGGAAACCTTGTGGCCTTGTTAATTTACACGCTGCTAATTGCCGGGATAGGATACCTGATACGTTGGGTTTTTAAAAATCGCATAACTTAACCCACATAGCTGTTTAGCTTTGTCTAAACATTTTTTTCTACATTTGTTAAAGCAACAGTCCCAAATCTGTTCTTATTTGATGATAAACCTACAACTCATATCTACATTTCAGCACCAATTAACTACTGTAAACGCAGGGGCTCACCAACTCGTCTTAAGATATATACAAGAATTGTTAGGGCATGGGAGCTCAAAGACAACTGAGATTTATACGCACCTAAGCAAAAAATCTCTTGCAAATAGTAAAAGCCCATTGGATGATATTGTAGCAAGTCAACGTATTAAAAATCAAGAGTTAAAACACAATTAAAACCCCTTTTGCAAACACTGTCGGCTTTTATATCTTTACAAAATAAGATATGGGACGAGCATTTGAATTTCGCAAAGCACGAAAAATGAAGCGTTGGTCGGCGATGGCTAAGACCTTTACACGCATTGGCAAGGATATTGTCATGGCGGTCAAAGAAGGCGGCCCCAGTCCAGAGAGCAATTCGCGTTTGCGAGCCGTCATTCAAAATGCGAAGTCGGCAAACATGCCCAAAGACAATATTGAGCGTGCCATAAAGCGTGCTACTGACAAAGGCACTGAAAACTACAAAGAGGTATTGTTTGAAGGCTATGCGCCACACGGTATTGCTGTGTTAGTAGAAACTGCTACGGATAATAACAACCGTACCGTTGCCAATATTCGCAGCTATTTTAACAAGTGTAACGGCAATATGGGCACTTCGGGATCGGTAGAGTTTATGTTTGATCATACCTGTAATTTCCGTATTCCCAGCGAAGGCTTAGACGCTGAAGAGTTGGAATTAGAGTTTATTGATTTTGGTGTTGACGAAGTGTTTGTAGATGAAGACGGCATTTTACTGTATGCCCCGTTTGAAAATTTTGGTGCCATTCAGAAAGAGTTGGAAAATCGAGAAATCGAAATTCTATCTTCTGGTTTTGAGCGTATTCCCACTACGACCACTACCCTATCTGGCGAAGCCGCCGAAGACGTCGAAAAGCTTATTGAAAAAATTGAGGAAGACGACGACGTACAAAACGTCTATCATTCCATGGTATTAGCCGATTAGCGCCTTAGCGCGTTCCAAATCTTGTGGTGTATCAATCCCCACACCAACAAAATCAGTAGGAAGCATTTGCATCACTTTTCCCATTTCCAAATTCCGAATAGCTTCTATTTTTTCTGCCAATTCTAACGGAGTTGGTGCTTGCGCATAAAAATCAAGCAAGGCTGCTTTTCGAAAGGCGTAAATTCCCACATGGCGAAACGCTTGTCCTTCGGCACGCATAAACGGAATGGGTGAACGCGAAAAATACAAGGCCCTGCCCTGTTGGTCGGAAACCACTTTTACTATGTTTGGGTTTTCAATATCTTCTTTGTTGGCAATGGGAATCATCAACGATGCCAAATCAATAGCTCTGGCAACGTCATTTTTAAACGCCTGGATCAAATCTGCTAGTGCTTTTTGAGCAATAAACGGTTCGTCACCTTGCACATTAATCACCACATCCGCATCCATATCTTCAATGCATTCTGCTACGCGATTGCTGCCACAATCGTGATTTAAAATACTGCGAAATACCTTTCCTCCCAATGCCTGAACGTGCGTTTCAATTTGGTCGGAATCGGTTGCCACCCAGACTTCATCAAATAAGTTCGTGTTTACAACAGCTTCGTAAGTACGCTGCAACACCGTTTTGCCGTTTAAGTCGGCAAGGAGTTTACCCGGGAAACGTTGCGCTTCAAAGCGGGCAGGAATAACAGCTACAATTCGCATAGGGCAAAAATAGGGAAATCATTCCTGTTCAAAATAGGCGTCTGTAAATCCGATTAAAAAAAGCTTTTCGGAAGCTCGAGTAATGGCCGTATACAACCAACGGAAATAGTTCGCATCCAAGCCATCGGGCAAGTAAGGTTGCTCCACCAAAACGCGTTTCCATTGGCCTCCCTGTGCTTTGTGACAAGTAAAGGCATAGGCATATTTAACCTGTAGGGCATTAAAAAATGGATTCTTTTTTACGTTCAAATACTGTTTGTATTGGGGTAAGTGAGCGTAGTCTTCTCTTACAGCTTTATACAATTTGGTGTTCTCCTCAAAAGAGAGGGCATGCGTATCCATTTCAAGCGTATCCAAAATAAAAACGGTGTCAAATGGTTCTTGATCGGGATAATCGAGCATACGAATGTGGACTTCAGCAAATGTAAACCCATACAACTCTTTCACTGCCTTTACTGAAAGTACTTCCACTATGTCGCCATTGGCGATAAATCCAGGACCCGAATCAGGCGCCAGCCAGTGGTAATTATTTTTGACTACCATAATCAAATCCCCTGGAGCAAGCTCGGGCTCTTTGCCTAAAATTTGAGTGCGAATTTGTTTGTTGTAACCATTGGCGCGTTTGTTTGAGCGCACTATACATGCAGTTTCATCTCTGCCCACTTCCCTAAAGCCTTCTTCTATGGCATCTTGAATTTCATGGCCATCTTGCAGTCGAATGATATCAGGAAAACGCGCAAGAATAAACTGAAAACTCGTCGTGCTTCTCTCAAGAAGTTGCTGCCGAAGTCGCGTAGCGTTAAATAAAATACCGGAATCTTTTCCCTGACGAACTACCTCATTAAGCTCTATTTCATGTGGGGTAAGACCATGCTCCATGGTCAGCACGCGAGCGTCCAATGCAGGGCTGAGTTCAGTGTGTACCGGTGGAAGTTGGGCGGTGTCGCCTATGAGTAATAGTTTGCAGTCCTCTCCTGCATGCACGTAGTGAATGAGGTCGTGAAGCAGCGATCCGTTTTCAAAAAGTTTATTTTGTTGTTGTTGATCGGCAATCATGGATGCCTCATCAACCAAAAAAAGGGTACGTTTAAATTTATTCTTTTGGAGTTTGAATTTTAAATTTCCTTGTCGTTCTTGCTGTGCAAAATAAATGCGCTTGTGAATGGTAAACGCAGGCCGGTTTGCATAGGCTGCCATAACTTTTGCAGCCCGACCCGTAGGTGCCAGCAACACCGTTTTGTAACGCAACGCACCAATTGATTTTACGAGTGTGCCAATGAGTGTAGTTTTTCCTGTTCCGGCAAATCCCTTGAGTAAAAACACTTCGTTTTCACCAGATGAAGCAAAAAAATCAGCTAAGCTTTGGAGTGCTTTTTCTTGTATGGGTGTGGGCGCAAACGGAAAATTTTGTTTTAGCCTTTCTGCAAAAGCGGTTGGATTCATTGGTTAAAAGTAGGAATGTTTTATGGAAGGGCGTAGAGATAGAAAAAAATTGTAGATTTGCTTGCATCAAATTTATACGTTGACATGAAAAAATTCTTGCTTCCTGTACTTTGGATTCTCATCGTTTTCTTCGGCTATAAGCTGTACAACTCAATTTATGAGCCTATCCAATTCAACAAAGTAAAAACTGAACGCTACGCAGATATTATCCGTTCCTTAAAAGATATTGGTAGTGCGCAAATAGCTCATAAAAGCGTAACAGGCTATTATGCAGAAGATTTTAAAAGACTAATTGAATTTATTGACACCGCTCAATATGTTATTGTTGAGAAAAGAGATTCAAGCTACTTGGAATATGACCGTGTGTATCGCATTGATATGTTACGAGAGGTTCAAATTGTAGATACGCTAGGTTTTGCGTCAGTAAAAGACTCCCTCTTTGGCGACTCTGATCACTACACAAGTATGGCCAAGGCGCCTATTAAAGGCATTGACACCACTTTTAGCATGAAGGCAGATGTGATTGACAAAAACGGGTATCAAGTACCTGTTTTTGAAGTTAGCATTGCAAAAGAATTAGTGCTCCACGATCAAAACGCATACCTGTTAGAACAAGAAAAAGCAACGGTTTCAGTAGATGGTGTAAATGGCCCTGCCATAATTTTGGGTTCACTTTCTGAGGTTAGCACCAATGGAAACTGGCCGACCATTTACGATGCAGGAACACAAGAGTAAAACATCAAAAAATAACATCAACTTGTCCATTCATGTACACGTGAATGGACTTTCTTTTTACACCTACAACGCTAAAACAAAAAAAGCCACCGAAGTTATCCGCAAGTCTTTTGCGGATCACACGCCTATTGAAATGCTTCACAAAGAAATTTTGGACATGTTTAAGGAGCATAAGCTTTTGAGTCAAACCTATGGAGAAGTACACTGCAGTGTTGAAAATAATTTGGCTACGCTTGTTCCAAAATCCCTGTTTGAAGAAAACTCATTGCGAGACTATGTTCAAAAAGACATTGCATTAGAAAGTAATGACTTTGTGACTTATGATGTTATCCCAAGTGCTGACTGGGTGCCCGTTTACGTACCCTTTGTGAATGTGAACAATATGCTCATAGACGCATTTGGTTCGTTTACATATTTTCATGCGGTTAGCATTTGGTTAAGAGCGTTGGGGTCGCATAGTCAGGCAGACGGTGAATTGGTGTGGAGTATGTATAAAGAAAATAATCATCTACATATAGCCTTACTGAGAGATAAAAAACTTCAGTTTTACAATTGTTTTGAAGCCCGTAATCCCAAAGACGTGGCCTACTATGTGTTACTAACAGCAAAAGAAAATAACGTAAGCCCCAACGAAGTGCCGCTATTTTTGGTTGGTGACATTGCCGTTGCGGATGCTGTCTACAAAGAGTTGTATACTTTTGTGCGAAGCTTAAACTTTCTCGCTCCAGAAAACGGTTTGTCATTTGAAACACCACGATTGAATACCCATCAAGACTTTTGTGTGCTAAATTTGGTGTGATGCGTATTATATCAGGAACTCAAAAAGGAAGACGCATACATCCGCCAAAAAACCTTCCAGTGCGCCCCACTACAGACAGAGCAAAAGAGTCACTTTTTAATATCTTAATGCATCAGTATGCTTTTGAAGGTATTGCTGTTTTAGATTTATTTGCAGGAACAGGAAGTATAAGCTATGAATTTGCCTCTCGTGGTGCGCAGCAGATAGTAGCAGTAGATAAAAACACACAATGCGTGCATTTTATCGTAAAAACTGCCGATGATTTAGCACTTCCCATACGCGCTGTTCGTGCCCCAGTATTATCGTTTTTGGAAAAAATCACCACTACCTATGGCTTTATTTTTGCCGATCCGCCATATGCCTTTACTAAAGATGAATACCGCGTTTTGGTAGAGACCATTTTCAGTAAAAATGCCTTGCAAAACAATGGGCTTCTAATCGTTGAACATGCGGAGCAAATGGACCTGTCAAGCCTGTCATACTTTACAGAAAGCAGAAGCTATGGTGGCTGTGTATTTTCGTTTTTTGAGGGGTAGCTATTGCTTTCCTGCGCGGAATAGATATTCCTTTTCCGCTTTTGTTAAGCTTTCATATCCAGAAGCTGCAATTTTATCCAAAATAGCATCTACCTTTTTTTGATCTATAGATGACGAGGAATTGGTTTTACGCTTTGGCTTAGTTTGTTTTTGAGTAGATTTAGACTTGCTGAAAAGCGATTTGAACGCTTCTACCATCCGCAAAAACCAGCCGCCAATATCGTTACCTTTTAGAAACTCCCGTTGATATAAATAGCCCCAAAGTGCACCACCTAAGTGAGCGATATGCCCTCCAGCGTTAGATGTTGGGATTTGCACCACATCTAAAAAAAGAAACAACAACGCAATATATTTTAAGGGGACTGAAAACATAAACACACGGATAGGTGAATTGGGCATGTACGAAGCCATAAATATTAAAACCGCCATTACTCCTGCAGAGCTTCCAATTAGCATTGACGACGTAGACTGAAAAGCTGGAAAGATATTGTAGGATAGTAAATAGACCAATCCGCCCGCAATAACACCCACAAAAAAGGTATTGAGCACTAAACGCTCTTGGAACAAATTAAGCATCAAGCCGCCTGCTATATACAGTAATAGCATATTCCAAAAAATATGCCCCAAGGATCCGTGAAAAAAACCGTACGTAATTAGCGTCCATGGACGTGTAATTGCCGTATTTATATCAGCAGAAAGTTCAAAAAACGTCAACCAGCCTGAAAAAGAACTGTTGAATAAAAAAAAGAAAACATTTAGTAATAAAGGCACTACAAACAACATGGCCATAACAGCAATAAGCTTTTCTAGCACATTTAGCCTCGCATATCTACTCCTAACAGTTTGCCACAAATCCATCAATTCCAACGATTTTGATTAAACTGATTCCGTTTCCAATACCACATCATTAAAAATCCGGTAACAGCACCTCCAACATGCGCGAAATGCGCGATAGGTCCCATCGAATAGGAAGAGAACCCAAAGAATAAATCCATAACCAAAATAAGCGGAACAAAATATTTTGCCTTGATAGGGATTGGCAAAAAGATAAGCATCAATTCGGCATTAGGATACATAAATGCAAAAGCAACAAGAACCCCGTACAATGCGCCAGATGCGCCCACCATGCGGACATGAAACAAGGACTGTGTTTGCTGTTGCAAAGAGCTGTATATTTCATCTAAAGCATAGCCCTGTACAACCAAATCGTCTACCCAACCTTGAATTTGAAGATGATAAACTAAAAGTTGTAATGCTGCCGCCCCAACACCCGTGGATAAGTAAAAAAAGAGGAATTTGTTTTTACCCCACATTTGAACCAAAGGCGAGCCAAACATCCAAAGTCCGAACATATTGAATAAAATGTGTGAAATGCTTCCATGCATAAACATGTGGGTAAGTATTTGCCATATGCCAAACAGTTCATTTTTTGGGTAATGTAACGCCAAAAGGTCATACGCCAAGCCACCAACAAACTGGCTTCCAATAAAGATGAGCACGTTGATAATAATCAGGTGCTTGACAATGTCTGGAATATTTCTCATGGTGTTAAAAAGCGATCTATCTCTTGTGCCGTTAGTATCCTAAATGTTGGTTTTCCATCAGGACTACGATCGGGTTCTTTGCAAGAAAAAAGTTTATGTATCAATTCTATTTGTTCATGTGTTGCCATGGTACGCCCCGAAGGAATGCTTCGTTGTTTTGCTAACGAACGTGCCATTACATCACGTTGTAAAAAAGCATGAACCGTGCCATTTGCAGTTTGTGTCAGCCATTGCGCTAAGAAATGAGGAATATCTTCCACCGCAAACACATCGGGAATAGCAGAAAATTCAATGGTATCTTCATCTGCATCATCTATGGTAAAGCCCATATCAACCAATACCTTTTGATGTATTTTTAACGCGCTAATACTCGGAACATCTAGGGTGATTGCAAGTGGGACTGCCAAGGTTTGTGACATAACTTCTTTGGCTTCCCAAGAGCGTATGTAGTCTTCATACAATACTCTTTCGTGCGCCCGTCTTTGATGTGCCATAAGCACACCATTTTGATGGGGTGCAATAATATATTTTTGAGCATATTGGAATGAAAACACGATGCTTTTAGTCGTATTTGTTATAAGTTTTTCGTCAACTTTGTTAGAAGGGATATCGTCAAATGAAACTGATTTTTTAGGTTGATGAAATTTCGAAGCTTGGGCAAAAGGATTAAAGTTTGGATTTACCGAAACGCGAGGCGCAACAGGAGATGCGTTGTGTTGTGCGTAAGGGGTCTCTAATGCATTATCTTTAGAAAAATCCAACACAGGGGCAATGCTAAACTGCCCCAAGCTGTGCTTAATTGCTGCTCGAAGAACAGCAAAAAGAGCGTGTTCGTCTTCAAATTTCACCTCCGTTTTAGTAGGGTGAATATTAATGTCTAATTGATTTGGTGGCACAGACAAATACAAAAAATATCCAGGTTGATGACTAGGCGATAACAAGCCCTCAAAAGCTGCCATTACGGCATGGTTTAGGTATCCACTTTTGACAAATCTGTTATTGACAAAGAAAAACTGCTGATGCCGTGATTTTTTTGCAAAGCTAGGTTTGAGTACAAACCCCTTAATTTGCACCATATCAGTAGCCTCTTCAACAGGAACCAATCTTTCGTCAAATTTTGGTCCAAACACATGGACAATACGTTGACGAGTTGTAGTTGGGGGCAATTGAAAAACCTCTGCGCCATTGTGCAGAAGTTCGAAATGAATGTCATGATGTACTAGAGAAACGCGATGAAACTCATCTGTAATATGTCGAAATTCTACTGGTGCAGATTTTAAAAAATTGCGTCGAGCTGGGATGTTAAAAAACAAGTTTTTAACGGTTACGGAAGTCCCCTCAGCAGCAGTAGTGCGTTGCTGTTGCGTAACTTCAGAACCTTCAATATCAATTTTAACACCTAAATCGTCTGCTTTCGTTTTGGTAACAAGTTGGACTTGAGCTACAGCAGCAATACTTGCCATGGCTTCTCCTCGAAACCCCTTCGTTTTAAGGTTAAATAAGTCATCTGCTTTTTCAATTTTAGAAGTAGCATGGCGTTCAAAACACATACGAGCATCGACTTCACTCATACCTTTCCCGTTGTCAACAACTTGAATATGGGCTTTCCCAGCTTCCTTAACAATAAGTGAAATTCGCGTTGCTCCTGCATCAATAGCATTTTCTAACAGTTCTTTAACCACAGAAGCTGGCCGTTGAACCACCTCGCCTGCAGCTATTTGATTGGCCACGTGGTCGGGAAGCAATCGGATGATATCATGCATAAGCCCTAAAAAATAGAAAGGTCAAAATCGAGAACATAAAGTGCCAATAACAACAACACAGCTATGATAAGTAGTAAGCGCGGCGAAACCTTTCTGTTTCCCCTATTTCGACTCATGTCTCGTGCATCTCGCCAATGCGCTCCAAAATCATTGACGTTTGGCGTGTCTCGGTATTGCTCAAAAGTAGAGCCAAAGGCATAGGGGTTTGCTGACTGTTTACCCTTATAATAACGAGGGGTGTAATTAAACCTGCGGTTTTTTCGTTGTTTTAAAAATGATAATCGCACATGAATGGAATGAATATCAAATGTACAAAAAGCGTAGAAACGTCGACAATAACTATCTTTGTTTTATGATTGAAACGCAACTCCACCAATTGGCACAATGGTTACATACCCCCTCAAAAATGGTTATCATCCCGCACAAAAACCCGGATGGCGATGCCATGGGAAGCACCTTAGCATGGCAAAATGTGATGCAACAACTAGGGCATACAGCAACGGTATTAGCGCCAAATCCTTACCCTACATTTTTACATTGGATGCCAGGACATAGCGACGTTGTTATATATGAAAGCGAAGAAGAAAAAGGCAACAAATTAGTAGCTGAGGCGGACTTCATTTTTACACTTGATTTTAACACACTCAAGCGCATTGACGATTTGGGCATTCGTGTTGCAGAAAGCAAGGCTAAAAAAATCATGATTGACCACCATCAAGAACCTGAAGGGTATGCCGATTTGATGTTTTCTGAACCACATATTGGTTCTACATGTGAATTGGTATATCAGCTTTTAGAGAGACTCGACATAAGAAAGCATATCAACAAAGAGGTGGCAACTTGTATTTATACAGGTATTTTGACCGACACGGGGTCGTTTCGCTTCCCAAGCGTTACCGCCAACACGCACAAGGCGGTTGCCCATCTCATTGAATGCGGAGCAAATCACAGTCATATACATGAACAAATTAAGGACACCGCACGTCCAGATCGCTTAAAATTATTAGGCATTGCACTACAAAACATGGTCTTTCTAGACGATATTAATACTGTATATATTACGCTGAGTCAAGACGAATTAGATGCATGCCATTTTCAAAAAGGTGATGCAGAGGGATTTGTAAACTATGGCTTGTCAGTCGAAGGAATAAAAGTAGCTGTATTGATGATCGAATATCGTCATGAAGGTTTAGTTAAATTTTCGTTCAGAAGCAAAGGAGATGTGGCGGTTAATACATTTGCCAAAACCTATTTTGATGGCGGAGGTCACCTGAACGCCGCGGGTGGCATTTCTAAACGTTCTTTAGCTCAAACTAAGCCATTTTTAGTGGAGTCATTACGCGCATATTTCGGGTAATAATGAACTGACCTAATTTTTGTACATTTCAACTCTCAAAATTTAAACATGATTAAACAATCCACGCTTTTAATAACAATCTTTCTTTTTTGCATCAGCTGTTCTACTTCTAAAAATGGGTTAGAAAAGGGGCTTTATGCTGATATACAGACCAATAAAGGAAATATTCTTATTCAACTCACTTATGATAAAACACCAAATACTGTTGCCAATTTTGTCTCATTAGCTGAAGGAACAAATAATCAAGTTGATAGTATATACAAAGGAAAATCATATTATAACGGGATCAAATTTCATCGTGTGATCGCTGACTTTATGATTCAGGGCGGCGACCCAACTGGAACTGGACAAGGCGGCCCAGGGTACAAGTTTGAAGATGAGTTTGCTGATGAGCTTAAGCACGATGGTCCGGGGGTGTTATCTATGGCTAACGCAGGACCAAACACAAACGGAAGTCAATTTTTTATTACGCACAAAGAAACACCTTGGTTAGACGGCAAGCACAGCGTATTCGGTCGTGTGGTGGAAGGGCAACGTGTAGTAGATTCAATTCAACAAAACGACACCATTATTGCCGTTGAAATTTTGCGAAAAGGGAGCGAGGCTAGAAAATTTAAAGCAGCAAAGGTTTTTGATGCTTATTTTGATGGTATTGAAGAAAGAAAAGCTGCAAAAATTGCAAGCCTAGAGAAGACAAAATCGGAAAAAGCTGCTGCGTTAAGAGAGTTAAAAACACAAGCAACCACAACAGAAAGTGGACTTTCATATGTAATTACGAACAAAACAAATGGTGCCGCGGTAGTACCCGGTGTTACAGCATTTACGCATTATGCTGTTTACTTTGAAGATGGAAAACTGTTAGATACTTCTATAGCAACAGTCGCAAAAGCCTACGACACATACGATTCGCGTCGTGATAATGGCGGCGGCTATAGTCCAATTGAGGCGCGTGTTGACCCAGAGGTTTCTTTAATTCAAGGTTTTAAAGAAGGACTATCGCTTTTAAAAGAAGGAGAAAAAGCTACGCTATACCTTCCATCAGACCTCGCTTATGGTGAAGGAAATTCGGTTATTCCCCCCAATGCTACACTAATTTTTGAAGTAGAAATTGTGGAAGTTCGTGGTGAATGAAACGCCGGACAGAATACCGTATTTTAATTGGTGTTGCCTTTTTTATTATTGGTTTAGGTATTCTTAAAAACCAGCCTCAATGGGTTGATCAGTATTACGCTGAAATTTTCTACCCGATTATATCGAACCTAAATCAATGGCTTTGGTCAAGATTTCCGTTTTCTGTTGGTGACTTAGGATATTGCATTGCCCTTATTTTTTGTTTGTGGTCATTAACGCGTTTTTCATTTAATCGTCATGTCTTGAAAGCCATAACCATTTTAGGACTGGTCGTGGTGCTATTCTACAGCTCGTGGGGGGTTCATTACTTTAAAACGCCCATGCGTGAACAGCGACAGCTCAACGCTAATCTATCTTTGGAACAACTCCAGTTAACAGCGACATATTACGCTAAAAGATTAACCAAACTTCACAACGAGCTTTGTGCAGAACCAAATAAGAAAGTAGTAATTGACGCATCGGCTAAAGAATTATTGCGCTTGGCCACAGCTACCATGAAAACAGCTGCTCTGCGTCCTCCAAACATTAACGGAAAGGCTAAGGCCACACTTTTCCCCTCTTTGCTAAGCTATATGGGGTTTGGTGGATATGCGAATCCATTTACGCACGAGGCGCAAGTAAACACTCGCCAGCCCAAACTAAAAATAATTACAACAGCATGCCACGAAATTGCCCACCAGTGGGGATATGCCGCAGAAGATGAAGCGAATTACATCAGCATTAAAGCCTGTATTGCATCTGAAAACAAGTTGATTGACTACGCCGGTAATATGTTAGCGTTTCAGTACCTCACAAATGCCTTATATCGTTACGATTCTAAGTTAGCACAAGAACAGTATACATCTGTTCCAGAGGGAGTTTTAGTACACTTTAAAGAGGTGCAAATGTTCTGGCAAAAGTATCAAAATCCATTTGAAGCGGTATTTGAAAAAAGCTATGACCAATACCTTAAAGCAAACCACCAACAAGCAGGTATCAAAAGCTACTCACTGGTGGTGGATTTGTTAGTAGATGACATGGTTAAAACCCAATAGTCTAATTCGTTTTATTCTAAAAAAAGAGGTGCGCCAGACGTTTCTGCTTTTGTAATTGCTGCATCAACGCTTTCAGCTAAATTATCAACTTTGCCAGCTAATGAGTTAGCTAAAGAAAAAGCCATATCATAGCTTTCCATATGCATTTTGGTTGGCCCGTAGGTGTTGTAATAAAAGCCACGTGAAGCCACTGATAATCTGTTTGACAGGGTTGGCGTATCCTTCTCGCCTACTTCTTTTTTAGACGGACTTCCATTTAGGTGTTTATCTAACGCTAACTGTCGCTTATCTAAGTCGTAAACCAATTGATGTAAATCTGTTGATTGACCTTGTGAATAAGATAGCGTGCGTGTTAGCGCTTGTATCTTTTTTGTAGTCTTTTGAAACTTCTTACGCATTTGTTCAACGCGAACATAAAGTGCGTTCAAATTTTGGGCATATGCGTTGTGAGCTGCCGCATTTGGGTTAGCCAATACATTTTTGCGAATACGTTCTACATCAAATATTTTCGGCTGTGCAAGCGCAGTTAGTTGACCAAGATGCTTTTTGAACAACTGAACAGTATATTCGCCCGGTGGAACATTTATGCGAATGCCCCGTCCAAGGTCAGTTTCTGAATCAATATCAACAGCAGATGGCATGGTCTGTCTCAAATTCCATGACACCCGGTGTAGTCCTTTTGAATATGCTCCTTTGACTTCTGCCACCTTTGCCCCATCTTTATTTGTAATACGTAATAAAGCGGAAGCTTTTTGTTCATTTTTTTCAGCATCCAATGCCTCCCAGCCTGGGAATGGAATATCCTGTTTATTTTTCTTTAAATCCTTTTCTGCTTTTTTCCTAGCCTCTTGTTGAGTTTTAATATCTTCGGAAACAAAGTAGGTGAATTGTGCTCCGTAAGATGGATTTTTTGCCGTGTAAAAAGAGGCACCCTGGCTAGAAGTACCTCCACGACTTTCGATGTACTGCAACGCTTTTTTTACTGGAAATAGTTGTGCCCCTTTCTTCAGTTTATCTTCTGTAATGTCACGTAACGGACTATAATCATCTAGCACGTAAAAACTGCGCCCGAAAGTAGCTGCCACTAGGTCATTTTCACGTTTTTGTATGGCCAAATCCCGAACCGAAATTGTTGGCATGCCATTGCTAAATTTGTGCCATTCTTCCCCTTGATTTAAGCTGACATAGACCCCATACTCAGTCCCTAAAAATAATAGGTTTGGATTTACGTGATCTTGCACCAAACGCCAAACGAGTGTGCCCTCAGGAATGCCATTCGCTATAGATTTCCATGATTTTCCTCCATTCGTTGTTTTATATAAATAGGGGGTATAATCGCCATACTTGTGATTGTCCAGTGCTATGTACGCCACAGCAGCATCCAATAAATCCGCTTTAATGTCATTTATAAAGGCTGTGGCAGGAACGCCAGGAAGCTTGTCAACTGTTTTTGTGGTCCAGGTATTACCTCCATCTTTTGTAGTGTGTAACAAGCCGTCATCTGAACCCGCATATAATATATTTTCGTCTTGAGCAGATTCGGCTAACGAAGTAAGCGTATTATAGGTTGACATGGCATAGACATCCCAAGCACTATCCCAACTCTGTTGTCGTCCCATAATGGGCAATATTAATCGTTCTTCATTTTTGGTCAAATCTGTGGAGATGGACGACCAGCTATCTCCTCTGTTTTCGGAACGCCAAACGCGCTGTGAACCGAAATAAAGACGCTTTGGATCGTGCTGACTAACCAAAATTGGTGCGTCCCAATTAAATCGTTCATAAGGCTCATTTAAGCTGTTTTGTGGACGAATATATACCGCTTCGCCAGTGGTGCGGTCTACTCGGTAAAGGTTTCCCTGCTGCGATTGCGCATACACTATATCAGGGTTTCCTGGCTCTGTAGCAGGTTGGTGTCCGTCGCCTCCTAAAAGGACAAACCAGTCTGCGTTACTAATGCCATTTGTTTTAAACGTCCTTGATGGCCCACCTTGAGTATTGTTGTCTTGCGTACCCCCAAAAATATTGTAAAACGGATAAGCATCGTCAACGGCCAGTTTATAAAATTGCGTTAGTGGCAAGTTGTTGACAAACTTCCAGTTTTGGGTGTTGTCAAAAGTTTCATACAAACCTCCATCTGTACCTACTAAAATATAGTTAGGATCATTGGCTTTAAACACCATGGCATGGCTGTCTACGTGCTTCTTAGACTCGTTCATTTGGTAAAAGGTTTTTCCACCATCCTCAGAAACCAATACGTAATTATTCATCAGAAATACCTTGTCAAAGACATGTGGCGAAGCAATTAACTCTTGATAATAATGGGGGCCTGTTCCTCCAGAAACGGTATCGGACATTTTTGACCAGCTTTCGCCACCATTGTCTGAGCGGTATACCGCGCCCTTTCGGAGCTCTAGCTCTATAGCAGCATACAATACGTCTGGGTTTATAGGAGAAATTGCCAGTCCTATTTTTCCCATATCGACTTTTGGCAACCCTGTTTTTAGTTTACGCCATGTCTCACCACCATCGACAGATTTGAATAATGCTGTTCCAGGACCCCCACCCATATAAGCCGCCACATTACGGTGACGTTGCCAGCTTGCGGCATAAAGCACATCTGGGTTTCTAGGATCAATAACCAAATCGGTTACCCCTGTCCATTCATCCAACACGATGGTTTGCTTCCAAGAAGCACCTCCATCTGTCGATTTATACAATCCGCGTTCGCCTCCTGAACTCCAGAGCGGCCCTTGAGAGGCTACCCAAATAGTGTTGGAATCATCTGGGTGTACAACAATTTTTGAAATATGTTCCGATTCTTTTAACCCCTTAGACTCCCATGTTTTTCCCCCATCAGGACTATGGTATACGCCATGGCCAATTCCAACGTGACGGCCTCCAACATTTTCACCTGTTCCCAGCCATACAGTTTGGGTATTATTTGGGTCTAGTGAAATAGCACCTGTTGAATAAAACGATTGGCTGTCTGTAAGAGGCTTCCATGTTGTTCCAGCATTGGTGGTTTTCCATACGCCACCAGAGCCTACAGCCACATACCAGGTGTTTTCATTTTTCGGATCAATTGCAATATCAGCAATACGTCCTGACATAAATGCAGGGCCGATACTTCGGAACGAAAATCCATTAAGTGCAGTGCTTAACAGGGATGTGTTTTCTTTTTTATCTTTTTCTTGTGCGTAAATGCTGCTAAATGATACAAGAAATGTCAGGAGTAACAGTTGAAGTAGTTTCATTGGTAAGGGTATTAATTATGTGTATAAATCTAACAAAATATTTGATAGAAAACATTTGGTGATATTTGGCTACTCAATGCGTATTTTTGCCATATGCGTAGAAAAAAACCAATCCCACCTATTGAAAAACTTAGTATTGACGGTATTGCTAAAAAAGGGAAGGGGGTTGGTAGAACTGATGAAGGACAGGTGGTTTTTGTCAGTGGCGCTATTCCAGGGGATGTCGTTGATGTAAACGTTCAAAAAAAACGACGCCGGCACTTAGAAGGAAAAGTAGCCCAGCTTCTCAGTAAAAGTAAAGATAGAATTTCCCCCAAATGTGACCATTTTGGTACTTGCGGTGGCTGTACTTGGCAACAAATGGAATACAAAGCACAACTAAAACACAAGCAACAAGAAGTTGAGGATGCACTTGAGCGAATTGGTAATGTTGAAGTTCCTAAGTACGAACCTATTGTAGGTTGTGAAGACACCTTTGCGTATCGCAATAAAATGGAGTTTAGCTTTTCAGCAAGACGCTGGCTAACAGCAGCTGAAATTAATGGCGAAAAGGAAATTGGAGATCGCTCTGCACTCGGATTTCATATTCCAGGAATGTGGGACAAAGTCGTAGATATCTCATATTGTCATATTCAACCTGAACTCCCAAATAGTATTCGAAATGAAGTAAAATCCTATGCTAGAAAAAAGGGATTGACTTTTTTTGACGCACGTGATAAAGATGGTTTCCTCCGCTCATTAATGCTAAGAACGACACTTTTGGGAGATATTATGGTTGTCATTCAGTTTTTTCATGAGGAGAAAGAGGCAAGAGAAGCCCTACTCAACCACTTAGTGGCCACTTTTCCAAATATTACTTCGTTACACTATATCATTAATGAAAAGGCAAATGACAGTATATACGATCAAGAAATACATTGCTATCATGGTACAAACTTCATAACTGAGAGAATGGGGAGTTTAAACTTTCGTATAACTCCCAAGGCATTTTACCAAACTAACCCAGCACAAGCGGAAGTGCTTTACACAAAAGCCTTAGCCATAGCGGAATTGAAAAAATCAGATGTGGTTTATGACTTGTATACCGGACTTGGTACTATTGCACAATATGTAGCAAAAAGCTGTAAAAAAGTCATTGGTATAGAGTCTGTCCCTGATGCAATCGTAGCTGCAAAAGAAAACGCAATGCGAAATAAAATCACAAACACTGATTTTGAAGTTGGGGATATGCGCAAGGTTTTTACCAATGATTTTGTAGCGCGCCATGGAAAAGCGAATGTCATTATAACTGATCCTCCGCGAGATGGAATGCATAAAGATGTAATTAATCAATTACTTGAATTAAAAACACCTAAAATACTGTATATCAGTTGTAATCCACAAACGCAAGCACGTGATTTAGCGTTGCTGAATGAAGCTTATAAGGTTCAAGTTAGCCAAGCTGTTGATATGTTTCCGCACACACAGCATGTAGAAAATATTGTACTTTTGGAATTACGGAAATGAAAAAACTTGTCTACTTATTTGCGTTTGTTTTAGCCGGTTTAATCAGCTGTGAGCCAGACGACATTTGTCTTGCAGAAACCCCTGGAACGCCATCTTTAATTATAGTGTTTTATGATAACGATCAACCTGAGAGTAAAAAGGAAGTGCCTAATTTACAGGTTAAAGGATTGGGGTTAGAGGCAGAGTTTTATAGCGGCACAACTGACTCTATTGCGATTCCATTAAAAATTAACGAAAACTCCACTGATTTTCTTTTGAGCAAAACCGAGAACGATATTTTGTTTGAAGAGTCTATCACATTCAAACACGATTCTTATGATCGCTTTTTAAGCCGAGCATGCGGATACCAAAAAATCTTTACAAACCTACGCACAGAACGAACAAATTCAATAGTTTGGATTGAAAGTATTGAAATTGTAACTGACACAATTTCAGATATTAATAATACACATGTTAAAATATTACATTAATTTTTATTTCCTGTTATTTTGCGTTAGTATTTGGGCGCAAAATGAAGTCAAAACAGATAGTTTGACTACTGAAATTCGGTATGGAATTCGTTTAGGTATTGATATGAGTAAACCCCTACGTATGCTACTTGATCCAGACTACAAAGGATTAGAGCTCGTGAGTGATTACCGTCTCACACGTAATCTTTACATAGCAGCAGAACTTGGAAGTGAAACAAAAAAAATCGATCAAGATGCCGTGAATTTTGAAACGTCTGGAACTTACTTAAAGTTAGGAGTAGACTACAACGTATATGACAATTGGGCTGGGATGGACAACCTTATTGTCGTTGGGTTTCGATATGGTTTTAGTCAACACTCACAAACGTTACTCGGCTACAATGTGTTGAACAACGATCATTACTGGGAAGAAGATGATCGCCTTACTATACCCTCCCCCAACCGATTTGATGGACTAAATGGGCATTGGATTGAACTGCAACTTGGATTTAAGGCAGAATTGTTTCGAAATTTTTATATGGGAGTAAGCCTTCAAATGCATCGATTGCTTTCTGATAAAGATCCTGAAAACTTTGAAAACTTGTTTATCCCAGGGTTCAACAAAGTATTAACAGACAATCCGTACGGAGCTGGACTTAATTACACAATAAGCTACCAGTTACCTATTTATAAGAAGTAATTAACACTTTATAGGTGTCTTTTTCCAGGGCAATTTAACCCAAAGCTCCTCGCCTTTCGCTAAAAATTTAGGTGAGCAAAAACTCGCCAACACAGCGGAGCCCAAAAGCAACGGCAAATAAGGTAGCGGTATTAGGGTGCCTATTCCCGCTCTGAAAATCACGAATAACACACCAAACACAATAAGATTTAGGATTAAGGCCTTTGATTTTACACGCATCAGGTTGATTTTAATTTATGAATCTTCTTGGTTCCACTGTACAACTCATATTTCACCAATTTACTTTCAAGTTTTCCGTTAAATAATTTTATTTTTCTCGAGGGACGCAGCCCTACAAACTTAAGCGCGTCAAGGTTTGAGGTAATAAACCATGCATTTGTGCCAGCATAAGATTGTTTTAATGTATCTCCAATACGTTTATAAAAAATGTTGACATCTATGGGCAGCCGTTCTCCGTAGGGGGGATTAAACACCATATGTAATGTTTTTTCAGGTTGTTGCTTTTCGGTGTGAAAAAAGTCGTCCTGAGAAATGGTAATAAACTCTGAGAGATTTGCATTCTGAACATTTTGTTGAGCTTTCCGAACCGCAGATGGGGCCTTATCATATCCCTTTATACGATACGGAAACTCACGAACCTTTTTTAACGCAGACTCCTCTATTTTGGTGTATAAATCATTATCCCAGTCTAACCATTTTTGGAACGCAAACTCCTTACGATTAAGACTCGGCGGAATGTTACAGGCAATCATGGCAGCCTCAATTAACAGCGTACCACTTCCGCACATGGGATCTAAAAAGTCAGACTCGCCATTCCAACCAGAGAGTAACAACATACCTGCTGCAAGCACCTCATTTATGGGAGCAATATTGGTAATCGTACGATAGCCACGTTGGTGCAAAGACGCGCCAGAACTATCAAGAGAAACCTCTAAAAACTTATCGGTTACGTATAGGTGTATACTTACATCTGGAAAATCTTTATCTACACTTGGCCGACTACCTGTTCGATTTCGAAATCTATCGACAAGGCCGTCTTTAGCTTTTTGCGCAACGTACATGCTATTTTGTGCTCTTTGCATCATTACAGTTGCACGAATTGCAAAGGTATGGCCATTCGTCATGTAGTCTTCCCAAGGAATATCTAGCATCACTTTGTATACATCTTGTTCAGTCAAAATGGGTCTTTTTCCAATGGGCTTAAGAATACGAAGCGCTGTTCGTAAACACAGATTTGCTTTGTACATAAAGCCTGTATCGCCTACAAATCGCACATTACGCACTCCTGTTTGGACAGATTGAGCGCCTAAGAGTTTCAGCTCTTTGGCCAAAATTTCTTCAAAACCAAAGAGGGTTTTGGCCACCATCGGAAACAAAATCTGATTGTTGTTATTCATAGGGCTAAAATAGTTTAAATTTGTGCGATGACGGAAGATAATCCTGCTTGGTATCAGACTTGGTTTGACACGCCTTATTACCACATATTATATCAAGACAGAG